>Ga0209474_10000447_pt1 | contig 45310 bp, 44 predicted proteins | sample GraSoiAngelo_145_FD_185902 | JGI IMG/M metagenome (GOLD analysis project Ga0209474, IMG submission 185902) | Grasslands soil microbial communities from the Angelo Coastal Reserve, California, USA - 14_1009_05_20cm (SPAdes) (version 2) | ecosystem: Environmental > Terrestrial > Soil > Grasslands...
GAAGATGCCCTCGCCTATCCCTACAACCCCGCCGAGCTGCGCCTCGTCGAATACCACCGGCAGCGACAGGTCGTCGGCGAGCCGGAGCCGGTGAAACAGCAGCTCTCTGCGTTCGCCGAGGCCTACGGCGTCGATGAAATCGTGGTGCTGACGATCTGTCACGATTTCGCGGCCCGCAAACGCTCCTACGCGCTGCTCGCTGAAGCCTTCGGCCTCGCCAAACCGGCCTGACGGTGGCCGTCGCGCGGGTGATGGCGATCGGTCTTGCGGCCCTGCTGGTGATCGCTTCCGCCATTGCGCTCGGGCTGCGAATCTACCTCGGCCGAGCGGCGGAAGAGCGGCTTCGGCCGGGCGAGGACATCGCGGTCGCAGCACTGCGCGGGCCGTTGCCGCCCAACGCCTTCCTCGCCTGCCCCGCCGGATACTGCAGCGTCGCCGAAGCAGCGCCGAGCCCGGTTTTCGCGGTGCCGGCCGAACGGCTCGCCGGATATTGGGCGAAGATGATTGCCGCCGAGCCCCGGCTGGTGCAGATCGCGGCGCAGCCCGAGCCGCGCCGTCTCGTTTATATTCAGCGTTCGGCGGTGTTGCGCTTTCCCGACGTCATCACGGTCGAGTTCGTCGCGCTCGCACCCGACCGGTCGAGCCTCGCGCTCTACAGCCGGGCGCGTTACGGCCGCTACGATTTCGGGGTCAACCGCCGGCGCGTCCTGCGCTGGATGTCACGGCTGCAAGAGATTGCAGCCGCCCAAGGCTAATACACGCGCTAATACAAGCCGCCGGTGCCTCGGCCCGGGCGCCACCCGGGCGGATATCCGCCATTCTGCACGGGTGGATATCCGCCAGGTGCAACATAGTCGCGCTGCCCGGCCATCGGGTATCCGGAGTACGCACCGGGCGAAGCATAGGTCCGCGGCGCTCCATAGGGTGCCGCGTAATTCGTGGAGGGCGCCGCATCGTTATAAGGCGGCGCCGAGCCATAATCGCGGGGCCCCGCGTAGCTGTAATCCGGCCGATAGGGCGCATAGCCGGGCGGATAAGTCGAGCCATAGGTGCCGCCCGTATAGGGCCCGCCATAGGCGCGCGGCACCGGCGGCCAATAGGGGTTCTGCCCCTGATCGATGCGCGCTGCATCGTCGGTCGGCAGCGGCGCGGAGCGGGAGCGGCCGTCGCGCATAATGTCCGGCGGCGTAAGCGCATCTCTATCCGGCGGATAGAGCGAGGCGGTCTGCTCCTCATCCGCGGCCGTATTGCCCCGGATGACATTGACCGCCACCGCGGCGCTGCTCGGCGCTTCCGGGAACGGTTTGGCCGGGACGTTCTTCAGAGCCGCCATCATGAAATCGCGGAAGATCGGCGCCGCGACATGGCCGCCGACCTCGCCGGTGCCGAGGGTGCGCGGATCGTCGAACCCGACAAACACCCCCGCCGCAAGATCCGGCGAGAAGCCGACAAACCAGGCATCGAACCAGTCGCTCGTCGTGCCGGTCTTCCCGGCGAGCGGTTTGCCGACCGCCGCCACGGCGGTGCCGGTGCCGCGCTCGACGACGCCTTGCATCATGCCGATGATCTCGCGGTCGGCCGCATCGCTGATCAGCGGATCGGGCTTGGTCGGCTTGTACAGCACCGCGTTTTCGACATAGCGCGCATTCGGCGCGGTGACCGATGCCGGGTCGGGCGCACCGGTGACTTTATAGGCCGGATCGGCGGGCGCGCTGCTGTCTGGCGCCGTCGCGACAAAGCACGCCGCGCACTCCTTGACGCCCTTCTGGTAGATGACTCTGCCGTTGCGGTCCTGCACCGAATCGACGACCGAAGGCAGCAGCCAATGGCCCCCAATGTCGATCATCGCATAGGCGCTGGTCAGCCGGAGCAGCGTCGTCTCACCGGCGCCGAGCGACATCGAGTAGTAGAGCGGCATCCGGTCCATGACGTCGAAGTTCTGCACCGTCTTGGCGAGCGTCGGCAGCCCCACCGCCACCGCCAGCCGTGCCGTGACCAGGTTGCGCGAATGGATCAGCGCATCGCTCAGCGTGGTCTCGCCGACAAAGCTGCCCTCGTAATTGACCGGCTCCCACGGCGCCTGGCCCGGGCCCTGCGGGATCGAGATCGGCGCATCCTCGACGACGCTGTACGGGCTGAAGCCGTTTTCCAGCGCGGTGATATAGACGAAGGGCTTGAAGGCGGAGCCGGGCTGCCGCTTCGCCTGGGTGGCACGGTTGAACTGGCTCTGTTGGAACGACCAGCCGCCGACCAGCGCGTAGACCCGGCCGGTCTTCGGATCCATGGCGACGAGGCCGCCGCTGACGTCGGGAACCTGCCGCAGCGCATATTGTGCGATCGGAGCGGCCGCAGGGGCGCCGCGTCTTGTGGTCGGCGGAGCACCGGCGCCGATCGGCTCGACCAGCACGATGTCGCCGGCCTGCAGCACGTCGGATACCCGCCCGATACCGCCGCCGAGCCGCTGGTCGTCGAGCGTTTTGCGGGCCCAGCGGAGATCGTTCAGCGGGATCCGCCCCTGCCCGCCTTTCTTCACGACGATATGCGCGGCGCCGGGCTCGACGGCGGTCACCGCCGCGAGCTGCCAGCCGCCGGTTCCCGGCGGATCGGCCATGCCGGCCAGCGCGGTTTGCGCCGCCGCCGCGCTCGGCAAATGGGTGATCGCGCCGCGCCAGCCATGGCGACGGTCATAATCGAGCAGGCCCTTCCGGAATGCCGCATCGGCCATCTGCTGGTAGGACCGCATGTAGCTGGTGCGGACCGTCATGCCGCTCTCGTAGACGGCCTTCTCGCCAAAGCGGCCGATCAACTCGCGCCGCACCTCTTCGAGGAAGTAGCCGGGTTGCTCGCCCTCGGGCTCCTTCAGATGCACGGTGAGCGGCTCCGCCATCGCCGCTTTCGCCTGCTCGGCGGTGATCCAGCCGAGCTCCGCCATGCCGGACAACACCCAATCGCGCCGCGCCTTCGCCGCCTGGTGATGGCGCAGCGGGTTGTAGTTGTTCGGCGCTTTCGGCAATGCCGCGATGAACGCGGTCTCCGCAAGCGTCAGCTTGTCGAGCGGCTTCTGGAAATAGGTGTCGGCCGCCGCGGCAACCCCGTAAGCGCCGGCGCCGAGATAGATCTCGTTCAAATAAATTTCGAGGATGCGTTCCTTGCTCAGCTCGTGCTCGATGCGGTAGGCGAGCAGCGCCTCCTTGATCTTGCGCGAGACCGAGACCTCGTTGCTGAGCAGGAAATGCCGCACGACCTGCTGCGTGATTGTCGAGGCGCCGATCGGCCGCTGGCCGCGTTGAAAACGCGTGATGTCGGCGACCGCGGCGCGGAAGATGGCAACCGGGTTGACCCCGTTATGCGTGTAGAAATCGCGGTCCTCGGCGGTCAGAACCGCCTGGATCAATGTCCGCGGCACCTTGCTGATCGGCACGATGATGCGGTGTTCGCTGGCGAATTCGGCCATGAACCCGCCGTCGCCGGCATACACCTTGGTGCCGGTCGCCGGCACATAGGCGGCAAGCTGCTGATGGTTCGGCAGATCGCGTCCGAAATAGACCAGCGAAATGCCGACAAAGCTGCCGATCCCGACCGCGCCGACGACGATGATCAGGAAGGCGATGCGCGCCATCCCGCGCAGGATTTTGCTCATTGGCGGCGGACCGGCCAGCCGCTTTGGCCGGGGGCTTTGCGCGGCACAGAGACACTCCAACCCGGTATCGGCTCGGCCATGGTCTCCCTCCCCGGCTGATGCCCGGCGCCACGGGCACCATATGAACAACGAACGAGGCGAATGATCTCGGGAGCTGCTGCTATGTATACGCGGATTTTGGTCGCTTTGTGGCTGATTACGGTATTCATGTGCGCGGCGCGCGCGCAGAACGATACGTCGGCCACCCCGAGCACGCCAGGCGCGCCGCCGTCGATCGCGGCTTTGCAAGAGGAGCTGCGCCAGGCCGGTTTCGATCCCGGCCCGGTCAATGGCGTGATGAGCGAGAAGACCACCCGGGCCTTGATCGCCTATGAGCGCCGCATGCGACGTATGCCGCAGGCGATCGCCTCGGTCGGGATCGACGCCGCCGATCCGGTCCTGCGCGCGCAGCAGGAGCTGAGACGGCTCGGCTTTTACACCGGACCGGCCGACGGCGCCCTCGGACCAGGCACCCGGGACGCAATCATCCGCTTCGAGGTCAGCCGGCAGCTCCCGGTCGATCCGCGGGTCAGCGATCGCCTGCTCTCCGCGCTGGCGGAGCAGGCGCCGCCGCCATCAAATACCGCCGCGGCCCCGGCACCGCCCTCGGCAACGGCGCCCGCCTCTCCCCCGGCGCCGCAGGTCGCGACCGGCGCGAGCCCGCCGCCCGCGTCCGAGGCGACCGGGCGTCAGCCCTTGCCGGACTGGGTCAACCCGCCGCCGATCCGCTGATTTCGTGGCGCGATGTCATTGCGAGCTCCGGGGCCGTGAAAATCGCGACGTTCAACGTGAACGGGGTAAACGGCCGGCTGCCGGTCTTGCTGCGCTGGCTCGCTGACGCCAAGCCTGACATCGTCTGCCTGCAGGAGCTGAAAGCGCCGCAAGAGAAATTTCCCGAGCCGGCAATCCGCGAGGCTGGCTATGCCGCGATCTGGCATGGTCAGAAGAGCTGGAACGGCGTCGCGATCCTGTCGCGTGGGGCCGCGCCCATCGAGACCGGCCGCGGGCTGCCGGGCGATCCGGAAGATACCCATAGCCGATACATCGAGGCGGCGATCGACGGCATGCTCGTCGGCTGCCTCTATCTGCCGAACGGCAACCCGGCGCCCGGGCCGAAATTCGATTACAAGCTGCGCTGGTTCGAGCGGCTGATCTCGCACGCCTCCGAGCTCCTCGCCTTAGAGCAACCGGTCGTACTGGCCGGCGATTACAACGTCATGCCGACCGATCTCGATGTCTATGCGCCGGAGCGATGGATCGACGACGCGCTGTTCCGGCCGGAGGTGCGAGACGCCTTCCACCGCCTCACGGCGCAAGGCTGGACCGATGCTCTGCGGGCGCTTCATCCCAACGAGCGGGTCTACACGTTCTGGAAATTCTTCCGGAACGCTTGGGGTCGGAACGCCGGCCTGCGCATCGATCACCTGCTGCTCAGCCCATCGCTCGCCGGCCGGCTCGTCGCGGCCGATGTGGATCGCGAGGTGCGCGGCTGGGACAAAACCAGCGACCACGCCCCGACCTGGATTGAGCTTGGCGGTCCCGGCCCGAGGAAATGAAGCCCGCCGCCGCGCCGTTCACTCCGTGTGGACGGTACAGCGATCCTCATCAAGAACTGGGCCGGTCGGGGCGCCTTCAAGGCCGCGGCCCTCATCGCCGCGTTCATCATCATCGTTGCGGTCTGGTGGTGGGACGCCTCGGTCCTGACCGCCGCCGCCGACGAGAACCTTCAAATCATCAAGATTGTCACCGGCGCACTGCCCTTCGACTGGGGCAGCAAGGTCGAGAGCGCGCTGCGCATCTTCGGCGCCGATCGCGCGCTCTTGCTCATGGAAGGCGTGGCAGTCGCCAAGCTCATCATGCTGTCGCTCGCCTATCCGTTTCGCGGCTTCCGCCTCTGATGACGCGAAAAGCCCGGCTCAATTCCACGGGCCTGGCGGACGCGGGTACCGTCGCCCCGTGCTCGGCACGCTGCCACCGTAAAATGTCCGCCGTCCGCCGCTGAAAGCGCTTGGCGGCGCGCTGGCGAAGACCGGCGTCTTCGGCGCATGCCACAGGATGACGCTGCGCGGCCGCAGGAACAGCATCAGCACGACGCCGCTCGCGAACCCGCCGATATGGGCCCAGAATGCCACCCCGGGGTCCCGCGCCCCGCTGGCCAAGCCGCTCAGGAGCTGCATCGCGAACCATATGCCGAGCAGGATCCAGGCCGGCACCGTGACGATCCAGAAGAAGATGATGATCCACACAAAGCAGTGCACATTCGCGCGGGGATAGACCAAGAGGTAGGCGCCGAGCACCCCGGCAATCGCGCCGCTCGCCCCGACCATCGGGATCTGCGACAGCGGATCGGAGCCGGCCTGGATCAGCGCCGCCGCGGCGCCGCAGGAAAAATACAGCAGCAGAAAACGCCCGCGTCCCAAGAGATCCTCGACATTGTTGCCGAAGATCCACAGGAACAGCATGTTGCCGCCGAGATGCAGCCAGCCGCCATGCAGAAACATGCTGGTGAAGATCGTCGCCCAGGGCGGGATCACCGCCAGCCGCGGCGGCAGCTGCGCGTGACCGAGCAAGGCGGCGGGGATCAAGCCGTACTGGTAGGTGACCACATCCGGGTTGTGCCCGAGCTCCCACAGAAAGGCGCCGATGCACATCCCGATCAGCCCGTAGGTGACGACCGGCGCCTCACGGATCGGATTGTCGTCGTAGAGCGGCAGGGCGAAGATCACGGCCTGGCGACCCCGGTTTGAGGCCCTCTCCCGCATTGCGGGAGAGGGAGGGGCCCATTGCGCAGCAATGGGAGGGTGAGGGCACTCGCTACAAACACCCTCACCCGCCTTCGCGCTCCGCGCGTCAGGCACCCTCTCCTGCAATGCGGGAGAGGAGCGTGAGGTGATGGCTCAGGAGCCGACGAGACCCAGCTGCGGGCTCGACGGCTCGGCGAAGCGCTGTTTCGGAATGCGCCCGGCAAGACGCGCGAGGCGCCCGCCCTCCACGGCGGCGCGCATCGCCGCCGCCATGCGCACGGGGTCGTGCGATTTGGCGATCGCAGTATCGATCATCACCGCATCGCAGCCCAGCTCCATCGCCTGCGCCGCATCGGAGGCCGTGCCGATCCCGGCGTCGAGCACGACCGGCACCGGGCTGCGCGAGCAGATCAGCTCGATTGCGGCCGGGTTGGCGATCCCCATCCCCGAGCCGATCAGCGACCCCAGCGGCATCACCGCGGCACAGCCGACATCGGCGAGCTTCTGGCAGCTGACCGGGTCCTCGTTGCAGTAGGGCAATACGATAAAGCCCTTGCGCACCAGCTCGTCGGCGGCATGCACCAATTGCTCGACATCGGGATACAAGAGCTCGCGGTCGCCGATCAGCTCGAGCTTGACCCAATTCGTGTCGAGCGCCTCGCGTGCCAACTGGGCGGTCAGGATCGCGTCGCGCGCCGTCACGCAGCCGGCGGTATTGGGCAGGATGCGATACTTGTCGCCGAGCAGATCGATCAGGCTTCCGGAGTAGCCTTCGAGGCTGATCCGGCGGATCGAGGCGGTGACCAGCTGCGCGCCGCTCGCCGCCAGCGCGTCGAGCATGACCTGCTGGTTTGGAAACCGGGCGGTGCCGGCGATCAGCCGCGACGAGAAGGTGGTATCGGCAATCACAAGCGGGTCGGTCATCAAACAATCCTACAACAAAAGCTCAGCCGCCCTGAAACGGGCGCACGATTTCGACAGTGTCATCGGCGGCGAGACATGCCGTCGGCCACTCGGCACGGCGCACCACAGCGCCGTTGACCGCGACCGCGAGAAACCGCGTCTTCGGATCGATGCCCCGCTCGGCGAGCAGCTCGGCGATCGTCGCCGCCGCGAGCTCCGCCTCCTCGCCGTTGACCTTGAGCCGCGTCATTGCCCATCTCCGCCGACGACCGCGAGCCGTGGCCTCGCGTTATCCGCGGCGACAAAGCGCTCGGGCGAAAACGGCAGGGCGATCTCGGGCAGTCGGTCGCTCAATATATAGGCGCTGACCACGGCGGCGGTGACCGGGGTCAGCAGAATGCCGTTGCGATGATGCCCGGTCGCGATGACGAGCCGGTCGAGACCGCTCGGCCCCAGCATCGGCGCATCGTCCCGCGACCCCGGCCGAAAGCCGACCCAGGTCTCCGCGATCGGCAACTCCTCGATTGCCGGGACGGCGCGCCAGGCGCCTTCGATCAGCGCAAACAGCCCGCCCGCCGTCAGGCTCGTATCGAAGCCGCGCTCCTCGACCGTGCCGCCGATCACCAGCCGCCCGTCGCGGCGCGGCGCCAGATAGCCGTGCGGCAGCCACAGCACATGCCGCAGCAGCGGCGCCGCCGGGTCCATCTGCAAGGCGAGCATCTGACCCTTGATCGGCCGCACCGGCGGCAGGTAGGCCGGCGGGATGCCGGCGATCTCGCGCGACCAGGCGCCGGCCGCCAACACGATGATGTCGGCCGCATCCAGGCCGCGCTCGGTAACGACGCCAGAGGCACGACCGCCGGCGACCGTGACCTCGCGCACCGGACAATGCTCGATGACTTCGACGCCGGCGCGGCGGGCGGCGACGGCCAGCGCCGGGCCGAGCAGACGGTTTTCGACCTGGTGGTCGCGCGGGCTGAACACCGCCGCCGCGATGCCCGGCTTCAGATGCGGTTCGCGGCTGCGCGCCTCCGCGGCGGTGAGCCAGTGCAAATCGAGCCCGAGCCCTTTCTGGAACTCGTAGGAGTGGCGCAATTGAGCGGTGTCGTCGCGATTGAGCGCGATGACCAGCGTGCCTTCGTCGCGATAATTGACCGAGATGCCGGACGCATCTTCCAGCTCGCGGGCGAAATCGGGCCAGAGACGCTGGCTTTCGAGCGCCAGCGGCAACAGCGGCTCTTCGCCCGGCTCCGTCTCGACCGCTGCGGCAAGCATGCCGGCGGCCGCCCAGCTCGCGCCGTGGCCGGCCTCGCCGCGGTCGTAAACCGTGACCTTGCACCCTGCCTGAGCCAGCCGCCAGGCGATGCCGAGACCGACAACCCCGGCGCCGATGACAATGGTCTTCGGACAGTGCGGTGGGATAACAAATGACGCGCTTATGACGGACTCCCTTCACCGGGCATGCCCGGCCAGGTTCAGTGGGTCTGTTCTCAGCCGCCGGCCCCCACCGGGGGGCATGCCGGACGGCACCCCAGCCTCGGCGCAATTTCAAGCCGAGCCCCGCAGCGATGCAAGGATTTTCTGCCGGAGGACCGTTGGCGCGGCCCGAACCCGATTATGGCGAGTAATCGGGGCCGGCTTGTTAACGTTTTCGAGACGTCTGCCGCATAGCCTCGGCGATACGCGCCCGTTTGCGGGCGCTCGCCCGCATGGGCATCCTCCCCTCAGCCTGAGGCCGCGCTATCGCGGCCTCTTTTTTTGTTCCCAGGCCGCCCTGAGGCGGCCACGTTTCTGGGCGGATCAGTCCTTACGCAGCTCCGGCTCGGCTGCCGCATCGACGATATCGCCCTCGGTGTCGATCGGCCCGCTTTCGCTGGCGCGCTCGGCGCCGGCGGCGGTTAGACCATGCACCGGGCAATCCCGGTCGAGAGCGAACGGATCGTCGCGCCCGCCCTGCCCCGGCTTGGGCTCGGGGCAGGTGCAGCCCTCGGCGCGCGCTTCGGACGAACCCGGAAGAGGGAGTTGTCGGTCGGCCATACAGCTGAAACCGATCGACAGCCGGTTCGTTCCGTGCCGGATTTTTGCCGATTTGAGCTATCGTAACCGGCAAACGGGCGGTGAATTTTCGGAGGCCGGGGACATGCGGCTGCGGCTGGGAGTGAGATCTTTCGCGTTGATCCTGGGCCTGATCGCGGCGGCGCCAGCCTGGGCGGCCGATCCGGCGCCGGACCAGTTCAAACCGGACCAGTTCAAGACCGAAATCGAGAGCTTCCTCGGCAAGCTCGACGGCATCACCAGCGGGCTTGTCACCTGGGAGGGTTCCGACTCTTTCGATTCCCGTCAGGAAGGCGATACCGCGATCGCCGTCATGACCAATGCCCGGCTCGCGATCCACGGGCACGACCAGGGGCACGATACGGCGCGGGTCGTGTTCGACCGGATCGAGATGCGCCGCGCGCCGGCGCCCGATGGCGGCAACGCGGTCAAGATGGCAATGGTCTTTCCCAAGCAGTCGGTCATGACCTTGGGCGACGGCACCGAAACCAAGCTCGAACTCAAGGACGCCACGGCCAACGCGATCGTCGAGGAGGCATCCCTGCGGGTCCGCGAAATGGCTGTATCCCTTGCGGGCGCCCGGCTCGATCACGCCGCGACTGGCGATTGGATGAGTTTCGGCCCGTTGTCTTTCTCCTCGAAGCTGACCAGCGCGGCCGATGGGGCCTGGTCGACCCCGATCGATTTCGAATTGAAGCAAATCCAGTTTTTCTTGACCGAGGTGCCGATCGGCGGCGCGATCGACCGCATCTTCTATAGCGCCAGCTCGGAGGGCCCCGATATCGCGGCGCTGAACCGGCTGCGCGACCGGATCGACGAATTGCGCCAGCAAGGCGACCGCTCGGCCGCGGCGCGCGCCGAGGCGCTGCTCGAATTGTTGCCGACCGTGCCGGCCCTGTTCAGCCTGGTCAAAGGCGAGGTGAGCGTCGAGGGGGTGGCGGTCCGTGCCGTCAACGGCGAGCCGCTCGTCGGTGTCGCGAAGGTCAATATCGGAGGCGCCCTGACCGGGCTCGCGAGCGATACCGCGGCATGGCGCATCACGCTGCGGCAGAACGACCTCGCTTTGGCGCCCGCCATTCTCGAGCCGAACAAGGTGCCGCAAAACGTCGTCATCGATTTGGGGCTCGAAAATGTCGCGACCGGCCCGCTACGCACCCTGCTCGAAGCAATCGAGAAGGCGCGCAACGAAGCCACTGATGCCGCCTCCCAGCAGGCGACGGCTCGCATGCTCGGCGCCCTCGCGATGCTGAACCCGGTGTTTCGGATTTACGAGCTGGCGCTGAAGACCAAGGATGTCGGCATCTCAGCCACCGCGGAAGCCAAGGGATCGCCGCTCGCCCCGAAGGGTTACACCGCCGAAGCCGATGTCGTGGTGCGCGGCTTCGACGCGCTGCCGGCGCTGGTCGGCGATGCGCCGTTTGCCGAGTACCTGCCGCTGTTGAAGGTGATCGGAACCGCGGCCGCTGGCTCCGACACCAAATTCCATCTCGCCTCGGCGCCGCAGAAATGGATCAGTATCAACGGCAACGACGTGACCGGGTGGCTTTCCGACGACAAGCCGGCGCCGGGTCAGCCGCGCAACTTGCATCCGGCCCATCCGCCGCTGCAGGGCGAGGATGTACGCGCGGTGCAGCGCGCGCTCGCCGCCGCGAAGATCGCGGCGCCCCAGACCGGCACCTATGACGGCGCCACCGCCGCTGCGGTCGCCCAGTTTCAAAAGCAGAATGCGCTCAATATCGACGGCGTCGCGGATACCGCGACGCGCGACAAGCTCGGCGTAAAGCCAACGCCCCCTCCGGCCGGAGCCAAACCGCCCGCCGGAACCAAGCCGCCCGGGCGTTCGAACTGACCACAGCCAAACTGACTGCGGGGGCCAAAATTGACAGCCGGGCGGCGGCGGCACTATCACCGGGCGGTATTCTCAGGAGCCTCCGATGGCGAACAAAATCTACCCCGATGCCGCCGCGGCGCTCGCCGGCCTGCTGCATGACGGGATGATGATCATGGCCGGCGGGTTCGGCCTGTGCGGCATTCCGGAAAAACTGATCGCCGCGATCCGCGAGTCGGGGGTGAAGGATCTGACGGTCGTGTCGAACAATGCCGGGATCGACGGCGCCGGCCTCGGCGTGCTGCTCGACACCCGCCAGATCCGCAAGATGATCTCGTCCTATGTCGGCGAGAACAAGCTGTTCGCCGACCTCTATCTGAAAGGCGAGCTCGAGCTCGAATTCAATCCGCAGGGCACGCTCGCCGAGCGCATCCGCGCCGGCGGCGCCGGCATCCCCGCCTTTTTCACGAAAACCGGCGTCGGCACGCTGGTCGCCGAGGGCAAGGAATTGCGCGAGTTCGACGGCGAAACCTATGTGATGGAACGCGGCCTCGTCGCCGATCTGGCGCTCGTTCACGCCTGGAAGGGCGACCGCGAAGGCAACCTCGTCTATCGCAAGACCGCGCGCAACTTCAACCCGGTCATGGCGACGGCCGGCAAGGTCACCGTCGCCGAAATCGAAGAGCTCGTTGAACCCGGCGAGATCGAGCCCGACCAGATCCACACGCCGGGCATCTTCGTGCAGCGCATCGTGCACTACCCGTCCTACGAAAAGCGCATCGAGCAGCGCACGGTGCGCAAGCGCGGGGCCTGAGCGATGAAACTGATCTACTGCATTGCCGCCCTGCGTGCTTCGAGACGCGCTCCCGACTTCGCCGGCAGCGCTCCTCAGCATGAGGCGGGATTGTTTATGGCATCCACAAAAACGCCTCATCCTGAGGAGGCCGCGAAGCGGCCGTCTCGAAGGACGCACGGCGCTTATCCAGCGGCCTAGTGGAGGAGCACAGCCCATGCCCTGGTCACGCGACGACATGGCGCGGCGGGCCGCCGCCGAGCTGAAGGACGGGTTCTATGTCAATCTCGGCATCGGCATCCCGACGCTCGTCTCGAACTTCATCCCGCCCGGCATCACCGTCCAGCTGCAGAGCGAGAACGGCATGCTCGGCATGGGGCCGTTTCCGTTTGAGGGCGAGGAGGACCCGGACCTGATCAACGCCGGCAAGCAGACGATCACCGAGTTGCCGACGACGAGCTATTTCGACAGCGCGCAATCCTTCGGCATGATCCGCGGCGGCCATATCGATTTGTCGATCCTCGGCGCGATGCAGGTAGCCGAGAACGGCGATCTCGCGAACTGGATGATCCCCGGCCGCATGGTCAAAGGCATGGGCGGCGCGATGGATCTGGTCGCCGGCGTCAAGCGCGTCGTCGTGCTGATGGAACACACCGCGAAAGACGAGCCGAAGTTGCTGCACCGCTGCACATTGCCGCTGACCGGCGCCGGCGTCGTCGACATGGTGATCACCGATCTCGGCGTCTTCGCTATCGATAAGTCAATGGGCGACAAGGAGGCCGGCGGCATGGAGCTGATCGAGCTGGCGCCCGGCGTGCCGCTCGCCGAAATCCGCCAGAAGACCGAAGCCGAATTCCGGGTCCGTCCCGGGCTCGGCTAAGATTCCACCCGCCCGGCGAGAACCAGGCGGGCGAAGATCAAGCAGGCTTACTTGTGCCCGCCACCGTGGCCACCGCCGCCATGGCCGCCGCCACCGCCGCCATGCACGGCCCCGCCGCCACCGCCCTGCATACCCCCGCCGCTCCTGACGTGGGTCGATGAGGCGCTGGCAAACCGGGTACCGCCGCCGCGGCCCATGCCGCCGCGACCTGTGTTAGTGGCGACCGTGGTGCTGCGGCCGCTGCCGCTGGTCACGACAACCGACGATCTGCCGCTCGTGCTTCTGGTCGAGGTATGGCGAGAGCCGCCGGTCCGAGTGGAGCTCGTCGTGTGCGAGGTATCGTCGGAGCGGTTCGTATGCTCGGAATGGGTTGCATGCTCGAAGTGTTCGGAACGGCCTTCATGGTCCGAGCGCGTCGTGTTCGTTGTCTGAGTCGAGCCGGTCGTCTGGGACGAACGTGCATGCCCGCTGACGACCTGGCCGAGATTCTTGGCCTGCACCAGCCCGTCGGCCTTCATCTCCTTGAAGACCCGGCCCCACCCTTCGTGGCTCTTCATGGCGGCGATCTGGTCCAGGGTCAGGGCCCTCGTGCCTCTCGGCGGATTCTGCGAACTGTATAGCGATGTCGCGATCTTCTGACCGCCGGGCGACAGCTTGTCGAAAGCGCCGGTCGATGTCGTCTGCGTGCCGGTGCCAGTGCCCGTACCGGTGCCGGTCGAAACTGTATGCGAACCGGTTCCTGTTGACGTCGTTTGCGTCCCGGTCCCGGTGCCCGTTCCCGTACCGATGACAGTGCCGGTCGAGGTCGTATGCGTGCCGGTTCCGGTCGACGTGGCTTGACCACCCGTCCCCGTCGAGGTCGCGTGCGTCCCCGTATTGGTGCCGGTCGCCCCGGTCGACGTCGTGTGGGTCCCGGTGCCGATGCTTGTCGCCGGGATCGATTGGGCCGCGGCCGGCGTCGCCAGCGCCAGCAATGCCGCGCCGAGAATGAAGGAAGCGCTTTGTAATCTCATGATTCGTTCCTCCTTTTGCGGGCCGATTTCTTGCCCGTCGGGTTGTCTTGCAGGGCTTGGGCGGTTTGCAGAATGATCTCGGTCGAGGTCGCGCTGTCCTTGCCGAACAGACCGCCCTTGTTGGCGACGACCCGCATGCGTGTCGACCGCGGGGTCAGGCGCTCGAGCTCGATATCGATCGTGCGCCCGGCGGCGCTGGCGCTGACGTTCCAGCCCTCGTTGGTCGCGGCGTCGGCGGTGATCGGCATGGCGAGCCGCGCCAAGGTGGCGCGGGTCGCGTGATGCACGCCGGCGATCGGGATGGCAAAGGTCTTGTAGCTGATGCCGTTGAGCTCGTGCTCGACGCCGGTTCCCATGCCGACACCGGCCCCGGCGCCTACAACGGAAAGGGCGGCCGCGGCGCATCCCTGCAGCAGCACAGCCAACGCAAGCGGAATCAACAGACGGAATATCATGAACCCATATCCGCGAAGTCCCCCAAGGGGCCGCAACCTACCGGCGCTGCGGGAGCACCGTCGAGGATCAAAAGTTCTGATTTAATCGACTTATCGGAGGGAGGCTTGGCTTATCGCGGGCCGATTATAGGATTGAGCCGCGACCGGGATTTTGCTCGAAATTGTCATTTCGGAGGCCGAGCGGAGCGCGGCAGCCCGGAATCCCTGAACACGGACCTCTGGAATATGGATTCCGGGTCCGCCGTCTTTGGCAACGTCCCGGGATGACGGACACGGGTAGGATCTTTTGCAACGCCGCTGGCGTGGCGGGCGGAAGACCCGCTTTGTTTCGCTTTCGCTGCCGCCGGGCTAAACTGCCACCCGGCTGAAACGAACGAGCCGGCAAGACCCGGCCCGCTGGGCTGAAACGAAACGAGCCGGCAAAAGCCGGCTCGTTGCTCTTCAAGGTTCTGAAAGGTACTTGGCCGAGGAAAGGTGCTGAAAAGGTGCTTTGAATGTGCTGGCGTAAGGTTCTTCGAAAGGTACTGAACGTTACGATGTGTTACAGATTGTCACAAAACGGTTAAGGACGCAAGAGCCCCGATGCACATTCGTGATGTGATCCGCGACCTGCCCGCCTCCCGGATCGGCGAGGTCTCGGCCCTCGGATTCGGGGATCCGGCAGTGATTCCATTGTGGTACGGCGAAAGCGACCTGCCGACGCCGGGCTTTGTCGGGGCCGCCGCGACGGCAGCCCTGCAGGCCGGGCATACCTTTTATACCTATAAGGCGGGCCTTCCCGAGCTGCGCACCGCGATCGCCGATTATCTGACCGGCTTGCATGGCCGTCCGGTCGGGGCCGAGCGGATCCTCGTGTCGAGCTCGGGGATGACGGCGCTGATGCTGGTGGCGCAGACGCTGATCGGCGAAGGCGACAATCTCGTCATCGTCGCGCCGGTGTGGCCGAATATCGCAGCCGCCGTGACCGTGATGGGCGGCGAACCGCGGCTGGTCTCGCTCGACCGGCAGCCCGGCGGGGGCTGGCGTCTCGATCTTGAGCGGCTGTTCGCGGCTTGCGATGCGCGGACGCGCGGGATTTTTGTCAATTCGCCGTCGAACCCGACCGGGTGGATCATCTCGGCCGAGGAGATCGCGGCCCTCTTCGCCTTTGCGCGACGGCGCGGGTTATGGCTTGTCGCCGACGAGGTCTACAGCCGGATCGTCTACGGCAATCGCGCCGCGCCGTCCTTTCTTGATCAAACCGAGCCGGAAGACCGGCTGATCGTTGTCAACAGCTTCTCGAAAAACTGGGCCATGACCGGCTGGCGGCTGGGGTGGCTGGCCGCCCCCTCCGACCTGCTGCCGCAACTGGAAAAGCTGGTCGAGTTTAACACCAGCGGGTCGCCGACCTTTCTGCAACACGCCGCGATCGTCGCGATCCGCGACGGGGAGCCGTTCATCGCAAGCTTTGTCGCACGCTGCCGCGCGGCGCGCGACGTGGCGATCGAGGGGCTCTCGGGCTGCCGCCGTGTCGAGGTGGCCCGGCCAGAGGGCGCCTTCTACGCGTTCTTCCGGGTCGACGGGATGGCCGACAGCCTTGCTTTCGCAAAGGAGTTGCTGCGCCAGACCAAGGTGGGGCTGGCGCCCGGCAGCGCCTTTGGTCCGATGGGCGAAGGCTTTCTGCGCCTCTGTTTCGCCCGCGACCCGCACCAGGTCGGCGACGCGATCGACCGCCTCCGCCCGCTGCTCAACTGAGCGCAGCCGCGCAGTACCTGACATGTCGAGTATCTAGTGGTCAAAATCTGACGGTTGGTACCCCGTCCGAGAGGTCCGTTCAGGGTGCAAACCGGTCCTTTGCTGATGCTCGCGGCAACGGCGAAGTAGCGCCGAAAGCGGACATGATCCTCGGAATTAACTGCGCGGCCGCTCCGACCCGAAGCGCTCGCCAAGCGTTGTGGCGTGCAGGGCCGGCAGCGGCGGATAACGGAGTTCAGGGTCCGAGGAGCCTGGGATCATCGACGCTGCTGAAGTCCGACGGCTGGGGAGTCGCAGTCATCAAGCTCACACCGTCTGCCGACTCGAAGCGGTGCCATGCGCCTTGCGGAATGATCAGAAATGCCCCGGCGCTCAGGTTAAAAGCCTCCGAGCGCCCGTCGCTGACAACATGGAGCGTGGTCGTCCCGTCAATGATCTGGACGATCTCATCGCCCTTCGGGTGCCGCTCCCAATGCCCCGCGCCAGCGAACTTGGTGATGAAAATGGTGCCGTCCCGGTACGGCATGAGGCGCGCGAAGCTCCGGCCTTCCTCTCGCTCCGCTGCCGTCGTCTGCGACGTCCGGCCACGCGACATCGTCAGCTTTGCAAACTCGGCGTTCAGGTCAGTGATTGCCAGCATCGTCCTTGTCCTTTGTTAAATCCGAGGCATCCACATCGCCAGCAAAGCAACCGGAACTGGCGGTACCTGTTGCTGATCGGTTCGGTTTTGGGGACGGTGAATTCGGTGCTCGCGGTACAGCCCAATGTCGGCGAGAAGCCGATCGCCAAGTCGGTGCAGGCTATGGTGCTCCGGTTCTTCGTTCTTCCTGTACCAACGGCTGCTCAGAATTGACCGAAGACGCGTACGCCAACGCGAAGGGGTCCCATCCCTCAGAATTCCGAGCGGTTGCGCTGACCGAATAGCTGCTGTGTGCATGGCGACCTCCAAGAGACAAGTGGCTGCCGACCAACGTAGTGATACATTCGCAAATCAGGGACCGCATAATTTTGGGACGTACCGATACATGGGTGTATCATGAATGGCAGTAACGGTTCCGGCCTGCTCGACTGGAACGACGCCCGCATCTTTCTTGCGGTCGCACGGCACGGCTCTTTGCGCGCGGCCGGTCGCGCTCTTGGCATAAGCCAGCCGACCGTTGGTCGGCGGATTGCCGCGTTCGAGGCCGTTTTCGGCGGACCTACCCTGTTCGATCGGTTGCCCGAGGGACTGCGGCTCAATGAGGCCGGTGCGGCCTTGTTGCCCGTTGCCGAGCAGTTGGAGGACGCCGCCCTGTCGCTCGAACGGCATCGTGCCGCTGCGGCATCGGTCCTGAGCGGCACGGTGCGAATATCGGTCGGCGAATGGGCCGCAGCGTTTCTAAGTCACCATGTCGGCAGCTCGTCCGAAAACCCGCCGCCAACCGGAATAACCCTTGAGCTTGTCGAAACGATGCAGACCGCGAACCTTGCCCGCCGCGAGGCTGATCTTGCCGTTCGCCATTATCCGCCGGAGAGCGGCGATCTATACATCTCGAAGCTGGGGGTATTCGCTGGGGCGGTATACCGCCGGATCGGCACCGAGGCGCGTGATTGGGTCACCTACCCGGAGGAGCAGGGGCACTTTCCGATGCCCCGCTGGGTCGAGCAGCGTGTCCGAGAGACCGGCGCTTCGGTGGCGTTCCGTGCCTCCGATATGCCGATGCACCTCACGGCGATCCGCGCCGGGGCGGGGCGCGGAATTCTTCCGTGCTTTATCGCGGACGAAGACCCGCTGCTCGAACGTGTTGCCCCGCCGATGCCGGAAACCTCCTGCGAGTATTGGCTCATCGTCCACCGCGACTTGCGGCGAGCCGCGTGCGTGCGAGCCATTATGGATTGGGTGCAATCGTTATTCAGAAGCGAACGAGATCGCCTCGCCGGCATTCGCTGAACGGCAAATTTTCATCCCGGTTGGTTTCGAGAGAGGACGCGAGCGCTCCAGCAACTGCTCATAGCCGCTGCTGTCTCGGGATGGCGCGGATCTGGTCGGGGTTCCAAACATAGTAACGTAGGCCGACCGACAACGACCTTGTGAGCAGCCGGGTGATGGCGGGTTTGGGGCATGAAGACCGTTCCCAGCGGGAAGCCTGAGGGTCCGCTGTGGGGTCGACTCCAGCCGTAGCCGCCGGGTACCAGATGTCAGACTTTGACCACTAGGTCCCGGCGAAGCCCGGGACCGGTTTACCAACCCGCGCGAAAGCCGGCCCCTACTGGGGCGGGCAATGAGGGTGCGATTTCGGTATTTGCATTTTTAACTTGACAATCCGGATTTATTGTGATACAAAAGCGCACGCTGCATCCAGATTGATGCTCATGGGCCCGTCGAGTACTGCGTCGTGTGACACACGATATGGCGCATCTTAACCGTTTACGCAATCCCAAGCCTAACGAAAGAAAGTCCCAATTGGCAAGTGAATTATTGCGGAAATATCGCTGATAATTTGCTGTTATCCGCTGTTCTGCTGCCGTTATCTCTGCTGTTTTACCGCTGCTATTCCCGAGAAAATATAACCATTTCAGTGGCTTAACGAATTTCGTCGAAAATCTCGCCTAGAGGCCGCGCCGGCCGCGCTTCAAGGCCAGCAGGTCGAGCAGGAAGCGGTCGCGTTCGCCGGCGAGCGTCGCGATGTCGCGTCCCTCCGCCTCGGCTTCTACGCCGACGGTCAGCGCTTGGCGGACTTCGGGGGTCAATCGCGGATTGCCGAGCTCGTCCCACCAGCTTTCGAGCGGCGGTCCGAGCTGCTCGAGAAAATGCGCCATGCCGCCGGTGCCGCCGGCAAGGTGAAAGGTCAAATGCGGCCCCATCAACGCCCAGCGCAGCCCCGGTCCCTCGCTGATCGCGGTGTCGACATCGGCGACGCTGGCGACCCCGGCGGCCACCAGATGGACCGCCTCGCGCCACAACGCCGCCTGCAGCCGATTGGCGACATGCCCGGCGACCTCGCGGCGGATATGGATCGGCCGCTTGCCGATCGCCTTGTAAAAAGCCAGCGCGCCCTCGATCGCAGCGGGAGCGGTGCGCTCGCCTCCGACCACTTCGACCAGCGGGATCAGGTGCGGCGGGTTGAACGGATGGCCGATCACGCAGCGCTCGGGATGCCGGCAGCCCGCCTGCAGCTTGCTGATCAGCAGCCCGGACGAGCTGGAGGCGATGATGATGTCGGGCGGCAAGATCGCATCGATGCGGGCGAGCAGCGCTTGCTTGACCGGCTGGCGCTCGGGCGCGTTCTCCTGCACGAAATCGACCGCGACCACCGCGGTTTCGGGATCGGCGTGGAAAACCAGGGCCTCGTGCGGCGGAGACGCGGTCTTCGCCCCGAGCTCTCGCAGCACCGGCCACGCCGCATCAATGAAGTGCCGCAGCCGCGCTTCGGCTTGCGGAGCCGGATCGCTGGCGGTGACGCGAAGTCCGCGCGACAGGAAATAGGCGGCCCAGCTCGCGCCGATCGTGCCGGTCCCGATCACCGCGACATGGCGAACCCTTCGTTGCGACATGGCGTTCCCCCTCCCGGCCAACTGGGATAGTACCCGGCGCGCTGCCGCATCGACGAGCGTGCCCCGGCTTTGCTAAAGTCCGGCACAGCCGCTGCCCGGCGCGACCCGATCCCGGAGCTTAATCGGCCTTGTCCGACCCGTCCACGTCACGCGATCTCCGGCTCGATTTCTTCCGCGGCGTGGCGTTGATCTTTATCTTTATCGATCACATTCCGGAAAACATCCTCAGCTATTTCACCCTGGAAGCGCTGGGGTTCTTCGACGCGGCGGAAGTCTTCATTTTCATTTCCGGGTTTACCGCCGCCCTGGTCTACGGCCGGCGCTTGGTTGAAAAGGGCGCGCTATACGCCACCGCCCAGGTGCTGCGCCGCGCTTGGCAACTCTATGTTGCGCACGTCTTCCTGTTCATGATCTTCATTGCCGAGGTGTCCTACACGGCAACCACCTTCAAGAACCCGATGTACAATGAGGAAATGCGGGTCGCTGATTTTCTTGACGAGCCGCACATCGCGGTGCTGCAGGCCCTGCTGCTGCAGTTCCAGCCGACCTTTCTCGACATCCTGCCGCTCTACATTCTGATGCTGGTGATCTTCCCGGTCGTGCTGTTCGGCATGCAGCGCCATCCGCTCCTGGTGTTGCTGCCATCCGCGGCGCTTTACATCGTGGTGCAGGTCCTTGGGCTCTCGGTGCCGGCTTATCCGGAAGGCCATGTCTGGTATTTCAACCCGCTCGCCTGGCAATTCCTGTTTGTCACCGGCGCCTTGCTCGGCCATGCCAGGATCCGCGGCCGGACCTCCCTTCCCTGGCCCGGGGTGATCTTTCCCGCGGCGCTCGTGATCTTTGTCGCCGCCTTTCTGATCAAGCTCAGCTGGACGATCCACGGCGTGTGGGAAGCGTTTCCCGGCCTGCTCCTGAAACAGCTCTGGCCGATCAACAAGAGCAATTTGTCGCCACTCCGCCTGGTGCCGTTTTACGCGCTGGTCGTGCTGGTTGCGATGCGGGTGCCGCCCGAGGCGCGGTTTCTGCGCAGCGCCGGGGCGCGCCCTCTGGTGCTGTGCGGTCAGCAATCGCTGGAAATCTTCTGTCTCGGGATCATCCTATCGGCGCTCGGCCATTTCATTCTGACCGAATACGGTTCCGCCGTGCCGCTGCAGCTGGCGGTCAACGTGGCGGGGGTCGCCGTCATGTTTCTGACCGCCCGGATGATCGCCTGGTACAAGACCGTCGATCGAATGCCGGCTCTGCGGCCTGGCATTCGACCGGCGGCGGCGTCCGGCCGGCCGAGCGACGGGGTCGCGAAATGACCCGGCGGTGGTATCTCCGCGTCGCAGCCCTGGCCGTCGCCTCATTCCACCTCGGGCTGCTGCCGGCCCGCACTGAGCAAGCCCGCGCCGAACAAGCCCATGCCGAGCACGACTGCGAAGTGCCGCCCGAGATGATGCAGGTTTCGGTCAAGCTGCCGCATCTCGCGGCCCGGCTGAAGGCGCGCGAGCCGGTCAACATCGTGGCGATCGGCGGCGCCTCGACGACCGGCACGGCGGCCGGCTCGCCGGAACTCGCCTACCCGCACCGGCTGCAGCTGGCGCTCGCGAAGTTCTTTCCCGACGTGCCGATCACCGTCGTCAACAAGGGCGTGCCTCGGCAATCGACCCGCCAGATGGTCGGGCGTTTCGCCACCGATGTGATCCCGGAGGACCCGATCCTGGTGGTCTGGGAAACCGGCATCAGCGACGCGGTCCGCGGCATCGAGGTCGAGGATTTCACCAGCGGTCTCCAGGCCGGCATCGACGAGATCAAGAACCGCGGAATCGACATATTGTTAATGGATATGCAATTCTCGCGCAGCACGGCCACCGTGATCGATTTCGAGCGGTACCTGACCGCGCTGCACCGGGTCGCGGAACTTAACGAGGTCTATGTCTTTCCGCGTTATGAAATGATGCGCTACTGGAGCGAGCAGAATATGTTCAATTTCGACGAGGTCGCCGCCGAGGAGCGCGCCCGTCTTGCCGCCCGGGTCTATGACTGCATCGGGCGCAAGCTTGCCCAGGCGATCAGGCTCGCCGCCCAGTGACCCGTCTCGTGCCATTCGGCCTCGCCGTCCTGATCGCGCTCGGCGCCGGTGCCGCGGCTGCCGCAGATGGCTCGGAGCCGGCGGCCTGTGCCGCGCCGGCGGCCTTGGCGAAGATCGAGCCCGCACTCGCCAACACGGCGGCGCGGATCGACCACGCCAAGCCGCTGACGATCGTCGCGGTTGGCTCATCTTCCACCCGGGGGGCGGGCGCCAGCGAGCCGCGTTTCAGCTATCCGAGCCGGCTCGAAGCTGCTCTCCGGGAGCGTTTCCCGGGCGTCGACATCCGCGTCATGAACCGCGGCAAGGGCGGCGAGGACGCGGGCGAGGAGTTGGAACGGCTCGGCCGTGACGTCATCGCCGAACATCCCGATCTGGTCATCTGGCAGGTCGGCACCAACGCGGTGCTGCGCCGCGACGATCTCGAAATCGATGAAATACTGTTGAGGCGCGGCGTCAGCGTGCTCAAGCAGAGCCAGGCCGACGTCGTGCTGATGGACATGCAATATGCCCCGCGCGTCGTCGAGCGCCGGTCCTATGCCGCGATGGAGCAGCTGATCGCGGAAATCGCGCATCACACTGGCGTCGGCCTGTTCCGCCGCTTCGCGCTGATGCAGTACTGGCGCGCCGCGCAGCCACCCGAATCGCCGATGATGATCGGCGCCGACGGGTTGCACATGACCGATGCCGGGTATGGCTGTCTCGCGGGTGCGCTGGCCCAGGCGCTCGCCGCGAATTGGCAATCGCATCGCAGCACTGCGCAACGCGCCAGCGACGAGGCGTCCCGACTTGCGGATGTGAGCCGTGCGCGATCGGTGACAACGCCGGAGCGCGACGCGCGCTGATTGGCGGCAACCCGCGCCGGCTGGTCCAGCGCACGACACAACGAAAACGGCATTTCGCGCCTTTGCATTTCTACTGCGACGAAAGGACGCGTTAACCTTTACGGTATATTATCTGCCGTTGACCCCTCGTGTTGCGTGCAGAATCGAGTTGGGATTCTCTGCAGCTTCATATATGCTGCGATTATCTCGCGAGGCGGCCACTAGATGTTGTTTGGCAAGAACCACCCCGCAAGAACCGGTCGGCGCCGGGTCAGGGCGCCGCGACAGGCCCCTGAACGCCTGTCGGTTTTGATGCAGCACCGTAGTGTCGCCACAAAGCTTTGGCATACTGGTTGCGTAGGTGGGTCGCAAAGTCGTGCGGCAGATGCGGCAGTCGTGTGGGGGGCACGGCCGCAGATCGGAGCGGGGGGAACATGGGACCATCGTGCCCGTTATCACACCGCAAACATCAGCACCGCGAACCTTTTTAGCGTACTTCGATGTTTACACAATGGATGCAACGCTGTTGCGGTCGACGCGCTGTCGATTGAGGTGAAAAATGCGATTCGACGATGGCATCTTTGGGCTTTACGCGCAGAGCTACGAAAACCGCCGCGAGGTGGAATACAGCCTCGAGGATTATCTCCGAGCCTGCTCTGACGACGCGGCGTTTTACGCCGGGCCCGCCGAGCGCCTGCTGAAGGCGATCGGCGAACCGGTCATGGTCGACACCGCCCAGGACCCGCGCCTGGGCCGGATCTTCATGAACCGGACCATCAAGGTCTACCCGGCCTTTGCCGATGATTTCTTCGGCATGGAGGACACGATCGAGCGGATCGTCGGGTTCTTCCGCCATGCCGCGCAGGGCCTCGAGGAACGCAAGCAGGTGCTCTATCTGCTGGGCCCGGTTGGCGGCGGCAAATCCTCCCTCGCCGAGCGGTTGAAGCAGCTGATGGAGAAGGAGCCGGTTTACGTCTTGAAGGCCGGCAACGAAATCAGCCCGGTGTTCGAAAGTCCGCTCGGGCTGTTCGACCCGCTGACCTTTGGCGAGGAAATCGAGAAGCGCTACGGCGTGCCGAAGCGGCGCCTGACCGGGACGATCTCGCCCTGGGCGGTGAAACGCCTCGAGGAGTTCGGCGGCGACATCACCAAGTTCACCGTCGTGCGCATGCAGCCGTCGCGGCTGAAGCAGATCTGCGTCGCCAAGACCGAGCCCGGCGACGAGAACAACCAGGACGTCGCCAGCTTGGTCGGCAAGGTCGATATCCGCAAGCTGGAGATGTACAGCCAGAACGATCCCGACGCCTATTCCTTCTCGGGCGGCCTCAACCGCACGACGCAGGGATTGATGGAATTCGTCGAGATGTTCAAGGCGCCCATCAAGATGCTGCATCCGTTACTAACGGCAACGCAGGAGGGCAACTACGCCGGCACCGAGAATATCGGCGGCATCCCCTATCAGGGCATCATCCTGGCGCATTCGAACGAGGCGGAGTGGCAGAGCTTCAAGAACAACAAGAACAACGAGGCGTTCATCGACCGCATCTCGGTGATCAAGGTGCCGTACTGCCTGCGCTCCACGGAGGAACGCAAGATCTACGAGAAGCTGTTGCAGAACAGCGAGCTCGCGAATGCGGCTTGCGCGCCCTCGACGCTCGATATCCTGTCGCGCTTCTGCGTGCTGTCGCGGCTGAAGGCGCACGAAAACTCCAACCTTTATTCGAAGATGCGGGTCTATGACGGCGAAAGCCTGAAAGACACCGATCCGCGCGCCAAATCGGCGCAGGAATATCGCGATGCGGCCGGCGTCGACGAGGGCATGGACGGCATCTCCACCCGCTTCGCGTTCAAGGTGCTGTCCGGCACCTTCAACTTCGACACGCAGGAGATCGCCGCCGATCCGGTGCACCTGATGTATGTGCTGGAGCAGTCGATCTGGCGCGAGCAGTTCCCGGAAGAGACGGAGAAGAAATATCTCAACTTCATCAAGGCCGAGCTGGCGCCGCGTTATGCCGAATTCATCGGCCACGAGATCCAGAAGGCCTATCTGGAGTCCTATTCCGATTACGGGCAGAACCTGTTCGACCGCTACGTCGCGTACGCCGATGCGTGGATCGAGGATCAGGACTACAAGGATCCCGATACCGGTCAGCTGATGAATCGCGAGCTCTTGAACCAGGAGCTGTCCAAGATCGAGAAGCCGGCGGGCATCGCCAATCCGAAGGACTTCCGCAACGAGGTCGTCAAATTCGCATTGCGGGCCCGCGCCGCAGCGGGGGGACGCAATCCGTCCTGGACCTCGTATGAAAAGCTGCGCGAGGTCATCGAGCGGCGCATGTTCTCGCAGGTCGAGGATTTGCTGCCGGTGATCAGCTTCGGCAGCAAGAAGGACTCGGATACCGAGAAGAAGCACGCCGATTTCGTCGAACGCATGGTCGAGCGCGGCTACACTGAGCGGCAGGTCCGCCGGCTGGTCGAGTGGTACATGCGGGTCAACAAGGCCGGCTAGGCAGCGACACCGCAGGCAAGCGCCAGCTGGCCGGAGGTAGTTCGATGAACATTGTCGATCGCCGCCCTAACCCGAAAGGCAAGAGCCTCAGCAACCGTCAGCGGTTCCTGGGCCGCGCCCGGGTCGAGGTCAAATCGGCCGTGCAGGAGGCTTTGCGCAAGCGCAAGGTCGCCGATGTCGAGCACGGCGAGAAGGTCGCGATTCCGACCCGCGGCATCTCGGAGCCGATCTTTCATCACAACCGGCGCACCGGGAAGACCGATCACGTCATCCCGGGCAACAAGGAATATGTCCGCGGCGACGAGATCCCGCGTCCGACCGGCGGCGAGGGACAAGGCGGCCGCGAGGGCAGCCCGGATGGCAGCGGCGAGGACGCGTTCGAGTTCACGCTGTCGAAGGAAGAGTTCCTCGACATGTTCTTCGAGGATCTCGAACTGCCGGATCTGGTCAAAAAGAGCCTGAAGGACACCACCGCCGTCGATCTGCAGCGCGCCGGCTACACCGTCACCGGCAACCCGTCAAATCTCAGCGTGCCGCGCACCCTGCGCAACAGCATGGGCCGTCGCATCGCGCTGCACCGTCCGAAACTCGCGGAGATCGAGAAGGCGCAGCAGGCGCTCGAAGAGGCGCGCGAGGCCGGCGATGAAGAGGAAATCGCCCGCTTGACGCGCGAGTTCGAAAGCCTCGAACGGCGCAGCAAGATCATCCCGTATATCGACCCGATCGATGTGCGTTATCGCCGCTTTGACCGTGTGCCGCGGCCAAACACCGAAGCCGTCATGTTCTGCCTGATGGATGTGTCCGGCTCGATGACCGAAGCGATGAAGGATCTCGCCAAACGGTTCTTCATGCTGCTGCACGTCTTTCTGACCCGGCGCTACCGGACCGTCGACGTCGTCTTCATCCGCCATACCAGCACGGCCGAGGAGGTCGATGAAGAGACGTTCTTCTACAGCCGCGAGACCGGCGGCACGGTGGTGTCGACGGCGCTCGAAAAGATGCTCGAGATCGCCCGCGCCCGCTACCCGATCGACCGCTGGAACATTTACGGCGCGCAGGCTTCTGACGGCGACAATTACGGCGCCGACAGCAGCCGTTGCGTCTCCCTGCTCGGCGGCGACGTGCTGCCGCTCTGCCAGTACTTCGCCTATGTCGAGGTCGGCGACGGGATGGGCGGTAGCTTGACCGGGCTGTCGCGCGACAGCGATTTGTGGCGCGCCTACAGCGAAGTCGCCCCGGCCCACGAGCATTTCGCGATGCGCAGGGTTGGCGATCCGGCTCAGATCTTCACCGTTTTCCACGAATTGTTTGCCAAGGGAGGCGTTCGTGCCTAACGGTTTCGCAGACGCCGCACAACTCAAGGCTGAGATGCCGCTCTTCACAGGGCCCAACTGGGATTTTAACGGGTTGCGCCGGGTCTACGAAGCGGTCGAGCGCATCGCGTTTGACGAGCTCGGGCTCGACGTCTACCCGGTACAGATCGAGGTCATCACCTCCGAGCAGATGCTCGACGCCTATTCCTCGGTCGGCCTGCCGTTGATGTACCGGCATTGGAGCTTCGGCAAGCGTTTTGCCTACCACGAGACGCTGTACCGCAAGGGCCTGCAGGGTCTCGCCTACGAGATCGTCATCAATTCGAACCCGGTCATCTGCTACATCATGGAAGAGAACTCCATGACGATGCAGACGCTCGTCATCGCGCACGCCGCGTTCGGCCACAACCACTTCTTCAAGAACAATTACCTGTTCCGGCAGTGGACCGACGCCGACGGGATTCTCGATTATCTGAGCTTTGCCCGCGACTACGTCGCCAAATGCGAGGAGCGGCACGGGGCTGACGAGGTCGAACGGGTGCTCGACGCGGCGCATGCGCTGAAGGAGCACGGCGTCAATCGCTACGCGCACCGCTCGAAGCCGAACCTCGCCGAGGAACAGCGCCGCACCGATGAGCGGCGGGCCCATGAAGAGGCCACCTACAACGACCTCTGGCGCACCGTGCCTCAGCTCAGCAAGGACGAAGAGGGTAGCGAGGTTTCGGAGAAGCAGAAGGAGGAGTTGCGGCAACACCTCGGCCTGCCGGAGGAGAACCTCCTCTATTTCATCGAGAAGCGCGCGCCGCGGCTGGAGGATTGGCAACGCGAGCTGATCCGCATCGTCCGCAACGTCTCGCAATATTTTTATCCGCAGAAGCAGCTGCAGCTGATGAACGAGGGCTGCGCCACCTTCTGCCATTACGAGATCATGAACCGGCTGCACGACAAGGGCCTGATCACCGAAGGCTCGATGCTCGAATTTCTGCATTCGCATTCGAGCGTCGTGTTCCAGCCGGGCTTCGACGATCCGCGCTTCAGCGGCTTCAACCCGTATGCGCTCGGCTTTGCGATGATGCGCGACATCAAGCGCATGTGCGAGGAGCCGACCCCCGAGGATCGCGAGTACTTCCCGGAGATCGCCGGGTGCGGCGACCCGTTCGGCGTGCTGCGGCACGCCTGGGCCAATTACCGCGATGAAAGCTTTATCCTGCAGTATTTGAGCCCGGCGGTGATCCGCCAATTCAAGATCTTCCAGATTGCCGACGACAGCAGCAAGCCGTCGCTGCGGGTCGAGGCGATCCACGACGAGCTCGGCTATCGGCGGGTGCGCAGCGCGCTCTCGAAGCAGTACGATTTATCACGGCGCGAACCCGACATTCAGGTCGTCGATGTCGATCTGACGGGCGACCGCTGCCTCATTCTTGCGCACTACGTCCATGAGGGCGTGCTGCTCGAGGAAAAGACCTGCCGGTCGGTGCTGCGCTATGCGGCATCCCTATGGGGCTACGCGGTCAAGCTGCTCGAAATCGAGGCCGCCACCGACAAGACGCTCAAGACCTACGAAGCGGCCGTCGAGCCGACCTGACGCCCCTGAAACGGCGTCCCGGCGAAAGCCGGGATCCACCCTTCAACATCTCGGGCGCGGATAAATGGGTCCCGGCTTTCGCCGGGACGCAATGAAGGCGCGCACGTCAGAATTAAGCCATGTCGGTATCAGCCCGCTTGCGACACGTGCCGCTTAGAGCCATCTGCGTTTGATGATCGTTCTCGGCATCGAGACCAGCTGCGATGAGACCGCCGTGGCGCTGGTCGGCGACGAGCCGCAACCGCACATCTGCGCCAATCTGATCCACACGCAGCTGGACGAGCACGCCCCCTACGGCGGTGTCGTGCCGGAGATCGCGGCGCGCGCGCATCTCGACCGCATCGACGGGTTGATCCAGCGCGCCCTCGACGAGGCCGGCGTCAGCGTCCCGGAAATCGACGGGGTTGCCGCCGCCGCCGGGCCGGGGCTGATCGGCGGCTTGATCGTCGGGACGATGGCCGCCAAGGGCATCGCCTGGGCGGCACAGAAGCCGTTCGTCGCGGTCAATCACCTCGAAGCCCATGCGCTGACCGCGCGCCTCTCCGATGGCGTCGGCTTTCCTTATCTGCTGCTGCTGGTATCCGGCGGCCACTCGCAGCTGCTGGTCTGCGCCGGGGTCGGCAAGTACCGCGTGCTCGGCACGAGCCGCGACGATGCCGCCGGCGAGGCCTTTGACAAGACCGCCAAGCTGCTGGGTCTCGGCTACCCCGGCGGGCCGGCGATCGAACGCGCCGCACGCGGCGGCAACCCGGCGCGTTTCGCGTTGCCGCGGCCGCTTAAGGGACGCGATGGCTGCGACTTCTCGTTCTCCGGGTTGAAAACGGCGGTGCGGCAGATCATCGCGGACCACCCGCCCCGCAACACCGGCGACATCGCGGATCTCGCCGCCGCGATCGAGCTGGCGATCTCCGACACCCTGATCGACCGCACCGCCAATGCGGTCGCGTGGTTTCGCCGGCATTACCCGGAGGGCACCACGATTGTCGCTGCAGGCGGGGTTGCGGCCAACGGTAGGCTGCGCCGGAGTCTGACGGATCTGGCGGCGTCGGCTGGGCTCGGTTTTGTCGCGGCGCCGCCGGCATTGTGCACCGATAATGGCGCGATGATCGCCTGGGCCGGCCTCGAGCGCTTGCGCTTCGGCCTTACCGACACTCTGGATGCGCCGGTGCATCCGCGCTGGCCGCTCGACGCGGATCGCCCGGGAAGCGCAGTGGCGGAAAGCACGCCGTGAGACGAATCGCGATTATCGGCGGCGGCGCCTGGGGCACCGCGCTGGCGCTGGTCGCAACCCGCGCCGGCGCCGGCATCAGGCTGTGGGCGCGCGATCCGGCAATCGTCGCCGGGATCAACGAACGGCGCGAAAACACCGTCTATTTGCCCGGCATCGCGCTCGATTCGGCGATCGCCGCGACGACCGAACCGGAAATTGCGCTCGACGGCGCCGAGGCCGCGCTCCTTGTCGTCCCGGCGCAATTCATGCGTACCGTGCTCGCTCGGCTAAAGCCGTGGCTGCGGGGTATGCCGCTGCTGCTCTGTGCCAAGGGGATCGAAACGGAATCGCTGCAGACGATGTCAGAGCTGGCCGCCGAGGTAGCGGCAGATTGTCCCGTTGCCGTCCTGTCCGGGCCGAGCTTTGCCGGCGAGGTTGCTCGCGATCTGCCCGCCGCTGTGACGATCGCCAGCCGCGACGCGGCGCTCGCCGAGGCCTTTACGACCGCTCTCGGCACGCCGCATTTCCGCCCCTACCGGTCGCGGGATCCGCTCGGCGTCGAGATCGGCGGCGCGGTTAAGAACGTGATGGCGATCGCCTGCGGCATCGTCGAGGGGCGCGGGTTGGGCGACAATGCACGGGCGGCGCTGATCACGCGCGGCCTGTCGGAGATGATTCGCCTGGGGCTTGCGAAGGGAGCGGAAGCGGAGACCTTCCGCGGCCTGTCGGGGCTCGGCGATCTGGTGCTGACCTGCACCGCCGGTCAATCGCGCAATTATACGCTCGGGGTGGCGCTCGGGGGCGGGACGAGTCTCGCCGCGGCGCTTGCCGGGCGCCGCTCCGTCGTCGAGGGGGTGGCGACCGCCGCCGCGGTGGCCCGGCTGGCCGCGCGCCTCGACGTCGAGATGCCGATCACCGCGGCCGTGGAAGGCGTATTGCACCGGAACCTGCCTATCGGCGCGATGATCGAGGCGCTGCTGAGCCGGCCCTACCGCAGCGAATGAGACGCATGGGACAGCCCTCTTTGGTGCAGGGCAAACCGCCAGGAAAGGTCTTTTCCGGAAGCCGGCAAAGCCAATATCATGAGGGGCGGCTATCGCGATCGGCCCGGACTGGGCCCGGACTGGAATGAGCGACAACGGAAGACGCGGCGAGGAAGGACCCGGCACCGGCGTCATCGTCAAGCCAAAGGCGAAGACGAAGAAGCCGTCTATGTATAAGGTGTTGATGTTGAACGACGACTACACCCCGATGGAGTTCGTCGTGCATATCCTCGAACGGTTTTTTAGCAAGAGCCGCCAGGAAGCGACCCGCATCATGCTGCATGTGCATCGGCGCGGGGTCGGTATTTGTGGCGTATACACTTATGAGGTAGCCGAAACCAAAGTGACGCAGGTTATGGACTTCGCCCGGCAGCACCAGCATCCGCTGCAGTGTACGCTGGAAAAAGACTAGTCAGTCATCAGGAAAGGGAGCGGCAGTGCTCTCACGCAACCTCGAAAAATCTCTGCACCGGGCTCTGGCCCACGCGAATGAGCGGCATCACGAATATGCGACGCTCGAGCATCTGCTGCTGGCGCTGACCGAGGACCAGGACGCGATTGCGGTTCTGCGGGCGTGCAGCGTCGATATCGACCGGCTCCGCCGCGAGGTGCTGACCTATGTCGATAACGAGCTGACCAATTTGGTCGCCAATCACAGCGAGGATGCCAAGCCCACCGCAAGCTTCCAGCGGGTGCTTCAGCGCGCCGCGATTCACGTGCAATCCTCCGGCCGTGAGGAGGTCACCGGCGCCAACGTGCTGGTTGCGATGTTCGCCGAGCGCGAAAGCCACGCCGTCTATTTCCTGCAAGAGCAGGACATGACGCGCTTCGACGCGGTCAATTACATCTCGCATGGCATCGCCAAGGCGCCCGGCCGCTCCGAGACCCGCCGCGTGCAGGGCGCCGAAGAGGAGGAGCGCGGCGAGAAGGGCCAGAAGCGCAGCCACGACGCGCTCGACGCCTATTGTGTCAACCTCAACAAGAAGGCCAAGGGCGGCAAGATCGATCCGCTGATCGGGCGCGAGGCCGAGGTCGAGCGCACGATCCAGATCCTATGCCGGCGCTCGAAGAACAACCCGCTCTATGTCGGCGACCCCGGGGTCGGCAAGACCGCGATCGCCGAGGGCCTCGCCCGCCGCATCGTGCAGCGCGAGGTGCCCGAGGTCCTGCTCAACGCAACGATCTTTGCCCTCGATATGGGCGCGCTATTGGCCGGGACGCGTTATCGCGGCGATTTCGAAGAAAGACTGAAGGCGGTATTGGCCGAACTCGAATCGCAGCCTGGCGCGATCCTGTTCATCGACGAGATCCACACCGTGATCGGCGCCGGCGCCACCAGCGGCGGCGCGATGGATGCCTCCAACCTGTTGAAGCCGGCGCTCGCCGGCGGAGTCATCCGCTGCATCGGCTCGACCACCTACAAGGAATACCGCAACTATTTCGAGAAGGACCGCGCGCTCGTCCGCCGCTTCCAGAAGATAGACGTCAACGAGCCGACGATAGAGGATTCGATCAAGATCCTGCGCGGCCTCAAACCCTATTACGAGCGCCACCACAAGGTCCGCTACACCGCGGAGGCGATCAAGGCGGCGGTCGAGTTGTCGCATCGCTACATCGGCGACCGCAAGCTGCCCGACAAGGCGATCGACGTCATCGACGAAACCGGCGCGGCGCAGATGCTGGTACCGGAAAACCGGCGCCGCAAGACGATCACCGCCAAGGAGGTCGAGGCGTGCGTCGCGACGATGGCGCGCATCCCGCCAAAGAGCGTGTCGCGCGACGATCGCGAGGTGCTGAAAAATCTGCAGCGCGATCTGCAGACGATGGTGTTCGGGCAGGACCAGGCGATCGACGCGCTGGTCTCGGCGATCAAGCTCGCCCGCGCCGGGTTGCGCGAAGCGGAAAAGCCGATCGGCAGCTATCTGTTCTCGGGCCCGACCGGCGTCGGCAAGACCGAGGTGGCGCGCCAGCTCGCGCGCACGATGGGCATCGAGATCACCCGCTTCGACATGTCCGAGTACATGGAGCGGCACACCGTGTCGCGGCTGATCGGCGCGCCGCCGGGCTATGTCGGGTTCGACCAGGGCGGGCTCCTGACCGACGCGATCGACCAGCACCCGCACAGCGTGCTGTTGCTCGACGAGATCGAGAAGGCCCATCCGGACCTGTTCAACATCCTGCTGCAGGTCATGGATTACGGGAAACTGACCGATCACAACGGCAAGATCGTCGATTTCCGCAACGTGATCCTGATCATGACGACCAATGCCGGCGCCGCCGAGCTGGCCAAGCAGGCAATCGGCTTCGGCAGCGGCATCCGCACGGGCCATGATGAGGAAGCGATCAACCGGATGTTCACGCCGGAATTCCGCAACCGGCTCGACGCGGTGATCTCCTTCGCAGCGCTGTCGCCCGACACGATCGGCCGGGTCGTCGACAAATTCGTGCTGCAGCTCGAGGAGCAGCTGGCCGACCGCAACGTCACGATCGAGCTCGATGCCAGCGCCCGCGACTGGCTCGCCGTCAAGGGATACGATCCGCTATTCGGCGCACGGCCGCTGGCCCGGGTTATCCAGGAGCACATCAAGAAGCCGCTGGCCGAAGAGCTGCTGTTCGGCAAGCTCGCGAAAGGCGGGACCGTCCGGGTTTACGCCGAGAAGGATGCCGACAAGCTCAGCTTCGCCTTCGAGCCGAAACCTCCGGCATCCTCGGCCGAACCGAAGGAAGCCGAACTCGTCGAATAGCCGCGTCCGCCGGCTAGCCGAGTGCGGCAACTCGCTTATCTGTTCGATGGCCGTCTGTTCGAAGGCCGTCTGTTCGAAGGCCGTCTGTTCGAAGGCCGTCTGTTCGACGACCGGGCCGCCGGTCTGCGCGGCAAGGCGGTCACGCTCTACGCGCTGCTAATCGCCGCCAATCTCGGCGCTTGGGGCTGGGCCGCTGCGGCGTTTCGCGGCGATGTGGTGCTGCTCGGCACCGCGCTGCTCGCCTACGGTCTTGGGCTTCGCCATGCCGTCGACCCCGACCACATCGCGGCGATCGACAACGTCACGCGCAAGCTGATGCAGGAAGGCAAACGCCCGATCGGCGTCGGCTTTTTCTTCGCGCTCGGGCATTCCTCGGTGGTCATAGTCGCCGCGACCGCGATTGCGCTGACCGCTGGCAGCGTGCACGCCAATTTTCCGGGGCTGATCGAATCCGGCAGCGTGGTCGGCACGGCGATCTCGGCCGCGTTTCTGTTGGCGATCGCCACGCTCAACACCGCGGTCCTGATCGCAGTCTACCGAATGTTCCGCCAGGCCGCGCGCGGCGGCGATACGGGGCAGCAGCAACTCGACGCGATGCTCAGGCAACGCGGGTTTTTCGCGCGATTGTTCCGGCGGCTGTTCCGCCTCATCGCGCGGAGCTGGCACATGTACCCGCTCGGCTTTCTGTTCGGGCTCGGTTTCGATACCGCGAGCGAGATCGGCTTGCTCGGCATCGCCGCGGCCGAGGCCACGAAGGGATTATCGGTCTGGTCGATCTTGGTATTCCCGGCGCTGTTCACGGCGGGGATGTCGCTGGTCGACGCGACGAACGGCGTGCTGATGGTCGGCGCCTACGGTTGGGCTTTCACCGATCCCATCCGCAAGCTCACCTACAATTTGACGGTCACCGGCATCTCGGTGCTGGTCGCCCTGGTGATCGGCGGGATCGAGGCTGCCGGGCTGATCGCCGACAAGCTCGGGCTTACCGGCGGCGTCTGGGACATCGCGAGCGCCGCCGCCGGAGAGATCGGCGTGTTCGGCGGTGCGATTGTCGCGCTATTTGTCCTGAGCTGGCTGGTTTCGCTGCTGGTGTATCGCCTGAAGAGCCCCCACAAGATCAGCGCGTGAGACCATCAGGCGGTCACGGCGGCGGCCACGTCCCGAGCACGCTGACCGCGGCGAGGATGGCCACACCGATTGCCTGCTCGATCAACACCGACCGGTAGAGCGCGCCGGTTTCCGAGCGATACTGATCCGTCAGTCGCGGCGCGAGGCGGAAGCGGTTGCGCAACGCGATCCCGACCATCGTCAGATAAAGCAGGATCTTCAGCAACAGCAGCCGGCCGTATGGCGTGCCGAACAGCGCGTCGAGGCCGCCGACGAGAAACAGCGTGTTGACCACGCCGGTTATCGCGATCGCCGCCACCGCCGCGTAGCCCATCTGCGAGAACGGCGGGACCGCATCTCGCGCCAGAATGCCGAGCCCATTTTCAGCACTACGGGATTGTCCGAGCAGCCAGCCGAGCGGCAGCAATCCCCCGAGCCATAAGCCGGCGGCGAGCAGATGCACCGACTGGTTGAGCTCGCGGCCGAGCCCGATCCACCCGCCGGTGCGGGCAGCATGGCCGACCCAGCCGAGGCTCCCCAGAGCCAGCGCCCCGCAGATCAAGGTCAACCCGTGCCGCTGTGCCGCGACACTGGCGCTCGCCAGCAGCAGCGCGGTGAACAGCAGATGCCAGCACCACACCCGGCCAAAGCCGGTGCCGAACAGCACCGCGGCAAGCGTTGAGCCGTCGAAGGCTGCGGCCGCCGTGCCGGCCATCCCCGCCGCGATGATCGGGACCATCGCCAGTCCCGAGACCAGCAAGACGAGTGCGCTGGCCTGGATCAGCCGAGTAAGCCAGCGGTCGAATGATTCCACTGCCGCCGCTGTCCCGCGCGCGGCCTCGTCGCCGACCGCATAGAGGCGGAACGCGGCGCCGCCAAAACCCGCCATCGCCGCGGCGAAATGGATCAGGCGCGTGGCGAACAGCGCCTCATACACCGGTTCGTCTCCCCGACCCCTTCATCGGCCGACGGAGAATTCGTAGCTCCCCTCGGTGCGATGCGTATCGGCCGAGACGACATGCCAGTTGACCCGGTAGCGCCCGGGCATAAGCGTCGGCAAGGGCAGCACCAGCGCCGCCGGATTGCGCGGGTCGAGCGCCGCTGTGCCGGTCGCCACCGGCCCGCCGGCGGCGCTGGCGAGCTCGACCCCGGAAAACCGCGGCTCGATCGGTTCGCTGAAGACGAGTTGCAGGGTCGGTGGCGATGCCGCGACCGTAGCGCCGACCGCCGGCACCGCATGGTCGAGAAAAGCATGCCCGGACGCCGCGCCCGGCGTCAGCGCGATCAACAACCCGAAGACAAGCCACCGCATTGTTCAGTTCCCGAATATCGGCCGGCCGATTGATCCAGGGAAAATGTCGTCGAGGTAGAAGTGCAACTGCACGACGCCACCGAAGCCGCGCCCCGTCGCGCTCGTCACCGGCAGGATCGCCTCGGCGCCGATCTGCACATATTGCCCGGCCCAGATGATGCCGGGCTGCACGGTGCCGACGGTCTGCCCGCCGGCGCCGCGGTTCAACCCGGTCGTAAACGCCATCTCGACGAGCGGGATCATGCGATTGAACGGCGGCTGGAGACCGACATCCATGACTTGCCGCTGCAGGTATTCCAGGCTGTATTCAAACGCGAAGCCGTAATTGAAGTTGTTCGGATTGGCGGCGCCGGCGCTACTGGTCTTCGTCGGAAAATCGACGCTCAGATTGCTAGTGACCGCGATCGGCCGCAGCAACCGCATCGAGTCCGGCAGGTCGCCGAAACCTTTGCCGAAGGCGACGGCCGGCGTCAGCGTCGTGAAATCGGGAGCCCCGACCGCGATCCGCCCGGTATGACCGAATGTCGCATGCAGTCCGATCAATCCGATCGCCTCGCGCGGGCCGTCGCGAAAGAGCTGGTAGTCGAGCCCGGCATTCAGCGCGTCAAACCCGGTGATGCCCGGCCCGCCGCCCGGCTTCAGGTATTTCCAGCCCTGGCCGATGCTGAACCCGAGATCGGGCGTGATGCGCTTTGCCAAATCCCAATCGATGCCGGTCTCCCGCGCGCCGTCAGGGTCCTTCGGCGAACGCGAGACCGTCGGCAGGCTGAGCTCGTCGGCGACGAACGGGTCGTCGGTCAAAATCGTGCCCGGGAAGAAGCGCGCGCCGGCAGTTCCGTGAGCCGTCGCCTCGCTGGCAAACACTACGATGGCCAGCGCAGCCAATGCCGCGCCGGCGGTGAATCGAGAAAAAGCCATGTTCGGTGGTCCGCAATAAGAAGCCGCATGACCGGGCGGTGCTGCCGGCTCATCGCGAACCGGCCGCAGCAACACGGTCGGGCGAAGAAGTGCTCAGGCTTCTTGCGGCGGTCCCCGTGCGCGGTTTGGCCCGCTTTGGATCTCTGGTTCGAAATCCGCAGCCGCGGCCGCGACCGGCAATATCGGTTCGACGAAGACAATGCGGGCAGCAGTATCGATCTGCGGCAGGGCGAACCCGGCGCTGGCGTGCCACAGGCAGCACAGCGAATGGTCATGATCGGCATGATCGCCGGGTGATGTGGGCAGCCTGTCGCCGGAGACCGGCGTCGGATCGGTGCTCGTCGCTGCGGCGAGGCAGAGCGCATGCTCGCCAAACGCGGCGAGGGCGGCGGCATCTGCAGAAGTAAGCGTCGGCGTCGGCGGGGCCGGCCAGGCGAGCCGCAACGACAGCGCCAACACCGCAAGCAGCACGCCCAACCTGCTCACCGGCCGACGATTTCGGTGCACTACAATCCGGGAGACGGTTCGGCTCGTCACATCAGGCCCCAACCCGGCTGCCGGGTTTCGCGTCTCGCGAGAATACCCGCGCCGCCATACGCGGCCAAGTCATCACCACATCACAACCAAGTCACTGGGCCGTCAATCGGGCGATGCGGCGGATACCCGATCGGCTACGCCGGTGCCGCGCCGCCGCCACAGCCTGCCGCCTTCGAGCGCCTGCCATATGCCGAGGCTCGGCAGCCCGATCGCGATGTCGCGGGCGCGCTTCAGCAATGACAGCGCCAATGCCATCTCCGGGGTCAAACCGAAGGCCGCGCCGAGCAGGATGTATGCGCCCTCCTGCACACCGACCGCGTTGGGCACGACAAACGCCCCGGTCCGCACCGCATACATCATGCTTTCCAGCACCAGCACGGCGGCAAAAGGCAGCGGCTCACCCGCCAGACGCAACACCAGCCATGCTTCGAGCGCGCTGGCGATCCAGCAAACCAGATGCAGCAGAAAGCACAGCCACAGCCCGACCGGGCGGCGGTAGATCGCGCGCAACGCGGCGTGCAGCGCCGCCGCACCCGCGGCGCTGCGCTCGGCCCAGCCTTGGCCGAGAATGCGCGCGATGCGGTCGAAATAATCGAAGCCATGCCGCTGCACGAGCAGAAACGCCACGGCTGCGACGACCGCCACCGCAAGGCCGATCATGACCGGGGTCGCGGCCGCCGAGTCCGGCTGCAATTGCACCAGCAATCCGAGACCGAGCGCGGTGTAGGCGAGCTGGGCAACAAACTCGAAGGTGACATCGACGATCGTGCTGGCCGCGGCAACCGTCCCCGAGACACCCGCCAGCGCCAACGCGCGCGCGCCGAGGACATAGCCGCCGACCTGCGACAGCGGCAGCAGCTCGGAGCCGGAATCGCGCACCAGCCGTCCCCAGATCGCGGTCCAGGCCGGAGCGCCCGGCATCAGGGCCCACCAGGCGAACCCCATCACCACCATCAAGACGAGGTGGATCGCGCAGATCGCCGCAAACCCGAGCCCGCCGACCGCGAGCAGCGAGCGCATGACCGCGCCGGTTCCGAAATAGCCGACCAGCGCCGCCATCGCGGCGACGCCGATCACCGCGGCAAGGATCGTCAGAGCTTTCATTTGTGGCCGACGCGGATGATGCTGCCCTCGCCCTTCCTCACGGTGCTGCCGCGCCCGCGGGCTGCGGGTCGCGCAGGAAACGGCGGATCAGGCGAACCAGGCAGGGCATCACCATCGGCCGCAGCAGGCGGGGGTCGTAACCGGCGAGGCGCCGCTCGTTTTCTTCGAGGCAGATGTCGATCAGCCCCGCCGCCGACAGATCGATATCGGCGACCGCCTTGCTGCCGGTCAGCGTGAAGTTGTTGTCCTGCGGCGCCGCCTGCTGGCTGGCGCCGACGCCGCGCGCGAGGCCGATGCGTTCCCACACCAGAAAGACCCACACCGCGAAAACCTTGGCCCAGAACCACGGCCGCCGCCACCACCCCAGATTGCGGCGATGCCACGCCACCCAATTGACGAAGAACAGGATATGACGCGCTTCTTCCTGCATCACCGGCTCGAAGGTCTCGATCAGCTCCGGCGGGAAAAAACGCGAGGTCCGCGCCACCGCGAACAGCCCGAACGCAAAGAAGCTGTCGATGCATTCGCTAAAGCCGGTCACCATAAAGGCCCATTCCGGATTGCGCGGCCGGTGGTACTCGGGTTCCGGTTCGAGGCGGATGCCGTAAGCCTCGACGAGACGCGACAACACCTCCTTGTGGCGGCCCTCTTCAAACCCATCGAGCTCGATCGCGCGCCGCAGCAGCGGGTCGGCGATTTCCTCGCCGTAACTCATGACCCGGATCTTCGCCTTGCCTTCGGTCTGGACCGCGATATCCCAGATCGGCAGCGCGACAAGCCGGTCGCGCGCCTCGGGATCGAGGTGCGGCCAATCGATGACCGCCGGCTTGTACGGATTGTGCGTGTCGAGCAGCAGATTGCAGAACGCCGTCTTGTGCGGTTCGCTGCCCGGCCGGATCGCGCCGCGGTCGGGCGCCGCCCAGCGGCGCGCCGTCTCGTCCGCCGCCGCGATAATCGCTTCATCCGTCACCGGATCACTCCCCCTCAACACCGCTGAACATGGCCTTTGGCGAGCGGCCGGGCGTCGTTGACTCGGCCAGACCGCTCCCCTATATACCGGCCTCCGCTCAACCGAGGCAGTCGTCGTTGGAGCCGGTGCCGTGAAGCGCACTTACCAGCCCAGCAAGCTCGTCCGCAAGCGCCGCCATGGCTTTCGTGCGCGAATGGCCACGCCGGCTGGCCGCCGAGTGCTGTCGTCGCGGCGCGCCAAGGGCCGCAAGCGCCTGTCTGCCTGAGCTTTTCGGCTGCGTCCCCAGGCCATGCCGCGCGCCGAATTGGCGCGCCCGGTGAGAAGCATGACAGCCGGCCTTGTAAGGCTCAAGACCCGCGCCGATTTTGTTCGTGTTGCCGCCGGACGCAGCCGTGCGGTGCGGCCGGCTTTTATTGTGCAGGCCGCGCCGCAACCGACCGGAGATGATAACAGCGGCATTGTGCGGGTTGGCTTCACCGCCAGCCGTAAGGTCGGCAACGCGGTAGTGCGTAATCGCGCGAAGCGGCGGTTGCGCGCAATCGCCGCCGAGGTATTGCCGCGCAAGGCGCGGCCGGGAACGGACTATGTAATCGTCGCGCGCGCGACAACGAGCGAGCGGCCCTACGCGGAGCTGGTCGCCGATCTCGAAGGGGCCTTGCGGCAGCTCGATCGGCAGAAGCCCGGCGCGCGGCCCGCCAGCGGGTGAGCGCCGCCGAGGAGAAAGTGAGATGAGTTTTGCGGGCGGCGCGAGCCGCATTCTGGGCTGGGGCATAACCGCGACAATCCGCGGTTACCAGCTCGTCGTCGCGCCGATCCTGCCGCCCTCCTGCCGGTATTATCCGAGCTGCTCGCATTACGCCGCCGAAGCCGTCGAACGGCACGGCGTCTGGCGCGGCCTCGGCCTCGCCTTGCGCCGGTTGTCGCGCTGCCATCCGTGGGGCGGCAGCGGCTACGACCCCGTCCCTTCCGAACCGAGCCGCTGAGGCTCGCGCCTCCCGACCGCAATGGAACAAAAAAACCTTCTTCTCGCGATCGTCCTGTCGGTCGGCATCCTGATCGGGTTTCAGTTTCTGTTCGAGAAACTGCGCCCGCCGGTCCCGCCGCCTTCGCCGGCGGTGCCGACGCAAACCGCCCCCGCGACACCGTCGCCGGGCACGGCGGCGCCCGGTGTTACGCCTGGCGCGCCGGGCACGACCGCTCCCGCCACCGGCGCGGCCGCGGCTCCCGGAGCGGAGACGCGCGAGCAGGCGATCGCCGAGCAGCCGCGGGTGCGGATCAACACGCCGCGCCTGCATGGCTCGGTGGCGCTGACCGGCGGCCGCATCGACGATCTGACGCTCGCGACATATCACGAGACGGTGGACCCGAAGAGCCCGGAAGTCGTGCTGCTGTGGCCGAAGGGGACCAAGGATCCCTATTTCGCCGAATTCGGCTGGGTGGCCGGGACTTCCGGCACCAAGGTCCCCGGGCCCGACACGCAATGGAGCGCCTCGGGCGGTCCGCTGACCCCAACCCAGCCCTTGACGTTGACCTGGGACAACGGCGCCGGCCTCGTCTTCACGCGCACGATCACGATCGACGAAAACTACATGTTCACGGTGCGCGACACGGTGCGCAACGGCGGCAATACGCCGGTCAATTTGCTGCCCTATGCTCTGATCAGCCGCACCGGCACGCCGCAGGTCGGCGGCTACTACATCCTGCATGAGGGGCTGATCGGCGAACTCGGCGGTTTGCGCGAGGTCACCTACAGCTCGATCGAAGCTGGCAAGCCGATCGATTACAGCTCGACCGGGGGATGGCTCGGCTTCACCGACAAATACTGGCTGACCGCACTGGTCCCGCCACAGGAGGATGCAATCAAGGCGCGCTTTACCCACGTCCTCCAAGGTGGGGTGGATCGCTACCAGACCGATTATCTCGGCTCGCAAATAACGGTGCCGGCGGACGGCACCGCCGCGACCTCGACCCGGTTCTTTGCCGGCGCCAAGGAATTCAATCTGCTCGATGCCTACGCGAAATCCGGCATCCCGCATTTCGATCTCGCGATCGATTTCGGCTGGTTCTATTTCCTGACCAAGCCGATCTTTCTGGTACTGCAGTTCTTCTTCGGGCTGCTCGGCAATTTCGGACTCGCCATCCTGCTGCTGACCCTGATCATCAAGCTGCTGTTTTTCCCGCTCGCCAACAAATCCTACGCGGCGATGAGCAAGATGAAATTGCTCCAGCCGGAGATGCAGAAAATCCGCGAGCGCTTCCCCGACGACAAGGCGCGCCAGCAGCAAGAGATTATGGCGATGTACAAGAAGGTCGGCGCCAACCCGCTGGCCGGCTGTCTGCCGATCGTGATCCAGATCCCGGTGTTTTTCTCGTTGTACAAAGTACTGTTTGTGACGATCGAGATGCGGCACGCGCCGTTTTTCGGCTGGATCCACGATCTCTCGGCGCCCGATCCGACCACCTTCATCAACCTGTTCGGCCTGCTCCCGTTCGCGCCGCCCGAAGCCATTGCCCATTTTGTCGCGATCGGCGCCTGGCCGCTGATTATGGGCGTGACGATGTACCTGCAGCAAAAGCTCAACCCGCAGCCGGTCGATCCGGTTCAGGCGCGCATGTTCATGCTGCTGCCGATCGTGTTCACCTACATGCTGTCGGCCTTCCCGGCCGGGCTGGTGATCTACTGGGCGTGGAACAATCTTCTCAGCATCGCGCAGCAATGGGCGATCATGCACCGCGCGGGCGCGGCCTGAATTTTAGTTCCCCGTGCCCGGACTTGTTCCGGGCATCCACGTCTTCAAGACGGTCGATGTGCCCCGAACAAAGACGTGGATGGCCGGGACAAGCCCGGCCAAAGGGCTAAGAGTTGGAGATGGACGCAAAAGCATTGTCCGGCGATCTGTTCCCGCCGCGCGACATCGAGCCGGAGCTGATCGAGGCCGGGCGGCTCCTCTTCGCGCGGGATTGCCGCTTTATTGCCGGGGCCGCCGAAGCCGACGCATGCCCGCCGGAGACGCTCCCGGAAATCGCCTTCCTCGGCCGCTCCAATGTCGGCAAATCGAGCCTGGTCAACGCGCTGACCAACCGGCGCATGCTGGCGCGCACCTCGAACACGCCGGGACGCACCCGTCAGATCAATTTCTTCGCACTCGGCGGCCGGCTGATGCTGGTCGACCTGCCGGGCTACGGCTACGCCGAAGCCTCGAAGAGCGCCGTCAAGGCGTGGACCCAAACGGTGCAGCATTACTTGCGGGGCCGGAATAGCCTGCGCCGCGTCTGCCTGCTGATCGATTCGCGGCATGGGTTGAAAGACCCGGATCGGCCGATCCTGCAGCTCTGCGATTCGGCCGGGTTGTCATATCAGGTGGTATTGACCAAGACCGATAAACCCAGCGTGGCCGAGCTTGCCAAGGTCGCGGATGCAGTCCTTGCCGAGCTGGCGCGGCACGGCGCCGCGCATCCCGAGATCCATCTGACCAGCGCCGAAAAGGCGCAGGGCATCGCCGCGCTGCGGGCAACCCTTGCCAGCTTTGCCGCGCCTGCCGAGCTGCGCGCCGATGTCGCCGCGGGCGCGGTGGCGATGCCGCGTTCGTCACGGTAGAGTGCGGCGCTTTTCCGTCCGAGCCTAGAACCTGGATGTCCGCTGCACCGAGCCAAGCCGATCCGGCATCGAAGGCCGCAGTCCTCGCCGAGGCCCTGCCCTATCTGCGCCGTTATTCCGGCCAGACCGTGCTGGTCAAGTATGGCGGCCATGCGATGGGCAATGGCGACAATGGCGACCCGTTCGCCCGCGATATCGTTTTGTTGAAGCAGGTCGGGATCAACCCGATCGTCGTGCATGGCGGCGGGCCGCAGATCGGCCAGATGCTGCAGCGCTTGGGCATCAAGAGCAGCTTTATCGATGGGCTGCGCGTGACCGACGGCGAGACGATGGAAGTCGTCGAGATGGTCCTCGCCGGCACGATCAACAAGCAGCTCGTCGCCGCGATCAACGCGGCCGGCGGCTGCGCGATCGGTCTCAGCGGCAAGGATGGCGGCTTGATCCGCGCGCGCAAGCTGACGCGGAACGGATCCGATCTGGGCTTTGTCGGCGAGCCCGAGCGCATCGAGGACCGGGTGCTGGCGACCTTTCGCCAATCCGACATCATCCCGGTGATCGCGCCGATCGGGGTCGGCGCCGATGGCGCGACCTACAACATCAATGCCGACACCGTCGCCGGCGCCGTCGCCGCGGCGGTCAAGGCGCGCCGCTTCCTGCTGCTGACGGATGTTGCGGGCGTGCTCGATGGCGAGAAACGCCTGATCCCGGAGCTGACGGCGGCGGAGGCGCGCCGGCTGATCGCGCAAGGCACAATCTCCGGGGGCATGATCCCCAAGGTCGAAACCTGCCTCGCGGCGGTCGATGGCGGAGTCGAGGCGGCGGTGATCGTCGATGGGCGGGTGCCCCACGCGATCCTGCTCGAATTATTCACCGAGGGCGCCGGCACCCTGATCCGAGGCGGCTGAGGGTCCGGCGATCGATGGCCTACATCACCCGGCAAGAGCGCTGCCCGCTTGGCGAGATCGAGACCTGGATCTTCGATCTCGACAACACGCTGTACCCCGCCTCATGCGATCTGTTCCCGCAGGTGCAGCGGCGGATGAACGAGTACATCTGCACCCGCCTGGCAGTGTCCCAGGAACAGGCGGCCGAGTTGCGGCGCACCTACTTCCGCGAGCACGGCACGACGATGAACGGGCTGATGAAGGTGCACAACATCGACCCGCACGACTTTCTTGCCTTTGTGCATGAGGTCGATCTCGCCTGCGTGCCGCCCGATCCGGCGCTGGTTGCCTCCCTCGGGCAGCTCGAGGGGCGCAAGATCGTCCACACCAACGGTTCGGTGCGGCATGCCGAGCGGCTGCTCGATCATCTCGGCCTCAGCCCCGCGTTCAGCGGCATCATCGATATCGTCGCTGCCAATTTCGAGCCGAAGCCGGCGCTCTCCGGTTACCGGCTGCTATTGCGGCGCCATTCGGTCCGCCCGGACACGGCGCTGATGGTCGAGGATATCGCGCGCAATCTCGCCCCCGCCGCCGAGCTCGGCATGACGACGGCCTGGGTGCGCAACGGCGTCGATTGGGCGATGGAGGAAGCCGACCGCGAGTACATCCACCATGTCGTCGACGAGCTCGCCGGGTTTCTTGCCGCCGCGGCAGCTCTGCAAAGCCCTCATCGCGCCAAGCGGGAATGAGCGTCGCCGAGACGATCCGGGAAAAGCTGACAGCGCGGTTTGCCCCGACCCGGCTCGCCGTCATCGACGAGTCACATCGTCATGCCGGGCATGCCGGCGCCCGGCCCGAAGGCGAGACGCATTTCGCCGTGACGATCACCTCGGCCGCGTTTGCCGGCCTCAACCGCGTCGCCCGCCAGCGCCTGGTCTATGATGTGCTGAAGCAGGAGCTCGCCTCCCGCGTCCATGCGCTGTCGTTGACGACCCTGGCTCCCGGGGAGGATCGGTCCTGAATCGGACCGAGATTACATACCATGGTATAATTGTATCGAATATCCTATAGACCCTCATAGGTTGCAATATTGGCAGCGGCAGTTAAATTACCGCCATGCCATCCGCATTGCCGCGCCGCGCCCCTCGAAAACGCCAAAGCGCTTCCTCATCGCTGGTAATCCATAACGTGGTCGTGGCGGGCCATCGCACTAGCGTGCGCCTTGAGCCTGTGATGTGGGAAGCCTTGCAGGAGATCGCCCGGCGACAGGAAACCAACATCAATCAGCTGGTCACCGAGATCGACCGGCGGCGCTACTCATCGAGCCTGACCGCGGCGATTCGCGTCGACATCGTCGATTTCTATCGCGCGGCGGCGTCGACCCAGAGCCAGCGCGGCGTCGATTTGCGACCGGTTCTGAAAAATTAACAGCCGCGGCGGCCGCAGCCCTCAAGCAGCCGCGCCGAAAAATTCGCGCAACTGTTCAGTGGACGCATCCCGCATCACGAACGCATCGCCGATCCGGCGGGGCAGGATCAGGGTGATCCGGCCATCCCGCACCTTCTTGTCCTTGCCCATATGCCCGACCAGCCGGTCGGCCGCGTTGCCCGACAGCCCGATCGCCGAAAGCCCGGTCGGCAGCCCCGCGGCAGCGAGGTGACGCTTGACGCGGCTGGCGTCCTGCCCGGTTGCGATCCCCAGGCAAACCGCAAAATCGAGGGCCAGCGCCATGCCCAGCGCCACCGCCTCGCCATGCAGCAGAGTATCGCCAAACCCGGTTTCGGCTTCCAGCGCATGGCCAAAGGTATGGCCGAAATTCAACAGGGCGCGGTCGCCCTCCTCGCGCTCATCGGCGGCGACGATGGCCGCCTTCATGCGGCAGCTGGTCAGGATCGCGCGGGTCGCCGCGGCGGGTTCGAGATCGCAGACCGCCTCACCCTCGGCTTCCAGCCATTCGAAGAAC
>Ga0209474_10000450_pt1 | contig 45178 bp, 52 predicted proteins | sample GraSoiAngelo_145_FD_185902 | JGI IMG/M metagenome (GOLD analysis project Ga0209474, IMG submission 185902) | Grasslands soil microbial communities from the Angelo Coastal Reserve, California, USA - 14_1009_05_20cm (SPAdes) (version 2) | ecosystem: Environmental > Terrestrial > Soil > Grasslands...
AAACGCCCGAGCTGCTGCTGCAGGCCACCGCCGCGAGTACGAGAACGGCGGCGATAGCGCGCATGCGGCTCCCCCAATGACGAAAATGCGCACGCCAGGCCGAAGAGACGAGGAGAGTGCGCTCGCCCGCCCGGCAGCCGCGCACGCGGCCCTGCGACACAGAGGACGCCGCAGCGCGCCATCGAAGGGTGCCGTAGACTTGACGCTGGGCATTCCGCCGTGTACAAGCCCCCGTCCCCCGAGGAAGTCCGTTCTTTCTCAAGCAATTCGTTCATCCGGTCCCCAGGCGCGCAAGCGCCCGCACTGACGAGGTATTCGCCGTGGCCCGCACCTTCCCGCTCGAGCGCTGCCGAAACATCGGCATCATGGCGCATATCGATGCGGGCAAGACCACGACCACCGAGCGGATTCTTTTCTATACCGGGGTCAGCTACAAGATCGGCGAGGTCCACGAAGGCACCGCCGTCATGGACTGGATGGAGCAGGAGCAGGAGCGCGGCATCACCATCACCGCCGCCGCGACCACCTGCTTCTGGCGCGATCACCAGATCAACATCATCGACACGCCCGGCCATGTCGACTTCACCATCGAAGTCGAACGCTCTTTACGCGTGCTGGACGGCGCCTGCGCGGTGTTCGACGCCGTCAACGGCGTCGAGCCGCAGAGCGAGACCGTCTGGCGCCAGGCCGACAAGTACAAGGTTCCGCGCATCTGCTTCATCAACAAGATGGACCGGGTGGGCGCCGACTTCTTCATGTCGGTTCGGACCATCGTCGACCGGCTCGTGGCGAAGCCCGTCTGCATCCAGCTTCCCCTCGGGGCGGAGGAGAAGTTCGCCGGCGTCATCGACCTGGTCGAGATGCAGGCGGTGCGCTTCGAGGGCGAGAAGGGCGAGAGGGTCGTCGCCTTCGAAATCCCCTCCGACCTGCGCGCGCAGGCCCAGGAGTATCACCACAAGCTGGTGGAGGAAGTCGCCGAGTACGACGACGACGCGCTCCATGCCTACGTCGAGAAGGGCGACGTCCCCCGCGATCTGCTGCGGCGCGCCATCCGCAAGGGCACTCTGGCGATGAAGTGCTTTCCGGTGCTCTGCGGGAGCGCCTTCAAGAACAAGGGCGTGCAGAGAATCCTCGACGCCGTGGTGGACTACCTGCCGAGTCCGCTCGACATTCCGCCCGTCCATGGCAAGCTGCCGAAGACCGGAGAGGATGCGGTCCGCGAAACCAGCGACAAGGCTCCGTTCGCCGCGCTGGCGTTCAAGATCATGGCCGACCCGTTCGTCGGGCAGCTCACGTACATCCGCGTCTACTCCGGGCAGGTGCGCTCGGGACAGGCGGTCTACAACTCCGCGAAGGAGCGCCGCGAGCGGATCGGGCGCCTCCTGCGGATGCACGCCAACAAGCGCGAGGAGATCGACGAAATCTTCGCCGGCGACATCGCGGCCGTAGTGGGGATGAAGAACGTCACCACCGGCGACACGCTCAGCGACGCCGACCACCCGATCATCCTCGAGAAGATCGACTTCCCCGACCCCGTGATGCACATCGCCGTGGAGCCGAAGAGCACGGCCGATCAGGAGAAGATGATCCTCGCCTTGCAGCGGCTCGCCATCGAGGACCCGTCATTCCGCATCCGCTCCGATGAGGAGACCGGCCAGACGGTGATCTCCGGAATGGGCGAGCTCCATCTCGACATCATCGTCGACCGCATGCGGCGCGAGTACAAGGTCGACGCCAACGTCGGCAAGCCGCAGGTCGCCTACCGCGAGACCATCACCAAGGAAGTGGAGTCCGAGGGCAAGTACATCCGCCAGAGCGGCGGGCGAGGTCAGTACGGCCACGTCTGGTTGCACATCCGCCCTCGACCGCAGGGGGGCGGGTTCAAGTTCATCAACAAGATCCAGGGCGGCACCATCCCGAAGGAGTACATCCCCGCAGTGGGCAAGGGCGTCGAGGAGGCGGTGCAGGGCGGCGTGCTCGCGGGCTACCCCATGGTCGACCTCGAGGTGGAGCTCTTCGACGGCAGCTACCACGAGGTGGACTCGAACGAGATGGCGTTCAAGATCGCCGGCTCGATCGGTTTCAAGGAGGGCGCCCGGAAGGCGGGCGGCATCCTGCTCGAGCCGATCATGGCGACCGAAGTCATCACTCCGGAGCCGTTCATGGGGAACGTGATCGGCGACCTCTCCGCCCGACGCGGCAAGATCCTGCACATGGAGCCGCGGGCGGGAATGCAGGTGGTCACCGCACACGTTCCATTGGCGGAGATGTTCGGCTACTCGACGTCGCTGCGCTCCGCGACCGAGGGCCGGGCCATCTACACCATGCAGTTCCACCACTATGCGCCGGTCCCCGGCCACATCGCGGAGACCCTGCTCAGGCGCTGATTGCAAACTTCCGGGGTTTGGCGTAAAAGCCCGCCCCCTCCACCGAGCGAGACGCAGCACTTCACAGCAGGACAGAGCGAGGAGCACGACCCATGGCCAAGGAGAAGTTCGAGAGAAAGAAGCCGCACGTCAACGTCGGGACCATCGGCCACGTCGACCACGGCAAGACCACCCTGACCGCGGCGCTGACCAAGGTGTCGGCCGACAACGGCTGGTCGAAGTTCGTCTCCTACGACGAGGTGGCCAAGGCCTCCGCCTCGCAGGGCCGGCGCGACGCGACCAAGATCCTCACCATCGCGACCTCGCACGTGGAGTACGAGTCGAAGAAGCGGCACTACGCGCACGTCGACTGCCCCGGACATGCAGATTACGTGAAGAACATGATCACCGGCGCGGCGCAGATGGACGGCGCCATCCTGGTGGTCTCGGCGGTGGACGGCCCCATGCCGCAGACCCGCGAGCACGTGCTCCTGGCCTCGCAGGTGAACGTGCAGCGCATCGTCGTGTACCTCAACAAGGTCGATCTGGTGGACGACCCCGAGCTGCTCGATCTGGTCGAGATGGAGATCCGCGACCTGCTGAAGCAGTACAAGTTCCCCGGCGACGAGACGCCGATCATCCGCGGCGCCGCCATCAAGGCTCTCCAGGGCGACAAGGGAGACCAGGGCGCGGGCTCCATCATCAAGCTGATGGACGCGATGGACAGCTACATCCCCGAGCCGGTCCGCGAGACCGACAAGCCTTTCCTGATGCCGGTCGAGGACGTGTTCTCCATTGCAGGCCGCGGCACCGTGGCCACCGGCCGCATCGAGCGCGGCAAGATCAAGGTGGGCGAGGAAGTGGAGATCGTCGGCCTGCGCCCCACCAGCAAGACCGTGGTGACCGGCGTGGAGTCGTTCCGCAAGCTTCTCGACGAGGGCCTCGCGGGCGACAACGTGGGCTGCCTGCTCCGCGGCATCAAGCGCGAGGAGATCGAGCGCGGCCAGGTGCTCTCCAAGCCCGGCTCGGTGACTCCGCACACCAAGTTCAAGGCGAACGTCTACGTGCTCACCAAGGACGAGGGCGGCCGGCACACGCCGTTCCTCAACGGGTACAAGCCGCAGTTCTACTTCCGCACAACCGACGTCACCGGCACCGTCAAGCTCCCCGGCGGAGTGGAGATGGTGATGCCCGGAGACAACATCGAAATGGAAGTGGAGCTGATGATGCCCATCGCGATGGACAAGGAAGTGCGCTTCGCCATCCGCGAAGGCGGCCGCACGGTCGGCGCGGGCGTGGTGACGCAGGTGATCGCGTAAGGAATTCGAAGTGGCCGGACCGTCCGGCGGAAACCGGACGGCGCGGCTGTTTTTCGGTCTTTGAGAAGAGGTATCGATGGCGACCCAGAAGATCCGGATCCGGCTGAAGGCGTATGACTACAAGCTGCTCGATCAGTCGGCCGGCGAGATCGTCGAGACGGCGAAGCGCACGGGCGCGAAGGTGGTGGGACCGATCCCGCTGCCCACGCGGATCAACAAGTTCACCGTGCTGCGCTCGCCCCACGTGGACAAGAAGTCCCGTGAGCAGTTCGAGATCCGCACGCACAAGCGGCTCCTCGACATTCTCGAGCCCACCCAGCAGACGCTCGACGCCCTGATGAAGCTCGACCTGAGCGCAGGCGTCGACGTCGAGATCAAGAGCTAAGCCATGGCCACCCTGGACGTCATCAACCTCGAGAAGCAGAAGGTCGGCACCATCGACCTCCCCGACGAGATCGTGAACGCGCCCGTTGCCGAGCACCTCTTCTACGAGGTGGTCAAGGCGCAGCTCGCCTCGCGGCGGGCGGGCACGGTGGGGGTGAAGAACCGGTCGCTGGTCTCCGGCGGCGGAAAGAAGCCATACAAGCAGAAGGGCACCGGGCGGGCGCGTCAGGGCTCCATCCGCGCCAGCCAGTGGGTCGGCGGCGGCAAGGCCATGGCACCGAAGATGCGCGACCACGAGTACCACGTGCCGAAGAGGGTGCGGAAAGCGGCCCTGCGGGCGGCGATCAGCAAGCGCAACCAGGACAAGGCGCTGGTGGTGGTCGACGCCTGGACTCCGGCGAAGCCCTCCACGAAGGAAGCGGTGAATGCCTTCGCGAAGCTCGGGATCGAGAGCGCGCTGGTGCTCGGCCTGAAGGACAACCAGAACCTCTTCAAGTCCGTCCGCAACGCGAAGAAGTACATGTTCCTGCCCGTCGAGGGCGCCAACGTCTACGACATCCTGCGCCACCAGACCCTGCTGCTGACCAAGGACGCGGCCCTGGCGCTGACGGGGGTGCTCGCATGAACCGCTTCGAGATCATCAAGCGCCCGCTCGACACCGAGAAGCTCGACCGCATGCGCGACCGCGAGAACAAGTTCGCCTTCGAGATCGACCTCAAGGCGAACAAGACCGAGGTCAAACAGGCCATCGAGCAGCTCTTCAAGGTGAAGGTGCTCGACATCAAGACGCACATCGTGCGGGGCAAGTTCCGCCGCATCGGCCGCTCCGAAGGCCGTCGGCCCAACTGGAAGAAGGCGATCGTGACGCTCAAGGAAGGCGACGCGATCCAGCTCTTCGAGGGGAAGTAAGCGATGGTGCTCAAATCCTACAAGCCGACCAGCCCCGGGCGCCGCCTGACCACGTCGCCGGACTTCGCGGAGATCACCAAGGACTACCCCGAGCGCTCGCTGACGGCGCCGCTCAAGTCCACCGGGGGCCGGAACGTGTACGGCCGCATGACCACGCGGCACCGCGGCGGCGGACACAAGCAGCGGCTGCGGATCATCGACTGGCGCCGCGACAAGGACGGAGTGCCGGCCAAGGTGGCGGCCATCGAGTACGACCCGAACCGCTCCGCGCGCATCGCGCTGCTCCACTACACCGACGGGGAGAAGCGCTACATCCTCTGGCCTGTCGGGGTGAACGTCGGCGACGTGCTGCAGTCGGGCGAGACGGTCGACATCCGGCCGGGAAACGCCTTGCCGCTGCACGCCATCCCGCTCGGCACCGTCATCCACAACATCGAGCTGAAGAAGGGCCACGGCGCGCAGATGATCCGCTCCGCCGGATCCTTCGGGCAGCTGATGGCGAAGGAAGGCAAGTACGCGCAGATCCGCCTGCCCTCGACCGAGGTCCGCATGGTCCTGCTCGAGTGCAAGGCCACGGTGGGGCAGCTCGGCAACACCGAGCACGAGATCGTGCGCATCGGCAAGGCCGGCCGGAACCGCTGGAAGGGCTGGCGGCCGACGGTGCGCGGCCTGGCGATGAATCCGGTCGATCACCCGCACGGCGGCGGCGAGGGCAAGAGCGGCCAGGGCAACCCGCACCCGGTCTCGCCCTGGGGCCAGCAGGCCAAGGGTCTCAAGACGCGGGTAAACAAGCGCACCAGCAAGTTCATCATCAAGCGGCGCGACAAGGGAGTTCGCTGATGGCACGTTCAGTCAAGAAGGGCCCGTTCATCGACCGCCACCTGATCAAGAAGGTGGAGGACATGAACCGGCAGAACCAGAAAAAGGTGGTGAAGACGTGGTCGCGCCGCTCGACCATCCTTCCCGACCTGGTGGGGCACACCTTCGCGGTGCACAACGGGCGCAAATTCATCCCCGTCTTCGTCACCGAGAACATGGTGGGCCACAAGCTCGGCGAGTTCGCTCCCACCCGCACCTTCCACGGCCACACCGGCGACAAGAAGGCAGTGAAGCCCGGCGCCCCCGGCGCACCGCCGGCCACCCCCGGGGCCCCGATGCCCGCTGCCGCCCCGGCCGCGCCGGCGCCGAAGTAACGGAGACGAGACATGGAAGCCAAGGCATCCCTCCGGTATCTCCGAATCACCCCGCGCAAGGTGCGCGTGGTGGCGGACCTCATCCGGGGCAAGAACGTCAACGCCGCGCTGGCGCAGCTCGCCTACGTGGAGAAGCGCGCGGCGGAGCCGCTGGCCAAGCTATTGCGCAGCGCCGTCGCCAACGCCGAGCAGTCCGCGAAGGACCAGTCGCTCGACGTCGACCGGCTCACCGTGAAAGAGCTGATGGTCGACCAGGGACCCTCCTTGCGGCGCTACATGCCGCGGGCCATGGGCCGGGCGTTCAAGGTTCTGAAGAAGACGAGCCACATCCAACTGACGCTCTCGGACGAGACGCCGAAGAAGAGACGGAGCTAAGCATGGGTCAGAAAGTCAATCCGATCGGTTTCCGCCTCGGCGTCATCCGCTCCTGGGATTCCAAGTGGTACGAGGAGAAGAACTACGCGCGCTGGCTGCACGAGGACATCCGCCTGCGCGAGTACGTGAAGAAGAAGCTCGGTCAGGCCGGCATCAGCAAGGTCGAGATCGAGCGCGCCGCCAGCAAGGTGAAGGTGAACGTGCACACCGCGCGGCCGGGCATCGTCATCGGCAAGCGGGGTGCCGGCATCGAGAGCATCAAGAAGGAGCTGCAGCAGTTCACGCAGAACGAGGTGTTCCTCAACATCGTCGAAGTGCGCAAGGCGGAGACCGACGCGCAGCTCGTCGCCGAGAACATCACCACCCAGCTCGAGCGCCGCATCGCCTTCCGGCGGGCGATGAAGAAGGCCATCCAGACCGCGCAGAAGTTTGGCGCCAAGGGGATCCGCGTGGCCTGCTCGGGCCGGCTGGGCGGCGCGGAAATGGCGCGCTACGAGTGGTACCGCGAAGGGCGGGTGCCGCTGCACACGCTGCGCGCGGACATCGACTACGGATTCGCGGAGGCGAAGACCACCTACGGGAAGATCGGCTGCAAGGTGTGGATCTTCCGTGGCGAGGTGCTCCCGGAGAGCGCCGCGGACACGGCCAAGAAGCCCCCCACGCGCGCTCCCAGCCGCGTGACCACCGGCGGCTCGACGCCGACGCCGGTGCAGTAACCCCTTGCCCTAGAGAGACACCGTCATGATGCAGCCAGCAAGAACGAAGTTCCGCAAGCAGCAGAAGGGCCGCCACAAGGGCAAGGCCTACCGCGGAGGCGAGCTCGCGTTCGGCGACTACGGCCTCAAGGTGCTCGAGTCGGGCCGCCTCACCGCGCGCCAGATCGAGGCGGGCCGCATCGCCATGACCCGCTTCATCAAGCGCGGCGGCAAGGTCTGGATCCGGGTGTTCCCCGACAAGCCGATCACCAAGAAGCCGGCCGAGACGCGCATGGGCCACGGCAAGGGGAATGTCGAGGAGTGGGTCGCCGTGGTGAAGATGGGCCGCATGCTCTACGAGATGGAAGGCGTGACGCCCGAGATCGCGAAGGAAGCGATGGCGCTCGCCTCGCACAAGCTGCCTCTCCACACCCGGATGATCAGCCGGACCCGAGAGCTGGGAGCGTAAGATGAAGGCCTCCGAGCTGAAGGAGCTGAGCGTCGAGGAGCTGACCCGCAAGGCGGGCGAGCTTCGCGAGAACCTCTTCAACCTCAAAATCCGCCGGCGCGCGGGCACGCTGGAGTCCACCGCCGACGTGACGAAGAACAAGCGCGATCTGGCGCGGATCCTCACCCTCCTCACGCAGAAGACGGGGGTCAGCAAGGCGCAGCGCAAGGCGGCGCAGAAGCAGCCGCCGCCGCCGAAGCAGGCCGAGCAGCCCGCGGAAGGAAAGGAACAGCGATGACCGAGAACACGCAGAGCGGGCAGGCGCAGCGCGGACGCCCCAAGAGCCGCATCGGCACCGTCCTCTCCGACAAGATGATGAAGACGGTCGTCGTGCAGGTCGAGCGCCGGGCCAAGCACGGCCAGTACGGCAAGTACATGACCGAGAAGAAGAAGTACAAGTGCCACGACGAGCACCAGTCGGCGAAGCCGGGTGACAAGGTGCGGATCGTCGAGACGCGCCCGATGTCGAGGGAGAAGCGCTGGCGCGTGGCCGAGGTCCTGGTCAAGGCGGAAGCCGAGATGCAGGGGAAGGCAGAGGTCTGAGTCATGATCCAGATGCAGACGGTGCTGGACGTGGCCGACAACTCCGGCGCCAAGAAGGTGGCCTGCATCAAGGTGCTGGGCGGCACCAAGCGCCGGTACGCTTCGATCGGCGACGTGATCGTCGTCTCCGTCAAGGAGGCGGTGGTCAACAGCAAGGTGAAGAAGGGCGAGGTCGCGCGCGCCGTGATCGTGCGCACCAAGCGCGAGCTGAAGCGGCCCGACGGCAGCTACATCAAGTTCGACACCAACAGCGCGGTGATGGTCAGCAAGGACGGCGAGCCCATCGGCACCCGCATCTTCGGGCCGGTGGCCCGCGAGCTCCGGGCGAAGAAGTTCATGAAGATCATCTCCCTGGCGCCGGAGGTCCTCTAGCCATGGCCCGCTCGAGCATCCGCATCAAGAAGGGTGACAACGTGTTCGTCCTCTCCGGAAAGGAGAAGGGCAAGACCGGCAAGGTGCTGGAGATCGACCACGAGAAGCAGCGCGCCATCGTGGAGAAGCTGATGGTGTTCAAGCGCCATTACAAGCGCGGCCGCAACCCGGCGGCGCCGGAAGGCGGGATCGTGGAGAAGAACGGCAGCATCCACGTCTCCAACCTGGCGCTGGTGGATCCCGAGTCGAAGAAGCCCACGCGCATCGGCACCAAGCTGCTGGAGAACGGCAAGCGCGTGCGCGTCGCCCGGCGCAGCGGCGCACAGATCGACCAGGCCTGAGGAAGCGACGATGGCAGACGACAAGAAGAAGCAGGAAGACAAGCAAAAGAAGCACGCCCACGGCGAAGGTCCAGTGACCGACGCGAAGGCCCACGCCGAGGCGAAGAAGGCCGGCGGAGGCGGAGGCAAGAAGAAGGGTGCCAGGGACCAGAAGGGTCCCAAGACCATCCAGGCCGCGGAGGGCAAGGCGGCCTCGCGCGGCGAGCATCCGGCGCGGCTCGGCATCGCCTACAAGGAGCAGATCATCCCGGCCCTGATGAAGGACTTCGGCTACAAGAACCCGATGCAGGTTCCCAAGGTCGAGAAGGTCGTCGTCAACATGGGCCTGGGCGAGGCGATCACCAACAACAAGCTGATCGAGCAGGCCGAGGAGCAGATGATGGCGATCACCGGGCAGAAGGCGGTGGTCACCCGCTCGCGCAAGAGCATCGCCAACTTCAAGCTGCGGGAGAACCAGCCCATCGGCGTGATGGCCACCCTGCGCAAGGACCGGATGTACGAGTTCCTCGATCGGCTGCTCAACACCGCGCTCCCCCGCGTGCGCGACTTCAAGGGCGTCTCGGTCAAGAGCTTCGACGGCCGCGGCAACTACACCCTCGGCATCAAGGAGCAGATCATCTTCCCGGAGATCAACTACGACCGGATCGAGAAGATCAAGGGCATGAACATCACCATCGTGACCACGGCGAGGAGCGACGAAGAGGGCCGCGCTCTGCTCCGGTATTTCGGCATGCCCTTCCGGACCGCGTGATCATGGCCAAGCTCTCGAAGATGGCGCAGGCGAAGCGCCTGCAGAGGAAGCCGAAGTTCAAGGTGCGCGCCTATTCGCGCTGCGAGCTCTGCGGGCGCAGCCGCGCCTTTCTGAACAAGTTCCAGATGTGCCGCATCTGCTTCCGGAACCGGGCACTGCGCGGCGAGATCACCGGAGTCATCAAGTCGTCCTGGTAGTTCAACCACGTGAACGCCGGCGCGCCTACGGGTACGGCCGGCGGAGGTAGTCGCAAATGAGCATGACCGATCCGGTTGCCGATCTGCTGACGCGGATCCGCAACGCACAGCGCGCGGGACTGGAGCAGATCGACCTGCCAGCGAGCAACATCAAGCAGAAGATCTGCGAGGTGCTGCGCGACGAAGGCTTCGTCCGCGAAGTCTCGCGCACCGACGACGGCAAGCAAGGCAGCTTGAAAGTGCTGCTCAAGTACGACGAGGGCCGCCGGCCGGCGATCAGCGAGATCCGTCGCCAGTCGAAGCCGGGGCTGCGCCGTTACGTGAAGCACACCGACATTCCGAAGGTGATGAACGGCCTCGGCATCGCCATCCTCTCCACTTCCAAGGGCGTGCTCGTCGACCACGAGGCTCGCAAGCAGCACCTCGGCGGCGAGCTGATCGCCACCGTCTGGTAAGGAGCCGCCATGTCGCGCATCGGCAAGCTCGCCATCAAGATTCCGGACAAGGTCAAGGTGACCGCCCAGCCGGGGCTCGTGAACGTCGAAGGGCCCAAGGGAAAGGTCGCGCAGAAGCTCGACCGGGAAATGAAGGTGACCGTGGACAAGGGCGAGGTCCGGGTGGACCGCCCCAACGACTCGCGCCGCTCGCGCCAGCTCCACGGGCTGACGCGGACGCTGGTCGCCAACATGATCCAGGGCGTCACCCAGGGGTTCTCGCGCTCTCTGGACATCTCCGGCGTGGGCTACAAGGCGGAGCTCAAGGGCAAGGAGATCCACCTCGCGCTCGGCTTCTCCCATCCGGTGGTGTATCCGCTGCCGGAAGGCGTGACGGCGGAGTACGACGCCAAGGGCAACCGCCTGACGGTGAAGGGCGCCGACAAGCACCGCATCGGGCTGGTGGCGGCCGAGATCCGCAAGCTGCGGCCGCCGGAGCCCTACAAGGGCAAGGGCATCAAGTACGCGGAGGAAACGATCCGCCGCAAGCAGGGCAAAACCGGGGCCGCGTAATGGGTACCGCCACTACCAACCGCAAGACGGGAGCCGCGTAATGAGCGCCTCGACGAACATGAAGAAGCAGTTGCTGCGGCTGCGCCGCAAGGCGCACATCCGCAAGAAGGTGGAGGGCTCGCAGGAGCGCCCCCGGCTCTCGGTGTACCGCAGCCTGAACCACATCTATGCGCAGGTGATCGACGACGTCTCGGGCAAGACGCTCGCCGCCGCCTCCACGCTCTCGCCGGAGCTCAAGGACGGCAAGGGCAAAAAGAAGGAGCTGGCGAAGGAGGTCGGCAAGCTCGTGGCGAAGAAATGCCAGGAGAAGCAGATCGCCGCGGTCGTGTTCGACCGGAACGGCTTCATGTACCACGGCCGGATCGCGGCCGTCGCAGAGGGCGCCCGCGAGGGCGGCCTGAAATTCTAAGGCAAGGGGAGACAATGGCTGCACCGATCAATCCGAACGACCTCCCCGAGCTGAACGACCGGGTGGTCCACATCAACCGCGTCGCCAAGGTCGTGAAGGGTGGCCGGCGCTTTTCCTTCTCCGCGCTGGTGGTGGTCGGCGACGGCCAGGGCCACGTCGGCGCGGGCCTCGGCAAGGCCAACGAAGTGCCGGAGGCCATCCGCAAGGGCGGCGAGCAGGCGAAGAAGAACCTCTTCAAGGTGCCCCTCGCGGGCAACACCATTCCGCACGAAGTGATCGGTCACTTCGGCGCGGGGCGCGTGCTGCTCAAGCCGGCAGGCGAAGGAACCGGCGTGATCGCCGGCGGCAGCGTCCGGGCGGTGCTCGAGGCGGTGGGCATCCGCAACATCCTGACCAAATCCCAGGGGTCGCGGAATCCTCACAACGTGGTGAAGGCCGCGCTCGACGGTCTGCGCAAGCTGCGCAGCCCCGAGGAAGCGGCCCGCTTGCGCGGCAAGGAGCTGACGGAGATGCGCGCGGAGCAGGGAGCCTGAGATGGCACTGAAAGTGAAGCTGGTCCGCGGGATGAGCGGCCACACCGAGAAGCACCGCGCGACGCTGCGCGGCCTGGGCCTGACGCGGGTGGGGCGCGAGCGCGTGCTGCAGGACACGCCGGCCATCCGCGGGATGATCGACAAGGTCGGCTATCTGATCGAGTGGGCGGAGACCAACGAAGAGTTCAAGCCGTTCGGCCGTCGGTCACAGCGGAAGGCGCAGAAGGCCGGGAGCGCGAAGCCGCGAAGCGGAGAGTTGCGATGAACGAGCTGACGAGACTGACGCCGCCGCGCGGCGGTGGAGTACAGGAAAAGAAGAGGGTCGGGCGCGGTCAGGCCAGCGGCACCGGCAAGACCGCCGGCCGAGGTGGCAAGGGTCAGAAGGCCCGCACCGGCAACATGAACTTCATCGGCTTCGAGGGCGGGCAGATGCCCATCCAGCGCCGCATCCCCAAGCGCGGGTTCACCAACCCCTTCCGGTTGGAGTACGCCCTGATCAACGTCGGCGACCTGGAGGGCCTGGGGCTCGCCGAGGTGGATCTGGACAAGCTCGTCGAGGCCGGGACGGTGAAGGACCGCAAGAACGGGCTGAAGATCCTCGGCGACGGCGAGCTGACCAAGGCCATCTCCGTCCGCGCCCACAAGTTCTCCGCCTCGGCGAAGGAGAAGATCGAGAAGGCGGGCGGGAAGGTCGACGTGATCGTCCTTCCACCCAAGGTCACCCCGCAGCAGCGGAAGGCCGAGGAAAAGAAAGCGGCTGCGGCCGCGGGAAAGCCTAAACTGCGTTAGCAGGGCGTTGAAGAACGAGGTTCTTCAACGAACCCTGCTACGTTTGGCTGTTAGACTGTGCCCTTTGTAGGAGATGAGACGCCGTGTCGTTCGCCAACGCCTTCTCGAACCTGTTCAAGATCCAGGAGCTGCGCAAGCGGCTCCTCTTCACTCTCGGCTTGCTCGCGGTCTATCGCATCGGGGTGTTCGTCACCGCGCCGGGCGTCAATCGCGAGGTGATGAAGAAGGCCATCGAGTCCAGCGGCGGCTTCCTCAACCTCTTCAACCTCTTCACCGGCGGCGCGCTCGAGCAGCTCTCCATCTTCGCGCTCGGCATCATGCCGTACGTCAGCGCCAGCATCATCCTGCAGCTGCTCACCGTCGTCGTGCCCACCCTGGAGAAGCTTTCCAAAGAGGGCGAGATGGGCCGGCGCAAGATCACCCAGTGGACGCGCTACGGCACCATCGTCCTCTCGATCGTGCAGGGCTTCGGCATCGCCCGCTATCTCGAGTCGGTGAAGGCCGGCAACGAGAGCGTCGTCCCTGACGACGTGAAGGGCTGGGGCTTCCGGCTGCTCACGGTGATCACGCTCACAGCCGGGACGGCGTTCATCATGTGGCTCGGCGAGCAGATCACCGAGCGCGGCATCGGCAACGGCATCTCGTTGATCATCTTCGCCGGCATCGTGGCCCGCATCCCGCAGGCGACATTGCAGACCTGGAGCACGTTCCAGGACAAGGCCGAAGGCTCGGACATCCAGATCCTGGTGCTGGGCTTGGTGATGGTGGTCACCATCGCGGTGATCGTGTTCGTCGAGCGCGCGTACCGGAAGATTCCCGTTCACTACGCGAAGCGGGTGGTGGGGCGGCAGACCTTCAGCGGCCAGAGCACCCACTTGCCGCTCAAGGTGAACATGTCGGGCGTGATCCCACCCATCTTCGCCAGCTCGATCCTGCTCTTCCCGGCCACGCTCGCCACCTGGATCCCGGCGTTCAAGCCGTTCGCCGACGCGATGACGCGGGGCGGCTGGATCTACGACGGCCTGTACGTCATCGGGATCATCTTCTTCTGCTACTTCTACACCGCGGTGACCTTCAACCCGGTGGACGTGGCCGACAATCTCAAGAAGTACGGCGGCTACATCCCCGGCATCCGTCCCGGCAAGAAGACCGCCGAGTACATCGACCACGTGCTCTCGCGCATCACCTTCGGCGGGGCCATCTACATCTCCGCGGTGTGCGTGCTGCCGAGCGTCCTCATCACCAAGTACAACGTGCCGTTCCAGTTCGGCGGCACCGCGCTCCTGATCGTCGTCGGCGTCGCGCTCGATACCGTGCAGCAGATCGAGAGCCATCTGATCACGCGCCACTACGAGGGCTTCACTGGCCCGCGCGGCCCGCGCATCCGCGGCCGTCGCGACGTCGGTGCTCCTGCAGCCGCTTAAGGGGGGCGCGTGAACCTGATCTTCCTCGGACCGCCGGGGGCTGGAAAGGGAACGCAGTCCAAGCGGCTGGCGGCGCGCTACGGCATTCCGCAGCTCTCCACCGGAGACATCCTGCGCAAGGCGGTCGCCGACGGTACTGCGCTCGGCAAGCAGGCAAAGGCGCTGATGGACGCGGGCAAGCTCGTACCGGACGAAATCGTCAACGGCATCGTCGACGAGGCGCTGGCGTCTCCGATGGCGGCGAAGGGGTTCCTCTTCGACGGATTCCCGCGCACGGTCCCGCAGGCGACGGCGCTCGACGAGATGTTGCAGCGCCGCGGGAAGCGCATCGACCACGTCATCCTCCTCGAAGTCCCCATCGAGGTGCTGGTCGACCGCCTGTCCGGCCGGCAGACGTGCCCCAAATGCCAGACGCCGTACGGCAAGGACACGCCGCCGAAGCGACCGGGGATGTGCGACAAGGACGGCGAGAAGCTGGTCGTCCGCCCCGACGACATGCCGGACCGCGTCCGCCAACGGATGACCGAGTACCAGAGCAAGACGGCGCTGCTCACTGATTACTACAAGGCCAGGGGCGTCGTGCGGTCGGTGAGCGGCGTGGGTACCGTGGAGGAAGTGGAGAAGCGCATCGTCCAGGCGCTGAGCTAGATGCCGGGAGGAATCGAGATCAAGACCCGCGACGAGATCGGGTACATGCGCGAGGCCTCGCTGATCGTCTACGAGGTGCTCGAGGAGCTGACCCGCGCCGTCGCGCCCGGCGTCACGCTGGAGGAGCTCGACGCCATCGCCGAGCGCGAGACCGTCCGCCGCGGCGGCGTCTGCGCGTTCAAGGGGCTGTACGGGTTCCCCAAGAACGTCTGCATCTCGGTGAACGAGCAGGTCGTCCACGGCATCCCCACCCGGCGCAGGCTCGTCGAAGGCGACTTGCTGAAGCTGGACTACGGCGTGATCAAGCACGGGTACTACGGAGACTCCGCGCGCACCGTCGCCGTCGGGAAGGTGTCGCTGGAGGCGTCGCGGCTGCTGGAGGAGACGCGGCTCGCGCTGGAGAAGGGCATCGCGGCGATGGTTCCCGGCAACCGCATCAGCGACATCGGCTCCGCCATCGAGGCGCATGTCAGGCCGTTCGGGTACGGCATCGTTCGCGATTACGTCGGCCACGGAATCGGCAAGAAGCTGCACGAGGAGCCGCAGGTGCCGAACTACGGGCTGTCGCTGTGGTCCCGCGGACAGCCGAACCCGCGCATGCGGGCGGGCATGGTCCTCGCCATCGAGCCGATGATCAACCTCGGCACCCACGAGGTCGACACCCTCCCGGACGGCTGGACCGTGGTCACCCGCGACGGCAAGCTGTCCAGCCACTGGGAGCACACCATCGCCGTCACCGACAACGGCCCCGAGGTCCTGACCCGCCCGTGATCGCACTGTTCGCCGCCGCCCACATCTATCTGTTCCCCTGGCCGGGTGAGCCACCCAAGGCGCTCTTCCTGCTGCCCACGGAGGGCGAGAGCGCGTGCGGCATGGGTCCGGTCAACTTCGGGCCGCCGGATGGGTCGTGGAGCAGCGGCAGCGGCGGATCGCAGGCCTCCTGCGAGTTCCGCCAGATCGTGCAGCCCGATGCCCTGCTGCCGGCATGGATCGATGCGGGAAAGGTCGTTCCCGGCGCAGAGATCGAGGTTACCTGGACGCTCCAGGGCGGCGGTGCGAAGGGGACAGGGCACAAGGCGACGTTGAAGGCGGAGGCGGTGGCGCCCGACGCGCTCCGCAGCACCGCCGCGGGACTGTCCGCGAAAGCCGCGAAGGTAAAGAACAACGTGCGCGTGGATGTCCGCAATGGCGGGCAAGGTCCCATCCTCCTCGGCGACGCGGTCGCCGCCCGGAATCGTCCGGACGACAGCTGCGTGGGAGCGGGGCCGCAGGCCTTGCTGCAGCCCGGCGAGACCCTGGTCGACACGCGGCCGGGCCTGCTCTCCAAGTCGATGAAGGTCTACGCGGCCGCCTTTACCGCCCCGAAGAAGTGCCGCTGGGTGGAGATTCAGCGGCGCTGATCGAAGGTAGCCCCGAACGGCTGCACCGTTCGGCGTGGTCCCTGGCCCGAAGCGTGAAGGTGAAAGGCAGCTCCTGCCTTGGCGCGCCCTTCATGACTTCGGGCGGAGGGGGATCGAGCTTTCGGACAGACTTGATGCTCTCTACCGCGACCTCGTCGAGGTACCGCGCACCCGAACTCGTGGCGACGCGGATATCCGAAATCTGCCCATCGCCCTCGACCGTAAACGTCAGAACGGTGCACCGGTCCCGGGTCGAATACAGGCATCCCGTCGGATCGTTGCGTGAGGCCGCATCGATGACGCGAGGCTTCCAGGCCCCTCCGAACGCTGCTTTCACCGTCTCGAGGTACGACTTGCCAGCGGGTGAAAGAGGCGACCCGCGGGGTGTCGTCCTGCAGGCGGACAGGCAAGCAACAAGAATCGCGACGAGAAGAGTGGGTCGCACGCGAGGCGCTCCTATCACTTCTATCGGCCTTGCTCGGCGCCGTAACGCCCCCGTGGCCGGCCCTCCGGCCGGCCAGGAGCACCTTGACATGATGCAGCGCGGCTGTTATTAGCCGCGCTCCCTTCGTTCCGGGTAGGCCCCGGCGGCGCGAGCCGCGGTAGGGGGTGCGGACGGAAGGAAAGCGATTTTCGGGGCGTTTTCGTCGGCTGGAGGAAGCCGTGAAGGTCCGTGCTTCGGTGAAGAAGATCTGCGTGAAGTGCAAGGTGATCCGCCGCAAGGGCGTGGTGCGCGTGATCTGCACGGCGAACCCCCGCCACAAGCAGCGGCAGGGCTGAGGAGATTCGTAGATGGCGCGTATTGCAGGCGTGGACCTTCCCCGCGAGAAGCAGATCGAGACCTCGCTGCAGTACCTGTACGGGATCGGCAAGACCACCGCACAGAAGATCTGTACGGCGGCGCAGCTCGATCCCACCAAGCGGACGAAGGACCTCACCGAAGACGAGATCCACCGCATCCGCGAGACGCTGGAACAGGGCTACAAGGTGGAGGGCGACCTGCGCCGCGAAGTGAGCCTCAACATCAAGCGCCTGATGGACCTCGGCTGCTACCGCGGCCTCCGCCACCGCAAAGGCCTGCCGGTCCGCGGCCAGCGCACCCACACCAACGCGCGCACCCGCAAGGGTCCGAAGCGCGGCATCGTCCGCCGCGTCGTCAGCGCCGCGCCCCCCGCCGGCAAGTAAGGACACATCGACATGGCCGAAGAGCAGAAGCCGACCGCCGCACCGACGACCCCCGCAGCAGGCGCCGCCGCCACCCCGGCTGCCGCCGAGCGCAAGGGCAAGAAGAAGACCCGCAAGAACGTGCAGACGGGCATCGTCTACATCCAGAGCACGTTCAACAACACCATCATCACCATCACCGACGTTTCCGGGAACGTGCTTTCCTGGTCGTCCGCCGGCGCGCGCGGGTTCAAGGGCTCGCGCAAGTCGACGCCGTTCGCCGCCCAGGTGGCGGCGGGCGACGCGGCCGCCAAGGCGATGGAGCACGGCCTGAAGAACGTGTCCGTGCTGGTCAAGGGCCCCGGCGCGGGTCGGGAGTCGGCGCTGCGCGCGCTGGCCGCCGCCGGCCTGAAGGTCACGCTGATCCGGGACATCACGCCCATCCCGCACAACGGTTGCCGGCCGCCCAAGCGCCGTCGCGTCTAAGGAGCTTTCTCGAGATGGCTCGATACACGGAATCGTCTTGCCGCATCTGCCGGCGTGAAAATCTCAAGATGTACCTGAAGGGCGACCGCTGCTACACGGACAAGTGCGCCATCGAGCGCCGCCCGTATCCGCCGGGCCAGCACGGCCAGGGCCGCGCCAAGTTCTCCGAATACGGCGTGCAGCTGCGCGAGAAGCAGAAGGTGAAGCGGCTCTACGGCCTGCTCGAGACGCAGTTCCGCGGCTACTACCTGCGCGGCAGCGCCGCCAAGGGCAAGACCGGCGAGAACCTGCTCCAGTTCCTCGAGCAGCGCCTCGACAACGTGGTCTTCCGCCTCGGTTTCGCCGACACGCGCGCGGAGGCGCGCCAGCTCGTCCGGCACGGGCACTTCCGCGTCAACGACCGCAAGGTCAACATCCCCAGCTTCCAGGTGAAGGTCGGCGACGTGGTCGCGGTGAAGGAGAAGTCCCGCAAGGTCGTCCGCATCAACGAGGCGCTGGAGGCGGTCGACCGCCGCGGCGTTCCGGCCTGGCTCGATCTCGACAAGGGCGGCTTCAAGGGGACGGTGAAGTCCACCCCCAGCCGCGACGACATCACCATGCCCATCCAGGAGCAGCTGATCGTCGAGCTCTACTCGAAGTAGTGCGCAGGGCAGTACGCAGTTCCCGCAGCGGACGACCCAATGGTGCCCCGCAATTCCGCGGTGGAGACGGGCGGCGTTGCAAGGAGAAGAAACGTGGCAGAAGCATTGATTGCGAAGAACTGGCGCGACCTGATCAAGCCGCGCGGCCTGCACGTCGAGCAGGACACGCTGACCGACACCTACGGGAAGTTCGTCGCCGAGCCGCTCGAGCGCGGCTTCGGCATCACCCTCGGCAACGCGCTGAGGCGCGTGCTGCTCAGCTCGCTGCAGGGCGCCGCCATGACCAGCGTCCGCATCGAAGGCGTGGAGCACGAGTTCACCACCATCTCCAACGTTGCCGAGGACGTCACCGACATCATCCTCAACCTCAAGGAAGTCCTCCTCCGGATGCACACGCAGGAGGAGAAGACCATCCGCATCGAGGTGGAGGGGCCCAAAGAAGTCAAGGCCGGCGACGTCATCGTCGACCAGGACGTCGAGGTGCTGAATCCCGGCCATCACCTCTTCACCGTGTCCGAGGGCGGGCGCGTGCGGATGGAGATGACCTGCCGCCGCGGCCGCGGGTACGTCCCCGCCGAGCGGAACAAGGTGGTGGGCGCGCCCATCGGGGTGATGCCCATCGACTCGCTCTTCAGCCCGGTGAAGAAGGTCAACTACCAGGTGACCAACGCCCGCGTCGGGCAGGCCACCGACTACGACCGCCTCTCGCTGGAAGTGTGGAGCAACGGGTCGGTGACGCCGGCGGACGCGGTGGCGTTCGCGGCGAAGATCGTCAAGGAACAGCTCTCCATCTTCATCAACTTCGACGAGACCGAGGAGCCGGCCCCGATCGAGCTGCCGAAGAACGAGGAGAAGCTGAACGAGAATCTCTTCCGCTCGGTAGACGAGCTGGAGCTGTCGGTCCGCTCGGCCAACTGCCTGCAGAACGCCAACATCAAGACCATCGGCGACCTGGTGCAGAAGACCGAGGCCGAGATGCTGAAGACCAAGAACTTCGGCCGGAAGTCCTTGAAGGAGATCAAGGAAATCCTCGCCGAGATGGGGCTTGGCCTGGGAATGAAGCTGGAGAACTGGCCGCCCAAGCCGCCCACGGCCCAGGCGCCCGTCCTGAAGCAGTAAGGAGACCGCGATGTCCCGCCACGCCAATGCCGGCCGCAAGCTGAGCCGGAATACCAGCCACCGCAAGGCGCTGCTCGACAACCTGGTCCGGGCGGTGATCCTCAACGAGAGCATCCGCACCACCACGCCCAAGGCCAAGGAGGCGCGGCGGCTGGTGGAGCGGGTGATCACCAAGGCGCGCGACAACACGCTGGCCTCCCGCCGGGTCGTTCACAAGACGGTGCGCGATCAGGCGGCGCTGGCGAAGCTGTTCGAGAATATCGGCCCGCGCTTCAAGGAGCGCCCGGGCGGGTACACGCGGATCGTCCACGTGCAGAACCGGCTCGGGGACAACGCGCCGATGTCGATCCTCGAGCTGGTCGTGAAGGGCGAGAAGACGGAGCCGGAGCAGAAGCCCGCCGCGGAGAAGAAGGCGGAGAAGAAGGCGGCAGCGAAGGAGACCGGCGGCCAGGGCGCGGGCGAGAAGAAGCCTGCGAAGCAGAAGAAGGCCAAGAAGGAGAAGGAAGAGAAGGGCGAATAGCTCCGACTTTGCGCTCCCACCCCGAACTCGCCCCGGCGGCCGCGAGCTCGCCCCGGGGCGAGTTCAGTTTCGAACTCAATCAGTTCAGCCGGCTGAACCAAATAGCGGCGCAACCTCGCGCAAGCAGGGAGTAACGCGGCTCAGTCGCTGAGCCGCACGCGGATTCGCGCGATCAGCTCCTGGTTCTCGAACGGCTTGCGGATGAACTCCTCCGCGCCGGCGGCGAGAGCGCGCTCCACGACGTCCTTGCCCGGCCGGGCCGAGACAACGAACACCGGGACGTTGCGCGTGCGTGGATCCTTCTTCAGGGCACGGCAGAGATCGAGCCCGTCGCGGTCGGGCATGGCGATGTCCAGGAGCACCAGATGGGGGACCGCGTGCTCGAGCTTCTCCAGCGCCGCGGCGGCGCTGGTCGCCACGGTGGAGTCGATTCCCTCGAGCTCGAGCAGGGTGGCGAGGAAGGTGACGATCTCCGGGTCGTCGTCCACCACCAGGACGCGCCGGCGCGGCGATCGCTCTTCGGCTGCGCTCATTCGCGGAACTCCGCTTCGTAGCGCCCGGCGAGCGTATCGACGAGCAGCGTCTTGGGCGCCATGCTGCGCGGCGCGTAGGTGGCCCTGCCGGCCTGATCGCGGATGGCGAATTTGTTCACGGGGAGCATCACGTGGCCGCCGGGGCCGACTTCCTCCGTCCGAAACTGATAGATGCCGTTCAGCGTCAGCCGGACGTTGTGCCATGATTTCGGGGAATCGTTGCGCACGAAGATCTGCGTCATGGCCGGCACCTCGACGCGCTGGACGCGCACATACGCGCCCAGCACATTATCGGTGTACAGCTGGCCGACCAACGTAGCCGCCACGATCAAGCCGTAGCTCCCCAGCGCGTAAGCGCGCCACCGGGAGTGTTCGGGCCGCGCCCGGAAGTCCGCAAGCGCGTTGCCACTCCGGGTGGCGACGCGCCCGAAGCTCGACCCCGTCATCCGGATCAGCCCACGCGCCGCCGCTGCGAGCCCGCTTCCGATGGCAGCGCCCAGTCCACGCTTCTGTGGCGCTGCTGCCGCTGCCGGCGCTGCCGGCGGTCGGGTGACTTCTCCCACCGAGCCATCGTACCCGATGAAGTCGCCATGGCAAGCAGGGCCCGGGCGAAGAGTGCTGAACGAGCGATTTATCGGGGATTTCCGGTCGCTCCCGGGTGATGACGCTCTGTGTCAACCGAAGGAGATCCCGCGCGCGGGCTCAATGCCACGCAGCGCGCCGGAACCCCGGGTCCTGCGCCCAGCGGGAAAACGCCGGGTCGTCCTGCATCTGGGCGAGCGACCGGTCGGTCGCCTCCTGCACGGCCGCATCGAGGGCGGCGCCTTTGAGCCCCTGTTCCGCGAGCCGCGTCCGCGCGTCCGGCTCCACCCTCTTCGCCGCTTCGCTCAGCGCCTGGGCGGCAGACGCTGCGTCCCCGCGCGCGGCAAACACCCGCGCGCGTCCATGGTAGCCCTGCGGCGACCCGGGAGCGACCGAGAGCAGGCGATCGAACGTCGCGCCCGCTTCCGGAATCTGGCCGTCCTCGAGCAACGCCAGGCCGTATTGGTACAGCGCGGGAACGTTGTCCGACTTGAGGTGGACGGCCCGCTCGTAATCCGCGAGCGCCGCCTTCCGGTCTCCGGCGCGCGCGGCGAGATTCCCGCGCGAGAGCAGCAGGAAGAGGTTGGTCGGCGCGCCCTCCAGCGCGGCGCTCAACTCGGCCCGCGCAGCCACCACATCTCCCGTTTCCCCGAGCACGCGCGCAGCGCCGATCCGGGCGGTGACCGAGCCGGGGTCGACGGCAGCGGCGTCCCGATATGCGGCGAGCGCCTCCTGCTTCCGGCCGAGATCGTAGAGCGCGTCGCCGAGCCGCTCCCGCGCCTGCGCGCTACGGGGGGCGAGGCGCGCTGCCTCGCGGTACTCCGCCACCGCTTCCTGCGGATGCCCGGTATTTACCAGCACGTTCCCGCGTGCGAGATGCGGCGCCGAAGCGTCGGTGTTGCAGGCGCACGCGAGCGCCAGCGCGAGAGCAGCTCCGGATCTCATGGCGGGCGGAGGATAATCGAGAAGATCCAGCGGAAAAAGCGCTTCTTACGCCGGGGGCAGCGTGAGCACGAACGCCGCGCCCGATCCCCCGTCGCGGAGCGTGAGCGTGCCGCCGTGGGCCTGAGCAATGTCCCGGCTGGTGGAGAGGCCCAGCCCGTTTCCGCCCGGGCGCGTGGTGACGAAGCGCTGGAAGATGCGATCGCGATTTTCGGGCGGCACTCCAGGACCGTCGTCCGTCACGGTCACCTCCGCCCGCCCATCCGTCGTCCGCGCGGTGCTGATGCTGATGCGCGTCCGCGCGAAGTCCAAGGCGTTCAGCAGCAGGTTCAGCAGGAGCTGGCGGATGGCGAACGGATCCGCATCCACCCGCGGCGGCTCTCCCGTCGCCTGCTCCAGCTGCAGGTCCTTGATCCGCGCCATCGGCCGGACCATCTGCAGCGCGTCGCTGACCAGCTCGTTCACGTCCTGTGGCCGCCGCGGCACCTTTTCTCCGGCGGAGTAGCTGAGAAAGCTCTGCAGCTGCGCAACGGTCCGCCGGGTCTCGTTCTCCAGTTCCTTGAGATGCCGGGTGACCTTGGGGTCCGACCGCGCTCGTTCCGCCGCCGTCCGCGCGAGCTCGGCGAACCCGAGCACCACCGTCAGCGCGTTCTTCATCTCGTGCGCGAATCCCGCCGTCAGCAGACCCACCGTGCTCGTCCGCTGCGCTCTCTCCAGCGCGACGGAGATCTCCGCCAGCCGGCGCTGCAGCGTCCAGGCAGCCGCCACGCCGCCCGCAGCCAGGAGCAGGACGGCAAGATACTGCAGTCCGCCGAGGTTCACGCCCTTCCACAGTGAGACGACGAGCACGATGGTCGAGAGCAAAAAGATGATCGGCCCCCAGTACAGTGCAGCCATCGCCACCTGCCGCGCGCGGAGCGCGGCGAGAATGCCGGGCGAGGTGGGGCGCCGCTTCTTCACGCGCGCCATATAGCAGAAGTGGAATGCGGAGCGCCCACGATCCATCATGCGCCCCATGGGCCTGCAAGGGCGGCGCGTGCTCCTCTGCGTAGGGGGCGGCATCGCGGCATACAAAGCCTGCGAGCTCGCCCGCCTGCTCGTGAAGGACGGCGCGCAGGTCCGTGTCGCTCTGACCCCCGCCGCGCAGCGGTTCGTCACCGCCCTGACGTTCCAGGCGCTGACGGGCTCGGCGGTAGCCGCCGACATCTTCTGCGCCGAGCAGGAGCTCGCCGCGGGCCACATCGCGCTCGCCGATTGGGCCGAGCTGGCCGTCGTCGCGCCGGCGACGGCGAATCTCCTCGCGCGGCTGCGGATCGGGCAGGCCGACGACGCCGCGGCGGCGGCCCTCCTGGCGATCGATCCCCGCCGCTGGCTGCTCGCGCCGGCGATGAACGAGAAGATGTGGGCGAGCCCCGCGGTCGAAGAGAACGTGCGGGTGCTCCGCGAGCGCGGAGCACGGATGGTCGGCCCGGCGATCGGCGAGATGGCGGAGCGAAGCCACGTCGGTCCGGGGCGCATGTCGGAGCCGGCAGAGATCTTCGCCGCCTGCCAGCAGGCGCTCGCGCCTCGCGATCTGGAGGACGTCCCGGTGCTGGTCACCGCCGGGCCCACCCGGGAGATGCTCGACCCGGTCCGTTACCTCTCGAACCCGTCCTCGGGCCGGATGGGATACGCGCTTGCCGAAGCGGCCCGCGACCGCGGCGCGCGCGTGACGCTGATCTCCGGCCCGGTGGAGCTTCCCAAGCCGCCGCAGGTCGACATGGTGGAGGTGGTCTCGGCGGAGGACCTCGCGCGCGCCGTGGGCGAGCGTCTCGACGGCGTCCGCGTGGTGGTGATGGCCGCTGCCGTCGCCGATCAGCGTCCTTCGAAGCGCGCTTCACAGAAGGTGAAGAAGAAGCCCGGCGACGAGACCGTCACCCTGGTGCGGACGCCCGACATCCTGGCCTCCCTCGGCGAGCGCGCGCAGCGGCCCCTCCTGGTCGGCTTCGCGGCCGAGTCGGAGAACGTCGAAGGGAATGCGCGCGACAAGCTCCTTCGCAAGAACCTCGACCTGATCGTCGCCAACGACGTGGCCGATGCCTTCGGCAAGACCACCAACAAGGTCCTGGTGCTCGGAAAGGACGGCGCGCGCCGGGAGCTGGCCGGGCCGAAGCAGACGGTGGCGCACGCCATCTGGGACATGGTCCGCGAGCGCCTCTCACGTTAGACTGCGCGCATGCGCGAGCTCGTGGACGAAGTGCGTGCCTGGCTCGCCTGGGCAGAGGAGAGCGGCCTGCAGAACCTGGCGCCTCCACGGCGCAGGGCCGAACCGGATTGGAGTCCGCGAACGGTGAAACTTCCCCTGCTCGAGGCGGTGCGAGGCGAGATGGGAGAGTGCACGCGCTGCAAGCTGCACAAGGGCCGGACGAACATCGTCTTCGGGGTAGGGAATCCGGAAGCGCGCCTGATGTTCGTAGGGGAGGCGCCGGGCGAGGACGAGGATCTCCAGGGTTATCCATTCGTGGGGAAGGCCGGACAGCTTCTGACGAAGATGATCGAGGCGATGGGCCTGCGCCGCGATGACGTCTACATCTGCAACACCGTCAAGTGCCGCCCCCCCAACAACCGCAATCCCGAGCCCGACGAGCTGCTCGCCTGCGAGCCGTTCCTCAAGGGCCAGCTCGGCGCCGTCAAGCCGGCGGCGATCGTGACCCTGGGCAAGTTCGCGGCTCAGGCGCTGCTGCGCGAACAGACGCCGATCACCCGGCTGCGCGGCCAATGGCGCGAGTACGAGGGCATTCCCGTGATGCCCACGTTCCATCCCGCCTATCTGCTGCGGAGCCCCGGTGAGAAGGGCAAGGTCTGGGAGGACCTGAAGCAGGTGATGAAGAAGCTCGACCTTCCGCTGCCGAAGGGAGGCGCATCGTGATCGTCGCGCTGCTCCTCGCCGCCGCACCGGTGGTGCACTACGCCGAATTCACCGGTTCCGTCGATCCCGGCTCCGGCGCGTTCCTCATCGCCGCAATCCACGACGCGCAGGAGAAGGGCGCCGAAACCCTGGTGGTCCGCCTCGACACGCCGGGCGGGCTGCTTTCGACCACCCGCGACATCGTCCAGGCGGAGCTGAACGCGAAGGTGCCCATCGTCTTCTGGGTGGGACCCCCCGGAGCCCGCGCCGGATCCGCCGGAGTGTTTCTCACCATGGCGGCTCACGTCGCCGCAATGGCGCCGTCGACGAACATCGGCGCGGCGCACCCGGTCGAGATCTTAGGCTCGAGCCCGGAAGAGAAGAAAGGCGATCGGAGCGCCATCTTCCAGAAGCTGGAGAACGACACCGCCGCGTTCGTCCGGGGCATCGCCGAGCGGCGGTCGCGCAACGTCGAGTGGGCGGAAAAGGCGGTGCGCGAGAGCGAGAGCATTACCGCCTCCAAGGCGCTCGAGCTGCACGTCATCGACCTGACCGCGGAGGATCTGCCCGAGCTCCTCCGCAAGATCGACGGCCGCAAGGTCGACCTCGGCGGCGGCGACCGGCGCACGCTGCACACCGCAAGCGCGGAGATCCGCAACGTCCCTTGGGCGGTGAAGGACCAGGTCCTGCACGGCATTGCCAATCCCGAGGTCGCGTTCCTGATCTTCGGCCTAGGCGTGATCGGAGTGATGCTGGAGCTGTTTCATCCCGGAACCATCGTGCCGGGCGTAGTGGGCGGCATTTGCTTGTTGGTGGCTGCCATCGCCTTCCAGATGTTGCCGGTAAACATCGGCGCGCTCCTGCTGATCGCGCTCGGCATCGCCTTCTTCATCGCCGAGATGTACGTAGGCGGTCACGGCGGCTTCGTCGCCGCGGGCCTGGTCTGTGTCGTGATCGGGTCGCTCTTGCTCATCGGTCCCGTCGGGAAGGGTTTCTACGCCGACGCCGACTTCGGGCTCGGCTGGCGCATCGTGGCGCCAGTGGGCGCAGCGATGGCCGTAATCGCAGGCACCCTGGCCTGGAAACTCTCCGCCACCGCGCGCCAGCCGCTCCGGGCCGGCGGCTACTCGCTGATCGGCGAAGTGGGAGAGGTGCGCGAGGACGGGACCGTGCTGGTGCAGGGCGAGCTGTGGAAAGCCACCAGCGCGGCGCCGCTCGTTCCCGGCGATCGGGCCCGGGTGCTCGCCGTGCATGGACTCACCCTGATCGTGGCGCCTGAGGGCGCCCCACTGACAAAGGCAAGCTCATGATCTACTGGGTCTTCGTCGTCCCCGTCCTGTTCTGGATCATCTCCGGCCTGCGCGTCATCCAGGAGTACGAGTCGGGCGTCATCTTCCGGCTCGGCCGCTTCGCGGAAGTGAAGCGCGCCGGGCTCAACTGGATCGTTCCCGGGGTGGACCGGATGGTGAAGGTGGACCTCCGCACCGTGACCCGCGACGTTCCACCGCAGGACGTGATCACGCACGATAACGTCAGCCTGAAGGTCTCGGCCGTCATCTACTTCCGGGTGATCGACGCGGAGAAAGCAATCATCCAGGTGGAGAACTTCCTCTACGCCACCTCGCAGCTCTCGCAGACCACGCTGCGCAGCACGCTCGGCAAGCTCGACCTCGACGATCTGCTGGCCCAGCGCGAGAAGATCAACAAGGAGCTCCAGCAGGTCCTCGACCTGCACACCGAGCCCTGGGGCATCAAGGTGACCGCGGTCGAGGTCAAGGCCATCGATCTTCCGCCGGAGATGCAGCGGGCGATGGCGCGGCAGGCAGAGGCGGAGCGCGAGCGGCGCGCCAAGGTGATCGCCGCCGAGGGCGAGTACCAGGCGGCGGAGAAGCTGGGGATGGCCGCGGACGTGATCCAGGCGCATCCGTCGGCGCTGCAGCTCCGCTATCTGCAGACGCTGGTCGAGATCAGCGCCGAGAAGGCGAGCACCACCATCTTCCCGGTGCCCATCGACCTGCTCACGCCCTTCATCAAGCTTGCGCAGGGAGCCGCCGATCAGCAGCAGCTTCCGCCGCAGCGGGTTCCCATCGGAGTGACGCGTGAGTGATCCGTACGGGCTGCGGCGGGTGGTGCGCCCCAAGGGCGTGCTGCCGCAGCAGGCGGAGGTGATCGATCCGCGCCTGCCGCTCGGGCCCGACGAGGTCGCCATCGACGTCGAACGCCTGAACATCGACGCGGCTTCTTTCCGGCAGCTGCAGGAGGAGTGCAAGGGCGACGTCCCGCGGATCGCCGCCCGGATCCGCGAGATCGTCGCGGCCCGCGGAAAGATGCAGAACCCCGTCACCGGGTCCGGAGGGATGCTGATCGGCAGGGTGGCGGAAGTCGGACCGGAGCATCCCGCGCGCGGCGAGCTGGAGCGTGGCGACCGGATCGCGACGCTGGTGTCGCTCACGCTGACGCCACTGTCACTCGAGGAGATCCAGGCGGTGCATCCGCACGCCGAGCGCGCCGACGTGCGCGGGCGCGCCGTGCTGTTCGCCACCGGCTTGTGGGCGCGGCTCCCCGAGGATCTGCCGGAGGCAACGGCTCTCGCCGTGCTCGACGTCTGCGGAGCTCCGGCGTGGGTGGCTCGGCTGGCGTCCAAAGGTCAGCGCTTGCTGGTCGTAGGCGCGGGCAAGAGCGGATCGCTCGCCTGCGCGCAGGCCCGCAGGAACGGCGCCCACGTCACCGTTCTCGATTACCGGCGGGACGCCGCCCAGGGCCTCGTCTCGGACGGGCTCGCCCACGCGTGGCTTGCCGCGGACGCGACGCGCCCGCTCGAGGTCTACGCGCTGACGAAGGGCGAGTTCGACGTGGTGGTGAACTGCGCCAGCGTTCCCGGCACCGAGATGGCGAGCATCCTCTCCACGCGCCAGGGCGGAGAGGTCCTCTTCTTCAGCATGGCGACCTCCTTCACGGCCGCGGCGCTGGGCGCCGAAGGAGTCGGCAAGGACGTCCGCCTGACGATCGGCAACGGCTACGCGCAGGGGCACGCGGAGCTGGCGCTGGATCTGGTCCGCGAGACGCCGGCGCTGCAGAAGATCTTCGCTGCCCGGGTGGCCTAGGTGGCGCGGGACGCCTGCGCCGTCGTGCTCGCGGGCGGCGAGAGCCGGAGATTCGGCAGCGACAAGGCACTCGCCCGATTCCGCGGTGAGCCGCTGATCGCGCGCGTGGTCCGCGAGCTGCGGAACGTCGGATTCAACCAGGTCGCCATCGCCGCGAAGGAACCGGAAAAGTACGCCGACGCGGCACCGGGGGCCGAGCTTCTCCGCGATGTCCGCCCCATTCAAACTCCGCTCGCAGGGCTCGCCGCCGGACTGCGCGCCTCGCGGCACGCGCTGGTCTTTGCCTGTGCCGCGGACATGCCCTTTGCGGCAGATGCCGCGTTGATCGACGCCCTCACCGCGGCCATCGCCGGACACGATGCCGCCGTGCCCCACGCCGCCGGCTCGCTGCAGCCTCTTTGCGGCCTCTGGTGGAAGGACGCGTGCCTTCGCGCTGCCGAAGCGCTGCTCGCGGGACCGCGGCCCCCCGGCCCACGCGCCATCCTGCCGCTGGTCCGCGCCGCACGCCTCGATTGGCCGGATCCCCGTCCGTTCCTCGACGCGGACACCCCCGAGGTCCTACGCGAGCTGGAGCTCGCTTCGTAAGGCGGTGGCGAGCCGCGCGAACTGATCCTCGGAGTTGTACGCCTGCGCCGAGATCCGGATCAGCTGCCGGGGCAGCGCCGGAAACGGCATGACCGGAACCTCGATGTCATGCCTCTCGAGCAGCGCCCGCTGCAGCGGATGCCAGAAGACGCCGCGCGCCAGGGGCATCTTGCCTTTCGCGTCCGGCAGCGGAACCGAAGCGAGCGATCCCAGCATCTCCTCGGGCGCCGGCGCTTCGACGCGGAGCGCCTCGCAGAGCAGCTTCCGGCCGCGCACCGCCAGCGCATGGTTGCGCTCGATCAAGTCCGGCCACCCTCCGGGAAACAGGGAGCCGAGAAAGCGCAGCGCGTGCGGGATGCAAAGAAAGGGAGTGGGATCGTCGGTCCCGGTCCAGTCGAACTCCAGTCGGAACCGCGAGCGCTCCGTTCGCGCGGCGTTCGCCCCGTGGCTGATCGTCAGGGGACGGATGCGCTGCTGGCGATCGCGCCGCACGTACAGGAACGCGGCTCCCTTCGGCGCGCAGAGCCACTTGTGGCAGTTGCCCGTGAAGTACGCGGCGCCGATCCCGCGCAGATCCAGCGGCATCATCCCCGGCGCGTGCGCTCCGTCGATGAGGGAGTCGATGCCCCTTTCCTGAAGACGCCCGACGATCTCCTCGACAGGAAAAATGATCCCGGTCGGGCTGGTCACATGATCGAGCAAGGCCAGCCGGGTCCGGGCCGTGACGGCACCGAGCACCGCATCGACGACCTGCGAGGGCCCGGCGATGGGCCACGGCACCGCCGCCACCACGACTTTCGCGCCGCGCCGTTCCTGCCAGCGCAGCGCGTTCCGGCAGGCGTTGTAGGCGTGGTCGGTGGTGAGCAGCTCGTCGCCCGGCTCGAGCTCGAGCGAGCGGATCACGGTGTTCACGCCGCTGGTCGCGTTCGGAACGAACGCGAGATCGTCCGGATCTGCCCCGATGAACCGCGCCAGATCTCCCCGGGCTTCGTCGAGCAGGCCCTCGAGATCACGTGCCAGGAACTGCAGCGGCTGCCGCTCCATGCGCGCGCGCAGCTCCGTCTGCGCCTCGAGTACCGGCTTCGGGCAGGCTCCGAACGAGCCGTGGTTGAGGAAGTCGATGCGCGGGTCGAGCGTCCAGTGCTGCGCGAGCGGATTACCCACGCTTCGGCTCGGGCGGGAGCTGATCGACGAAGGCGACCTCGGTGAATCCGAGCCCGACGAAGAGCGAGCGCAACGACTGCCGCGCCGACTCGCGGGCGCGTTCCTGAAGGTCCTTGTCGGCGCCGACCTCCGCCTCGAAGGCGTTCCGCGCGCGCTCGAAGAGCTGCGCCGTCTGGGCGGAGCTCAGGTTCGAGCCGATCACCTCGACCTCAGCGGGGCGCAGCTCCACCTGCGTCTGGACTCGCGGCAAGACCACTTCCACCCGGCGCCCTTCGACGCGTAGCGAGGCGGTATCCAGCTTGCGAAGATCGAGTCCGAGGTGCGCGACGGCAAAGACGATGGCACGCCCGCGCGGTGGCCTCACCGAGTAGCTCGCCCACTCGACGAGCGAAGCCCAGGCGGTGGCCTGCTCGCGCGGGTCGGGAGAGAAATCGATCTTCTTGTAGAGCGAGACGTCGAGAGTCTCCAGCCGCGCCACCTCGCGGATCTTCAGCACCAGCGCCTGCGCGTCGGGCAGTCGCGGCTCGCGGTGCGTGAAGTGCCAGACGAGGGCGGCGCCGAGCACGAACGCGAGCAGCAGGGCGGCGAGGGCGAGCAGGTTTCGCATTCGAGTGAGCATACCGCGTCGCGGGGTTACGTTTTCTTACATTGACCTCCGTCGGCCCTCTCTCTACGGTGATTGAGAGTCGCTCAACGGAGGCTTTTCTTGGCGAAGCGCACCCTCCTGCTGTTCCTGGCCGTGGCGGCGTGCCGATCCGGCTCCGACGAGAATGCGCTGCCGTCCTTTGTGGTCCCGGGGTCGGTCGTCACCACGTCGTACGACGGCGGCAGCGACGATCTGCTGACCGGCGGCCTGGGCGTGGCGGGCCTGGGGCAGGCGACGCCGATCAGCCCTACCACTCCGCCTGCGCCGGGATTCGTCGATCCGGCGAATCCCACGGCAGCGGAGTTGAGGACTCGAGCGATCTACGTGAACTACCGCGCGCTCGTGGATCCCATCTTCAACGGCGGCTACGCCACCCTGTACGGCCCGAACGTCGACGTGAACGGGAATCCCACGTTCAACCCTGGCCGGATCGCCGGTGAAGAATGGCTCGCCTACGACGACGACGGCACCGGTCGCGTCAACGTCACCATGATGGTGCAGGTGCCCGCGAGCTTCAATCAGGACAAACCGTGCATCGTGACCGGCACGTCGTCGGGATCGCGCGGGGTATACGGCGCCATCGCCACAGCGGGAGACTGGGGCCTCAAGAACGGCTGCGCCGTCGCCTACACCGACAAGGGCAGCGGGATGGGCGTCCATGACCTGCGGAACAACACCGTCAATCAGATCGACGGCATCCGTGACGCCGCCCCCGACGCCGGCACCGGATCCAACTTCACCGCCGCGCTGACCGACGCCGAGCGGACTGCGTTCAACACGGCGAGCTCGGACCGGCTCGCCGTCAAGCATGCGCACTCGCAGCTCAACCCGGAAAAGGACTGGGGCCTCTACACGCTGCACGCCATCGAGTTCGCGTACTACGTGCTGAACCAGAAGTTTGGCACGCGCAGCAGCGACGCCGGCAGCGCTACCGTCGCCCGCAAGTACCATGCCGGTCAGATCCTCACGATCGCTGCGAGCGTCTCGAACGGCGGCGGCGCGTCGCTGGCGGCGGCCGAGCAGGACGGGCAGCACTGGATCAGCGGCGTCGTCGTCGGCGAGCCCCAGGTCCAGGTCGCATCGACCTCCGCCATCCAGCGCGGCGGAAGCGCGGTCGCGGCCAAGGCGAAGCCGCTCTACGACTACATGACCCTTGCCGCGCTCTACCAGGGCTGCGCCGCCGGGGCCGCAATCTACTCCTCGAACGCCAACATGAACTTGCTGACGGCCACGCAGATCACCAACCGATGCGCGGGCCTGAAGGCGAAGAGTCTGCTGACCGCGACCACCCAGCAGGCCCAGTCCGACGAGGCCCTGCAGAAGCTTCGCGACGCCGGCTATGAGGCGGACTCCGACCTCCTCCACAGCACGCACTTCAGCACCTACGCCACGCCGGCAGTCGCGCTCACGTACGCGAACGCGTACGCGCGGGCGAGCGTGAAGGACAACCTCTGCGACTACAGTTTCGCCGCGGTGGATTCACAGGCGAGCGGCCTGGTGGTGCCTGTCAACTCGACGACCGCGAACGCGCAGGGGCTGGCACAGATCTTCGCCAACGGCAACGGCGTTCCGCCCACCGGACCCATCGAGATCATCAACAACAAGGCCGTCGGCGGACCGCACCGGGATCAGGTTTCGCTCTCCGCCTCGACCAACGCCGCGGACTTGAACATCGACGGCGCGGCCTGCTTGCGCGGCCTCTGGACCGGCACCGTCGACGGGTCGGGCGCGGCGCTGACCGGGACCCTGCTGTCCCAATCGAACGCGTTGAAGTCCGGTGTGCAGCAGGTGCAGCGTAGCGCGAGATTGCACGGCATTCCCACCATCCTCGTCCAGGGACGCAACGATGCGCTGGTGCCCGTCAACCACGCCTCGCGCGCCTACTACGGCGCGAACAAGCTGGCGGAGGGCGCGAACAGCCCCCTCTACTACTACGAAGTCACCAACGCGCAGCACTTCGATACCTTCATCGGGGCGTTCGCCGGCTACCAGACGCGCTTCATCCCGCTGCACCGCTACGTCATCGAGTCGCTCGACTTCATGTACAAGCATCTGCGCGATGGCGCTGCGATCCCTCCCAGCCAGGTGGTCCGCACCACGCCGCGCAGCTCGGGCAACAACCTGATCTCCAAGTCACAGAACGTACCGGACATTCCCGCGACCCCCGTGGCCGCGAACTTGATCACGTTCTCCAACGGCACCCTCAACATCCCGGAGTAGCGCCCGCCTTGCCCAAGGAGCTGCCTTGGGATAGACGCACCCGTCCCCATGGCGCAGCTCTTCGTCGACGCTGAGAAGATCGCCCGCGCGCGCGAGCTCGCCCGCAGCGCCGCGATGGGCGTGCAGGCGTTCATCGGTCGCCACACCACGGTCTCCATCGAGCGCACCGTCCTGCGGCTGCTCGGGATCTCCGGCACCGGTGCCCGCGGTGCTCCGCTGGCGAATCTGATGGTCGACCGCCTGCGCGACGCCCGCGTGTTGCAGCGGGGCGCGGCGTACTGGCTGGGCCGCGCCCTGCGCGCGTCGCCGGGCAAGGATCCGCTGCAGGCGATCGAGCGGATCGCCGCGCACCCCGAAAAGCTGCCACCGCTTCCCGCCGCCGAGGACCAGCAGCTCCGCGAGGAGATGCGCGCGGAGACGCGCGCCGCGGTCCGCGAGCTGCAAGCGCGCATCGACGAGCGCAAGCAGCGCAAGCGCGACCTTCGCGTCGGATCGTTCGACGGCGCGCCTTGGAAGTACGTCATCGTCGCCACCGGCAATATCCACGACGACGTGGAGCAGGCGAAAGCCGCCGCCGAGCAGGGCGCCGACGTGATCGCCGTCATCCGCAGCACGGCGCAGTCGCTGCTCGACTACGTTCCGCACGGCGCCACCACCGAGGGATTCGGCGGCACCTACGCGACCCAGGAGAACTTCCGCATCATGCGCGAGGCGCTCGACGAGGAGTCGAAGCGCCTCGGGCGCTACGTCCACCTGACGAACTACAGCTCCGGTCTCTGCATGCCGGAGATCGCCTTCATGGCCGCGTACGAGCGTCTGGACATGCTGCTCAACGACGCCATGTACGGCATCCTCTTCCGCGACATCAACATGCAGCGGACGTTCTGCGACCAGTATTTCTCCCGCCGCATCTGCGCCTTCGCGGAGATCATCATCAACACCGGCGAGGACAACTACATCACCACGGCCGACGCGGACGAGGCGGCGCACACCGTGATCGCCTCGCAGCTGATCAACGAGACCTTCGCCCGCCTCGCCGGCATGAAGGAGGAGCTGATCGGCTTCGGCCATTCCTTCGAGATCGATCCGGCCCGCGAGGACACGCTCTTGCGCGAGTTCGCGATGGCGATGATGGTCCGGGAGCTCTTCCCTCGCAGTCCGATCAAGTACATGCCTCCCACCAAGCACAAGGAGGGCGACATCTTCTTCAGCCACGCCTACGACGTGATGTCCGATCTGGTCGCCATCGCCACCGGGCAGCGCATCCAGCTCCTGGGCATGATGACGGAAGCGATGCACAATCCCTTCCTCATGGATCGCTACGTGGCGCTCAAGTCCGCCTCGTACGTGTACCGGGGCGCGCGGCACCTGGGCGACGAAATCCGTTTCCAGGCCGACGGGATCGTCGCCCGGCGGCAGCGCGAGGTGTTCGACCAGGCCCTCGCGCTGCTCGAGGAGGTTGCCAAGGACGGGATGATGGCTGCCATCGGCAAGGCGCGGTTCGGCGACACCGCGCGCACACCCGAAGGAGGGAAGGGGCTCGACGGAGTGGTGGAGAAGGCCCCCGACTACTTCAACCCCTTCCTCGAGATCCTCGAGGGCGCGGCGTGAGCACCGAGAAGGAAAAGCAGCTCATCCGGCCGTACGGCGATCGCAAGGACGACGGCGTCATCCAGCTCTCCTTCGTCCTGCCCGTGCCCAGCAGCGAGAAGGCGAAGGAAGCCGCGGCGACGGTGGCGAAGAAGCTGGGCCTCTCCCACGTGCTCGTCGCCTGCATGGAGAAAGCGGGCGAGGGCTACAGCTTCTTCGTCGTGTACGGCCGAACGCACATGCAGCTCGACTACAATTCCATCGAGGTGCCCGAGGTCGTGCACCGCAAGCACGGCTACGACGAGCTGAACGAGGTCATCCGCCGCGACCTCGGCCGCCGCATCGTGGTGGTCGGCGCCTGCATCGGGACCGATTCGCACACCACGGGCATCGACGCGATCATGAACATGAAGGGTTTCGCCGGCGACTACGGGCTCGAGCGCTATCCGATGTTCCGCGCCGTCAACCTCGGGTCGCAGGTGGACCCGGAGCACCTGGTCCAGCGCGCCAAGGAGGAAAACGCCGACGCCGTCCTGGTCAGCAAGGTCGTCACCCAGCGGGACGTGCACAAGGAGGACGCCCGGGCACTGATCGACGCCGCGAAGCAGCAGGGCGTGTTCGAGAAGACCATCTTCCTCTTCGGTGGCCCGCGGGTCGATCACAAGACTGCCCTGGAGCTGGGGTTCGACGCCGGGTTCGGTCCCGGCACCCGGCCCAGCGACGTCGCGAATTACATTTATTATCGTCTACTGGAAAGAATGGGCCGCCCGCCACCACCACAGAAGACGGCCCATGGTACGCAGGACGCCACGGTCCCGGCGACCGGCGAGAAGCTGGGAGAGACGCTGTGAAGGTGACGCTCAGGGTCAGGCTCTCCGCGCACGACGCGCACTACGGTGGCGGGTTGGTCGATGGCGCGCGCGTGCTCGGCCTCTTCGGCGACGCCGGCACCGAGCTGCTCATCCGCAACGACGGAGATGAAGGCCTCTTCCGCGCGTACGAGTCGGTCGAATTCCTCGCCCCGCTGCACGCCGGCGATTTCGTCGAGGTGGACGCGGAGCTCGTCTCGGTGGGAAAGACCAGCCGCAAGGTGCGGTTCGAGGCGCGCAAGTACATCTCGCCCCGGCCGGATGTTTCCGACTCCGCCGCCGACCTGCTGCAGGAACCGGTGGTGGTCTGCCGCGCGGTGGGAACCTGCGTGATCCCGGCGGCAAAGCAGAGGCGCAAGTGACTCCTGCGATCATCACCGCCGCGATCTGCGGAGCGGAGACCACGCGCGAGATGACGCCGTACCTGCCGATCACCGCCGACGAGCTGGCGGAAGAAGCGGCCCGGTGCCAGCAGGCGGGCGCCTCCGTCATCCACCTCCACGTCCGGCACGACGACGGTACGCCGACGCAGGATCGCGCCCTGTTCCAGAAGGCTCTCGATGCCATCCGCCGCCGGACCGACGTGATAGTCCAGACCAGCACTGGCGGCGCGGTGGGCATGAGCGCCGACGAGCGGGCGCAGCCGCTCGAGTGCGCTCCGCCGCCGGACATGGCGACGCTGAACGCCGGGTCGCTCAACTTCGGCGACGACGTCTTCCTCAATCCATTTCCGCTGGTGCGTGACTTCGCCGGCCGCATGCGCGCCAGACGAATTGCTTACGAGCTGGAGTGCTACGACGTCGGTCACGTCGAGGCCTGCCTGCGCCTGGCCGAAGAGGGCGTGATCGATCTGCCGGCCCATTTCGACTTCGTGATGGGCGTCCGCGGAGGGATCCAGGCGAGCGAGGACAACCTGACGTTCCTGGTCATGAAGCTGCCGCGCGGCTGTACATTCAATGTCGCGGGAATCGGGCGCCATCAGCTTCCGATGGCGGAGCTGTCGCTGCGGATGGGCGGGCACGCTCGCTGCGGGCTCGAGGACAACGTCTATCTGAGCAAGGGCGTGCTGGCGAAGGGCAGCTTCGAGCTCGTCGCGAAGATCGCGGAAATGGCGCGCGCCAGCGGCCGGGAGGTCGCCACGCCGGTGCAGGCGCGCGAGATCCTGCGCATTCCCGGGAGGCGGCAATGAGATGGCGCATCGCCAGGTTTCGCGTCCGCGCCTCCGAGGCGGCGGCGGCGGAGAAGGCGATCATCGCCTTCGTCTCCAAGGTCGCCGACGAGCCGGGCACGCTGCGCTACGAGTCGTTCCGGGAGGCCGACGGCGTCTCCTACGTGCACTTGATGGGATTCGCCGACGAGGTCGCGGAAGAGGCGCACAAGAAAACCGACCACGTGAAACAGTTCGTCGCCGATCTGTACCCCAAATGCGAGGCGCCGCCGGTCTTCGTCGATCTGAAGATGATCAGCGGCGCCGGTCGCTAGCGCGCTCTTGCAGAGGCGCCGCGGCAATTCCGCGGGCGGCCGGACAAGCCCACGACGCTGCTGTTCGATCGGGCGGTCCAGACGTTGGGCGGGGTACGCTCCTTGCCGGTCAGGTCCTAGCCTCCTTGCAGCAGCCGTGCGCTCGCGCACCGGAGGCATCGTATGCGTCTCACGGCGATCTGCTCTTGCATCGTGATCGGGTGCGGTCTGGCGAGTTGTGGAACCAGTTCGGCTTCGCCAGGATCGGGCAGCGGCGGATCCGCCAGCGATGGAGGAGTTGCATCCGACGGCGGCGGGAGCAGCACGGATGCGGGGACCGGCCAAGGCGGCGCGAGCGATGCAGGGACGGCAGCAGATGGTGGTGGCGATAGCGGTCCGGGCGGCGGGTCTGACGGCGGCTCCGGCGGTGGTGGCGGGGGGTCGGGTGGCACGGGCGATGGTGGGTCGGGCGGGACGACCGCATCCGACTGCGACAGCCTGATGCCCGCGGCGCCGGGCGCGCCATTGCAGTTCCGTTGGGCCGGCCGGGATCTGGTTAACGGCTCATGCTCCATCGGTGATGTCGACGGCACCGGTCACATCGCTTTGCTCTGGCAGGACAATAACCAGCCGGGTGACAGCCACTATTTGTTCGTCGATTCGTCCACCGGCAGCTCCGCTGGATCGTACACGGGGACGTGGCTGCTCGGGCTGATCGGGCAGCTCAGCGGGTTCATGGGCGCCGACTGCTTCGACACGTATTGCACACAAGGGGACTACGTCGTGCTCAGCCCGACCGGAGGGCTCCTCTACAGGAGCGGTCCCGATGAAACACCCGGCAGATCGCTATTCAACGATCCGACCGGCGGAATGATCCGCGAGCGCGTGAAGAGAGACAGCGGCAACTCCCTTCTCCTGCTCGACGCGATCGACGCTTCCGGCGGCATCCGCTGGACGCGTCAGATCCCCGACGTCTTCCCGGACAGCGGCTTCACCCCGCACGCGACAGTCGGCGTGGACCGCAAGGGCAACGTGCTCGCGATCTGGTCTCGATCGGGAGAGAACCGGGGACAGTGGTTCGACCATGATGGCAACGCCGGACCGGTGTTCGTCACGACCACGAATTCCGTGGGGGAGCTCGTGGACCGCGTAGGCGATGGACTCTTCGTCTATGGCGGCATCCAAGGGGTAAGCAAGCCGGTGTGGATCGGACAGTTCGAGCCGTTCGCGACGACGATGTCGGACCCGCCCGAGTGGCTCCGTGATTCGCCGATCGGCTCCACCCTGCACATGGTCCACGATGGGCGCGGATACGCGGTTCTTCCCCGCGAGGAATCCAGCGAGACCTGCGAGCAGTCGGTGAGCATCTTCTCTCCCTCCGGGCAGCTCTGCGGGACGACGACCTTCAGCGTCGGCGGCGGAAACTGTTTCACGGAACGCATGACCATCGGGTACGACGGCACCGCAGTGCAGCAGCTGCCGCGCGCCCGCGAGAGCAACTGTGCAGCCAGCCCCGGCGTTTCCTGCGACTGCACCTATCGGTACTGGCCCGGGTACTTCAGGTAGAGCGCCACGCCGCTAGACGGGGGCGACCTCGCGCTTGCGCCAGGGGCGCTCCACCTGCTTCCCCTGGCAAAGCGTCAGGTAGTGCGCGAGCAGCGGGCGCGTCTCGCGGGGATCGATGACGTCGTCGACATAGCCCAGCGCCGCCGTGCGCTCGATGTCGATGTGCGGCCGGATCGCCTCGGCGAGCTGCTTCTTCACTTCGTCGGTCTCCTTGTTCGCGGCGATGGCCACCATTCCTTCCGCGCCCATCACGCTGATCTCCGCTCCCGGCCATGCGACGAGAAGATCCGGCTCGTATGCGCGCCCGTTCATCACGTAATAGCCGGCGCCGTACGCCTTGCGCATCACCACGGTCAGCTTGGGCACCGTCGCCGACGCCACCGCGTACAGCATCTTGGCTCCGTGCCGGATGATTCCCTGCTGCTCGACCTTCGACCCGACCATGAACCCGGGGACGTCCTGCAGGAACACCAGCGGGATCTCGAACGCGTCGCAGAGGTTCACGAAACGGGCCGCCTTGTCGGCGGCGTTCACGTCCAGGACTCCCCCGGCCTGCATCGGGTTGTTCGCCACGATCCCGACCGGCCATCCGTCGATGCGCGCGAGACCCGTCACGATGTTTCGCGCCCAGCGCGGCTTGATCTCGAAGAGCTGGCCGCCGTCGACGATCGCGGCAATGACCTTGTGCACGTCGTATGCCTGCCGCGGGTTGTGCGGAACGATGTCCAGCAGCGCTTCCTCCCTGCGGTCCGCGGGATCCGACGAGGTGCGCCGGGGAGGCTTCTCGCCCGCCCGGGAAGGGAAGTACGACAGATAGTCGCGGACGGCGGCCAGGCATTCGGCGTCGTTCGCGGTCTCCAGATCCGCGACCCCGCTCACCTCGGTGTGGACCTTCGATCCGCCCAGCGCCTCCTCAGTGACATCTTCTCCGACGATGCTCTTGACGAGGTAGGGTCCGCCGATGGCGAGCGAGGACGTGCCCCGAACCATGGGGACGAAATCCGCGAGTCCCGGAATGTAGGCGGTGCCCGCAGCGCCCGGACCGACCATCGCCGCCACCAGCGGAACGACTCCGCTCATCACCACCTGTTCGCGAAAGAGATAGCCCGTATCGGCGAAGGAAGTGATCCAGGCCGCCTCCTCCGGATCGGCGGAAAGGCGCGCGCCCGCGGAATCGACGAGCCAGATCATCGGAATGCGCTCGCGTAGCGCCAGCTCGCGCAGGCGCGCCACCTTCCGCTCGCCGACGGGGCCGATGCTGCCGCCGAGGACGGTGAAGTCATACGACGCCACGCAGACCGGCCGGGACTCGATGAATCCGGTGCCGCAGACGACGCCGTCCGCCGGCGTGGGCGAATCCAGCTTGCCCAGATGCGTAGCCAACAGTCCGATTTCCCGGAATGTTTTTGGATCGAGCAGGAGGTCGAGGCGGGCGCGGGCGTCGAGCTTTCCACGCTCTTTCTGACGCGACAGACGCGCCTCGCCGCCCATTTTCCGGGCCTGGGACCTGCGACGCTCGAGCTCTTCCATTTTGTTCCGCATTGACATGAGGAGTCCGTATCACGGAGCATTTGGAAAAACCGGAATTCCCTGGACTGGAGCACCGTCGGATGGCCGCCCCGCAAGCCGCCCCTGACCTTCCTGAAAAAGGAGCAGAAGCGGATCCGCTTCTGGGGCGCGTTCTCAACGATCGGTACACGATCGTCTCCGCCGTTGGACATGGCGGAATGGGGCGGGTTTACAAGGCATTGCAGGCGCCGCTCGACCGGGTCGTCGCCCTCAAGGTGCTCGGCGCCGGCCACGACCGCGATCCCAACTTCTACAAGCGCTTCTTCCTCGAGGCGAGCGTCACGGCGAAGCTGACGCATCCCAATACCATCACGCTCTACGATTACGGGCGTACCGAGGACGGCGTCTTCTTCATCGCCATGGAGTACCTGAACGGCCGGACGCTCTCGCAGGCGATGCAGGCGGACGGACCGCTTGCCCAGGAGCGCGTGATCCACATCGCCCAGCAGATCTGCCGGTCGCTGCGCGAGGCGCACGCGCTCGGGATCATCCACCGCGATCTCAAGCCGGCCAACGTGATGCTGCTCACGCAGCAGGACGATCACGACTTCGTCAAGGTGCTGGACTTCGGCCTGGTGAAGTTCTTCTCCGGCGAGACCACGGAAAGCGACATCACCAACGCCGGGACCTTCATGGGGTCGCCGCACTACATCGCCCCGGAACAGGCGCGCAACCGGAGCCCCGATCAGCGCTGCGACATCTATTCGCTGGGGGTGCTGCTCTATCACATGCTCACCGGGCGCGTGCCGTTCACGGCCACGGCGCCGGTCGACATCATCCTCAAGCATCTGCACGACGCGCCGGTGCCGCCCGCGGAGGCGCGCCCAGATCTCAAAATCGTCCCGGAGCTGCAGGAAGTCGTGCTGCGCTGCATGGCCAAGGACCGCGACGGGCGGTTCCAGTCCATGGACGAGCTCCTCGGGCAGCTCAAGGCGGTGCGCTCTCGATTGACGGGCGCGACGCCGCAGACTTCGACGCCGGAGCCGCGAGCGAACGCGTCCAGCGGAGCGATCGCGCAGACGCCTCCAACGCCGCCGCCCGGCCTGCGCACGCCAAGCCAACCGATGAGCGCTCTGCGGGCGACGCCGCCGCGTGGGATGTCGCGGCCGCCGCCGCCGCCGCCGGCGGACGCGTTCGCGGAGCAGGCGACGCCGATCAGGCGGCCGACAACCGCACTTGCAGCATGGCGTCAGGTGCTTTCGCCGACCATGGTCGCCGCGCTGAAAGTCGGCGTCGCGCCGGCCTTGATTCTCGTCGCGGGGATCGGCGCGGCGGCTTACGTGTTGCGAGCCCCCCTCCACGTTCCGGTCGTGCACGTGCCGCCTCCGTCGCTGCAGCCGCGGCCGTCCGTTGCCGCTCCGGCGGCTTCGCCAGTGGTAACGATTCCGCCGGCGCCTCCGGCGCCGTCGGTGACCTTCGTGACCGTCACCAGCGCGCCTTCCGGCGCCGAGGTACGGGACACGAATGGCGACCTTCTCGGGAGGACCCCGCTCCATCTGCGCGTGCCCTCGGGGCGGATCCTTCAGATCACGGTGCGGCGGGACGGATACCGGCCGGTATCGCTCAGCCGCAAGGTGGAAGGCGAGCACGCGGCAGTGAGCGTGACGATGAGGAGCGCGAAGTCGGGCGCGCCCGAGTCGAGGCCACAGAAGAGATCGACCGGATACAAGGACGACCCGTACTAAGAGGGGGATGACGACGGCATGAACAATACGAACAGCGCGACCCCATTGGCCGCGCGCGCAAACGTGTGCGCTGCGCTTGCGCTCGTTGCCCTCCTCGCCCCCGCTACGGCGCTCGCCGATGCGCGGTCGGATGCGAAGCGGCACTTTCGCGACGGCATGTCCCTGATCGCGGCGGGGCAGGTGGAGCGCGGGATCGCCGAGCTGAAACAGGCCTATGCCATCAAGCCTCACCCCGATGTGCTGTACGACATCGCCAAGGCATACGTCGATCTGGGAAACATCTCCGAAGCCCTCAACTACTTCCGGCACTACGTCGCGACGGATCCCGCCGACAAGGAGCAGGTGATGAGCGTGATGCAGCGGCTGCAGGCCGCCATCGCGCCGGCGGCTCCGCCGCCACCGCAGAACATCGACGTGCAGAAGCTGCTCGCGCAGCTGCAAGCGCTGATCGACCAGCAGCGGGGTCACCAGCAGCCGCCGTCGGCTCCAGCGCCCGCGGCCAGGCCGGCAGTCGCCAAAAAGGCGGAACCGGCAAGGGCCGAGCCGGAAGAGGACATGTTCGAGGCGGAGACCATTTCCGCGAAGACCCGGGCCACTGCGCGCGAGATCGCCGCCGAGCTGTCCGCGCACGAGAGCAGCGCGGAGGACATCTTCGAGGAGCAGGTGGTGACGGCATCCGCCCGATCCAGCTCGGAGACGAAGTCTCCGGCCTCGCTCACCGTCATCACCGGCGACGAGATCCGCATGAGCGGCGCGGCCACCGTGCCCGAGATCCTGCGTCGCGTTCCCGGGATCGACATCGCCGAGATGAACCCCAGCGACACGAACGTCTCGATCCGCGGCTTCAACCGGCGCCTCGCCAACAAGGTGCTGGTGCTGGTCGACGGCCGTTCGGTCTACCAGGACTTCCTCGGCGGCACGTTCTGGCCGCTGATCGACGTCAACATCCAGGACATCGATCGCATCGAGGTGATTCGCGGACCCGGCTCCGCCCTCTACGGCGCCAATGCTTTCTCCGGCGTCGTCAACATCATCACCCGCACCGGCGACGAGATCGCCGGCGCACGGGCGGCGGTGCAGGCGGGCGACCACCGGACCTTCCAGGGCGCCATCACCACGGGCGGCAAGACCGGCAAGCTCACCTACAAGACGTCGTTCGCGTACGAGCGCGCGGACAAGTGGACGCGCGACTTCACCGACGGGCGCGTCGATCTCTCTTCGCAGTTCCCACAACCGGACCGTAGCCGCGAGATCCAGCGCGGCGAAGTGGCGGCGAGCTACGACTTCGGCAAGACGCAGGTGAGCGGCGGGGGCGGCTTCGACAACGTGGCCATGCAGGTGGTTCCGCTCGGCGCGCTGCGGACGTTCGGCGCCACCGGTCAGAGCGGATTCGTGCGGGCGGAGGTGGGAAGCGGCCCGACGAAGGTGAAGGCATTCTGGAACGCGCTGCGCCTCACCACCGGGCCTGAGTACTGGCCGGACGGAATCCTCTCCCTGAAGAGCAGCGTGCGCAGCGACGTGGTCGATCTCACGACGATCACCGGGTTCGACTTCAAGGCCTACGGCACGCACCACCTGAACATTGGCGCCGGCTACCGGTTCAAGAGCCTGCAGTGGGGATATCTCGCCAGCCGGGCTGACGGAAGCGCGTACCAGGAGCACCACTTCAACGTCTTCCTCCAGGAGGAATGGGAGATCACCCGCAAGCTCTCGCTGGTCCTCTCGTACCGGATGGACCGCAACCCCCTTCTCGCCCAGCAGAGCGTCACCGCGGGCGGCCTCGTGCACTCGCCGCGGGGAACCGTCCTCTACGAGGTGAAGCCGGATCAGGTGCTCCGCTTCACCCTCGGGACGGCGTTCCGCGCCCCCACCTTCCTCGAGAGCTACGTCGACCTGTTTGCGCCCATTCCCGACCAGCCGGCCATGGGCGTGCGGTTCCAGGGCAGCACGACGCTGCGGCCGGAGCAGATGCTGCAGGCGGAGCTCGGATATCGCGGCCGCTTCGGCACCTTCCAGCCCGACGTGGTGATCTACGCCGAGCGCGTGCAGAACCTGATCACCGACGGAGCCCTGCGCCTCCCCGCGAACTCCTCGGAAGCGGTCGATCCCGTCACCGGGCAATACGTCGCCGGCTACACCGGATTCGAGAACGAGCCTGGCAGCTACTTCGGGGCGGGCGCCGAAGCCGGCGGCAAGTGGTCTCCGGCCGACGGCGTCGATCTCGGTTTGAACTACTCGTACGAGCGGATGTTCGCCTGCAGCGTGACCAGCACCGGCGGCTGCACCGACAGCATCTCCGCGGCGAATCAGGTGTCCGCCGCTCTCGCCAACACCGCCCGACACAAGCTGAACGTCACGGCCACCTGGCGGACCAAAACGAACTTCGACCTCGGGCTCGGCGTCCATTTCGTCTCTGCCGCGACCTGGTTCGAGAAGTCGTTCGACGTGAACAGCCAGGGCGGCGTGATCTTCACCCCCTACGCGGTCCCGGCGCACACGATGGTGAACGGACGCGTCGGGTACCGATGGATCAAGGACAAGCTCGAGACCGGCGTGGCATTCTACAACCTGCTCGGCGACGAGCAGCGCGAGCACCCCTTCGGCAACCAGATCGGGCGCCGCGTGCTCTTCACCGCGTCGGGTGCGTTCTGAACGGCGCTGCCGGGCGCATCCTTGCGGCCGCGGCGATGGGAACTCTGGCGTGCGGAAAGCCGGGCGTCGCGCCCGGCCTCGATCAGTACACCTGCGACGGCGGCCCATGTGCCGCGCCGGGCGTCATCCGAGGGCAGGTGGTCTACGACGGTCCGGCGCGAGGCGACGCCATCCTCCTGCTCTTCGATATCCGGGCGCTGCCGCCGCCCGAGGGGAATGGCACGGGCGCAGTCGCGGTAGCCCGGGTCAAGGAGTCGGCGCTGTTCCAGCGGACCGGCGACGCAGGCGCAGGCCCGTTCTCCGCTCCTTTCACGTTCACGCAGGTTCCCTCCGGGCGGAGCTATCGGATCCGCGCGTTCATCGATGCGACACGCGAGTTCGTTCCGGTCTTCGACTACGCGCAGCAGCCGCGCGCCGGAGATCCGGCAGGAACCTCGGGCGACATCGCCGTGGCCCCGGCCCAGACCGTGAGCGGCATCGAGGTCGCCCTGACGCAGACCGTTCGATACGATCCGCCGTCGTTCGAGCTCGCAGGCGGCTCGCGGACGCTGGACCAGGACATGGACCAGCCCTATCGGCTCAAGCTCCGCATCGCGCGCCTGTCGGTCCAGGGCGCAAGGTTCGACGGGGCGCACTTCGCGCTCGAGCTGGACCGCGACGCGCAAGGCAACCGGCGCAGCACGTTCAACGACGGCCTCGACGACGTCTTTCCGCGCGTGTTCCTCCGCCAGATCGCCGGCCTCGACCAGGCAATCGTGCCTTGCCGGACGATCTCCACGCCCGTGCTGCCGGCGCTCGTGAACCTCGCCCCCGACGCGCCTCCCATCGTTCAGGATTCGATCGACGTCCTCGTCGAGCCTTTGGCGTTCGACGCCGCCGATCTTTCGCCGCTGCCGCGCATTCCGGCCGGCAAGTACCAGGTGGTGGTCGTCCAGCGCAGCGGCCAGATGTGGACGGTGCCCAATGATCTCGGCGACGAAGTAAACGCTGCGACGCCGTACTACGCGCCGTCGCAGGGCGAGAGCATCGC
>Ga0209474_10000451_pt1 | contig 45080 bp, 35 predicted proteins | sample GraSoiAngelo_145_FD_185902 | JGI IMG/M metagenome (GOLD analysis project Ga0209474, IMG submission 185902) | Grasslands soil microbial communities from the Angelo Coastal Reserve, California, USA - 14_1009_05_20cm (SPAdes) (version 2) | ecosystem: Environmental > Terrestrial > Soil > Grasslands...
CCCGGCCTCGCCTCGGGGCGTCGCATGACCATCTTTGCGGGACTCTTCTGCCGACACGGCGGTGCGCGTGTCGGCGACTCGACGTGCGACGCGCTGCGCCGCACGCTGTCGCGGGATATCCGCGACACCGTGAGCGAATTTCGCGACGCTCGGGTGTTCCTCGCCAAGGTCGACATCGGCGCCTATGGAGAACCCGCCTTCTTGGTGCGTCCCGGCGGCTCGGTGTCATTGCTCGCCGGAGAGCCGTTGCTCGCGACTGGAGATCCCCGCGTGGCACGAGGGCGCAGCGCGGACCTCGCGTTGCTGCACGACAGCTGGGACCGATCAGACTGCAGCTCGCTTGCCGGAGCACGCGGCGTGTTCTGCGCCGTGCACTACCACCCGGACGCGGGTCGCCTCACGCTCGTCACGGACAAGCTCGGTGTCCGGCCGTTGTACTACTGGATCGGCGAAGATCATGTGATCTTCGCCACGGCCATGCGAGTGCTCGAGGCGCTCGCCGAGGTTCCCAAGCAAATGGACCTGCGCGCCGTTACCGAAGCGGCCTGTTTCGGATTCCCGTTAGGCGACCGCACCCCCTACCAGGGCGTACGCGCGTTGCGCGCCGCCGAGGTCGTGCAAGTCTCGGGGGCGGGCGTGGCACGTTCCCAGTACTGGCGCTGGGACGACATCCCGCCGGCCAGGCGCCCGCAGCAGGAGCTGCTCCAAGAGGCCTATGATCGGTTCACGGCGGCCGTCGCCTGTCGGCGGCGCGGGGACCGGACCACGACCGCATTCCTGAGCGGCGGACTCGATTCGCGCTGCGTCGTCGCAGCGCTCCGTGCCCAAGGCGCCGAGGTCCATGCCTTCAATTTCGCGCTTCCCGGTACCCAGGACCGGATCCTGGGCGCCGCGTGTGCAGCCGCGCTCGGCGCCCGGCACCACCAGGGAACCATGCGGCCCGATGTCGAGCTGCGCTTCTCGGCGCTGTTGGCGGACGCCCTGAACACGCCGGAGCACTGCTTAGCACCTCCGCCGGAGCACCCGCGCGTCGTGTGGTCCGGCGAAGGTGGGAGCGTCGGGGTGGGATACGTCTATCTGACCCGCGGCATGGTCGACCAGCTGCGCGCCGGCGACCCGGACGGCGCGATCGCGGCGTTCCTAGAGCGGCAGAAGGCCGCCGTGCTGCGCAAACTGCTGCGACCAGCGGTCGCCGACGCCGTGGCTGACATCCCGAGACGGGGAATTCGGGAGGAGCTCGACGACCTCCGCTGCGCGGATCCGGGGCGCAGCCTCCACCTGTTCTTGCTGCTCAACGACCAGCGACGCCACCTGGCGGGCCATTTCGAAAACATCGATCTCCACCGGCTCGAGTTCACACTGCCCTTCTTCGACAGCGACTTCCTGCAGTCCATACTCGCCGTGCCGATCGACCTGTGTGTCTACCACCAGTTCTACGTCAAGTGGCTTGACCTCTTCCCGGCGGCGGTGACCTCGGTGCCTTGGCAATCGTATCCCGGTCACGTCCCCTGCCCGCTCCCGATCCCCCCGGGGCTGCACTACCAGTGGCAGGCCGCGCGAATGAAAGCGTGGCACGGACCGCGCAAGCAGGCACTGCTGCGCCGCGCCGGCGAGATGCTCGCGGCCCAACGATTCCCGCGAGACCTGCTGAGTAAGTCCGTGCTGCGCGTGGCCGGATGGATTTATCGCACGGGGCTGCGCGACTATGGCTACGTGATCCAGCACGCGAGCTTGTATTACACCTACTGGGAGCGTTCTGGCGGCCGCTGGGTCGCGCCAGGGACTGCTCCGGCAAGCCCTCCGCCAACGCAGGACGCGACAGGCGAACGCCGGCTCGCCACCGATGCCCTCACCCGTTAGCTCGGCCGTGCTCGAGCAACGCGCGGACCAGCCCGCGTCGCCCCCGGCACGCGAACTGGACCGCTCGCTGATCCGGGGCATCGCGTGGACGGGGGCGACGCGCTGGGCCACACAGCTGCTCGGGTGGGCGTCGACACTCATCGTCGCGCGGCTGCTGGCGCCGACCGACTATGGCGTCGTCGGCATGGCGATGATCTATCTCGGCTTCATGCAGCTCGTGAACGAGTTCGGCCTGGGCTCCGCCATCATTCAGCGCCGCGATCTCACCGCGGACCAGATCTCCCGCCTCAACGGGTTGGCGCTGCTGCTGGGATGGGCGTTCGTGGCTCTCTCCGCAGTGCTGGCGTGGCCCGTCGCCGTATTCTTCGGTGAGGCCGCGGTCCGGTGGATTATCCTAGCGTCCAGCATCACGTTCCTGATGACAGCGTTGCAGATCGTGCCGCGGGCCCTGCTGACGCGCGACCTGGATTTCCGGAGGCTGGCCTGGGCGGACGGCGCCGAAGCGCTCGTGGCCGCCGGCGCGACGCTCGCGTTCGCAGCGGTGGGCCTGAGGTATTGGGCTTTGGTGCTGGGGCCGCTCGCCGGCCGTCTCACGAGCACCGTCCTGATCAACGCCTGGCGGTCGCATCGCCTCGCCTGGCCCCGCCGCTTCGCCAGCATCGCGGCCGCGGTGAGCTTCGGCTGGCAGGTCGTCGTGGCGCGCATCGCATGGTACTTCTACAGCAACGCCGACTTCGCAGTCGTGGGCCGCGTGCTCGGGAAAGCCGCGCTCGGCGCGTACACCCTAGGGTGGACCATCTCGAGCATCCCGGTCGACCGCGTGAGCGCACTGGTCGCGAGCGTGACGCCGGCTGTCTTTTCCGCCGTGCAGCACGACCCGCCGGCGCTGCAGCGTTACCTCCGGAACCTCACCGAGGGGCTCGCGCTCGTCACGTTTCCGGCGGCGGTCGGGATCGCGCTGATCGCCGACGAGTTCGTGCTGCTGGCGCTCGGGGAGCACTGGCGGCCCGCCATCCTGCCACTCCGGCTGCTCGCGCTCTCGGCAGCGCTCCGGTCGCTGAGTACGCTGCTCCCGCAAGTGATCGTCGCCACCGGGCACGCCAAGTGGAACATGCAGCTGACGGTCCTCGCCACGCTGATCCTTCCTGGGCTCTTCTACATCGGGGCTCACTGGGGCACCGCCGGGGTAGCGGCCGCCTGGGTGGTCGGCCATCCCACCTGCGTGCTGCCGTTGTTCCTCGTCGCCGGGCTGCGTGTGACCGGACTGTCGCTGGCGACGTACCTGAAGGCGCTGGGGCCCGCCGTGGGAGCCACGCTGGTGATGGCGGCAACCGTACTGGCCATGCGCTGGGCCACGCCCGCCGGCTTGCCGGCAAGCCTGCGCCTCGGTATGCACGTCTTCGCAGGCGTCGGGGCCTACGGAGCAGTGCTGTACTTCGCTCACCGCCCGCGCGTGCGGGCGCTGTGGGCGCTCGTGCGCGAACTGCGGGGCTGACGGGTCAGCGCACCAGGCCGAGCCGCCCTAACGTTTCGACGATGAAGGGCGCCGGGTCGCGCCAGCGCCAGATCTCTTCCCGATCATGCGCTCGCCCGAAACGACAGAAATCGCGCACGGCGGCGAGTCGCGAGGCACGCGCCCCGTTGAGGTGGAGGGCCCGCGCCGAGCGGGTGAGCCGCAGGTAGAGGTGATCGACGTCGCCCCAGAACCAGCGGCTGCGCACACCGACCTGATAGTCCCACACCGGTGCTACCTCGCGGCCCGACGCACAGGCGACCAGCAAGGCCGGGAAATCCACGCCGGCGTCGATGGCCAGCTGGAGCGAGCCCCACAAGCGCCCGTTGACCTCCATGAACACGTAGCGATTGGTGGCAAGGTCGCGCTTGCACTCGACCATCGCCACGCCCCGCCAGTCGAGCACCTCGAGCAGGCGGGTTCCGGCGGCGACGAGCTCGGGCGGCGCCGCGATGCTCTCGCGGTACACGCTCACGCCCCCGGCGGGCGGCTTCTCCCGCAGGCGTCGGTGCGCGAACGCGGCGAGCACCCGCCCGTTCCAGCGTAACAGAAACAGACCCTCGCCCGGTCCGCGCACGCGGCGTTGCAGTAGCACGGGGAAGGCGCCGGCGGGCAACGCGGCGAGCCCCGCGCGGCATGAGGCGGGGTCGTCCACGTAGGTGACGCCGACCTTCCGTTTTCTCACGTCTCCCATCACTTCGGCGGGAATCACGGAGCGGTGGGGCTTCAAGACAGCCGGGAAGAACGACGCAGCGGGGAGGTTGCCGCAATCCGCGGGCGTCGCGAAGAGCAGTGTATCGGGCACGGCAAGCCCTGCCGCGCCCGCGAGCTCAAGCGTGTGGGCTTTGTCTGACGCGCGCCGATAGGTATCGAGATCGGGGAACGGGAGGAGAACATGCTCGGGGAGCGCGTTCCGGTGCTCGAGCAGCGCCTCGACGGACGGGTCGGTGACGGGCAGAAGCACGTCGACTCCTTGAGCCCGGGCCACTGCTGCAACCTCTGCGGCGTAGTGCGCCGGGCGATCGAGCGCGTCGGAGCGAACGCGCCACGACCGCACGCCACGCGACACGCCCGCGAGTGAGGAACGCCGGCGTGCGGCGACGTAGACTCGGTAGCCAGCGGCCACGAGCGACCGGGCGGTCGCGAGGGCGGCCCGCTCGCCACCGTCCGTGATCAGGATGCGCATGCGCCCTGCGGCAACTGAGAGAAGCGTGCCGCGCGCATCCTGAAGCTCACCCGGGCCAATTGTAGCGCCCGCGCAACATGAGCGCACGATTTGCCGGGGCGCAGGTGGCGCTCAGGCTGGCTTCGGTCTTGCAATGACGGGGGCGCGTGGGCACGCCACCTACCGGCGGGCCAATGCGCGTCGCCTTCGCGGGCGCCGGCAGGATGGCCCGCCTTCATCTCCATGCCCTGCGACGCGTGCGGACGCCGCACTTCGTCGCCGCGGTATGCGACACGACCGACAGCGCGGCGCGGGAGGTCGCCGCGCTGGCGGGGGCCGTGGCGTACACGTCGCTCGCCGAGCTGCTGCGGGAAGCGCAGCCGAGTCTCGTCCACGTGTGCACGCCCGCGGGGACTCACTACCAGCCCGCTCGTCAGGCGCTGCTCGCCGGCGCGCACGTCTACGTCGAGAAGCCGTTCGTCGAGACGCAGCGCGAGGCGCGAGAGCTGCTCGGGCTGGCCCGCGACCGCGGCTTGCTCGTGTGTGCCGGACACCAGCAGGTCCGCGACCCAGCGTACCGCAAGCTGATGGCGCGCGTCCCGGCGCTCGGCGCGGTCGCGCAGGTGGACAGCCACTTCGCGTTCCGCCCCGTCGGGATGAACCCCGAGCGGGCAGGCCCGAAGGCGCTCGCCGCCCAGCTGCTCGACATCCTTCCGCATCCGCTCTATACGCTGATCGCGGCCCTGGAAGGCACGACCGCCGATTCGTCGGCCATCGAGGTCGCCGCGGTCGTCGCCGCCCCGACGGACCTGCACGCGGTGATCCGAGCGAACGGCGCGTTCGGCCGGCTCGCGGTGAGCCTCCGGGCTCGCCCGGTAGCGTCGACGCTGTCCGTGTTCGCGTCGGGCGGTATGCTCACGGCCGACTTCATCCGCACCAGCGTCGTCGGGGCGGCGAACGCTGGCACCGCTCCGCTCGAGAAGGCCGCCAACCCGTTGGTCGAAGGGTGGCAGACCGCAGCACGGGGCACGGCGGGTGTAATGCGGCGCATCCTCCAGGGCGGTGACTACCCCGGCTTGGCCGAGCTGATCGGAGACTTCTATGTGGCCGTGGCTCGCGGCGGGCCGTCGCCGCTCGCCCCCGACCATCTGCAGCGCGTGACCGCCATTTACGAAGAGCTGGCGGCGAACGTCCGCGGCGCAGCTGAGCGGGCCGCCGTTCAGCGAGTGACCCCGAATGAGCCGGCTGCAGGTGCCCCTCTCGCGGCGGTGACCGGCGCGCGGGGGTTCTTCGGCAAGGAGATCACGCGCGAACTGGCGCGCCGGGGCTTTCGGGTGCGGGGGATCACCCGCTCACCCGACCCGGAGGATCCGCACGTACACGAGTGGCGGGCGCTCGATCTTGGCCGGCCGATTCCGCGCGACGCGTTCGCAGGGGCCGCGGTCGTCGTGCATGCAGCCGTCGATACCGCGGGAGGCTACGACGGTCACCAGCGCAACACGATCGATGCCACTCGCAACGTGCTACGCGGGATGTGCGCGGCGGGCGTCTCACGTCTGGTGTACGTAAGTAGCCTCTCCGTCCTAAGGCCGCCACGTACGCCGTGGGAGCGACAGGACGAGCGGACCCCCCTCGCACCGCCCGACGCGCGCAAGTTCGGTTCCTACGCGTGGGGCAAGACCGAGGCCGAGCGCGTGGTGGCCGCCGAGGCGGCGTCGCTGGGCATCGAGACGCGCGTGATCCGCCCGGCGGCGCTGGTCGATTGGACCAACCCGGAGATGCCAGGGCTCGTCGGCCGCCGGCTGTTCGGGTCGTGGCATCTGGGCTTCGGTCGCCCGGGACTGGTGTTCGCGGTGTGCGAGGTCGGCCGGGCGGCAGCGGCGGTGGCGTGGTGTGCCGAGCAGTTCGCTGAGGCGCCGGCGGTAGTGAACCTCTTCGACCCGGCGATCTCCACCCGCCGACGTTTACTCGACCTGATTCGCTCGCACGGCTGGCGGGGACGCATGGTGTGGTTGCCGATCCCAGTGTTCGCGCTGCTGGTCACTACGACGCGCGTCGTGCTGAGCCTGGTGCGTTTGCGCCTGCCCTCCCGGCTCGCGGTGTGGTCGATCTTCCGCCCGCGCCGCTACGACCCCGCCCTCTCGACGAAGCTACTGGAGGCGGCCCACCGCGAGCCGGTGCGCGCCGCGCCGCCCCGCGCGGCACAGCTGCTGTGGTGAAACCGGGGCCCGTCGGCGCGCGCTTCGCTTCCCCGCCGCTGGGCGCGATCAACGTCCCACCCTCACCGTCGGTCTCCGTGGATCGTCACTGGGATCTGCTGGTGGGGTGCCTCGCGGTGTACGTGCTCACGGCGGTCGGGCGGGTGCACCAGCTATTCGGTTTTCTCGAGCCGCTGCACGTTGCGCTCCTGTCCGCCAGTTTGGCGATCTGCCTCTACATCGCCGTCGGGGGTCGGGCGAGGCGCTTCCGACTCGTGCTCCAGACCCGCACGACGCGCTGTGTCCTCGCGCTCGCCTGTTGGATGGTGCTGTCTATCCCGGGCGCTCTGTGGCCAGGGGGAGCGTTCCAAATGTTCACCGGCGAGTTCGGCAAAACGGTGGTGATGTACCTTGTGCTCGCGGCAGCGCTCCGCGGGTTTCTCGATGTCGAACGCGTTGCCTTCGTCTACCTGCTCTCGGCCGGCATTTACGCCGCGGTGATCCTCGCGCGCTTCCAGGTCGGCGCCGAGCAGTGGCGCCTGGGCTCGCTGTACTACTACGACGCCAACGAGTTCGCGACGCTCGCCGTGATGAGCGTGCCGCTCGGCGTCTACTTCATGGTCCGCCCACGCCCCCTGTGGCGGCGGCTGGTGAGCGGCACCGCCGTCGCCCTCCTGGCGGTGGGCTTCGTCTGGGCGGGGTCGCGCGGCGGTTTCCTCGCCCTGTTGGCCGTCGCTGTCTTCTTGCTGGTGCGCTATCGCGGGATCCACGTGCGCTGGCGTGCCCTCACGACGGCCCTGCTTGCGCTCGTCTTCGCGGCGACCACAACCGACACGTACTGGGAGAAGATGAGCACGATCCTCCAGCCCAAAGACGACTACAACGTCACGGGCGAGCAAGGTCGCGTGAAGGTCTGGAAGCGAGGCCTCGGGTATATGCTGCAGCACCCGGTCCTGGGCGTAGGCGCCAACAACTTCGCCACCGCCGAGGGGACGATCTCCCCCCTTGCACGGAATGCAACCGCCGGCCGGGGTGTCAAGTGGTCGGTGGCGCACAACAGTTTCCTCCAGATCGGCGCCGAGCTCGGTGTCCCGGGGCTGATCTTCTTCGTTGTCATGATGGGGAGCGCGTTCGGCGCGCTGCGCGCCGTGCAGCGGACCCGGCTGCGGTGGGCGCCCGGCGAGCGCAGTCCCCCTACAGTGCAGCTCGCTCAGGCCCTTACAGCCGCGCTCGTCGGGTACCTAGTGGGCGGGTTCTTCCTGTCGCTCGCGTACCGTGACCTGCTGTACACGCTGCTCGCCCTAGTCGTGGCGCTTCGCAAGTCGGTCGCGCTGGCGGCCGCGTCGGTGACGTCCTCCCCGTTCAGAACAGGACCGCTCACATGATCGCAGTGAGCGTCCTGCTCGGCCTCATCGCCATCGTTTTGCTGCTGCCGAGCGCGTCCGATCTGCTGAGTGTGGTCAAGATAGCGCTCGGCCGCAGGCCCACGCGGCCGCACGTGCCGGAGGCGCCGCCGCGCCTCTTGTTCCTCGTCCCAGCCCACAACGAGGAGCTGCTGATCGAGTCGTGCGTCCGATCGCTTGTGCGCCTGCGCTACCCAACGACCCGCGCCAGCGTCGTCGTGATAGCCGATAACTGCAGCGACCGAACCGCCCCGCTCGCCCGGGCGGCAGGCGCTCGGTGCCTCGAGCGACACGACCAGTCGCTCCCCGGAAAGCCCCGGGCGATCGCCTGGGCGCTGGAGCAGCTCCCGGTGCACGGGTACGACGCCGTGGTGATCGTGGACGCGGACACCGTGGTCGATCCCGACTTCGCCGACCAGCTCGCGACCTGCGGCCCCCTGGCGTCGAAGGCGGTCCAAGCGTTCTTCGACCTGAGCAACCCGGACGAGAGCCCGCTGACCCGGATGGCCGCCGTGCTTGCCACGGCGACACATCGCTTCGCCTATCCGCTCAAGCAGCGCGCCGGACTCAACGTGCCGCTGGTGGGCAACGGCATGTGCCTCGGAACGCGCGTCCTGGCGGAACACGGCTGGGACGCGTTCTCCATCTGCGAAGACTGGGAGATGTACGCCCTGTTGAGCGAGCGCGGCGTCCCCATCGAGTGCGTCCCGACGGCGCACGTCTATGCCCAGGAAGCCCAGTCGCTAAGACAGAGCTCGACCCAGCGGCAGCGCTGGACCGCCGGGAAGCTCACGGTACTCGCGCGCCTGGGGCCGCGGCTCTTACTGAGCCGGCGCATCGGCACGCGTCAGAAGCTCGATGCGATGGCGGAATTGGCCGTGCCCGGGCCGGCGCTGCACCTGGGCATCGTACTGGTGGCGGCTGTAACCGCCGTCGCTCTGCATCCGCCCGGGGCGCTCGCGCTGGTGGCGGCATCGGCTGCCTCGCTGCTGCGACCGGTTGTCTACACCATCGCCGCGCTCGCGCTGCAGCCGGATCCTGCCCAAGCGGTGCGAGCGTTCGCGTTCCTGCCACTCTACGCTGTGTGGCGCCTGGGCGCGGCCGCTCGCGCGCTCCGAATGGTCGGCGACAAGCCGTGGGTCCGCACCGAGCGGCACCAGCAGGGCGGGGCCTAGACAATCGCCCTTCGACGAACGCGCCGGCCTCGGCTACGATCCGAGACCGGCGCGCTCGTTCGCCAGCTACCGATGAAGCGATGCCTGTCGATCAGTGCCCACTGACGTGGACGTGATCGAACCAGTAGTAGTCGTCCTCGCTCTTGCTGCCCCCGATCCCGCCCCACGTGGAAGACATCTTGAACTCCGTCATCGCCCCGCTCGGGAACGGCACTCCGGTGTAGCTCCCGACCAGCTGGCCATCCAGCCACCACTGCACCACGCCCCCGTTGTAGTTGATCAACCACTCGATCCGATGCCACGTCCCCAACTGCACCGGCACGTGCGCCACGTTCGGCTCCAGCCAGTTCGATGGCAGCCCGGGGAACTGCGGGATGACCTTCAGCTCGTAGGGGCCCCCTGGCGTCCCGTACATCGCGATGTACATGTCCCCCCCGCTCCCCGGGAACAGGAACGCGATCTTGTTCACGTTGCTCGCGTGTCCCTGCCACGGATTGCTCACCTTCCACCACATGCCCACGAACACCTGCGACAGGCCCGGCAGGCCGTGCCACTCCGCCGCCGGCCCGGTGCCGCCGGTGAAGCCCACGGGGTACAGGTACTGCAGCACCCCGGTGGGGGAGAACGGCGCCGTCCCATCACTGACGACCGAGCCCAACCCACTGGTGTTATCGGCGATGGTCCATCCGTCTCCGGTGGTCAAGCTGTTGAACCCCTGATCCCCGATTACAGAGGCGCCGCTCGGCTCATGCGGCCACGTCCCCGACGGTGCCGGCTGTGGCTGCTGGGGCTGCTGCGGCGGTTGCGGTTGTTGCGCCTGTCCGGTGGCGGTCGTGCCGCTCGCCGAGTTCGACAGGCTTCCGAACACGGCGTTGACGTTGAGCGTGCCGCGGAACGCAATCAGCTGGAAGCCGTACGCAGTGGCCGGCGACAACCCGAGCACGGTGCACGTCCGCTTACCCCCGATCGCCTTCCCCGCAAGCGGCGTCGCACAGACCCCGCGCGTAACCGCTGGGGCCGAGCCCCACGACAGTGGGCCCACGGCGGAGCGCACGTCGTAGCTCGCCGGGCTCCCGGTGCCATCATTCACCTCGGTGAACGACAGCGTCGCTGAGGTATCCGTCACCCCGGCCACCGCAAGGTCCACCACCGTCCCGGGCTTGGTAATCACCGGTGCAGTCACGGTCACGCTCGCCGTACCCGTGATCCCGCCGCTCGTCGCGGTGACCGTGGCGGAGCCCGCCGCGACCGCCGTCTCGAGCCCGCTACCGTTCACAGCAGCGATGGCTGCATTGCTAGACGTCCAGGTGATGGTGCGTCCGGTCAGCACGTTCCCCGTTGCGTCCTTGAGCGTCGCCGCGAACTGCTGCGTCCCGCCGGTCGTCTGGCTGACGCTGCCGGGCGTCACCGCCACCGATGCCACGGGCGCGGGTGCCGGTGCCGCCGTGCTCCCCGTGGCCACGTTCGAGAGGCCGCCGAACACCGCGTTCACGTTGAGCGTGCCGCGGAACGCGATCAGCTGGAAGCCGTACGCCGTCGTGCGCGACAGCCCGAGGACCGTGCACGTCCGCTTGGCGCCGATCGCGCTCCCCGCGAGCGGGGTCGCACAGGTCCCGCGCGCGACCGCTGGCGCAGAGCCCCACGACAGCGGGCTCACGGCGAAGCGCACGTCATAGCTCGCCGGGCTCCCGGTGCCGTCATTCACCTCGGTGAACGACAGCGTCGCTGAGGTATCCGTCACCCCGGCCACCGCGAGGTCAACCACGGCCCCGGGCTTGGTGATCACTGGTGCAGTCATGGTCACGCTCGCCGCGCCCGTGATCCCCTCGCTCGTGGCGGTAATCGTGGCGGAGCCCGCGGCAATCGCCGTCTCGAGCCCACCGGCACTCACCGTCGCGACGGCCGGTGCGCTGCTGGTCCAGGTGACCGAGCGCCCGGTCAGCACGTTCCCGCTTGCGTCCTTGAGCGTCGCCGCGAACTGCTGCGTCCCGCCGATCGTCTGGCTGACGCTAGCGGGCGTCACCACCACCGACGCGACCGGAGCGGGCACGCTCCCCCCGCCGCCACTCGCGACCCGGTCCGTGGCGATCGTGAGGTTGTCCACCCACATCGTCTGGTCGGCCGGCGACCCGTCACCGATCCATGGGGCGATGGCGAGTTGATTGAACTTCATGCTGGCATGCGCACCAGTCCGCATCAGCACGTTGGTGCGCTCGATCACGAGCTTCCCGTCGAACCAGTAGCGGATGATCCCGTTCGCTACGCCTTTGCCGCTCTGGATCGCGTTCAGCTTGAAGTACGCCTCCACGAAGTGCCAGTCACCCTTGTAACCGGGCCCGGGGTTGGGCATGAACGACGGCTGACCGGCGCTGAATATCTTCGCGTTCGTATAGTTGCCGTCGCCCTGGTCGTAGCAGCTCGTCGCATATCCGTCGGTATTGCCGTTGCAACCCGCTGCCGCGCGACTCTCGGTCACGCTGGAGAGGTCCACGCCGATCTTGCTCTGATCGACGTTCGCGCCGTCCTGCAGCTGCAAGGCCGGAATCCCGCCGTTCTGGTAGTTGTGCTCGACGTACGCCGTGAGATGCGTGAACGAGAGCCCGGAGTAGACGTCGTTTTCGTTCGTCAGAAACAGGAACTCGTGCGGATGATACGAGCGCCCCGAGCCGACCCAATTGGCGCTGTATTTCACCCAGTAGCTCAAGTAGACCGACTCGGTCTCCTTGAAGAGATGCCGGGCCGCTCCGCCCCACGTGGGGGTCTTGCCACCGACCAGGAAGTGCACCTCCAGGGCGCGGCTTCCGGAAACCTGCTGCGCCGCAGTTGTAGCCATCCCGGTGTTGTCGTACCATCCTCGCAAGGCGAAGGAGGCGTCCTCGAACCCCTCCTGCACGAGCACCGCCGCTGAGGCCGGCGCCGCGCCCGCCGTCGCGCCACTCGCAACATTCGAGAGCGCGCCGAACACCGCGTTCACGTTCAACGTGCCCCGGAAGGCAATCAGCTGAAACTGATAGCTGCTCGCGGGCGCGAGACCGACGACCGTGCAGCTGCGCCGGGCGCCGATCGCGCTGCCGCTGACCGGCACTGCGCAGTTGCCCCGAGCGACGCTCGGAGCCGAGCCCCAGGAGATCGGGGTCAGGGCGTAGCGGACGTCGTAGCTCGCGGGATTCCCGGCGCCATCGTCGACTTCGGTGAAGGAAAGGGTAACGGAGGTATCGGTTACCGCGCTTACTGTGAGATCGGCTACTGGGGTGGGCCTGCCGTCAATCGTGGCGTAGCTCGGGTGGGCAGGGCCGTTCATCGGATCGGTTGGCTCGCAAGCGAAAGCCGCGGCGGCCGCAAGAATCAAGGCGCGCGATCGGGTCCGAGCCACCCGCTTCGACAGCTTGAACAGGTAGGGCATTGGTGCACTCCTTCAACAATTGGTTTTCAGACGACAACAGAGCCGCCCGCGAATGACTGGTGCTGTCGCTGGCGGCCCGGCGGACGTGGCGATGCCTGCTCGCTGTAGTCCCGTGACTCTGCGTCACCGCCTTTCAGCGGCTTTGCTCTTTGCAGCGTAATCGATTCTCTTGCGGCTCACCCAGCGTTGCCTACGCCGGCCTTCACTCCGTTCTGCTGCGGTGCGTTTCCATCTCAGTGCCCACTGACGTGGGCGTGATCGAACCAGTAGTAGTCGGTCTCGCTCTTGCTGTCGCCGATCCCGCCCCACGTGGACGACATCTTGAACTCCGTCATTGTCCCGCTCGGGAACGGCACTCCGGTGTAGCTCCCGATCAGCTGGCCATCCAGCCACCACTGCACCACGCCCCCGTTGTAGTTGATCAACCACTCGATCCGATGCCACGTCCCCAACTGCACCGGCACGTGCGCCACGTTCGGCTCCAGCCAGTTCGATGGCAGGCCGGGGAACTGCGGGATCACCTTCAGCTCGTAGGGGCCCCCCGGCGTCCCGTACATCGCGATGTACATGTCCCCCCCGCTCCCCGGGAACAGGAACGCGATCTTGTTCACGTTGCTCGCGTGTCCCTGCCACGGATTGCTCACCTTCCACCACAGCCCCACGAACACCTGGCTCAGGCCCGGCAGGCCGTGCCACTCCGCCGCCGGCCCCGTCCCGCCGGTGAAGCCCACGGGGTACAGGTACTGCAGCACCCCGGTGGGGGAGAACGGCGCCGTTCCATCACTGACGATCGAGCCCCACCCATTGGTGTTATCGACGATGCTCCAACCGTCGCTGGTCGTCAGGGTGTTGAATGGCTGATCGCCGATCACCGCGGCGCTGCTCGGCTCATGCGGCCACGTCCCCGCCGGCGGCGGGGGCGGGTCCGCAGTGACGGCGAGACTCGCTGTCCCGCCTTGCCCCTCGCTCGTCGCGCTAACGGTGCTTGTGCCCGCCGCCAGCCCCGTCATCAGCCCCGTGCCAGACACCGTCGCGGTCAGCGGCGCGCTCGAGCTCCAGCTCACGGTCCGCCCGCTCAGGACATTTCCGTTCGCATCTTTCAGTGTGGCTGTGAATTGCTGTGTACCTCCCACCGCGACGCTCGCGCTGCCGGGACTCACGCTCACCGAGGCGACCGGCTTAGGCGTTCCCGCGGCGGTCGTGGCGCTCGCCACATTTGACAGGCTCCCGAACACCGCGTCGACGTTCAGCGTGCCCCGGAAGGCGATGAGTTGGAAGCCGTACGCCGTCGAGGCGGACAACCCGAGCACCGTGCACGTCCGCTTGGTGCCGATCGCGCTCCCCGCGAGCGGCGTTGCACACGTGCCGCGGGCAACTGCCGTCGCGGAGCCCCACGAGATCGGGGCCACTGCGAACCGGACGTCGTAGCTCGCCGGCTGACCCGCCCCGTCGCTCACTTCGGTGAAGGAGAGCGTGACTGACGTGTCGGTCGCTCCGGCCACTGCGAGGTCCGTCACAGCACCAGGTGCACCCGGCGGCGGTGGCGGCGCGACCACGGTCAGCGTCGCCGTACCGGTCTTCCCCTCGCTCATCGCCGTAATGACCGCCGAGCCTGCCGCGAGGCCTGTGACGAGCCCGCTGCCGCTCACCGATGCCACGGACGGGTTCGAGCTGGTCCAGCTCACCGCCCGCCCGGAAAGCGTGTTGCCGCTCGCATCCTTGAGCGTTGCAGCGAGCTGTTGGGTCTGGCCGACCTGGATCGTAGCGGAACCTGGGGTCACGGCCACCGAAGCGACTGGGACATTCATGACGGTCATCGAGGAGGTGCCGGTCTGCCCTTCGCTCGTCGCCGTGATGATCGCCGACCCGACCGCCGCCGCGGTCACAAGCCCGCTGCCGCTCACCGTCACCACCAAGCCGTTGGAGCTCGCCCACGTCACGGCCCGCCCCGACAGGGGGCTCCCACTCCCGTCCTGCGGAGTCGCCGTCAGCTGCACCGTCTGCCCGACCTGAATGCCAGCCGAGGCTGGCGTTACGGCCACCGCAGCGACCGGCACCGTCGTCACGGCGATCGCCGCCGTGCCGCTCTGTCCCTCGCTCGTCGCCGAGAGGGTCGCCGAGCCCGGCGCGATGCCTGTGACGAGCCCGCTGCCGCTCACCGTTGCCACCGACGGGTTCGAGCTCGACCAGCTCACGGCTCGCCCGGAAAGCGTATTGCCGCTCGCATCCTTGAGCGTGGCGGCGAGCTGCTGCGTCTGGCTGACCTGGATCGTGGCGGAGGCAGGGGTCACCGCAACTGAAGCAACCGAGACGTTCGAGACGCTAATGGAGGAGATGCCACTTTGCCCTTCGCTCGTCGCCGTGACGGTCGTTGACCCCGTCGCGAGGCCCGCGACGAGCCCGCTGCCGCTCACCGTCGCCACCGATGGGTTGGAGCTCGACCAGCTCACCGCTCGTCCCGTCAGCACGGCGCCCGTCGAGTCCTTCGTCGTCGCGAAAAGCTGGACCGTCTGGCCCACCTGCGCGCTCGCTGAGGCGGGGCTCACGGTCACGGACGCCACCGGCACCGGCGTCACGGTCACCACGGCAGTGTCGGAGCCTCCCGGGTGCCCCGTGGCCGTGACCTTGACCTTGCCGGTGTCCGAGCCGGGCTTGTAGCGCCCGTAGTGCTTGCCGTTGCTCGTGCTGGTGTCCGTGATGCTGCCGCTGGTGACGCTCCAGCTCACGGCCACGGTGGCCGTGTCGCCGGTGGCCGCCAGGCCGACGGCGGTGAAGTCTGCGACCTGATTCTGCCGAAGGGTGAGGATCTTGGGGGAAAGCACGAGCCGTGAGACTGTGCCCGTCGCTGGATCGGTAACCGTGAGGGACCGCTCGCACCCGACGATCGCCGCGACGGCGAGCAACGCCGTCGAGACGACCATGGTTCGGTCTTTCAGGAGGGCCAACCGGCATGAGAGCTTATGCTTAAACGTCATAGCTGCTCCGTCTCCATCCTCTGCGTGGTCGAGAGGATGAGAGCGACCGGTCGCATCCGCGCCAGGCGTTGGGAAAGCTTGAACGTAAATGTCATATGTTGCGCTCCCGCAACAGTCACGGCCAAAAAAAAACGCCAGCTTCGACCTAATGTCGATTCGCTGGCGGCCCGGCGGACGTAGCGACTCGCGTCGCCTTAGTCCCGTAACTCTGCGTCACCGTCTTTCGACGGCTTTGCTCTGAGCAGCGTCGTCAATTGTCTCGGGCGTCGGTGCCGAGACCCGCTGCGCTGTTGCGCGGCCACCACTACACCGGCTCCACCCCGCAGCGGGTGCGCCACAGTAGCGCCCCCCCCGCGAATCGCGCAAGTGGTGCACGCTAGAGGAGCAGGAGAACCTACAGTTGGAGGGTCAGGGCAGGCATAGGGGCTGCATTTCGGTGCACTGCAAGGGTTTAAGATAGAAACAAGCGCAGCCGGGCCGTCATCGTCCGCTGATGTGGACGTGATCGTACCAGTAGTAGTCGACCTCGGTCTTTGCGCTCCCGACTCCGCCCCAGATCGCGCTCAGCTTGTAGACCGACAGCGGCCCGTTCGGGAACTGGACGTTGAAATAGTCGCCGATAAGCTTACCGTCCAACCACCAGCGCACGATGCCATTCGGTGGATCGGTGGTGGTGTTGTAGATGAGCAGCCATTCGATCCGATGCCACTGGCCCAGCGTCACCGGCACGCGGTTCACGTTTGGGACGAGCCAGTCGGAGGCGAGATTAGGGAATTGCGGCAACACGCGCAGCTCGTACGCGCCGCCTGGTGGCCCGTACATTCCGAGGTAGATGTCTCCCCCGCCGGACGGGAACAAGAACTCGATCTTGTTGACGTTGCTCGGGTGCCCCTGCCACGGGTTGCTCGGCTTCCACCAGACCCCGACGAACACTTGACGCAGCCCTGGTAGGTCCCGCTCCTCCGCGCCCGGTCCGCCGCCGCCCGAGAACCCGATCGGATAGACGTACTGCACGACGCCCGGGGGGGACAGCGGTGCCTGGGGATCGGTCCCTAGCGTGACGAGTCCACTGACATTATCGATCAAGCTCCAGCCGTCCCCGTTGAGCGCGGTGAAAGGATTGTCGCCGATCACCCGGAATCCCGCGGGCTCGTTGGGCCACGGCCCGGCGCCCGGACGAACCACCGTGATGAGCCCCGACCCACTATGCTCTTCCGACACTGCGGTGATCGTTGCGGTGCCGGGCGCTACAGCGGTCACGAGCCCCGTCGAGTCGACGACCGCGACACTCGGGTCACTGCTCGTCCAGGTGACCGCTCCACCGCTCAGACTGTCCCCCGCTGAATCGCGCAGCATCGCGTGGAACGGCCATGAGCCCTCGATCGGCAGTGTGGCGGTGTCTGGCCGTACTGCCACCGAGGCGACACGTCGCCGGGGTAGCACGCGCACGCTTGCCGTTCCGGCCAGTCCCCACATACTGCTGCTCGCCGTGACCGAAAAACGCCCGACCGCCGTGCCGGCGGTGAAGACGCCGTCGGGCGTAATCGTCCCGCCGCTGGCGCTCCACACGACGGGCCCGTTCATGTGACGCCCGTCAGAGGTTAGGCCGTAGGCGGTGAAGCTTTGCGTTTCCCCGGGCAAGAGCGACGTAGTCGCAGGTTCCACGACGAACTGCACCACCTTCGTACTAGGCGGTGGCGGGGGCGGGGGTACAACGGGCCGGGTCGCATCTTCCGCCAGACACCCTGCGGCGAGCGTGAGGGCAAGCGAGATGGCGGCGCACCGCCGTGCGGGGCGAGTTACCCGAACGTGGGCAGCTGGAAGCGTGGTCACGACGGACGCGGCCGTTGTTGCGGTGGACGTCGCGGACGCCGTCTCCGGCGCGGCGGCAGTAACGAGCGCCGCGGTGATCGCGGCGGTGGCCATTCGTTCGAACATAGGAAGCGCGCCGGTCATCTGGCAAATGTCAAGTGGGCGCCACAAGTCCCGCGCCGCCCAGGTCACTACACAGGGGGGCACGGTGCTTGCTCCAGCATCGCGTCCGAACGTTTCCGCAAGGTTCATGCTTCGCGCTGCCTACTATACCGGCCTACGGGTGGTGGGGGTTCCCGCCCTGGTGCGACGACTCCGCGACGCGAGCGTCATTCTGTGCTACCACAACGTGTGGCCCGCACGCAACGCTCCGCCGGGCGGCGACCGTGCGGTGCATCTCTTGCTCGATCATTTTGCCGAGCAGCTGCGTTGGCTCGCGCGGAGCTACAACGTGGTACCTTTGCGCGAGCTCGTCGAACGCCTGAATCGAGGCCGGTCGCTCCGCGGCCTCGCTGCTCTCACGTTCGACGACGGCTACGCGGGGGTGTTCGAACATGCCTGGCCGCTGCTGCTCGAGCTCGGCCTGCCGGCGACGGTGTTCATCGTCGGCGGCGCGGCAGACACAGGCGACCCGTTCTGGTGGGACCATCCCGCCGTCGCCGAGCGCGCCACGCCTGAGCGTCGCCAGGAGTGGCTAACGGCGTTGCGCGGCGATCGTGAGGGAATCGTCTCCGCGGTCGCGGCGGTCGCTCCACCGGACCTTCCACCGGCGCAGCGGCCGGCCGGTTGGGACACGATCGCTCGCGCCGCAGATGCTGGCCTAGCGCTCGGCGTGCACTCTGCGACCCATCGCACTCTGACCGAGCTGGACGACGTCGAGCTCGCAGCCGAGATCACATCGAGCTGGGAAGCGATTCGGTCGCGCACTGGCACCCGGCCCGAGTTTTTCGCCTACCCGTACGGCCGGTGGGACGCGCGCGTGCGAGACGCCGTGCGGGCAGCAGGCTACCGCGGCGCGGTCACGCTCGATTACGGGCTCGTGCATGGGCACGCCGATCCCTGGGCGCTCCGCCGCGTGAACGTCCCCGCTGCCATCTCCCAACCGGCATTCGAGGCCTGGGCGGCCGGGCTCTGCCCCCGGCGCCACCCTGCGGGATGAGACGCAACGGCGCCCTCCCGATTCGGGGCGCGCGCGTCGCGCATCTCATTGAAACGGACGGCCCCGGCGGCGCCGAGCGAATGCTGGCGCAGCTGGCGGGAGAGTTGCAAGCCGGGGGGTGCCCGGGCGTCGCGTTCTTGCCCGCGGGTCAGGAGGGCTGGCTCAGTCGCGAGCTGGCCGCGGCCGGGATCGCCGTCGAGTACTTCCAGCTCGACCGCCCCTTGTCCGCCAGACTCGCCGCCTCGCTCGCGGCGGGATTCAGGCGCCACCGGATCGATCTCGCGCACAGTCACGAGTTCACGATGGCCTTCTACGGTGCATGGGCCGCCCGGCGTGCCCGCGTGCCGCACGTCATCACGATGCACGGCAGCCGCTACTACGCCGGGCGGCTGCGCCGCAAGCTCGCCCTTCGGGCCGCGGCGGGATTGAGCGGGGGTATCGTCGCGGTGTCCCAGGCGCTCGCCGGCCAGCTGAGTCGCGACCTGTGGATCCGCTCCACCCGGATCACGACCATTCCCAACGGCGTCCGCTTCGACCCTCTCGCCGAGTCGACGATACGTTCCGAGCTCGCGCTGTCGCCCGAGGATCACCTCGTCGTGACCGTCGGCAACCTCTACCCAGTCAAGGGGCATCGTGTCCTGCTGGACGCAGCCGCGCTGCTGTCGTCACAGCATCCGAACCTGCATGTCGCCATCGCCGGCCGCGGCGAGCTCGCCGCCGCGTTGGCGGAGCAGGCGCGCGAGCTCGGTTTCGCCGGCCGACTCCACCTGCTGGGACTACGCAGCGACGTGGCGAACGTGCTCGCGGCGGCGGATGTCTTCGTGCTGCCGTCCCTGTCCGAGGGCTTGCCGCTCGCGCTGCTCGAGGCGATGTGCGCCGCCCGCCCGATCGTCGCGAGCGCGGTGGGCGAGGTGCCCGTTGCCCTCGCGGCGGGCGCCGCCGGGCTCCTGGTCGAGCCCGGCAATGCCACGGCGCTCGCCGCGGCGCTGCACCGCGTGCTCGCCAACCGGTTCGAGGCACAGTTGCTCGGCAAGAGCGCTCAAGCGCGCGCCGCGGCGGAGTACGGCATCGCGCGCATGGTGACGCGTTACGCCGCGTTGTATGAGCGATTGCTGTGCAGGCGGCGCGATCCGCTATGAAGGGTTGGAAAGTACGCAGCTTACAACGTTAATGCACAGCTCGCGCGCAGCGGGGATGTTTGCAAGCGCGTCCAACCCTCTTATGCATCGATACCGTTTCCACTTTGGTTGTAGCCCTGACGCGCGAACCAGACGCTCGAATCGGCCAACGGTCATGCGATTGAGCCCGCCCTCCACCTCCTCGTACCGTTGCGCGCCGTCTGATCGAAACCGACTCCGGACCCGCATGACGGTGCGCTCCGAGAAGAGCAGGTGAACCCAAGGGACGTTCGTAAAGAAGTACATGTGACTACCGTACGGGGCGAGCCATGGCGGCCCGAAGGTAATCAGGACCAAGCCTCTGGGTCGCACCGCATGCCGCAACTGTCGCAGGGCGCTCGCCGGGTCTGCCAAGTGTTCGAAGCTGTTTTGAGAAATGGCGACGTCGAACCCGCCCAACATGTCCGGGCCGATGCTGTGCGCGAATCCGAGCCGGCCGGTCGGAAGGGAGTGCCGGGCTGCGAGGTCGCGCGCTGTTCGAAGACACCTCTCGTTCGTGTCTACGCCCAGAACGTAGCCTGCGCCACCTTGTGCCATAGCCAGTGCCTGCCAGCCGTTGCCGCACCCGAAATCCAGCACGCCCTTGCCTCCGATCATAGCGTCGAACCCCGGGAACTCGCGTCGCAGTAGGTCGAGGGCGTTGGCGTCGTTCCACTCCTCCACGCCGCCCGAAAGATCGGTCCCGTTCGTGGGGCGCGATAACAGAGCGAGCAATCTCTCCGCGAGCCTCAGGGGGGCAGGTTCCATGCTGATGCCTACACCGGTGCTCTGCAAGAACAGCGCCTGGGAAGGGCTGAACTCCCAACGCTACGAACGATTAGCGCGGCCGTCAGCTAACTGCAGCGTTCCACCAGCCGCGCCAGCGCTTCTCGCTCCGCGGCGCTGACGAGCGAGTGTGTGGGCAGCGTGACGAGCTGACGCACCAGCTCCTCGGCACCCGGCCAGCGGCCGCTCGCGCGCGTCAGCCGCTCGCGTACCGGTGGGGGGGCGGCGAGGGTCGTGGGATACCCCGGGGTGACGCCGAGGCGCCGGGCCAAGCGCGGATCGGGGAGCCCCGCGAGACCGTTCGGGACTCGCAGCGGCAAGCGCAGAAATCCCGGCGTGCCGGCGCGTGGCGGCGCGACGGCCCGCACACGCGAATCCGGAGGAATCCGCGCCAGCAGCGCTTCGGCGTTCGCCTTCCGGACCGCCGCCTCCCGCGTAGCCAGCGGCAGCGTTCGCTCGAGCAGCGCCGCCGCCGCGCGGGTCATACCGCGCGGCGCACTCGGCGCGCGATAGCGCGTCTCCCCGAGATGCAGGAACGGAATAGCTGCCGGCAGGCGGTATAGCGCCGGGCGACCGAGCAGCGATTGGGCGGTCGCGCTGCCGAGCGCCGCGAGCTCGTGGGACAGACCCGGCGAACGGGCGGTGGCAAGGTGGCCGTCCAACGGGAAGCGGCGCATCAAGAGCGCCCCACCCCGGCCGCCCGTCCACCCCTTCCCCCGCCCGAAGCTCAGCACACTCAACGCCCCATGACTCCCGAGCGGCGAGCCGCGCCACAACGCCCCCTGGCCCTGGGCCGCGTCCTCGATCGCCAGCGCGCCGAACGCCGCCAGGCAGCGCTCGATCGCGTCCCAGTCCACCGGGATCCCGAACAGCGGCGCGACGACGACGACGCGCGCGCCCTCTGCCAGCGTCGCCGTCACAGATTCGAGGTCAGGCGCGAGTGTCCACGGATCCACGTCGTACAGGGCGATATGCACGTCCGCGCCGACGGCCGCGGTGGCGACGTCGTAGCACGTGAACGCCGGCAGCGCCACGACGCACGGCTCGCCCACGACCCGGACCGCGACCCGAATCGCGAGGTCCAAGGCATGCGTGCCGCTCCCCAGCAGCACCGCCTCCCGGGCGGGGTACAGCGCTCGGAGCAGTCGCTCGACGCGCGGTCGCGGGTCGTCCCGGCCTCTGAGGGCTTGGGTTGCGGCGCGCCAGGCGGCATGCAAGGTGAGTGGCGAATACGCGGGAAGCTGGCGCCACAGCGGCCCGCGGCGCGCGCCAGCTGCCACCGAGGTTACGACGTCCCGGCCTCCCCGGGGCCGCCGGCGCGGCACCAGCTCCGCGAGCCGGTTCATGGCAGCTGACGGGCGAGCAACGGACCGATGCGAGTCGTCACAGCGAGCGGCAGGCGTCGCCACACCGCCGACGCCAGCCGGTAGGTGGGGCGCTCAGGAGACGGCGTGGCGACGACATTGCGCGCCGACCACTGCAGCCACGGCAGCGGGACGTCCGCCCCGCCCCATTGCTGCTTGAAGCGGTGGGTGCCGCTGCCGGCGGTGCAGCGGCCGAAATCGAACACCCGCACGCCCCGCGCCATCATCTGCTCCATGAACGACCAGTACAGCAGCATGTTCGGCGCGCTGCGGTTGTGCTCTCGCAGCGACGACGCCCACGTCATCTCGAACTCATCGCGCCACGCGAACCCGCAGCCCGCCGCGATCGGTTGCGCGCCGCGGTACACAGTCCCGAACACTACGAGCCCGCCGAACGTCGCGGCGAGACGCTCGAAGAACGCGTGCGGCAGCACCGGTGTGCCCAGGCTCCGCATGTTGCGCGCCAAGACGTCGTAAAACGCGTCGAGCTGCTCCGGGCCGAACCGCGCGACCAGTCCTTCGCGCTGCGGGCGCCGGATCTGGCTCCGCAGCTTCGGATCGAATGTGCCCCACAGCGCCTCCGCGGAGTCCGGCAGCTCGAGCCGCACCGTGAGCTTGCGCTGTGACAGGCGCAGCTCGCACGATACGACGTGTCGCATGCGCAGCTCCAGGAGATCGACCCCAAGGTGTCGGGCGAGCGCCGCTGCGTGCTCGACCAGCGCCGCCACGGCGTCGGGCGCCCCGACGGGTCCGCCCGCGTTCAGGAACGGCAGCGACACGAGATAGTCACCGAACAGCGGGCTGCGCACGCGCACCAGGGGCAGGATGCCGCGCCACGCGCCCGCATCGTCGCACGCGACCGTGTAGAGGCACTCGTGCCCCAGGACGTCCTCCATGACCGTGCGCCACCCGGCCAGGTGGCAGAACGTGCTCTCGGGAGCGGCCGCGGCGAACGCGTCCCATACCGAGAGGCTGCCGTCGAGGGGTGCGAGCGAGATCATGCGCGGACCAGCGAGTCGGCCAAGTGGGGAAGCGACTCCGCAATCGCGGTGAAGCGGAATTCCCCGAGGAGACGCTCGAGCCGCGGCAGCGTGCGGCGCAGCCCGCCGTAGTGCCGTACCCGTGTCCACCAGGAGACCCCGAGGCGCGGCTGCTCCGGATCGAGCTCCCAGGGATGGATGTAGAACGTGCCGGGCGCGCCGCGCCGCTCGCAGTCCCGCAGCGCCGCGCGGACGAGGGCGTACGGGAGCAGCCGAAAATACGCGCCGCCGCCCGCAGGGAGGTTCGCGCCCCAACGCCGCAGCGTGGTCGGCGGCACTTCCGCGATCCGACCGATCGGCCGCTCCAGCCAGTGCGGGTCGCGCTGCCCGTTGGCATAGCCGTAGCCCGGCCGGCGCACGGGGAACAGACTCGAGTCGTAGCGGTAGCCCTCCTCGATAAGGACATCGAGCGCCCACTCGCGACCCGGCACGATCGAAAAGCTCGGGGCGCGGAACCCGAGCACCGGCGCGCCGCTCAGGTCTTCGAGCACGTACTTCGCCCGCCGCACGGAATCGCGGAATGCTGGGGGCGACTGTTCGGTAACGCGAGCATGATCCCAGCTGTGCGACGCGACCTCGTGGCCCGCGCGCGCGATCCGCTGCACGAGATCGGGATGCCGCTCCGCCACCCAGCCGACCACGAAGAACGTGCCCCGGGCCTCGTGGCGCGCCAGCAAATCGAGCAGCCGGGACAGGCTCTCAGTGAGGCGGGATTCGAAGCGACCCCAATCGCTGCGCGGCACGCGCGATTCGAACGCCGACACCTGGAAGTATTCTTCGACGTCGACGGTGAAATGGTGCTTGATCACATGGGCGTTGGGTGCAACGCGTGTGCCTGAATTGGCGCGCAGGGCGCCGTGAAAACCGGGGGGCACACACCACACCGTGTTGCGGCGACGCCACGTCGGTCCCGCGCCTCGACGGGGAGACTCAGACTATCGCGCCACTCCCAAGGTTCGCGCGGACGGCTGGGAGCCGGCGGCCACGGCTCCACAGACCCCGGCGAGCGGCCCTTTCGATGCCAGCTGATCAGCGAGATGCTTGGCAGCGATCTCGTAACCGCGCGCGGACGGGTGCCCGTCGTACGGGAGCAGGTACAGGGTTGCGACCGACAGTCTGCTGGCGACCAGCGGCGAGAGCAGGTCGACTACTGGAAGGCCTGTCGCGGTTCCGGCTTGCGTCGCCCACGTGACCTGCCCGCGCACCGAGTCCTGTGTCACCGCGTGATGGGAGGGGAACACCGCCAGCACCAGCGGGATGCCCCGGGCCGCGAGCGTGTTCCGCAGGGCGGCCAGCGCGCGGCGGTAGGCGTTTCGGAGGCGGGGCGTCGTCGAATCGGCCCGACCTGCCGCCGTCCAGTCGATCCGCACCGGGTGCGCACGGGCCTGGGACGTTGCGCGCACCTGCAGCGCGAAATTCCACAGGGCGGTGTGCCGTAGCAACGGATAGAACACTGACAGCGGGAAGCGGGACTTGTCGCGCCGGTTCTCGGCGAGGCGATCCCACGTCGCGGGCCGGTTCAGGTCGTCGACGTCGTTCTCGCTGAACAGCAACACCACGAGATCGGGCGATACGCGGAGCCCGCGCTCGATCATCTTCGCTTCGTCCACGATCGTGGCGTCGTCGAGCCCTGCGTTCACGACCCGCACGGTGCCGCAGCGTCCATTGAGCCGCTGCTCCAGCTGCGCGGGGAGCGTCTGGTCGTCGTTCACGAAGTCTCCGTACGCAAACGAGTCGCCGGTGAACAGAATGCGAAACTCCCCGGGCCGCTTGACCAGCGGAAACCCGGGGCCGCGGTAGCCCAGCGCATTGGTAGTCACATGGTGCGGCAAACGCCGGTCGCGACGATCGACTAGGTCCTGATCCGGCAGCAGGATCCCGGGTATCGACTGGAATTGGGCTTCCGTCACCGTCGCCACGCCATCCGGCGGCGCCAGGCCGAGCAGCCGCAGCCCGACCTCCGCGAGCGCTAAGGCCACGACCACGCCGAGCCCCACAGCGGTACAGCGTATCAGCAGCTGCCGCATACTCCCGCACCCCCCGGGTGACCCGTTGCGCGCATCCCGCAACGGCCGTGCCCCAGCGTTTTCCTGGGCTGCATGCCGCGATTTGCGGGCGCAGGTAGAACGGCTGTCGCGGCCACGCCACATTAGGCCCAGCCAGCGCTGGCAGACCCGCGTTCCCAAGCAGTGTCCCGTCAAAGACTTGAGCCAACGCTGCCCGGGGCCGTCTGAGTAGCGCGCCGTTTGCCGTCAGGGGCGCCGGACCGACTCTGGATACCATGGCAACCACGCACATCCTCGGCCTCTCGGCCTTCTATCACGACAGCGCGGCGTGCCTGCTCAGAGACGGCGACATCGTCGCCGCCGCCCAGGAGGAGCGCTTCACCCGCAAGAAGGGTGACCAGGCGTTTCCTGCGAACGCCGTGCGGTACTGCCTCGCGGCCGGTGGCATCACCGCGCGCGACCTCGCGTACGTCGGGTTCTACGACAAGCCGCTGCTCAAGTTCGAGCGTATCCTCGAGACCTATTTGGGCGTCGCGCCCCGCGGCTTTGCGCAATTCCGTTTGGCCGGACCGCTGTGGATGAAGGAGAAGCTGTTTCTCGATCGCGAGATCCGCGGCGCCCTCGGGTACGAAGGCGAGATCCGTTACGCCGAGCATCACGAATCGCACGCCGCGAGCGCGTTCTTCCCCTCGCCGTTCAAGGAGGCGGCGATCCTCACCATCGACGGTGTGGGCGAGTGGGCGACGGCGTCTTTCGGGGTCGGACACGGCAACGAGGTCGAGCTGTTCCAAGAGCTGCACTGGCCCGATTCGCTCGGCCTGCTGTACTCGGCGTTCACCTACTATACCGGCTTCAAGGTGAACTCCGGGGAATATAAAGTCATGGGTCTCGCGCCCTACGGTGAGCCCAAGTACGTCGACGTGATCCTACGCGAGCTGATCGACCTGCGCGACGACGGCTCCTTCACGCTCAATCAGAAGTATTTCAACTATCTCACCGGTCTCACGATGACCAACGGCGCGTTCGACGCGCTGTTCGGCGGGCCGCCGCGCGAGCCGGAATCCAAGCTGACTCAGCGCGAGATGGATCTGGCCCGCTCTGTCCAGGTCGTGTGCGAGGAGATCATGCTGCGCATGTGCCGCACGGTGCACCGCGAGACCAGGATGGAGAACCTTTGCCTCGCTGGTGGGGTCGCGCTCAACTGCGTGGCCAACGGGCGCATCCTGCGCGAGGGCCCCTTCAAGGGGCTGTGGATCCAGCCCGCTGCCGGCGACGCAGGGGGGGCGCTCGGCGTGGCGCAGCTGATCTGGCACCGCTACTGCCGGCAACCGCGCGCCGTCGTGTCCGGCAGCGACGGGATGAAGGGTGCGTATCTCGGCCCCGAGTTCTCCCCTGAGGAGATCGCGGCCTACCTCACGTCGCAGGGCGCGGTCTCCGCGCGCCTCGAGCGCGCTTGCCTCCTGCGGCGTGTCGCGGAGCTGCTCGCCCAAGACAAGGTCGTGGGCTGGTTCGACGGGCGCATGGAGTTCGGTCCGCGGGCGCTGGGCGCGCGCAGCATCCTGGGTGACCCGCGCAGCCCGCGCATGCAAGCCCAGATGAATCTGAAGATCAAGTTCCGCGAAGGGTTCCGGCCGTTCGCGCCCAGTGTGCTGCGCGAACGGGTGGACGACTACTTCGAGCTCGCCTGCGACTCCCCGTACATGCTGCTCGTCGCCCCCGTGAAGCGGGAGCGCCAGATCCCGATGAGCGACGAGCAAGGGCGGCTGTGGGGAATCGACAAGCTCAACGTGCCGCGCTCGGATATTCCGGCGGTTACGCACATCGACTACTCGGCGCGCGTCCAAACCGTCGCCCGAGACACCAACCCGAATTACTACGACCTGATTCAGGGATTCGAGCGGCTGACGGGCTGCCCGGTCCTCGTGAACACGTCGTTCAACGTGCGCGGCGAGCCGATCGTCTGCACGCCCGCCGATGCGTACCGCTGCTTCATGCGGACGCACATCGATTACCTCGTGCTCGGACCGTTCCTGCTGGATAAGACGGATCAGCCCGAATGGAAGGAGAGCGGCGACTGGAGACGCGAGTTCCAGCTCGACTGAGCCGCGCTGAAGGGCGCCGCTTCGGGCTCACGCTCGGCGCCGCGTTCGTGGTGCTCGGCGTCGTACTCGCCTGGCGGGGACGCGCCGGCGCCGCCCTCGGGACAGCCGCGCTGGGTGCCGCTCTGCTGCTCGCCGGGCTGGTGCTACCCACCCGCTTGGGACCGGTGCAGCGGGCTTGGATGGGACTGGCCGCCGCCCTCTCACGGGTCACGACGCCGGTTTTTCTCGGGGTGGTGTACTTCGGAGCGATCCTGCCGATGGGCCTGCTGCTCCGCGCCCTCGGTCGGAACCCGCTCGCGCACCCCGGGCCGCAGGCAAGCCGCTGGATCGCCCGGCCCGTCGAGGCGCGCAGTCGGCGCGACATGGAACGTCAATTCTAAGAGGAGATGTCCAGATGAGTCAGACGAGTCTCGCCGCGGAGTTGTGGGCTTTCATGCGCGCGCGCAAGAAGTGGTGGCTGCTGCCGATCATCGCAGTGATGGTGGGTGTGGGCGCCCTGCTGCTCTTCGCGCACGCGTCGGTGTTGGCGCCCTTCATCTACACGATCTTTTGACCGCCTACACGATCTTTTGACCGCCGTCACTGGGCGGCCCGCTGCACGCGCAGCAGCACCGTCGCGTCACGCAACCGCGGAGTGGCGGTCGCGACGAACTCGCACCGATCCAGCACCTGCGGCAACGCGACGGCGCTGCCGCCGACCGCTGCCGTGCCGTCGGCGGCTTCGAGGAAGTATCCCCAGCCGCCCGCGCGCAGCACGCGGTGCATCTCCCGCACAGCCGCGGTCGGGTCGGCGCAGCGCGCCAGTGCAAACCGGGATAAGACGCGGTCGAAGCTGCCGTCGGGCCACCCAAGGCTACGCCCGTCCCACGGGCGAAACTCCAGTTTGCCGGGCACGGCCCGCAGGCGATTCGCGAGCGCGACGAGCGCTACCGAAGTATCTACGCCACAGGCGTAGCCCTTCGTCATCCGTCGCCACGCCTCTTCCACGGCCCAACCGTCTCCACACTCTACCACGAGAACGTGCTCCCACGCGCCGATCCGAATCTCGTCGAGAACGAGGAGATCGAGCTCACGCGGCACGCTCCGCTCGTCCCTGCCCGCCGGGGATGGCTCGCGTCGCTCTCGCAGTGCGGCAAGATCGCTGGGACTCACGTTGGCTCGTACTGGCAACCTGCGTGCCTGTAACGCGGCCGCGCACAAGGGCCGGGTATCAAGGCCACTCGGTGTGTGGCGGTGGCGCAACGGACTTCTCCGCTCCTGCCCCGCTCCCCACACCCTACGGGCGCAGCGACGTGCTGCGCGGCCACCACCGGTGGTTGGCACCCGCTATGCAGGCGTAACCCCCATGCGCTTTGCCATCCTCTCCGACATCCACGCGAATTGCGACGCGCTCGCCGCCGTGCTCGCCGACGTCAACCGGCAGGACGTTCAAGTCGTCGTCCATCTGGGTGACGTCGTCGGGTACAACACCCGCCCGCGCGAGACGCTGGCGCTGCTGCGCGAGCACGCGATCGCGGGCGTGCGCGGCAACCACGACCTCATGGCGATCGGCAAGCTGCCTGCGGACCAATGTGGCCCCGTCGGCCGCAAGGCCATCAGCTGGACGCGCAAAGTGCTCACCGAATCCGACTGCGACTATCTCGCCAGCTTGCCGGCCGAGCTCCGTCTCGCGGGAGGCATGCTGTGCGTGCACTCCGCGCTGGGCGATCCCGTGGTCCGATTACACTCCCGGGAGCAGTTCGCGGAGGAGGCCGAGGTGCTGCTGCAGTTTGACGCCGAGCTGCGGGTCTGCTTCACCGGCCACACGCACCTCGCGCAGCTGGTGGAGGTCGGGGCAAACGGGGTGGTGCGGCGGGTGCCGGCGGCGGACGTGGAACTCGACCCCGAGGCGTTCTGCTTCATCAATCCCGGCAGCGTCGGCCAACCCCGCGACGGCGACGAACGGGCCGCCTACGCGGTATTCGATCCGGACACCCGGCGCCTGTCGTTTCACCGCGTCGCGTACGACGCTCGCCGGATCATGCGCGACAACGCCCGCCGCGGCATCAAGATCGGGCCGCGGACCGGCGCGACCGGATCGCTGCTCGCCCGGCTCTTGGACGCGGCCCCGTGAGCGCGCCCCCCCCAAGGTCCTGGTCACGGGCGCCGATCAGCACCAGGGGCTCGCGGTGATCCGCGGTCTCAGCCTCGCCGGCATTCCGGTGATCGCGTGCGGGGCGAGCCGCTGGAGCATGGGATTCCACTCGCGCTTCGCGGTCGAGCGCGCCCGCTACACACCGCCGTTTCAAAGCCCGCCGCGCTTCATCGATACGACCTGCTACGCATCATTCGCCGGACCGAACCGGCGCTCGTCATCCCGACGGTCGAGTCCACGCTCGTCCTGTTGAGCGAGGCCCGCGACCTGCTCGAGCGCCATACCACCCTCGCGGCGCCGCCGCCCGAGGTCCTCGACTACGCGCTCGACAAGGGTAAGACGCTGCGGCTGGCCGCCCGGCTCGGCGTGCCGGTGCCGCGCTCGGTGCAGGGCGAAAGGACGGGCGAGATCGTGTGGCGGGCCGCTGGGCTCAGCTCCCGGTGGCGATCAAGCCCCATGGGAACGGGCTACACCGCACCACCGCGAACACCCTGGGCTTCAAGGTGCGCTACGCCAGGACGCCCGAAGAGCTGCAGCAGGCGCTGCACCCGTTCGCACAGGACGCCAGGGCGCTCCTCGTGCAGGAATACGCCCCGGGGACGGGGCGCTGCGTCGCGGCCCTGTGCGGCCGCGGCGAGCCGCTCGCGCTGCTGGCATACTCCCGGGAACGGGAGTTCCCACTCTCGGGTGGCGTGAGCGTGCTGCGCAAGACCATCCCGCTCGACGCACGACTCGCCACGCACGCCACCACGCTGCTCCGGGAGATCGGCTGGCACGGCGTGGCAATGGTGGAGTTCAAGCACGATCGCGCCAGCGACAGCTATACCCTGATGGAGATCAACGGGCGCTTCCAAGCGTCCACGGCCCTGAGCCTGGATGCCGGGCTCAACCTGCCCCGTCTGGTCGCGGCGCTGTATGACGTGGTAGAGGCGGGCCCGATCCCTACATATCGCGTGGGTGTCGAGGAGCGCTGGTTGCGGGGCGACCTGCTGGCGCTGCGGGACGGGCTCGCCGCGCGCCACCGGCGCTCAGCCACCGCCGCGCCTGCCGGAGCGCCGCCCTCCCGCACGGCTGTCGTGTGGCACTTCCTGCGAGATTTCCGGCCGCGCGTGCGCTACGATGAGTTCAAGTGGTACGACTGGCGCCCAGGGGTCGTGGAGGCCGTCTCGTTGCTGGCGCTGCTGCTGGCGTGGCTGCTCGAGCCGGTGCGGCGCGTCCCCGGCTACCTGCGCCGCCCCGCGGTCACATCTCCCGCCGCGGCCCCCGTGGCCCCACCCCACAGCGCGTTCACCAGCTCGGTCACACAGCGCTCGATCCGCGCATAGGCCCGCCGGCACACCTCGACGGACTGCTCCACCGGGTCCTCGATGCCGCGTGACGTGACCGGCTGAGGATCGAGATCGCCGAGGATCACTACGTCACGGCGCGCCCGCCCGAAGCGATCGCACACCATCTGCCGCTGGCGCTCGTCCATTACGAGGACGAGGTCGGCCCAGCGCGCGAGGTCCCCGGTCAGCAACCGGGAGCGATGGGGAGACAGGTCGACGCCGTGGCTGGCGGCCGCCGCCACGGCGTCCGGAGGCGCCGGCCGGCCAGGGCCGAGGAACCCGGCCGAGTCCACACCGACACCGCGTGAGCCGACAGCCCGCCGCAGCACGGCGGCGGTGAATGGGCTGCGGAAGATGTTCCCATTGCACACCGCGAGCACGTGCTGGGGCGGCCGGCGTGCCAGCAGCGACGCGAGTGCCGCCTGGCGGCGCCGCGCGTGGAGCAACCGGTCCGGGACGCCGCGCAGCCGCTTCAAAAGCTGAGCCACCACTCGCCCTCCAATCGCGACAGGAACGCGTCTCCGCCGGTGATCGCTTGCAGCAGCTCGACACGCGGGGAGTGAATCAGCATCCAGGGCCCCTCGCGGCCGAAGCGGCTCCCGTGGGCGGCGAGCTCGTCGACGAACGCAGGCTCGACACGCCCGGCAATCGCCGTCAGGCCGCGGCGCCACGCGTCACGCCACAGGTGTCGCAGCACGAGCGCCTGCGTGGACCGCCGCGCAGCCAGTTGCAGCACCTCCCCCAAGCCTCCGCCTGTGTGACAGTAGTACAGGAACCACCCCGCCACCTCCCCCGCCGCATCACGCACGAGCGCCCCTAGCAGCTCGCCGAACTGCCGCTTCTCCGCTGCCTGGGCGAGCAGCCACGTGAGCGAGCCGTCTTCGTATTCGGGTCGCAAGGCACTCCCGGCGAGCTGCGGGAGGCGGGCGGCCATCGTGCCTGCGTCGAGCGCCTCGATCGCGCCGGGTGGCACGTCCTGTGTGAACGACCTCGGGAGCCGCGCTGCGAGCGCGTCCGCGGCGGCGAGCACGGGCCGGGCGGCGTACAGCCCAGCGCGCAGCACCGGGCCGCGCGCGATGCGCGCCGCCAGGTGACGGCACGGCCGGAGCGTCCGGCTCCAAGCCAAGCTGTGGATCGTCGAGACGCTGCCGCCGAGGCTCTCCCACAGCCGCCGCCCCACTTCGTTCGCCGTGTCCGACAGGCTCAAGTCCTGAGGGCCTGTCAGGAATGTGCGCATCAAGCGCCGGCCGATCAAACCGCGGCGCTCGGGGGCGACCATCAGCTGGGTGGCGACAGCCGCCCGGACCGGCTCCCCTTGGAACCGCAGCGGGCGCGGAATGATGCCGAGAAAGCCTGCCACCCGGCCGCGCTCGTCCTCGTGCACGAGCGACGTCAACTCCTCGTCGGCCCAGGGATGGCGAAAGAAAATCCGCTCCAGGTAGGCCGCCAGCCGATCTGGGGACTCGCGCTCGCTGAAACGAAACACCTGCTGGCGCAGCGCGACGACGTCGGGCAGGTCCTCGCCGCGCAGCGGCCGCAAGCGCCCCGCCCGTGGCTCTACTGCGCGGTCGGTGAGCGAGCCTCGGGTCAGGCGAGTTGGCGCGGCCGTACGCTGGCTCCCGAGCCGTTGGCGTGGCATTTCTGATGCACGAACCGCCCGATCGCGGCCAACGACCCGAGATTCTGCTCGGTGATCTCGTCCTCCGCGATCGCGAGCCGGAAGGCATCCTGTAGAAACTCCACCAGCTCGATTACGCCGATCGAGTCGATCACACCGGTTCCCAGCAGTGGGTCCTCGTCGCCCAGCTTCCAGTCGGGGCGCATGTACAGAAAGTTCTCTCGCACGTAGGCGCGGGTCCGGTCGACGATCTCGGACTGGGCGGGCCCCGTCGTCTGTTCACTCATCGACTCCCCCTCCGCCGTCGGACCGTCAAGCTGCGATCGGTGCGCCAGGCACCGCTGGTTGCGCGCTAGCGAGTGCCGGCGCCAGCTCCCGAGCGGCCGCCCCTAGAAACTCACGGTGCCACAGCTCAGTCGACAAAATCGCGACCAGGGCCTGATTCTCCCCGACCCCGGTCGCGAGCCCGGCGCGGCAGCGCCGCACCAGTCCCGCCACCGCCTCGGGATTGAAGATTCCGGTGCGCTGCAGGCTCGCACAGTCGAGCAGCTCCGCGACGTACTCGGGCTCGGCGCCAGCGAAGAACGCTGGAATGTCGGGCGCGCGGTACGGCTGCTTCGGGCGTCGTGTGATGGACGGAGGTAGCATCCTGTCGGCCCAGCGCCGCAGGATGGCCTTCTCCCGCAGGCCGAGCAGCTTGCTACGATCCGGCAACGCAGCCGCGAACTCGAACAGTCGGTGGTCGAGATACGGCACCCGAGCCTCGACCCCATGGGCCATCGCCATGCGGTCCCCCTGCGCGGCGAGCAGGTAGGGCGAGAGCAGCGTCACGGTCTCCAGGTAGGCGGCGCGGCCGAGCGGGGACCACCGCATGAACCCGGGCGGCAGTGCCTCGCGCAGCTCGGCGAGCGCGTCGAAGGCCCCGGCGCTCGCCCGGAACCCGTCGGCGTAGAAATCCCTGATCCGCGCCGTGAGCCGGAACCGGGGGAGGTGCGAGAACAGCGGATCGTCCGGCGACCCGGCGCTCAGGAAGAAGCGGCGCCAGAAGTCGCCTTTGCGCGCCTGGGGCGCCAGATACCAATAGAGCCGATCGAACAGTCGGGGACGCCACTGCGAGTCCGGCTGCCGCAGGCAGAACAGCCGCACCAGCGTCTCCTTGAACAGGTCATAGCCGAGGAAGACTTCGTCCGATCCCTCCCCCGTGAGTATGACCTTGATCCCCTGCTCGCGCGTGAGGCGGGACAGCAAGTAGAGCGGTGCGGGCGCCGTCCGTAGCAGCGGCGTCTCGGCATGCCGCACCACCTCCGGGAACACGCGCGCGATGTCCCCCGCGCCGATGCGCTGCACCACGTGCCGGCTGCGCAGCTGCCCGGCCACGGCTTGCTGGAACACACTCTCGTCCAGCTGCGGATCGTCGAACGTCACCGAGAACGTCCGCAGATCGTACGGCGACGCCTGGGCCGCGAGCGCACACACGATACTGGAATCGAGGCCGCCGCTCAGGTACCCACCCACCGGCACGTCGGCGCGCATCCGCAGCCGCACGCCAGAATGCAGCAGCTCGTCGAGCGCTTCCAGGGCGTCCGCCGGCTCCGCGGCAGCGCCCGAGTAGTCGAGCGCATAGTAGCGCCGGATCGACAGCGTTCCCTCCCGCCACCGCGCCCAGCACCCCGGCTCGAGCGCCCGGATGCCGCGGAATGGGGTGCGCGGCGGCCGTGCCGCCCAGAAGGTGAACACCTCGTCCAGGCCCGCGGGGTCGAGCGCCCGCTCCACTTCGCCGCTCGCGAGCAGCGCCTTGATTTCGGATGCGAAGTACAGGTCCCCGCCCCGCTCGGCGTAGTACAGCGGCAGGATCCCGAAGCGATCGCGGGCCAGGAACAGCGACGCGGTGCGACGATCGTGCAGCGCGAACGCGAACTGGCCATTGAGCCGCTCGAGTAGCCCCTCGCCCCACTGCTCGTAGCCGTGAACCAGCACCTCGGTGTCGCTGCGCGTCCGGAACACGTGCCCGCGTACTTCGAGCTCGTGCCGCAGCTCGAGGTAGTTGTAGATCTCGCCGTTGTAAACGACGCGGACGTCCCCGTCCTCGTTCGTCATCGGCTGTGCACCGCCGGCGACATCGATCACGCTCAACCGCACGTGCGCGAGGCCGATCCGGTCGTCTGCGTGGAGGCCGAACCCATCGGGCCCACGATGCCGGATCGCGGCCGCCATGCGCTCGAGCAGCTCGGCCGAGACGCCGCGCGGCCGCTGGCGGGCGACGCCTGCCAGGCCGCACATCAGCCGGCTCCGCCCGACTGGTGGTCCTCGACTTCAGGCACCCGGTCGACGAGCAGCGGCGGCAGATGCAGCGCGCGGGTCGCGTTCCGCTTCCGCTCGATGTCCCGATAGACGCGCTCGACGTGCTCGCGCTGCATCCCCAGGTCGATCGCAGCCTCGGCGGCGCTCCGCCCGTCGTTGTGCGCCTGGAGGACCAGATCGAGCTGCGTCAAGGGTAGCGAGAAGAAGAATTCCTCCTGCGTCTGGGGCAGCGAATACGTGTCGGTCGTGGGGGGTCGTGAGCGCACGGCGGGCGGCACGCCCAGGTGCTCCGCGAGCTGGTAGACCTGGCTCTTGTAGAGATGGGCGATCGGCTTTACGTCGGCGAGGCCATCGCCTCCCTTCACGAAGAACCCTTGATCGTACTCCAGGCGGTTGGGGGTGCCCAGGACGGCGAAATGGAGCCGGTCGGCGTGATGGTACTCGAGCATCTTCCGGACACGCTGCTTGAAGTTTGTGGCGGCTACGATCTCGCGAAACTCGCGCGCCGGGAGGCGCACCTTCCGGACGTCGCCGCCGGGCGGCTGTACGGCGACGTAACAGATGCTCAGCCGCCCGGAGTCCAGCCCGCCCCCCTCCAGCACCAGCTTACAGCGCCATCCCTCCCCATATGCGGGCACGAGCCGCCGGATCGCCGCATCGCGCCGCGCGTAGCAGCCGCACGCGTCGAGCGTCCCCGAAATGTCCTCCACGAGGAACTCGATCCCCAGCTGCGTGGCCCACTCGCGCGCCAGCGCGAGGCTCTCGGCGTCCGACTCACGCTCCGGCAGGCTCAGGCCCAGCACCCGCTGGGCACCTACGGCCGCCGCCGCGAGGGCAGCACAGACCGAGCTGTCCACGCCGCCGCTCATCGCGACGACGATGCCGGAGCGCCGCAGCACCTCGCCCACCTGGTGCCGCAGCGCGCTCGTGATCTGCCCCGTGACCTGATCCAGGTCGAGTCGCAACCGCTCCGCAATCGCTTCGGACACAGCACCTCGAACTGTGAAAACCGCTAGCCGCTCACTGTCCCCTGCCGTGGAGTGCAAAGTTCGAGCCTCAGGCCCCGCTTCTCTCTCCCCTCAAAGGCCTCGCGATAGCGCTCGGACCGCGCGCTGCTCCAACGACTTGCGAGAGGGACGCGACGTCACGCCTCTCGTTGTGGCGCGCGCGCAACGCCGGTCCGCACCGGCGCAGGGGCGTATACGCATCGAATCGGTGCACGGGCGACGGTCGCTGGTATGCTCGTTGCAGCGGTCTGCGACGCGCACATCCATCAGCCAGGAGAGTGGCCCCTGTCGATCGAGGGCGGGTCGCGTAACGCCGTGAGCGGCAACGTCGCGTTGCTCCTGTGGCGCGTGGCCGAGCGCTGCGGCGCACGGCCCGCGGTCGTGGAGCGCGACCAAAGCGTGGGTTACGCCGCCCTGGTCAAGCGCACCGCCGCGATCGCCGCTGCGCTGCTCGCCGCCGGGGTCGCGCCGGACGATCCGGTGGCGATCCTTCTCGAACGCGGCGGCGACGCCGCCGCCGCGTTCTTCGCCACGCTGGCCGTCGGCGCGATCACGGTGTTCGTGAACGAGACCCTCCGGCCCCGCCAGATCGAATACTTGCTCGCCCACTCCGGAGCGCGCCACCTCGTCACGACGCACGAGCTGCTCACCCGCCAGCCGCGGGCGCTGCGCGCCGACGTGCACGTCCTGGACGTGCGTACGATCGGACCGGGTGGCGACTCAGCGCTCCCTCCCGTGCCGCGGGTCGGCAGCGATGTCGCCCAGATCATCTACACGTCCGGTTCGACGGGACTTCCCAAGGGCGTGGCGGTCAGTCACGGGAACCTGCTAGCGGGAGCGCACGCCGTCGTCTCCTATCTCGGGATCACGCCCGACGACCGTGTCGCGAGCCTGCTGCCGTTCAGCTTCGTGTACGGCATGAGCCAGCTGCTCTGCGCTGTGGCGGCGGCGGCGGCGCTCGTAGTCGAGCGCTCGCCCCTCCCCCAGCAGATCCTCGAGACAGTCCGGGCACGCAAGGTAACGGTGCTTGCGGCCGTCCCTCCCCTGTGGCTTCGCCTCCTGAACGTGCCCGCGTTTCGGGAAGCGCCGCTACCCGACCTGCGCGTCATGACCAACGCCGGCGGGCGCCTGCCCACCGAGGGCGTGCGCGCGTTGCGACGTGCCCAGCCAGGGGCTCGCCTCTACCTGATGTACGGGCTCACGGAAGCCCTCCGCAGCACGTATCTGCCGCCGGAGGAAGTGGACCGGCGGCCTGATTCGATCGGTCGAGCGATCCCCGGCGCCGCAGTCTATGTGCTCCGAGAAGACGGCACGGCCGCGACGCCCGGCGAGGTCGGCGAGCTCGTGCAGCGCGGTCCGACGGTGACGCTCGGGTACTGGAAGGATCCGGAGCTCACCGCCCAGGTCTATCGGCCGAACCCCCTGCGGCCGCCTGGCGCCCCGGATACCGAGCGCGTCGTGTTCTCCGGTGACCTGGTGCGGAGCGATGCCGATGGCTTTCTCTACTTCGTGAGCCGCAAGGACCGGATCATCAAGACGATGGGGTACCGCGTCGGTCCCGACGAGGTCGCCAACGTGCTGTACGGGTCCGGAGAAGTCGCAGAGGCGGCGGTGTTGGGCGAGCCGGACGAGCTGTGGGGTGAGCGCATCGTGGCGTACGTCGTGCTCACGGGCGCGGGTTCGCTCGAGCGCCTCAAGGCGTACTGCGGCCGCGAGCTGCCCCGCTATCTGCAGCCGGCGCGCATCGAGGTGCGCTCCGCCCTGCCCGTGCTACCGAGTGGCAAGCACGATTTGGGGGCGGTGCAGGCCGGATCCCCTTGATCGCGAAATAGAGCGCGAAACACATGTTGCCGCCGCGCGACAACCGCCGGCCCCCGTCGCGCCTCGCGAGCGTTTGGCTTGAGATGTGCAACAGCGGATCGGGTCACCTCGCAGTTCGTTCAGTTTGGCAACGCGACGGAGGTCCTTGAAACGCATGCGCTACCTGGTTACTGGAGGAGCGGGGTTCATCGGCTCGCACTTGGTTCATCATCTCGTGGCCGCCGGGCACGATGTGGTCGTCTTCGACGATCTCTCGACCGGCCGGCGCGAGAACCTCACGGCCGTGACGGATCGGATCCGCTTCCTGGTGGGCAGCGTCACGGATCCGGAGATGTGCCGGCGCGCGATGGAGGGGGTGGACTGTGTGCTGCACCAGGCCGCGCTGACCTCCGTAGAGCGCTCGGTGCGCGAGCCGCTCGCCGCCCACGCGGTCAACGCGACTGGCACCGTGACCGTGCTGCTGGCCGCAGCGGACGCCGGCGTTCGCCGGGTCGTATTTGCAGGCTCCACCTCTGCCTACGGGAACCTCGCCGACCTCCCGAACTGCGAGGACGATCTCACGCAGCCGCTCTCACCCTACGCTGCGTCCAAGCTCGCCGCAGAGCAGTACTGCCAGGCGTTTCAAGCGACCTATGGGCTCGAGCCGGTCGTGCTGCGGTATTTCAACATCTTCGGGCCGCGCCAGGACCCGAACTCGCAATATGCCGCGGTGATCCCGCGCTTCATCACGGCCGCACTACGCGGTGAGCGGCCCACGATTTACGGCGACGGCTGTCAGACGCGGGATTTCGTCTACGTCGCTAATGTCGTGCATGCCAATATGCTCGCCAGCCGAGCCCCCGCGGCGCAGGTGGCGGGCCAGGTGTTCAACGTCGGCTGCGGCCGCAGCGTTAGCGTGAACGAGCTGTGGCAGTGCATCCGGGAGCTGGTGGGGACACACCTCGAGCCTGCATACGCCGAAGGGCGCGCGGGCGAGGTGCGGGACTCGCTCGCCTCGATCGATAAGGCCCGCACCCTGTTCGGCTACCACGAGCTCGTGGGGTTCGAAGAGGGCCTGCGGCAGACCATCGCGTACTACCGGCATACGAGCGCCGAACGTCGGCGCACCGAACCTCGGGGAGTCGCACGCCGGGCGCTCCTGCTCGAGTCCTCCTAGGCTCGCTCCTCAGGCGCCAGCCACGCGCTCGAGCATCTCGCGCAGCTCGTCCAGGCTGAACGGCTTCCGCAGCACTGGGCGCTCGGAGCGCAGCAGGTGGTCGCGCGTCTGCGCCGAGATCGAGTCGCCCGTGGTGAAGACGATGTGGCGCTCGCGTCCCCGGCCCTCGACGCGCAGGTCCTCGAACAAATCGAATCCACTGTGCGCCTCGTCGAGGTGTACGTCCACGATCATGGCGTCGTAGCGGGCGGCGGGTTCGGTGAGCCGCCGCTTCGCTTCGTCGTATCCCGGTACGCTGGTGACCTCGTGTCCTAGCCGCTTCGCGAGCAACACCATCCCGCGCCGCACGCTCTCCTCATCCTCGACCACGAGCACCCGGAGTGACCGCTCCGCGAGCCGCAACCCGGCCGCGGCTTCGTCGGCGGCGCGCACCGTGTCGATCGGCAGCTCGAACTCCAGGCGCGCGCCGCCGCCCTCGATGTTCTGGATCCACATCCGGCCACCCATCGCGCGCACCAGCCCGAAGCTGATGGCGAGGCCGAGCCCCGTCCCCTCGTCTCCCTTTGTCGTGAAGAACGGCTCGAATACGCGGTCCAGGATCTCCGGGGGCACGCCGGCTCCGGTGTCCTCCACGGCGACCCGCATGCGCCCGTCCACGAGCTTTGCCGTGATCAACACTTGGCCGGGCCTACCGCTCGCTTCGATGGCCTGCCGCGCATTGACGACCGCGTCGAGCATGACCTGTTGCAACCCTGGGGATCCCCGATCACTGCCGGGAGGTCGTCCGGAATCGCCACCGCGCCGCGCGCGCGAGCCTTCTTCAGGGCGGACCGTTGCAGCGAGAGCACGCGCTCCACGATCTCCGCCAGGTCGACGGCGGCCCGGACGCGCGGCCGCTGGCGTGCGAAATCAAGCAGGGTCTGGACGATCCGCCCGGCACGCATCGCCTCGGCGCGGATGATCTCGGCGCTCTCCTTCAGGTCCGCCTGATGCGGGTCCACGGCCAGCAGCTCGGCGAAGGCCGCGATCGCCGCGAGCGGGTTGTTCAGCTCGTGCGCCACCCCCGAGACCAGCGCACCCAGCTGCGACAGCCGATCAGTCTGTAGCAGCTTGCGCTGCAGCAGCACCTCCCGCGATACATCCACCGCGAGGAACAGCAGCTTGGGGGACGGCTCGATCGGGTCTACGTTCACGATCACGGCTCGCACGTCGCGCGCCGGCTCGGCGGCGAGCTCGAGCGTGAGCTGAAACTCCTGGCGCCGGTCGACGGCGTCGCGCAACGCGGTAGCGAGCGCGGCGCGCTGCGACTCCGCCGCCCATTCAGTCAGCGAGCGCCCGCGCACCGAGGGCGCATCCGGCACCCCGAGGAGCTCCGCGCCCTCGGGGTTGACCTCCAGAATCTGGCCGTCTGCCGTCAACACCAGCCCTGGCGTCGGGAGGGAATTGAACAGCTGCAGGTAGAGCCGCCGCTCGATTTCGAACGCCCCTAGCAGCTGGGCGGCTCGGGATTCCGGAGGCAGCTCCTCGTGCATCCGGCGCAACGTCATCACCAGGTGGTTGTGCGGGCCCCGCGTCACACGGGTCTCGAACACCGTTCCCGGGCCGTCGGATGCGTGCGCCGGCATGAGGCAGGTCCGCGCCGTGCCGTCGGCGAGCACGGCGCGAAGCACCTGTTCGAGGTCGGTGCCCTTCGCCCCCGAGAACGCGATCCAGAAGTCCCGCCTCAACGCCTGCTCGGCGGGCAACCCGGTAATGCGGGCGGCGCCAGCGGACCACTCGGCGATCGTCCAGTCGGGGGCGACCGCCACTACACCCATGTCGAGGCTGTCGAGTAGCGCTTTGGTATCCATCGGATCTTCTCCGGCCCCCGAACGAAAAGCGCCCGCTTGGCCTGATCGCGGGCGCAACGGGGCCTGGGGATGCGGGATGCGGCAAGTTCTTGTAACTGCTCGGTACCAGAATGACTTGGTGGGGTTTCAGGGTCAAGATGAGGCGCGCACGCAACAAGTGATGCGGCTCACACCGAGCGAGGCCCCTGACGCCACGACCTTGCCTTATATTGGGGTCGCAGCCTCCACCACGGGGGACCCATGCCGAGAATGCTACTAGCAGGGATCGTGTTGATCGGCCTCGCGGCCTGCGGTGGCGGTTCCGGGGGGCGGAGAGCGCGTTCCGAGGCCAAGGCGAGCGCTGCCCCTGCCTCCGCAACCAAGCCCGGGACCGCGGCCAAGCAGAAGACTGCGGCGCGGCCGGATACGACGGGGCGCAATCCTCTGACCAACCGCTAGCCGCCAAAGCACGCCGGCGGCAGCAACGGAGCCCCGCGGTCGCATGGCGGGGCTCTAGCTGTCTCAGCGGCGGGGACGCGATCTAGAAGGACATCCACCACTCCCCTTCCAATCGCGACAAGAACGCATCGCCCCGTCTGATCGCCGCAACGAGCTCCGGGCGTGTGGAATGCACCAGCACCCACGGACCGTCGCGGGTGAGGAACGCCCCGCGGTCCGCGACGGTCGGCAGCAGTGCCGGCTCGAGCCGTCCCGCGAGCGCGGTCAGACCATCTCGCCAGGCTTCGTGGAACAAGCTTTGAAGCACCTCGCCGTAGCGATGTTTCCGCGCGGCCACTTGGATGACCTGGCCGACGCCTCGCCGGCTCGCGTAATAGAGATACCACCCCACCAGACCACCATCGCTGTCCTCCAAGGCGGTCCGACGCAGCACGCCCAGCGTCCGCTTCGCGGCCAGCTGCTCGAGCAGCCACGCTGCGGAGCGCTCGTCGTAGTCCGGCCGTAGCGGCACTCCGCCGAGCAGCTCGGGGAGGTGAGCGGCCATGGCCGCCGCAGTGAGCGGCACCACGCGCAGGCCCGCCACGGGAGCCCAGCGTGCGATCACGCCGTCGATGGCCCAGCAGACCGGCGCCAGTCCCCACGCGAGCCCCCGTACGGGGAACCGCTGCGCGAACTTGTTGGCGTAAAAGCGGGACGGTCGCAGCGGCTGCGTCCATTGAAAGGTCTGGAGCAGAGAGATACCGCCCCCCAGGGCATCCCAGAACTGGCGACTCACCTCGTTGGCCACGTCTGCGAAAGAGAGGTCCTGGCTGCCCGCGAGAAACGCTCGGACGAGCTCGACTCCCGCGAGCTCGCGCTGGGCGGGATCGACCATCAGCTGCGTACCCACCGCCACGCGCACCGACTGCCCTTGAAACGTCGCCGGCCGCGGCACCCGTCCCAGGAAGCCCACGATCCGCCCCGCCCCATCGAGGTACACGAGCGACGGAAGCGCGTCATCACGCCAGGGATTGTGGAAGAAGATCTCGTCAAGATAGGCCCCGAGATCGGCCGCCCCCGGCCGCTCCTTGTGGCGGAACGCCTTGCGGCGCAGGGCCACGATCTCGGGGATGTCGTCACGCCGCCCCCCCCGCCCCCACGGTCTCGGGCGCGAACAGCTCCTTCAGTCTCCGTCGGTCGATCTTCCCGCTGGGGGTCCTGGGGAGCGCGGCAAGCGCCATCCAGCGGGACGGCAGCATGTACGGCGGCAGCGAGCGCGCCACAACGTCGCGTAAGCCCCCCGGCGTCACCGCGACGCCGTCGCGTGGGACGTAGGCGCAGCAGATCGCCACGCCGTCGAAATCCCGACTCGGCACGCCCACGACTGCGCATTCCTGCAGCGTTTCCACGGGATGCAGCGCGGCCTCGATTTCACCCAGCTCGATCCGGTACCCGCGGGCTTTGATCTGGGAGTCCGCCCGGCCCAGGAAGCGGATCAAGCCGTCCGCGCCGACGCTGGCCAGGTCGCCGGTGCGGTAGATCCGGTCCTGCGGATCGCTGCTTCCAGGATACGGGAGGAACGCCCCCCGCGTCTTTTCCGCATCGCGCCAGTAGCCCGGGCTGAGACCGACACCGCGGATGTAGAGCTGTCCCACTTCCCCGGGAGCCACGGGCCGCAGCGCCTCGTCCAGCACGTGCAGCTCCTCCCCACCGCACGCCTGCCCGATCGGGATCCCCTCGTCTTCGCTCGCAGGAACCGACGGCACCGTGTAATAACTGCTCGCGATCGTCGTCTCGGTCGGCCCGTAGAGATTTGTGAAGGTGACGTGCGGGAGGCGTCGCATCCAGTAGATCAGCGCCGGCGTGGGAAACACCTCACCGCACCAGAGCACTCGGCGCAGGCTGGGGAAGTCGCCCTCTTTCACTACCTCGAACTTGGCCATGTAGTTGAGCACGGACGGCACCGAGAACCATTGCGTCAGCCGAGCGTCGCGGATCAGCTCGGCGAGCTGGTGTGGCAGGAGGTTCAGCTCCGGCGGCACGAGGTGCAGCTCCGCGCCAGCGGCGAACGTGCCGAAGACGTCGAAGGTCGACAGATCGAAGTGCAGCGGCGGATGACCGGAGATGCGGTCGGTCGGAGCCGTGCCGAAGTAGGGTACCGCCCAGTCGATGAAGTGGCGCACATTCGCGTGCGTGATGACCACGCCCTTCGGCATCCCGGTCGAGCCCGACGTGAACAGGATATGGGCCGCGTCCCGGGGCGAGTTGGCCGACCGGGGGGCCTCGCCGGGGTAAGCTGCCAGATCGCCCAGGGTGAACTGGGCGGTCACCCCGTCGGGAGGATCCTCCGCTCCGAGCCAGCCGACGGCGTGCGTTGCGGCGAACGGGGGAGACGCGAACAGCGCCTCGAGCGTCGCGCCCACCGCTCCGCTCGCCAGGATCCAGCGGTTGTCGCAGGAGACGATCATCTTCTCGAGCCGGGCGGGAGGGCTCGCCGGGTCGAGCGGCACATACACGGCGTCGGCCTTGAGCACGCCGAGGATCGCGACGATGGCGGCGGGGGACTTCGGGGCCAGCAGGCAGACGCGGTCGCCGCGCGCGCACCCCGCGTCCTTGAGGAGCCGCGCCAGCCGATTACTGGCGCGCTCGAGCGCCTCGTACGTGAGACGCTCGTCCTTGAAGACCACCGCCCCCGCATCGGGGCGCCGGCTCGCCTGCTCGGTCACCCAATGCTGCAGCAACGCGCTCAGCTGACCGCTCCCCCTTCCAGCACGACGACCGCCGCGGCCACGTCTGCCTCGTGCGTCAGGCTGACGTGGATATGCCGCACCCCGAGTGCATGCGCCCGCTCCGCGGCTGCGCCGGAGAGCCGCAACTCGGGTCGGCCGCCTTCCAGCCCCCTCACCTCCACCTGATGGAAGCTCACGCCTTGCGCCCAGCCGGTGCCGAGGGCCTTGAAGCACGCCTCCTTGGCCGCGAACCGGGCGCCGAGCGCTTGCGTGCGGTCCGCGCGCTCCCGGCACTCCTGCCGCTCCGCGGCGGTGAAGACATGCGCTTCGAAATCGCCCCCGTCGTCCGCAAGCGATTGCGCGATCCGGTCGGTCGCGACGACGTCGAGCCCGATCCCCAAGATCACCGGCGCTCCTTCCCGGCCTCCAGCGGCAGCCCCGTGGAAGATAACGAACGGCGTCAAACGCCGACGCGCCTCGACGGCATGGCCGCCGAGGCGCGTCGCCGAGAGCACTCGCGTGATCACCGCTTTACAATGTCCCCGCTCGTCACGTTGCCGGAACGCCCGAAGTTCTCCGACGGGATGAAGACGCTCCAGAAGTCCAGGCCACTCCCCGCCGGCCCGTTGTCGCACGCCGCCACCGTGTAGTTCACCAAGCCACCCGTATCCTCCCGGCCGATGGCGTCGAACTCCACGCCGCGGCTCGGGTCGCTGCAGGCGGTCGAGCTGCTGCGATACGCCGTGATCGACGTCGCAGGGTCCGTGGACTGATCCGTGGTCAGCGTGGCGGGCACCCCGCCGGGGTGCAGGTCGCCGTAGTCGGTGCCCGTGAACCGTCCCGTCAGGTCGGCCCGCACGTCGAAGTCGAACGTCTGCACGTTGTTCCCCGGCGTCGGAGAGCCCGTCCCGATCTGGCCCTTGCCGATCACCTCCCCCGTCGCTGACTGCGCGCTGCACGTCACCGCGAAGGTCGTCGTGGCCGTCCCACCGGCGGGCACGGTGACCGTGCGCGGATTCGCCCCGCTTACCGTGCAGTTACTCGGCACGTCACTCAGCGACACCTGATAGTCGCCGGAGGTGACGGTGGCGGTCACGTTGCCGTTGGCGTTGATCGGTGTACTCGCCCCCGTTGGGAAGCTCGGCCCCGTGACGTTGAGCGTGTAGCTCGCGGGGATGTTCTGACCCGTGGTGGAGGTCGTGACCGAGAGGGTGCCCGTCGTCGTCGGGGCCGTGCAGCTCACCGAGAACGTGGTCGGGCCCGTCCCATTGGCGGGCACCGTCACCGTGCGGGGGTTCGCTCCACTCACCGTGCAGTTGCTCGGCACGCCACTTAGCGACACCTGATAGTCGCCGGAGGTGACGGTAGCGGTCACGGTGGCGTTGGCGCCGATTGGTTGGCTCGTCCCCGTTGGGAAGCTCGGCCCCGTGACGTTGAGCGTGTAGCTCGCGGGGATGTTCTGACCCGTGGTGGCGGTCGTGACCGAGAGGGTGCCCGTCGTCGTCGGGGCCGTGCAGCTCACCGAGAACGTGGTCGGGCCCGTCCCATTGGCGGGCACCGTCACCGTGCGGGGGTTCGCTCCACTCACCGTGCAGTTGCTC
>Ga0209474_10000454_pt1 | contig 44950 bp, 36 predicted proteins | sample GraSoiAngelo_145_FD_185902 | JGI IMG/M metagenome (GOLD analysis project Ga0209474, IMG submission 185902) | Grasslands soil microbial communities from the Angelo Coastal Reserve, California, USA - 14_1009_05_20cm (SPAdes) (version 2) | ecosystem: Environmental > Terrestrial > Soil > Grasslands...
AAAACCATTGCGTGCGGGAATGCCGGGTTGATCCGGTGAACCTGTGGTGACTACCTCGTGTGCTCTCTACCCATTTTGCACGCGAGACTGCGGGTGCATCGAGCGCCCGGCATTCCCCACGCCCTCTGATTTTCAGATGGCAAAAGAGCTCTGGCAAAACTCGCGCACCTGCGGCGAGATCGCGAAGGTGTGTCTGAGATCCTGGGTGGTAAATTTAATCGTCATTGCGAGCGGAGCGAAGCAATCCATCTTCGATGTGGCGATGCCGAGCCATGGATTGCTTCGCTCCGCTCGCAATGACGAGCATGAGAACCTCGCCCCGCTTGCGGCGAAAGGTCCGCGACGGAGCGAAGCGAAGTATCGGATTGAGGGGGAAGTATCCGAAACGCCGCGCACAAACGCTCGTCTCGTTCGAATATGTCCGGTCGTTAACACTTCAGAAACCATCATAGGCGAGCAATGGGCAAACCCTCGCCGTGGGAATGCCCATGCTATCCCGTGAACAACGCAACCCCCTTAGTGAATGGTGGTGGACGGTCGACCGCCTGCAGCTCGGGGCGATCTTCGCGCTGATCCTGAGCGGCATTATTCTTTCACTGGCGGCCAGCCCGCCGGTCGCGACCCGGATCGGGCTCGATCCCTTCCACTTCTTCAACCGCCACGTGCTGTTTCTTTTGCCTTCCTTCATGGTGTTGATCGGCGTCTCGTTCCTGTCGCCACGGCAGATCCGCCGCAGCGCGCTGATCGTGTTCGCCATCAGCGTCGTGCTGATCATGGCGACACTGCTGGTCGGGCCGGAGGTCAAGGGCGCGCGGCGCTGGATCACCCTGATCGGCGTCAACATCCAGGCGTCCGAATCCGCCAAGCCCGCTTTCGTGGTGCTGGCGGCCTGGCTGTTTGCAGAATCGGCGCGGCGACCGGAAATGCCGGCGACTTCGATCGCGCTGGTACTGCTCCTCACTCTGGTATCGCTGCTGGTGATGGAACCCGATTTCGGCCAGACCATGCTGATCCTGATGGTCTGGGGTGCGCTGTTCTTCATCGCGGGCATGCGCATGTTTTGGGTGATGGGACTTGCGGGCGCCGCAATGGCCGGGCTGTTCGGTGCCTATCTTCTGGTGCCGCACGTCGCCGGCCGCATCAAGCGCTTCATGAACCCGGCATCGGGAGATACCTTTCAGATCGATACTGCCATGGAGGCATTTTACAACGGCGGCTGGTTTGGCCTCGGCCCCGGCGAAGGTGTCGCCAAGCGCAGCCTGCCGGACAGCCACACCGATTTCGTGTTCGCGGTGGCGGCGGAAGAATTTGGTATAATCCTTTGCCTCGCGCTGCTCGCGCTGTTCGCATTCATCGTGATCCGCGTATTGTCGCGCGCCTACGCCACCGAGGATATCTTCGCCCGGTTCGCCGCCTCGGGCCTTGCGATCCTGTTCGGCGTGCAGGCATCGATCAACATGTCGGTCAATCTGCAACTGATACCTGCCAAGGGCATGACGCTGCCATTCATTTCCTATGGCGGCTCCTCGATGGTGTCGCTTGCGTATGGCGTCGGCATGATGCTGGCGCTCACGAGGCAACGGCCGCGCACGGAAATGGAATCGATCGGCGACGCCAATGCGGTGCAAAGTTACGCCTGATGACGAACGCCGCCTTGTCGGCTATTTGACAGCATGAACACTTCGCCTCTCATTTTACTGGCGGCGGGCGGCACCGGCGGGCATCTTTTTCCTGCCGAGGCGCTGGGCGTCGAACTGATCAGGCGGGGCCTGCGGGTGCGACTGGCGACCGATTCCCGCGCCTCGCGTTACAGCGGATTGTTTTCAAAGAACACCATCGACCTGGTGCCGAGCGCGACAGTTCGCAGTCGCGCTCCGTGGTCGCTGGCCTATAGTGGCCTGATGCTCGCGGCTGGAACCGTCGTTTCGCTCAGCCTGATGCGCCGGTTGAAGCCCGCGGCCGTGGTCGGCTTCGGCGGTTATCCGACGCTGCCGCCGCTGCTGGCAGCGCGGCTGTTCGGAGTGCCCGGCGTCATTCACGAGGCGAACGCAGTGCTCGGCCGCGCCAACCGTTTTCTCTCAACACATGTCAACGCGATCGCGACTTCGCTGCCTGGTGTACTCGATCGCGATCCGGCGCTCGCCGGCAAGACAACCATCGTGGGCACGCCGATGCGACCGGGCATCCTCGCGGCCGCCGCGACAAAATATGTCCCGCCCGAATTGACCGGACCGTTTCGGCTGCTCGTGGTCGGCGGCAGCCAGGGCGCGCGGGTGATGGCAGACATCGTGCCCGGCGCGATCGAGCGCCTGGAACCGGCGCTGTGGGGCAGGCTGGTTGTGACGCAGCAGGTGCGCGAAGAGGATATGGCGCGGGTGCGCGCGGTTTATGACCGGCTCAAGATCAACGCCGAACTGGCGCCGTTCTTCAACGATCTGCCCGCGCGGCTCGCATCGCACGATTTGGTGGTCTCGCGCTCGGGCGCCGGTACGGTAGCCGAGCTTGCCGCCATCGGACGCCCGTCGATCCTGGTGCCGCTGCCCGGCTCCATCGATCAGGACCAGTTCGCCAATGCCGGTGTACTGGCGCAGGCCAACGGCGCAATCCGGATTGCGCAGGCCGATTTCACACCGGACCGGCTGGCGGCGGAAATCTCGGCGTTGGCGGCCGAGCCCGCGCGACTGGCCGCGATGGCGGCCAACGCCCGTAGCGTCGGTCGGCTCGACGCCGCCGAACGGCTGGCCGACTTGGTGATGAAAGTGGCCGGAATGTAGGCGAAGGCGCGCAATATTGCGCTTGTCATCTGCCGCGAAAGCGGGGCATCCAGTACACCCAACACGGGGACAGCTTCATGAGGCTACCGCGCGAGATCGGACCCATCCACTTCGTCGGGATCGGGGGTATCGGGATGAGCGGCATCGCCGAGGTGCTGTGCAATCTCGGCTACTCCGTGCAGGGCTCCGACGCCTCCGAGAGCGCCAATGTCAATCGTCTCCGCGACAAGGGCATCAGGATCAGCATCGGTCATAAGCCCGAGAACCTCGCCGGGGCCGATGTGGTGGTGGTGTCGACCGCGATCAAGCGCGACAATCCCGAACTGCTGGCCGCGCGCGCCCAGCGCATTCCGGTTGTGCGCCGCGCCGAAATGCTGGCCGAGCTGATGCGGTTGAAGAGCTGCGTTGCGATCGCGGGCACTCACGGCAAGACTACGACCACCTCGATGGTCGCAGCCCTGCTTGACGCAGGAGATCTCGATCCGACGGTGATCAATGGCGGCATCATTAATGCTTACGGCACCAACGCGCGGCTTGGCGCCGGTGAATGGATGGTGGTGGAAGCCGACGAGAGCGACGGCACCTTCCTGAAACTGCCGGCCGATGTCGCCATCGTCACCAATGTCGATCCCGAGCATCTCGATCACTTCAAGACCTTCGAGGCCGTGCAGGAGGCATTCCGCAATTTCGTCGAGAACGTGCCGTTCTACGGGTTCGCCGTCATGTGCATCGACCACGCGGTGGTGCAGACCCTGGTCGGCAAGATCGAGGACAGGCGCATCATCACCTATGGCGAAAATCCGCAGTCCGACGTGCGGTTGATCGATTTCAATCCGTCTGCGGGCGGCTCCAGCTTCAAGCTCGCCTTCCGCGATCGCAAGACCGAGGTGGCGCATGAGATCGCCGATCTGCATCTACCGATGCCGGGCCGGCACAACGCGCTCAATGCCACTGCGGCGATCGCCGTGGCACATGAACTGGGGCTTTCGCACGATACCATCCGAAAGGCGATTGCAGCGTTCGGCGGAGTGCGGCGGCGCTTTACCCGTACCGGCGAGTGGAATGGCGTGACCATCATCGATGACTACGGCCATCACCCCGTGGAGATCGCCGCGGTGCTGAAGGCGGCGCGGGATTCCACCAACGGCAAAATCATTGCCGTGGTGCAGCCGCATCGCTTCACCCGGTTGCAATCGCTGTTTGAGGAATTCTGCACGTGTTTCAACGACGCCGATACCGTCGTTGTCGCTGAGGTTTATCCGGCCGGCGAGGCGCCGATTCCCGGGATCGACCGCGAGCATTTCGTGCTGGGCCTTCGCGCGCACGGCCATCGCGAAGTGATTCCGCTGCAGAAGCCGGCGGATCTCGCCGGCGTCATCAGCGGCATCGCCGGGCCGGGCGACTATGTCGTCTGCCTCGGCGCCGGCAATATCACGCAGTGGGCTTACGAATTGCCGGGCCAATTGAAGGCGATGGGGTGAGCACGCTATTCTCGTCATGGCCGGGCCTGTCCCGGCCATCCACGTCTTTATTGGACAGTCGATCCGACATAGCGGATGCCGTTCGGTCGATTACTCAGAACATAAACGTATCCAAAGGGCATCCTTATATAGTGCAGGACGTGGATGGCCGGGACAAGCCCGGCCATGACCGTTTCGAATACGCTGACGGGTTCGCATGAGCTTTCCCGACATCACCCGCGACCTCAAAGCCGCGATGCCGGGCTTGCGTGGACGGCTGTTGCCGAACCAGTCGCTCGCGGAGCTGACATGGTTTAGGGTTGGAGGCCCGGCGCAGGCGCTGTTCACGCCATTGGATGAAGATGATCTCGCGTATTTCCTGGCGCGCTTGCCGGGCGAACTGCCGGTTTGCGTCGTAGGCGTCGGCTCAAATCTGATCGTGCGGGACGGCGGCATCCCCGGCGTGGTGATCCGGCTAAGTGCGCGCGGCTTTGGCGAAACCGAAACGAAAGCCGAAGTCGTCAGCGCCGGGGCCGCCGCGCTCGACCGGCGCGTAGCGGAAACCGCGGCGGCCAGCAGCTTGAGCGGGCTGGAATTTTTTTTCGGCATTCCGGGCACCATAGGCGGTGCGCTGCGCATGAATGCCGGCGCTAATGGCACCGAGACCAAAGACGTCCTGATCGAAGCTGTCGGCGTCGGTCGCGACGGCAAAAAACACGTGCTTTCGAACGCGGAGATGAAATTCGTTTATCGAAACAGCGGCGCCGACGCCTCGGTCATTTTTACCTCGGCGCGCTTTCGCGGGCAGGTCGCCGCGCCAGAGGCGATCCGGGCGCGGATGGACGAGGTGCAAAACCACCGCGAAACCGCGCAGCCGATTCGCGAAAAAACCGGGGGGTCGACATTCAAGAACCCGCCGGGCCAAAGCGCCTGGAAGCTGATCGACGCCGCAGGTTGCCGGGGCTTGCGGGTAGGCGGCGCGCAGGTGTCGGAGATACACTGCAATTTCCTGATCAACACCGGCAGTGCTACCGGCCACGATATCGAAACGCTTGGCGAAACCGTTCGCGCGCGGGTGAAAGAACATTGCGGAATTGAGCTACACTGGGAAATCAAGCGGATCGGGATCGGACGAAACTGATGCGGATCACCATTCTCTTCGGAGGCACGAACAAGGAGCGGCTGGTGTCGGTGGCCACGGCCCAGGCGCTACATTCGGCTTTGCCGGACGCTGACCTGTGGTTCTGGGATGTCGATGACACCGTGCATGAAATCCGGCCGCAGGCGCTCCTCAATCATTTGCGGCCGTTTGAGGAGCCATTCAGGCCAGGCACGGCCGGCCTCGGTGACATCGAACACGCGCTCGATAAAGCAATGGCCGAGAATCGCTTGCTAGTGCTTGGGCTCCATGGCGGCTCCGCTGAGAACGGTGAGCTTCAGGCGATGTGCGAAATGCGCGGCCTCGCATTCACCGGATCCGGCTCGGCATCCTCGCATCTGGCGTTCGACAAAATCGCCGCCAAGCGCTTTGCCGAGATCGCGGGCGTGAAAGCGCCGCCGGGCGTGACGCTGGAAGACGCCGAGGCGGCGCTTTTCAAATACGGGAAGCTGATTGCCAAGCCGGTGCGGGACGGCTCGAGCTATGGTCTTATATTCGTCAATGCAAAGCAGGATCTCACTGCCGTTCGTCGCGCGACGAAAACCGAAGAGTATTTGATCGAACCGTTCATCGCAGGTATCGAGGCGACCTGCGGCGTTCTGGAGCAGCCGGACGGCGCGCTCTTGCCACTCCCGACGGTCGAGATCATCCCCGCCGAGGGCGAGTTCGACTATCGCGCGAAGTATCTGGCCAAAGCCACTCAGGAGATTTGTCCGGGACGTTTTGCCTCCCTCATCAACCAACAAATCATGGATCAGGCAATCAAGGCGCACCAGGCGTTGTCGTGCAGCGGCTATTCCCGTTCAGATTTCATCGTCACGGAGCAGGGGCCGGTTTATCTCGAAACCAACACCTTGCCGGGTTTGACCAAGGCGTCGCTCTATCCGAAGTCGCTCAAGGCCCAAGGGATCGAATTCCGCGATTTCCTGCAACATCAGATCGCGCTGGCGGCAAAACGCGCGGGCAAGTAGCGCAATCCGCGCTGTCGCAGTCTGTGCGGGGACCGGTCGAGCCCGTCAATCGCTAAAAATTTACGATTTTCAGGCAAACTACTCCACAGGCGGATGAAATCACGTCCTGCCTGCACCCGCTTTACCATTTGTTTACCAGGAAGTCCGAAGGTTAACGCTGGCGGCGCATGTGGCGCTTGAGCTGCCGGGGCGTTAGCCGTGCGGATTTTCCGCCGCGACCAGCGCATCGACGCCAGAACTCGCAAGCGTTTGCGGGCATAACCTTGACGAGCTTGTGCAATGGATGGTGCAGGACGCCTCGCTCGATCGCCGCGATCACCGGGGCCCCAAGCTGATCTGAAAGCCGCCATCGCTGCGGATTTATCCTGGCGCGAGTGGCTCGGTTTCCGTCGGGTCTCCGCATCGTCGAGAAAGCGCGAGTCCTCGCACCGGCTCATCGCGCTCATGGAGCGTTACCTGCCAAATCGCGCCGGTGTCACCGCGACGATGCTTTTGCTGTTGGGCAGCGCCGGCTTGGGCCTGGTAAGGGGCGGCCATGTCGCCGAATTCACCTCGGCTTTGAGTGACACCCGCAATGCGGTCGCAAACTACGCGGGATTTCGCATCACCACCGTCGGCATCAACGGCCGCAAGCAACTCACCCAGGATGAAGTGTTGGCGATTGGCGGCGTCAATGGCCGCTCATCGTTACTGTTCCTCGACGCCGCCGCGGTGCGCGAGAGGTTGAAATCAAATTCCTGGATCGCCGATGCCGCCGTGCAGAAGCTTTATCCCGGCCAACTGCAGATCGATCTGGTCGAGCGCTCGCCCTTTGCGCTTTGGCAGCAGGATGGCCGCCTTTCAGTGATCGCCGATGATGGCGCGGTGCTTGAGTCCTATCTGTCGCGCCGCTTCATCTCGCTGCCGCTGGTGGTCGGCAGGGGCGCCGAAACCCGCGCGCGGGATTTCCTCGCGCTGCTGGGCCGCTATCCGCAGGTGCGGTCGGCGACAAAGGCCGCGATTTTTGTCGGCGAGCGACGCTGGAATCTGCGGCTCAAGGACGGGCTCGATATAAGGCTGCCGGAAAACGACGTGGGCAACGCGCTGGCCGCACTGAGCAAGCTCGACAAGGAAGAACGGCTGTTCTCGCGCGACATCGTCGCAATCGACATGCGCCTGCCGGATCGCCTCACGGTGCAGTTATCGGAGGACGCGGCCAAAACCCGTGAGGAACTGTTCAAGAAGCAGCAGAAAAAGAAAGCCGGTGACGCATGACCGGCTTGGATCGTACGCAGACGCCGAAAACCCGCCCGATGCCGCAGAAGCGCACCGCGATGGTTGCCTCGCTCGATATCGGAACAAGCAAGGTCGCCTGCATGATCGCGCGGCTAACGCCGTGCCCGGCCAACGAGGCGCTGCGCGGTCGAACCCACCTCGTGGAATTGATCGGGTACAGCCAGATACAGTCGCATGGCATGAAGGCCGGCGCAGTAGCCGATCTCGCCGAATGCGAGCAGGTCGTGCGGCAGGCGGTGGCGCTGGCCGAGCGGATGGCCAAGGTCCGGGTCGACTCCGTCCTGCTCTCGGTATCGGGCGGGCGGCTGCAAGGTCAGCTGGTCGAAGCGGCAGCCGACGTCAAAGGCGGCGCGGTCACAGCAGCAGACGTCTCCCGCGTCACCTCCGCCGGGATGCGCCACGCCACGGGCGGGGGCCGAACCGTGCTGCATGCGCTGCCGGTAGGCTACACGGTCGATGGGGTCAAGGGCATTCGCGATGCGCGCGGCATGGTTGCGCGGCAATTCGGCATCGACATGAACGTTGTTACCTCGGATGCGACGGTCGCCAAGAACCTGATGCTGGTGGTTGAGCGCTGTCACCTGAACGTCGAAGCCATGGCGGCGAGTCCTTATGTCGCAGGTCTGTCGGTCTTGACCGACGATGAGGCCGATTTGGGCGCCGCAGTCGTCGAAATGGGGGCGGGCACAACCACGATTGCGACCTACTCCGGCGGGCGTTTCGTGCATGCCAGCGGGTTCGCGGTCGGCGGGCAGCACATCACGATGGATCTTGCACGCGGCCTCAGCGTCTGCATTGCGGATGCCGAGCGAATCAAAACGTTATATGGCAACGTGCTGACGGGCGGGTCAGACGCGCGCGAGCTGATGTCGGTACCGACCGCCGGCGACAGTGAGCGGGATGTTCCTCAGATCGTGTCCCGCGCCACGATCGCGAACATCGTTCGGCACCGCGCCGAGGAGATTTTTGAAATGGTCAGGGACCGCCTCGCGGATTCCCCATTTGCCGCCGAGCCAAAGGCGCGAATAGTCTTGAGCGGCGGCGCTTCCCAACTCACCGGCGTTGCCGAACTTGCAACGCGGATTCTAGGCCGGCCGGTGCGGGTCGGTCGGCCGCTCGGCTTCGTCCGGCTACCCAGCGAGGCAAAGAGCGCGTCGTTTGCGGTGCCCTCGGGCCTGCTGGTCTATCCGCAATACGCTCATCTTGAACACGTCGAACCGCGGTTTACGCGGCAGCTCAGGACAGGGACTGACGGCTATTTCGGAAAGGTCGGACGATGGCTTCGCGAGGGCTTCTGATGAATCTTTTCCGGCCCACTGGAATTTCACCAACTCCCGCGGCCGTCGGCCGAGGCGAATCAAAGCGCGCGTAAATCGAGAGGCAAACCATGGCACTCAATCTTACTCCCCCTGACATCAGCGAGCTTAAGCCGCGCATCACCGTCTTCGGCGTCGGCGGCGCCGGCGGCAATGCGGTCAACAACATGATCACTGCGGGATTGCAGGGTGTCGATTTCGTCGTCGCCAATACCGACGCGCAGGCACTCACCATCTCAAAGGCGCCGCGCATCATCCAGATGGGCACTCAGGTGACCCAAGGCCTCGGTGCCGGCTCGCAGCCGGATGTCGGCGCAGCCGCGGCCCAGGAAGTGCTCGATGAAATTCGCGACCACCTTTCGGGCGCCAACATGGTGTTCGTCACCGCCGGCATGGGTGGCGGCACCGGCACGGGCGCGGCACCTGTCATCGCCAAGACCGCGCGTGACATGGGCATTCTCACCGTCGGTGTGGTCACCAAGCCCTTCCACTTCGAAGGGCAGCGCCGGATGCGCACCGCCGAGTCCGGCATCGCCGAACTCCACAAGGTCGTCGACACGCTTCTGATCATTCCGAACCAGAACCTGTTCCGGGTCGCCAACGAAAAGACGACCTTCGCCGACGCTTTCGCAATGGCCGACCAGGTGCTGTATTCCGGCGTGGCTTGCATCACGGATTTGATGGTCAAGGAAGGTCTGATCAATCTCGACTTCGCCGACGTTCGCGCTGTGATGCGCGAAATGGGCAAGGCGATGATGGGCACTGGCGAAGCCTCTGGCGAAAAGCGCGCATTGACGGCGGCCGAGGCAGCGATTGCCAATCCGCTGATTGACGACTCCTCGATGAAGGGCGCACGGGGCCTGCTGATCTCCATCACCGGCGGAAAGGACCTCACGCTGTTCGAGGTCGACGAAGCCGCTACCCGGATTCGCGAGGAAGTCGATCAGGACGCCAATATCATCGTCGGCGCAACATTCGACGAGAGTCTCGACGGCATCATTCGCGTCTCCGTCGTTGCGACCGGCATCGAACAGGCGCTGATCTCGCGCAACGCAGCTGCGCCGGCTGGGACAACGGCGAACACGGCTTCGGCAACTGCGCCGGAAAATCGCTTGGCCGACCTGACAGCAAAGCTGCGCGCCGATAATGCGCGACTTGCGGAGCGCGCGCAGAAGCTGGAGGCGCACCCGATTTCGCAAGCGGCGCATCCCGCCGCGCCGCAGCGGGCGTCGAACAGCGTCGAACGTGCGGCCTTGGCGGCCATCGCCGCGGCGGTTGCCCCTGAAGCCCCGCAAAAGGCCTCGCTGCAGCCCGCCTCCTATGGCGATGTGACGGTTCGCCCGATTGCGCAAAAACCTTCCCTGTTCCCGGATCATGAAGTCTCGCGGACTGCGACGCACGAGCCCGCCACACCCGAAAACTTCATTCCCCAAGCGCCCGAACGTCCGCCGGCTCGCGCGCCGCGGATGCCGAAATTCGAAGACCTGCCGATGACCGCGCAGAACGAAATCAGGCACGCCCGCGGGGAAGTTGAGGAGCAGCACCCCCACAAGACCCGGATGTCGCTTCTGCAGCGGCTCGCCAATGTCGGCCTTGGCCGCCGCGATGAAGACACCGAGCCGCCGGTCGTGGCCCGTGCCTCCGGTCCGGCGATGGCACCCATGCCGCCGATACCGGAGCGGAAGCCGCAACGCTCGGTGGCTCAGCAGATTGCTGCCAATGAGCCGGTGTCAGAGTACGCCCGCCGGCCCGCCCCGCAGGGGTTGGACGCGCATGGCCGCCCAGCCACTGTTGCTGGGCCGCCACACGGCGACGATCATTTGGATATCCCCGCATTCCTGCGGCGGCAGGCCAACTGAAATTTGTTACAATTCTGGCGGAGATAGAGGGCCCCGGCTGTCCGGCCGAGGCCCTCTTCTTTTTGCCGGTAGTTGCTGCTGGCGTGCCCCCAAGCGACTGATTTTAAACTGTTAATAATCTATTAGCGGTGAGATGGGGACGCAGAAATGGTTCTCAAACATGTCGTAATTTGGTTAAGGCTTGGCGCGAATACGATTGAGATAGGGTAACAATTGGTAAAAAAGCGTGAGTTGGCGCGCTTTGAGGCAGTGGTATTCTCCGCCGAGACCTTGGGGAACTTAGAGGCGAATCGGCGTGCCAAACGTCGCTTTCGGTCTTTGGGTGGGTCGGTGGGGGCGATCTCGAGATGAAATTTAGCCGGCAAGCAACGCTGCGCTCGCAAGCCACCGTTACGGGCGTCGGCGTTCATTCTGGCCTTCCCGTTAGTTTGATCCTCGGACCGGCACCCATCGATGCCGGCTTCGTTTTTGTCCGCACTGGTCTGGACGGTTGCGACCGCGAGGTCCAGGCCTCGGCGCAATCCGTGATCGCCACTGAATTCGCAACCGTTTTGGGCGACCGAGAGGGCCCGCTGGTCTCCACCGCGGAACACGTACTCGCCGCGCTGCGGGGCATGGGTATCGACAACGCCACGATCGAAATCGACGGTCCGGAAGTCCCGATCATGGACGGCAGCGCGGCTCCATTCGTTGCCGCGATCGATCAGGCCGGTATTCTCACCCAATCCGGCTCGCGCCGCTTCATCCAGGTTCTAAAGCCAGTGCAGGTCGCGATGGGCGACTCCTTCGGTGAATTGCGGCCCAACGCTTCCGGGTTCCGCACCGAAGTCGAAATCGACTTTGCCAACCCCGTGATCGGCCGTCAGAGCTACACCCTCGAGCTCAGCCCCGAAAGGTTCCGCCGCGAAATCAGCCGGGCGCGGACTTTTGGCTGCATGAGCGATGTCGCGCGACTCTGGAGCGCGGGTTTTGCGCTCGGCGCCTCGTTTGAGAATTCGGTGGTGTTCGACGAAAGCCGCCTGCTCAATCCCGAAGGGCTGCGCTACAGCGACGAATGCGTCCGCCACAAGGTGCTCGACGTTATCGGCGATCTCGCTTTGGCCGGCCTGCCCTTGTTGGCCGCTTATCGCTCGGTACGCGGCGGCCACAAGCTGAACCACGCGGTGCTCACGGCGTTGATGGCCGATCGCAGCGCATGGAGAGTGATCGAAGCTGAAACTGCCCGTCGCTCGCGCGTCTACGCCGAAGCCGGTAGTGGCATGGTCGGCATGGTCGCTCCGGCTTACAGCCCCGACGTGTCCTGACTTTCGTCTTCGAAATGTCCTGACTTCGGCCGCGCTCGAATCGTGGCTCGTCCGTCTTCGCCAAAATTCCGAAAGTAACCAAGATCGATAGCGATCGGTCCGGACCGCCTTAATCCGGGCGAATTGCCTCCGTATCCGGTTGGTTAATGGACTTTTTTCGGCTACATAGCCTCGGTTGCATGGCGTGGCGCCACGGGCACGGCAATCACCGCGTCCATGACTGCGCTTGAGGGCGCACGCGGGGGCACCGCATCACCACGTGTCAGGTCTTATTCTATGTCGGCACAGCGTATGACGGTCGAATTACGCAAGACATCGGCTGGCGCCCGATTTGGCCGGCACCTGCGCCTGACTGCGGGCCTGAGCGTGCTCGCGGTCGCCTTGGGCGGGTGCGGCACTGGCGCGCTGTGGGACAAGTTCCTGGCCAAGGACGACACCTTTGTCGAGGAGCCCGCGGACAAGCTCTACAACGAGGGCTTGTACCTGATGAATCAAAGGAAGGACCCGAAGGCGGCCTCAAAGAAGTTCGAGGAAGTCGATCGCCAGCATCCTTATTCCGACTGGGCGCGCAAATCGCTGCTGATGTCGGCCTATGCCTTCTACAACGCCGGCGATTATGACAGCTGCATCGGCGCCGCTACCCGCTACGTTACCCTGCACCCCGGAAGCTCGGACGCGGCTTATGCGCAGTACCTGATTGCGGCGTCGCATTACGACCAGATCCCGGACATTACCCGCGACCAGGGTCGGACCGAGAAGGCGATCGCCGCCCTTGAGGAGGTGATCCGGAAATATCCGACTTCGGAATATTCCGTAAGCGCCAAAGCCAAGCTCGAAGGCGCGCGTGACCAGCTCGCGGGCCGTGAAATGAATGTCGGCCGATTCTACATGGAAAAGCGCGACTACACCGCCGCGATCAACCGTTTCAAGACCGTCGTCACCCAATATCAGACCACGCGCCACGTCGAGGAAGCACTGGCCCGGCTCACTGAGGCCTATATGACAATCGGCATCGTCGGCGAGGCGCAAACCGCCGCCGCCGTACTTGGGCACAACTTTCCTGACAGCCGCTGGTACAAGGACGCATATAATCTTGTAAAGTCCGGCGGTCTCGAGCCCAGCGAGAATCAGGGATCCTACATCTCCAAAGCCTTCAAGAAACTGGGTCTCGGTTAGGAATCAATCTCGCATGCTGGCGCGTCTGTCGATCCGTGACATCGTCCTGATCGAACGGCTCGATATCGAATTTTCCCGTGGCCTCGCGGTGCTGACCGGCGAAACCGGCGCGGGCAAATCCATCCTGCTCGATGCATTCGCACTGGCGCTCGGCGGCCGCGGCGACGCCGGCCTTGTGCGTCATGGCGTCGAGCAGGGCCAGGTCACCGCGGTGTTCGACGTACCGAAGGGCCATCCCGCCTCCAGCATCCTCAGCGATAACGGGCTCGACGATACCGGCGAGATGATTTTGCGCCGCGTGCAGCTCGCCGATGGCCGCACCCGCGCCTTCATCAACGATCAGGCGATCAGCGTCCAGACCTTGAAGGCGGTCGGCTCCGCGCTGGTTGAAATTCACGGTCAGCATGACGAGCGGGCGTTGGTTGATGCCTCGAGCCACCGTCGCTTGCTCGACGCGTTTGCCGGCCTCGAAAAGGACGTGACGGCGCTGGAGGCGCTCTGGGACGCCAGGCGCGCCGCTTATGCTGCGCTCGAAGCGCATCGCGCCGGCATGGAGCGCGCCGCGCGCGAGGCGGACTATCTGCGGCATGCTTCCGACGAATTGAAAAAGCTGAAGCCCAAAGACGGCGAGGAAACCGCCCTTGCCGAACGCCGGGCCACGATGATGCAGGGGGAGAAGATCGCCGGCGATCTGCGCGAGGCGCAGGACGCCGTAAGTGGCGATGATTCGCCAGTGACCGCGCTTTCGGCCGCCGTGCGCCGGCTGGAAAGAAGGGCCGCAAATTCGCCCGCGCTGGTCGAACCCGCGGTGAAGGCGATCGACGCGGCCATCAACGCACTGGAGGAGGCGGACCAGCACCTCACCGCGGCGCTGATCGCGGCCGATTTCGATCCTGACGAACTTGAACGCATCGAGGAGCGCCTGTTCAGCCTGCGCGCGGCGTCGCGCAAATACTCGACGCCAGTCGACAGCCTCGCGGCATTGGCGGCTAAATACGCTGACGACGTGGCGTTGATCGACGCGGGCGCCGATCAATTGAAAAACCTCGAGACAGCAGCAGCGGAGGCGGACAATCACTACGGCACTGGCGCGGGTAAACTCTCGGTCGCACGGACCAAGTCGGCGCAGAAGCTCAACAAGGCGGTCAATGCCGAACTGGCGCCACTGAAGCTGGAACGGGCAGAGTTCATGACGCAGATCGATTCAGAACCGAAATCGCCGGGGCCGCAAGGCTTCGATCGCGTCGAGTTCTGGGTACAGACCAATCCCGGCACCAAGCCTGGACCGCTGATGAAGGTTGCCTCCGGCGGCGAGCTGTCGCGCTTCCTGCTGGCGCTCAAGGTCGTGCTGTCCGATCGCGGTTCGGCGCCCACCCTGGTGTTCGATGAAATCGATACCGGCGTCGGTGGCGCGGTGGCCGATGCGATCGGCGCCCGGCTGGCGCGGCTCGCGGGCAAGGTGCAGGTGATGGCGGTGACGCATGCGCCGCAGGTGGCCGCGCGCGCCGACCAGCATCTGTTGATTTCAAAGGACGCGCTCGACAAGGGCAAGCGGGTCGCCACCCGCGTCAACGCGCTCGCGGCCGATCATCGTCGTGAGGAAATCGCCCGCATGCTGGCTGGCGCCGAGATCACCGCCGAAGCCCGCGCCGCCGCCGAACGGTTGCTGCGCGCGGCGACGGCGTGAAATCGTACTGCCATTCCGGGGCGTGCGAAGCGCGAACCCGGAATCTCCAGATTCGGAGGCCTGTTTGTTCGGCAATCTCGAATGACCTTCAACAAATGGATTCGTACAGATCGTTCCATTCCGGATTCCGCGCCTCAATCAGCTCGATTTTCCACGCCCGTTTCCATTTTTTCAATTCTTTCTCGCGGGAAATAGCTGAAATCGGATCCTCGTAGATTTCGAACCAAACCAGGCGCGTGATATTGTATTTGGAGGTAAAACTGGGGACAGCCTTCGTTCGGTGCTCGTAAATGCGCCGTATGATGTCATTGGTTACACCGATGTAGGTTGCTCCATCTTTCCGGCTCGCGATGATATAAACGTAGTAGCTCATGGTTGTGCACACTACTCAGAGACGTCATTCCGGGGCGTGCGAAGCGCGAACCCGGAAACTCGAGATTCCGGATATGCTCCTTCGGACCATTCCGGAATGACGGCTTATATAAACACAGTACCTCATGGTTGTGCACACTACTCAGAGACGTCATTCCGGGGCGTGCGAAGCGCGAACCCGGAATCTCGAGATTCCGGATATGGTCCTTTGGACCATTCCGGAATGACAAGTTGAAATTTGCATAACGATGGCTCAATCAAAAACAAAAGCTCTAACCGACGTCGCAGACCTCACCAAGGCGCAAGCCAAGGTCGAGCTGAAACGATTGACGCTCGAACTTGAACGCCACGACAATGCCTACTATCAGGAAGACGCGCCGAAAATTTCCGACTCCGAATATGACGCGCTCCGCAAGCGCTTCAATGCCATCGAGGCGAGATTTCCGGAATTCGTCACCAGCGACTCGCCATCGCAGAAAATCGGCGCGGCGCCATCGGGGAAATTCAAAAAAATCCGGCACTCCGTGCCGATGCTGTCGCTCGACAATGCGTTTGCCGAGCAGGATGTGCTCGACTTTGTCGCTCGTATCCGTCGTTTCCTCAAACTCGGCGATGACGACAGGATCGACTTCAGCGCCGAGCCGAAAATCGACGGGCTGTCGATGTCGCTGCGCTACGAGAAGGGCGAACTCGTCACCGCCGCGACCCGTGGTGATGGCGCCGAGGGGGAAGACGTCACGGCCAATATCCGCACGCTCGAGGACGTGCCCAAGAAGCTCAAGGGCCGCAATGTGCCTGAGGTCTGCGAGGTCCGCGGCGAGGTCTATATGACCAAACAGGCGTTTCTTGCGCTCAACGAGCGGCAGAAGGCGACGGGCGACACCATTTTCGCAAATCCGCGCAACTCGGCGGCGGGCTCGCTGCGCCAGAAGGATCCTTCGATAACCGCTTCACGCCCGCTCGGATTTTTCGCATATGCCTGGGGGCAGATGAGCACGATGCCTGAAGGCACCCAGTCCGGCATGATCGGCTGGTTCGAGCGCTGCGGGTTCAAGACCAATCCGCTGATGAAGCTCTGCCACTCGGTCGAGCAGTTGATCGCGTTCCATCGCAAGATCGAGGAGCAGCGTGCCAAACTCGATTACGACATCGATGGCGTTGTCTACAAGCTCGACCGTATCGATTGGCAGGAGCGCCTCGGCTTCGTGTCGCGCACCCCGCGCTGGGCGATCGCGCACAAGTTTCCCGCCGAGCGCGCTATGACCGTGCTTCGGGATATCGAGATACAGGTCGGCCGCACGGGCTCGTTCACTCCTGTTGGCAAGCTCGAACCGGTCGGCGTCGGCGGCGTGATCGTGCAAAACGTCACGCTGCACAACGAGGACTACATCAGGGGCATCGGCGGTCACGGTGAGCAACTGCGCGAGGGCCGAGACATCCGGATCGGCGACACCGTCGTGATCCAGCGCGCCGGCGATGTCATTCCGCAGGTGGTGGACGTGGTGCTCGACAAACGGCCCGCGAACGCGAAGCCGTATCAGTTTCCGAAGAAATGCCCGTGCCCGCTGCACACCGATGTGGTGCGCGAGGAAACCGCGACCGGCGAGGAAGGCGCTCGCGCCCGCTGCACCGGCGAGTTCGCCTGTCCGTACCAGAAGATCGAGCACCTGAAATTGTTCGCCTCGCGCCGCGCCTTCGATATCGAAGGGCTCGGCGAGAAGCAGATCGAGTTCTTCTTCGAGCAGCAATGGGTGAGGGAGCCCGCCGATATTTTCACGCTGCCCGCGCGCAACGCCAAGATCAAGCTCGAGGGCCATGAGGGGTACGGCGAAACCTCGGTGCGCAATCTGTTTTCCGCAATCGAAGAGCGGCGGCGGATTTCACTGGAGCGGTTCATCTACGCGCTCGGGATGCGCCATGTCGGCGAGACCACGGCGCTGGCGTTGGCACGCGGCTACGGCTCCTGGAAAACATTTCACGACGCCTGCCTGAGGGTTGCGCAGGGCGATGAGGAGGCGATCGCCGAGATGGATGCACTCGACCAGATTGGGGACACCGTGATCGCGAGCGTCCGAGCTTATTTCGGCGAGAGCCACAATCGCGGCATTGTCGAGCGGTTGACCAAACAAGTCACCATCCTCGATGCCGAGAAGCCAAAGAGCAATTCAGCGGTGGCCGGCAAGACCGTGGTCTTCACTGGCGCGCTGGAGAGGATGACCCGCGATGAAGCCAAAGCAATGGCCGAGCGGCTCGGCGCCAAGGTCTCCGGCTCGGTTTCGAAGAAGACGGATTATGTGGTCGCGGGTCCCGGCGCCGGCTCAAAGCTCGCCGAAGCCAAAAACCATGGCGTTGAGGTGCTGACCGAAGACCAATGGCTGAAGATGATCGGACAGTAAGCAGCCGCGGCGTCTATTTTTCAAAAAGGCGCCACGGTGTGCCGGCGTCACTGTAGCGGCGCGGTGGCTGCATCGAGCCAGACTTTGGTGGCCTCGTTGACATGCGCGCGGACCTCGCGGCGGACTCGCGCGTGATAGTCGTCGAGCCAGCTCAGCTCGTGGTCGGCAAGCATGTTCTGGTCGATCAGCCGGCGGTCGATCGGGGCCAACGTCAGCGCTTCAAAGGCGTTGATCGGCTTCTCCGCGCCGTCGATCTCGGCACCGACCACCAGTTCAAGATTCTCGATCCGGATTCCGTAAGCATCGGTTTTATAATAGCCGGGCTCGTTCGACAGGATCATGCCGCGCTTCAGCGGCGTGGTGCCGAGCTTGGAAATCCGCGCCGGTCCTTCGTGCACCGAGAGATAGCTGCCGACGCCATGACCGGTGCCGTGATCGAAATCGATGCCGGCTTGCCAGAGGAATTGCCGCGCGAACGCATCGATCTGCGCGCCTGTGGTGCCCTCGGGAAATACCGCGCGCGCAATCGCTATATGGCCGCGCAGCACGCGGGTAAAACGGTCGCGCATTTCCGCTGTCGGTTCGCCGATAGCGATGGTGCGGGTGACATCGGTGGTGCCGTCTTCATATTGCGCGCCGGAATCGATCAGCAGGAGATCGCCCGGCGAGATCCGCCGGTTGCTCTTGCGGGTGACGCGGTAATGCACGATCGCACCGTTCGGACCGGTGCCGGCAATGGTAGGAAACGAGACGTCCTTCAAGGCGCCGGTTTCGCGGCGGAAAGTCTCCAGCGCTTCCACGGCATCTATCTCGGTCAACGCGCCGGAGGGCGCTTCGCGGTCAATCCAGGCGAGGAATCGCGTTAGCGCCACCGCATCGCGCCGATGCGCGGTCCTGGCGCCTTCGATCTCGACGACATTCTTCACGGCCTTGAGCAAGCTGACCGGATCGCTGCCGCGCATTGCTTTGCCGCCGGCGGCCGATATCAGCCGGCTCAGGGCGTCGGCGGCGGTAGCGCTGTCGAGCGCGATGACGGCGCCGCGTTTGCCCAGCTCGGTGAGTTTTGGCGCCAGCGCGCCTGGCTCGCTGACATCGGCCGATCGCTCCAGATGGTCGCGGGCGCTGTTGGACAGTTTGCGGTGATCGATGAAGATGGTGGGACGGCCGTCCTTGGGCACCAGAGCATAGGACAAGGGCAGCGGCGTATGCGAGACGTCCGCGCCGCGTATATTGAACGTCCACGCCACCGCGTGTGAATCCGACAGCACCAGCGCCTCGGCGCCAAGCTTGGCGATTTCCAGGCGAATGCGGCTGAGCTTGTCGGCTTCCGCTTCGCCGGAAAATTTTGGAGCGTGAACCGTCACCGGCGCAAGCGGCGGCGGCGGACGTTCGGTCCACACCGAATCCACCGGATTGCTGTCGACCGCGATCAGTTGCGCGCCGGCCTTGGCGCACGCTGCGGCGAGCCGTTCTGCTGCCGCTGAAGTATGCAGCCATGGATCAAATCCGAGGCGGTCGCCGGCGCGGAGATGTTTCGTCAACCAGCTTTCCGGTGGGGGATCGGCGAACGGCTCGATGCTCCAGGCCCTGCGATCGACCTGTTTCGCCGCCTGCAGCGTATAGCGCCCATCGACGAATACCGCCGCCTCATGCGTCAGCACGATCGCCTGTCCAGCCGATCCGGTGAAGCCGGTGAGCCAGGCCAGCCGTTCTTCCGATGGCGGGACATATTCGTTTTGTTGTTGATCTGCGCGGGGAATCACGAATCCGCTCAAATTCCGCCGCACCAGTTCCTCGCGAAACGCGGACAGCCGCGCGGTCAGCGCCACGCCGCTTTCGGGCTCCTCGAATGTCTGGAAAACGGCTTCGAACATGCCTGGCCACTGTAGGATTGCGGGGAGAAATTCGCAATCAACGCAAGTCGGCCGCAATTTGGCATATATTATGCTTAAATCGTAGCGTCCGCATTGGACGCGACCAAACGATTTGCCGTCAGGCATCTCAACAAACGATATCTGGAGGAGATTCCAGGAGTGTTTCAACTCAACGACGAGGGGATACACTATGCCTGTTTTTACGTTTGAGAAGATTTCGCCGCCGATCCGACGCGGCCCAATTCCTCCGATCGCAAAGAAACAACGCGGTGTCATCGTCCAGATACTGGGTCATTTTGTCGAAAAGCGCGTGAACCGCACCTTGCGTAAGGACAAGGGCGTCATCGCTCGCCATCGGCCCAAGCCATCGGCCAAAATCCGATCCGAATGAATTCTCAGCGCGCGTTGCGCATCAGCAGGCTACTCCAGCCTTCGATTTGAATGTGGCGTTCGAGAACCAGCCCGCGCGCGCGGTAGGCCGCGATGACGTTTTGAGCCTGATGCGGCAGCAAGCCCGATAGAATAATCAAGGCCGAGCACGCGAGATGCCGCGCCATCGGCGTTGCCATCTGCTGCAACGGATTGGCCAGAATATTCGCCAGCACCAGATCGAACGGCCCGCTCCTCGCGAATTGCGGCGCGGACAATCCGGCGGCCCGGATCGCCTTTACAAGTTCGCCGGCGCCGTTGAGCCGCGCGTTATCTCGCGCGACCTTCACCGAGAGCGGATCGATGTCGCTTGCCAGCACTTTGATGCGCAGCGCCTTCGCCGCCGATATGGCCAGCACGCCGGTGCCGGTGCCGAGATCGAGCACGCGTCGCGGACGATAGGCTTTCAACACGCGATCGAGCAGCAGCAGGCAACCGCGCGTGGTGCCGTGATGGCCGGTGCCGAACGCCAACGCCGCCTCGATCTCGACACCGAGCTTGTTGGGCGGCACCTTGGCGCGGTCATGCTGACCGTGCACGATGAAGCGGCCGGCCCGGACCGGGACCAGTTGTTCCAATGTCGTTTTGACCCAGTCCTTGGCTTCCACAATGTCGAACGCGATATCTCCTGCGATCTCGCCGCCGACCGCGAGGCTTACGAGTTCGCGGACGGAAGTGCGATCCGGTGCTTCGGCGAAATGCAGCGTGATGTCCCAGCGCCCGCCGGCGCCTTCGGACGCGGCGATTGCGGCATGGCCCTCGAAAAAGCTCTCGCCCAAGAGATCGACCACGCGCTTCGCGGTCTGTTCGTTGTCGATCGGGAAGGTGGCGCGGTGGGTGCTGGGGGTGAGCGTCGAGTTCATTATGATCGCGGCTTCAAGGCCGCCGGGCCTCTTTGGGATCCTCAAACAGGATGTTGAGAAGCTGTGCCAGCTCGTGCTGACCTTCGCTGCTTTCGCTCAGGAAGGCGGCGAGATCGATTTCTTCAGTGTTGATGCTGTAACCGGACCCGCACATATCGCCACGTTTGCTTTCGTGCTCGATGAAAACGCGATTGGCGTCCGTATCGAACACCAGTCCCCACCTGTCCTCGTCGGCGCCTTCGCTGCGCTGGTATATCGGTCTTCTCAATACGGGCATGCGAACTTCCGTTGTTCCGGGCCAAGCTATCACGGGTAAGGCGCGGCTGCGACCGCGATAGCCGGCTGATGCAGAACGCGTTTCTCAGGCCGATTGGCGCCACCCGCAGCGGAACCCCGCCTTTTCCGCGCCGGTTCTCCGCGCGGTTATCAACTTGTTATCCACAGCTTATCCACAGGCTTATCCACCGGTTCGTTCCCGGTCACTTAAACGGCGCCCGATGATCCCCGAGGATTACCCGCGCGGCATTGTGGCCGGGGGCGCCGGTGACACCGCCGCCGGGATGCGCGCCGCTACCGCAATGGTACAGCCCTTTCAGCGGCCCGCGATAATCGGCATGGCCGAGCATCGGGCGCGCCGAGAACAATTGGTTGAGCGTCAGCGCGCCATGAAAAATATCGCCGCCAAGCAGCCCGAACTGGCGCTCCAGATCCACCGGCGAGAGGATCTGCCGGCCCATCACGCTTGCCGCGAAACCCGGGGCGTACTTGTCGACGGTCGCGACCATCAGATCGGCAACCTCCTCGCGATGGTCGTCCCACGATCTGCCGTCAGATAGTTGCGGGGCGACGTGCTGGCAAAACAGGCTGGCGACATGCCGCCCCGGCGGGCAGAGCGTGTCGTCGATGGTCGAGGGAATCAGAAGCTCGATCACCGGCTCGCGGCTCCAGCCGTGCGCTCGGGCATCCTGCCACGCGCGATCCATGTAACCGAGGCTCGGGCCGATGATGATGCCCGACGAGAGATGATCGCCGGCGCCCGGCAACGCACTAAAGGAGGGCAGCGCGCTCAGCGCCACGTTCATCCTGAAGGTGCCGGAGCCGTTGCGCCACTTGCCGATACGCTTGAGAAAACCGGCCGGCAGCGCATCCGCCGACAATAGCCGCGTGTACAGCAGCTTCGGGTTGACGCCGGAGGCGATATATTTGGCGCGGATGCTCTCGCCACTGTCGAGGATCACGCCGACGGCGCGGTCGCGCTCGACGATCACCTCGCGCACGCCGGCACCCAACTCGATCTCGGCGCCGTGGCTCCGCGCGGCGCTCGCCATGGCTTGCGTGATCGCACCCATGCCGCCGATGGCGTGGCCCCACACGCCCTTCTTGCCGTTCACCTCGCCGAATGCATGGTGCAGCATCACATAGGCCGAGCCAGGGGTGTAAGGGCTGGCGTAGTTGCCAACAATCGAGTCGAACCCGAACAACGCCTTGACCAGATCGTTCTCGAAGCGGTCATCCAACATGTCGCCGGCCGAACACGTGAACAGGTCAAGCAATGAGCGCTGCTGCTCCAGCGTCAAGCTGCGCAAGATGTTGGCGGTGCCGAGCGCGTTAATGGTTTCGCGGATCGCGCCCGCACTGAGCCCTTCCACGACGTTGGGCGGCGCTCGCAGCACCAAAGCGCGCAGCACGTCGGCGATCCCCTCGAGTTCGCGACTGAACGCGTCGATTTCCTCCGCATCACGTTCACTGAGCTTCGCCACGGATTCCCGGGTGCGGCCTTCGCCGGTCAGAAGATAGCTGCCATCGGGGGCGGGCAGGAAATTCTGCGCGCGGCGCTCGACAATTTTCAGGCCGTGATCATGCAGTTTCAGATCGGCGATGATCTGCGGGTTAAGCAGGCTGACGGTGTATGCCGCGACCGAATTGCGGAAGCCGGGATGGAATTCCTCGGTCACGGCCGCCCCGCCCGCGACCGCGCGGCGTTCGACCACCTTAACGCGCAGGCCGGCCATTGCCAGATAGGTGGCGCATGTGAGGCCGTTATGCCCAGCGCCGATGATGACGACATCCGTCTCTGTCATGTCCGCTTCAAGAAGGGTTGATCAAACTAGGCGCGCCACGCCATATCGGAAACTTCCGCTACTGCTTACCCAAGACGTGCATGACAGAACAGCCCCGAGTGACGATTCTGGTTTCGCGCCCCACATTGCGGGCCGCGCCGCCCCATGCTCAGTTGCCCGCTCCGGCGCGCGCCTGGCCGGAATTCCGGCGCCTGCCGGGCGGGAGCCAGCGTTTTCATGAGTTCAACTGATTCGTCCGCTGTGCCGGACCAGCCTTCGGCCGGCCGCAACCGGCTGGTGCTGATCGTCTACACCGCCGCGATCTTTGTCAGTGCGCTGTTGCTGTTCTCGGTCCAGCCTTTGTTCACCAAAATGGTGCTGCCGCGGCTAGGTGGCTCGCCGGCCGTCTGGTCAGTGGCCATGGTGTTCTTCCAGTCGCTGCTGCTCGGGGGCTACGGCTACGCGCACTATCTCATTCAGATCGCTAACCGCAGGGTGGCGGTGGCTGTTCATTTGTTGCTGCTGGTTGCGGCGCTATTGTCGCTCCCGCTATCGATCGCGAGCGGGTGGGGCGAGCCGCCGACCAGTGGCTATGCGTTCTGGCTGTTAGGCCTGTTCGCGGTGTCGATCGGGCTGCCGTTCTTCGCGCTGGCCGGCAACAATCCGCTGCTGCAGGCCTGGTTCTTCCGCACCGGACATCCCAGCGGTCCCGATCCCTACTTCCTCTATGCCTCCTCGAACATAGGCAGTTTTCTGGCGCTGTTGTCCTATCCCGTGCTGCTGGAGCCCATGTTCACGCTGCGCTGGCAAAACCTGATCTGGACCGGCGGCTACAGCCTGCTGGTGATCTTGATTGCCGCTTGCGCTGTGTTGTTGCTGCGCTCGCCGGTGATGGTCGCCGCCGACGTCCCGGCCAAAGATGCCGACGCGGCACCGCCACCATGGATCTTGCGCGCGCGTTGGATTTTTCTCGCCGCTGTTCCCTCTGGCCTGTTGATCGCCGTGACCGCGCATATCTCCACCGATGTCGCGGCGGCGCCGCTACTGTGGGTACTGCCGCTGTCGCTCTATCTCCTGACCTGGGTGCTAGTGTTCCAGTCGCGCCCGCTGCTGCCGCACCAATGGATGCTGAGGCTACAGCCGCTGGCGATCGCCGGCGTGGTCGTGTTGCTCGCCATCGGCGGCGAACAGAACCTGCTGCTGACGCTCGGGGGCCACCAGCTCTGTTTCTTCGTCATTGCGATGGCCTGTCACGGCGAGTTGGCGCGCACCCGCCCGGCGGCGAAATATCTCACGGGCTTCTACGTCGCTCTGTCGTTCGGCGGCATGGTCGGCGGACTGTTCGCGGGCCTGATCGCGCCGTTTACGTTCTCCTGGGTTGCGGAATACCCGATCCTGCTGGCACTGGCGGCCTTGTGCCGCCCGCCCGGCGAGGAGCGTTTCGCCCGTTGGAGCGCTTGGTATTGGCCGATTCTGGCAGCGCTTGCGCTCGCGCTGATCGCGCCCTCTTACTTGGACGGCAAGTTCATGAGCTGGCTGGACACATACCGCGTCTGGATGATCGGCGCTGTCGGCGTGCTCGCGGCGCTGCTGGCGCTCGGGCTGAACGCGGACCGCTGGAAGATCTTTGCAACCGTGGTGGTGGCGCTGGTACTGATCCGGGCCTACCCGGCGGACAAGGGACGGGTCGAAACCGTCCGCAGTTTTTTCGGCGTCCACAAGATCGTGATGACGCCGCACGGCCAGTATCACGTGCTGATGCACGGGACTACCATTCACGGCGCGCAGAAGTTCCAGAATGATGACGGCTCACCGGTCACCGGACGGCCCGAGCCGATCACCTACTATCACAAGGACGGCGGGATCGGGCAGGCGATCACGTCGATACGAGAACGCAAAGGCGGAGCGCTGCGGGTCGCGGTGATCGGGCTTGGCGCGGGCACACTGACCTGCGCATCCGAGCCGGGTGAGAGCTGGAAATTCTTCGAGATCGACCAAACCATGGTCGATACCGCTCGCGATCCCAGGTACTTCAGCTACATCAAGAATTGCGAGCCGGGCCTGAAGCCCGTGATCGGCGATGCGCGGCTGACCTTCGCCAAGGAGCCGGACGGCGCCTACGATCTGATCATCGTCGATGCCTATTCGTCGGATGCGATCCCGATCCATCTCGCCACCGAGGAGGCGATGGCGATATACAAGGACAAGCTGGCGCCGCAGGGCGCGGTGGCGATGCACGTCTCGAACCGGCATCTGGAATTGGTCAGCGTCATCGTTGGCATCGCCGATGCCAACGATCTCAAGAGCTGGGTCTATAACGAGGACCCCAAGCGCGACGACGAGTACATCTTCGCCACCGAAGTGGTGGTTTCCGCCCGCGAGGAGGCTGATGTCGGCGCGCTGGCCTCATCCGAGGACTGGGCGCTGACCGATCCGGACGAGCGCCAGCGGGCCTGGACCGACGATTATTCCAACGTGCTTGGCGCGGTGTGGCGCCGGCTGCGCCACCGCGAAGAGTAGTTGGCACACGGGCCGCTTGCACGACACGGCAAAACCGCTGATATGAGAGCGCCGGATCGATCAGCACCGGTCCGATGCGGACCAAGATCTTCAAGCGATATTTGGGAGTTTGCCAATGTCTGTGATCACAAAGCGTGGCGCGGTAACGGTTTTGCTCGCGGCGGTCGTCATGTTCGGCGCCGGGCGCGAGGCGCCCGCTCAAAAGAAATACGACGTCGGCGCCAGCGACACCGAAATCAAGATCGGCAACATCGTCCCCTATAGCGGACCGGCCTCGGCCTACGGCACGGTGGGAAAGGCGATGGCAGCTGTTTTCAGGAAAGTGAATGACGATGGCGGCATCAACGGCCGCAAGATCAATTTCATCTCCTATGATGACGCCTACAGTCCGCCAAAGGCAGTCGAGCAGGCTCGCAAGCTGATTGAGAGCGATGAGGTGCTGTTGCTGTTCGGCACGCTCGGGACAGCGTCGAACAGCGCGATTCAGAAATACGTGAACGCCAAGAAGGTGCCGCAGCTGTTCGTGGCCACCGGAGCCACCAAGTGGAACGACCCGAAGAACTTTCCTTGGACCATGGGCTGGCTGCCGAGCTATCAGAGCGAGTCGCACATTTATGCAAAGTATCTGAAAAAGGAGAAACCCGAAGCCAGGATAGCCGTGCTCTATCAGAACGACGACATGGGCAAGGATTACCTGAAGGGATTGAAGGACGGGCTCGGCTCCGCGCAGCCACACATCGTTGCCGAGGAGAGTTACGAACTAGCCGAACCGACGATCGAGTCCCACGTCGTGAGGCTGAGATCCTCAAATCCCGACGCGGTGATCTTTTTCACCACACCGAAATTCGGGGCGCAGGCTATCAAGAAGCTCGGCGAAATGAACTGGCGGCCGGGGACGGTCATTGTCTCGAACGTCAGTGCTTCGACCGCAACCGTCATGAAGCCCGCCGGTCTGGATAACTCGCAAGGGGTAGTCTCGGCTGCTTACGCCAAGGACGCCAGCGATCCGCAATGGGACAATGATCCGGGAATCAAGGCGTTCGACGAAGTCCTTGCAAAATATTTGCCGGAGGCCAACCGCGTCGATGCCTCGGCGCTGACGGGCTACAACATGGCGCAGACCATGATCGAAGTTCTCAGGAGATGCGGCGACAACCTGACCCGCGAAAACGTCATGAAGCAGGCCTCGAGCCTCAATGGCCTGGAGCAGGGCGGACTACTTCCCGGCGTCAAGATATCGACCAGCCCCACGGACTTTCAACCGATCGAGCAATTGCAGTTGATGCAGTTCAAAGGCGAACGCTGGCGGTTGTTTGGTGATGTGATGGATGGCTCCGCAAGCGGCGGTTAGGCGCGTCCTGACAGGGCAAGCGAAGGAAAGCTTCGAGTCAGTCCTGATATGTAAACAACCCCCGCTGCTGGTAATAAGGCCGTGGCGCATATACCTGCGGCGCGCCTCGGTTCTCGTAATTCTGATATTGCGGCTGCGGATAAGCCTGCGCGTTATAGAGACGACGGTTGCTGCGTGGCGCCGGATAACGCGCCCCGTCGGAGCTGCCGTCCGCCGGATAAATGTAACCGTCATCGGGCCGCTGCTGCGCATACTGACCTGTCGGCGGCTGCCGTGGCGTCAGCACGATGGGATCGCCGGGGCCGCCGTACTGTGGTGCGTATTGGGCTCCCGGCTCGCGGGCCGCCACCGCGGTATTGGCGCGAGTCCGCGGATGTCGCGCCAGCGCAATTTGCGACGAACCGGTCAGCGTCACCGTGGTGTTGAGCACGCCATCCTTTTCGACCAACGCATACAGGGTTGTGGCGTTGGCGCGCGACAGCCGCACGCAGCCATGGGAAACGGGTGAGCCAAGGTGCCCTTCGGAATCCGTGCCATGAATGGCGTGACCGATCTTTGTGAAAAAGATCGAATGCGGCATCGGCGCATCGTCGAATTCCTTGGAGAAGTGGTCTTCCTCCATCCGGAAGGTGCGGAAGCTGCCGTTTGGCGTTTCGTGCGACGGATTACCTGTCGACACCGGCCAGCGGTAGCGCTCGACCCCATCGACCGCGACGGTCATCAACTGTTCGTTCTTGTCGATAGTGATGGCTATTTTGGCCTGCGCCGAGCCGGTGGCGGCGAATACCGCGAGACCAGCAAAAGCAACGAGGAAGGAACGCATGTTAGTTTTGGCCTCCAGCCTTTGATTACACGCCACTCACGCAGCCGCGCCCGCATCTAAATGCCCGTCATTCGGTTTTTGTTCCAACGGGCGGGTTCAGTTATCGTTATTGCGTAGGGCGCAAAAAAGGCGGAGGCGCGATTTGACCAAGCGTCGCGCCCTAACTTTTCGTGAGCGGCTGCGACCATCTTGATCCAACAAACTCAAGTCTTCAGCCGATAACCGGTCTTGAAGATCCACCACACGACGACCATGCAGATAGCGAGAAACGACAGAGTCATGCCCACACTCAGGCCCACGCCGACATCCGCGATTTCGTAGAAGCTCCAGCGGAAGCCGCTGATCAGATATACCACGGGATTGAGCAGGCTGACGGTGCGCCAGCCCGCGGGCAGCATGCTGATCGAATAGAAGCTGCCCCCCAGGAATGTCAGCGGCGTGACCACCAGCATCGGGATCATCTGCAGCTTTTCGAAACCATCGGCCCAGATACCGATGATGAAGCCGAACAGGCTGAAAGTCACCGCGGTCAGCACCAGAAACGCCAGCATCCAAAGCGGATGATGAATATGCAGTGGCACGAACAGGCCGGCGGTGGCGAGAATGATCAGCCCGAGGATGATCGATTTGGTGGCAGCCGCCCCGACATAGCCGAGCACGATTTCGACATAGGAGATCGGCGCCGACAGCAGTTCGTAGATGGTCCCGACAAATTTCGGGAAGTAGATCCCGAACGAGGCGTTGGCGATGCTCTGTGTCAGCACCGAAAGCATCACCAGCCCCGGTACGATGAACGTGCCGTAGCTGACGCCCTCGACTTCTGTGATGCGCGAGCCGATCGCGGACCCAAACACTACAAAGTACAGCGAGGTCGAAACCACCGGCGAAACCATGCTTTGCAATAGCGTCCGCCAGGTGCGCGCCATTTCGAATAGATAAATCGCCTGGATCGCCCTGAAATTCATCGCGCCCTCACCAGGCTGACAAAGATATCTTCCAGCGAAGTCTGCGTGGTCTCGAGGTCGGAGAATTTGATCCCGGCGCTACGCAAATCGCTGAGCAGGCTGGTGATGCCGGTGCGTTCGCCCTTGGTGTCGTAGTTGTAAATCAGCTCGCAGCCCTGATTCGACAGTTCCAGCTTGTAAGCCGAAAGCTCCGGCGGGATTACCTCGATCCTGTTCTGCAGATGCAGCTTGAGCTGCTTCTTGCCGAGCTTTTGCATCAAGCTGGCCTTGTCCTCGATCAGAACGATCGCGCCCTTGTTGATGATGCCGATGCGGTCGGCCATCTCCTCCGCCTCTTCGATGTAGTGGGTCGTAAGGATGATGGTGACGCCGGTGGCCTGCAGCTTGCGCACCACTTCCCACATTCCTTTGCGCAATTCGACGTCCACGCCGGCGGTCGGCTCATCGAGAAACAGCACCTGCGGCTCGTGGGCGAGCGCTTTGGCAATCATCACGCGGCGTTTCATTCCCCCGGAGAGCGTGACAATCTTGGCATCCTTCTTGTCCCACAGCGACAGGTCTTTCAGTACTTTTTCGATATGACCCGGGTTTTTCGGCTTGCCGAACAGGCCTCGGCTGAAACTGACGGTCGCCCACACCGATTCGAAGGCGTCGGTGTGCAGTTCCTGCGGTACCAGGCCGATCAGCGAGCGCGCGGCGCGATAGGATTTGATGATGTCATGGCCGCCAACAGCCACACTGCCTTGGCTCGGATTGGCGATGCCGCAGATGATGTTGATCAGCGTGGTCTTGCCGGCGCCATTCGGGCCAAGCAGCGCGAAAATCTCGCCGCGTTGGATATCCAGCTGGATATTCTCAAGCGCCTTGAAGCCGCCGGCATAGGTCTTTGACAGATCAGCAACGGTTATAATGGGAGCCATGCGCGATTGACGGCCTGAATCGGAAAATGCGGATGAGATACCAGGGCACTTCGACCCGCTGAGGGGTGAGCACCGACAGATAAGGACGCGATCGACATGGCGCAAGCGCCCCCGGCCGTGCCCTCATGAGCGGAGGCACGTGCGGGCAGGGGCCGCGCGCTTCGAATTAGACCTGCAACAAACTCCGGAAAGCTCCAGTATTCACCTGAAGTATTCGCTGACGATATGCAGGTCCTGAGGAGAGGCAATCGTCCCGTTCAAGCTCGCATCGATTACCCGGCGGCAGACTTCGACCGTGGCGTCGTCTCCGACATCGTTAGCGGCTTCGAGAACGATCCATGCCGCATCCACCGGCTTATCGGTCCTTGGCTCGTCGGAAACGATGCCCGCCCGGTTGCATGCGCTGAATGAGGCTTTGTTCATGTTGGTTTTCCCCACCAGTTTCGACTGGCGTCTTAAGCTACCGCTGGCTGGCGCTTGAGTTTGACATCGGCTGCACCGGCATTCTTGCGCGACTGATAGAATTCCAGCACGCTGCGGGACGTCTCGAGATTGAGGCGGCCATATTCGTGTTCGAGATCTTTAAGGTCTTGTGCCGTAATCCGATGATCCTTTGCGCCGAGAAAAAGCAAGGACATGGTTGTCGTCCATGAGAAGTCGAGCGCCTTTGCCAAGATCAGAAGTGTCTCCCTGTTCTTGTCCATCATGGCGCGTTCGATCACATCGCCCGGCAACGAACACAGCAAGGACAGCCCGATGGTGACCTCTTCCAGCCGATGCGACCGCGCGTAGCCGGAGATGCTGTTTTCGTTCAGGTTGCCTTGCTGGTACTGCGTCGTCACCACCCGTTTTGCGACATAATAGGTTCGCGATACCGGACCGAACTTGGACTGCAGCTCGCCCGCGACATCGGTCACCGACGATTGAATCTGCTCGACCATGCCGGGACGCTCGCCTTCGAGCCGTTTTTTAACGTCATCTGAGGCCTTTGCGATCAGCTGCTGGAAAACGTGACGAGGAATGTCCTCACGAAGACCGAGCTGCTCGGCGAGGATGGAATCCCCTTCGGCCCTTTTGATCATGTGCAAGAAGCCGAAATCCGAAAAGCGCGCGCCATTATTGCGTACGACCGAGCTCACGACCTCCTGGTTGCCGCGCGTCACGAGCGCGTCGGTGACCGCCTGATCGATCGATTTCCGCTCCGAGATCGCCAGCATATGCGTCTGGCTTTTGGTGCACACATTGGCGACGAGCGCGTACTGCTCGAGCCGCCCGGATTCACGGAGCACGGGGCCGGCAACTTCGATCGAATCGTCGAAGGCTAGTTGATGGATGATATTGACCGGGGCGCGGTCAAAGCGGGCAAGCTGTCTTGCGAGTTGCGCGCGCGCCGCGACTTCGATTTCATCCGCGAGCCGACCGATCACCTCGCCGAAGGTCCATATCTCGTCGTCGCTGTAACGGCCCGCGATCATCACGTCCGTCGTGTGCCACAGCGCTCTCTTGCGGCTTTCGGGCGTTCCTCGCGAGATCGCTTCGTCGAGCTCCTGCAGAACCGAAGTTTCAACGCTCATTTGGCAGACCTTAAATCCCGCAACCACCTGCAAACCCGAGGCGGGTCGAATGATATCTTGGCACCCGCGATTTTTCGGTAAACATGGCGAAGAAGTATTGCTTCTAAAAATTCATTAAAATGAAGGAGTTTGGGCGCGCGCCCGCCGCCGATGTCTAAAGCGATCTACAGTTCAGCGCTGCGACACTGTCGCGCTTGTTATGGTTAACGCGAGACGAAAGCAGGACGGCTCAGACTCGCTCCACGAAACTGTCGACCACCTTCTTCTCGCCGGCTTTCTCGAAGGCGATGGTAAGCTTATTGCCGTCAATCTTCACCACCTGGCCGTAGCCGAATTTCTGGTGAAACACGCGGTCATCCAGCTTGAATTCCGAGCTGGTGCCGGTGGATTTGGCGATCAACTCGCCCTCGATGGTCATCGGCCCGCGCTTGTTACGGGCGAAGCCTCCGGTATTGCCTCGCGAGGAGAATGGCGACTGGCTCTCATTGAAACCGGACCCGGCCTGGCCGTTGCCGCCGCGTTGTCCGCGGGCGCGATTGGCCTGCGCGCGCTGCCAGCCCGGCGTCGCATAACTGGAGCCAAACGATTCCACATTGTCGAAGCGAGAGGGGCCGTAGCCGCTGCTGCCGCCCCATCCGGAGCCGCCCTTCGACTCCGTGATCTCGACATTCGCCGCGGGCAGTTCATCCAGGAAGCGCGACGGGATGGTGGTCGACCAGGTGCCGTGAATCCGCCGGTTGGTCGCGAAGTAAATCTTGGCGCGCCGGCGGGCGCGGGTCAGGCCGACATGGGCGAGGCGCCGCTCCTCTTCCAGTCCGGCGCGGCCCTGTTCGTCGAGCGTGCGCTGGCTCGGAAACAGGCCCTCCTCCCAGCCGGGCAGGAATACGTTGTCGAATTCGAGTCCCTTGGCCGAATGCAGCGTCATCAGCGACACCGCATCCTCTTCGGCGCCGCCGTCGCGGTCCATCACCAGCGATATATGTTCGAGGAAGCCTTGCAGGTTCTCGAACTCTTCCATCGAGCGCACCAGCTCCTTGAGGTTTTCGAGGCGGCCGGCGGCGTCAGCCGAGCGATCTTTCTGCCACATCTCGGTGTAGCCGCTCTCGTCGAGCACGATCTCGGCCAGCTCGGTATGCAAGGTGACTTCGCGCTGGGCGCGCCAGCGATCGAAGTTAGCGATGACGTCGCGCAAGGCGCCGCGCGCTTTCGGTTTGAGTTCATCGGTCTCGATTACGGCGCGGGCCGCCTCAAACAGCGGGATGCGGCGCTTGCGGCCGTGGTCGTGCAGCATCTGCAAGGTGGCATCGCCAAGGCCGCGCTTCGGCACATTGACGATACGTTCGAACGCGAGATCGTCGGCCGGCGAGTTGATGACCCGCAAATAGGCCAGCGCGTCGCGGATTTCGGCGCGCTCGTAAAACCGGGGACCTCCGATCACGCGATAGGGCAGGCCGAGCGTGACAAAACGATCTTCGAATTCCCGCATCTGGAACGAGGCGCGCACCAGAATGGCTATATCGTTAAGCTTGTCGCCGGCACGCTGCCGTTCCTCGATCTCTTCACCGATGCCGCGGGCTTCTTCTTCCGAGTCCCACGAGCCGGTGACGGTGACCTTTTCGCCATCGACGTCTTCGGTGCGCAGCGTCTTGCCGAGCCGGCCTTCATTGTAGGCGATCAGATGCGAGGCGGCGGCGAGGATGTGACCGGTTGAGCGATAATTGCGCTCCAGCCGGATTACCCTGGCGCCGGGAAAGTCGTGCTCGAAACGCAGGATATTGTCCACCTCGGCGCCGCGCCAACCATAGATCGACTGATCGTCGTCACCGACGCAGCAGATGTTTTTGGGTGCGGCCTTCTCGCTCGCCCCGCTTGCGGGAAGAGCAGCCGCTGGGAAGTCGCCTGCGCTCGGTTCGCTGTGCTCGCCCACCTCTCTCGGCACGCCTCTGGGCGAGGCAGATGGCGATGGCGCCTGCGCCAGCAGCCGCAGCCACAAATACTGCGCGACATTGGTGTCTTGATACTCATCCACCAGAATGAACTTGAATCGGTTCTGGTACTGGCGGAGCACGTCAGGATGTTCCCGAAACAGCCGGATGTTTTCCAGCAACAAGTCGCCGAAGTCGGCTGCGTTAAGAATCTTCAGCCGTTCCTGATAAGCCGCATACAGCTTGCCGCCCTTGCCGTTGCCGAACAGCGCGGCCTCGGCGGGCGGCACCTGCGATGCCGTCAGCCCGCGATTCTTCCAGCCGTCGATCAGGCCGGCCAGCATCCGCGCCGGCCAGCGCTTGTCATCGATGTTCTCGGCCTGCAACAGCTGTTTCAGAAGCCGGATCTGGTCGTCGACATCAAGCACGGTGAAATTGGATTTCAACTGCACCATTTCAGCATGGGCGCGCAGTATCCGCCCGCCGATCGAGTGAAAAGTGCCGAGCCACGGCATGCCTTCCACCGCCTGGCCCAACATGTGGCCGAGACGCAGCTTCATCTCGCGCGCGGCCTTGTTGGTGAAGGTGACCGAAAGGATTTCGCCGGGCCGCGCTCGCCCCATGCTGAGAATGTGCGCGATGCGGCAGGTCAGCACGCGGGTTTTGCCGGTGCCGGCTCCCGCCAGCACGAGGACCGGACCGTCCAGCGTTTCCACTGCCTCGCGCTGCTCGGGATTAAGCCCGGCGAGATATTGCGGCGTCGCGCCGGCTCGAGCGCGCGCGGCTATGCCGCCAGCCGCCGGCTGGTGGTCGGGCACACCGCGATGGATCAGCTTGTTCAGCTCGGTCATATGCGAATCGTCTTCCGCCCACGATGGCACCGCAGGACGATGAAGGGGAGCCTTCATAGCAGGATTACGGGCATATAGGGCTTCGGCGGCGGTTTGGACAGATTTAAAATCCCGGCCTTTGGCGCCAGCTCGGCCGCGAGACGAATTTAGTTCCTGTGGTTGCAAGAAATTTCCCTGATCTCGGCACCCGGAACCCTACGGAACATTCATTTCGAACTCCGATTAGTTCTGCAGCGGATGCGCGTCACTCGCGCCGAAAATAGGATTGAAAACAGAGGTACTGATCATGCTTAGCTGGGTTGTAACGTTTTTGGTTATCGCGCTGATCGCAGGCATTTTGGGCTTCGGCGGCATTGCCGGCGCCTCTATCGAAATCGCCAAGATCATCTTCTTTATCGCAGTCGTGCTGTTCCTGGTTTCGGCCGTCATCGGACTGGCGCGCGGGCGCACCCGCGTCTAGCCGGAAGCCTTCGAGCCACCGCGAAACTGGAGGGGCGAAAGGCAGCGCTACGGCGCTCGAATCGGATTGACCAAGCTTGGGCCGTGGCCCGGCTTCACGGGAGTAGGCTCGCTACCTGGTGCGCCGCCCTTCTACTTGTCTGGAAGGCCAGGCCGGCCTGGCCGGGGCGATGGGTTTGGGTGACCGACGACTTAACCCTATGTTCTTGCTTTGAAATCGGCAGGCGAGCCCGATATTTCGCGGCGGGCGGGCCTGCAGCTATCCGGTTTGCGACAGGGTTATCCCAAACCTGAACTTTTCCGTCCCGAATGAGGTATAATGGTCCTCATGATCGCCGCGTCGGATCAGTTATCCAACAGGCTGCTGCCGCGCAGCGTTCGGCGCGCAGTGGATGCGATGCATGCGGATGCCGGGCACACCCGCTCGGTGACGGAGCTGGCCGCGGTAGCGGGCGTCTCCAGCAGGACCCTGCAGCGGCAGTTTCTGGCCTTTCTCCGCAAGACGCCACGCACCATGCTTCGCGATATCAGCTTCGAGCGCGCGCGCCATGAGCTGCTGCAAGGCTCGCTTGGCGCCAGGGTTATGGACGTCGCGCTACGTTCCGGCTTTCCCCACTGCGGCCGATTCTCCGTCGAATATCGCCGCCGCTACGGCGAGACGCCGTCCCAAACCCTGAAACGGCAGGCCTTCTTTATCGGCGCTCTCGGATCGATGCGCTCTTCGTTTGTGCCCTCTCGTGGTTGGCCAACGCTCGCCTTTGGCCAGATCGAGGCAGCTCCGGAAAATCTCGAGATAGCGGCCAGCATTGCGGACGACCTTGGCATGGCGCTGATGCGCGCCGGGATCTCCGTCGGCAGGCCGCCATCGGCGCGGTACAATCTGCTGGGTGCGATCCGGGGATCGGGAATGCAAACCCGCCTGATCTTTCGGTTGATCGACAACGGGACCGGCCGTCAGCTCTGGGCACATCGATCTGATGGCGTTCTGGCCGATGCCGCCGAGACGTATCTCGCAACCAGGATCGCCGCGGCGCTACACTCATCGCTGCGCGCTGCCGAGATTGATCATGCATTGCGAAAATCGCGCGCGGACCTCTGTGCGGATGAATTCGCGCTGCGGGCCATGCCAGGCGTGCTTTCGCTCGATGCCGAGGGAAATGCCCGTGCACTCGAACTGCTGCACCGAGCGATGGAGCTGGATCCCACGCACGCGCTGGCGACGGCGCTTGCCGCCTGGGCTCACATTCAGCGGGTGGTCTATCATTTCACCGCCGAGGCGCAGCAGGAGCGCGCACGGGCATTTCAGCTCGCCCAGAAGGCGCGGGGACTTTCCAGCGACCCAACCGTTCTTGCGGTTATCGGTAATGCCCTGACGCTGCTCGGTGAGCTTGATACCGCGGACGTGGTTATTAGCAAGGCGCTGTCGCTTGACGGCGGATCGGCATGGGCCTGGGGCCGCAGCGGTTGGATCGACGCGTATCGAGGCGACCCCGTTTCGGCGATAGAACGATTCAAGATATCGCTCGACCTGGCGCCACAGGACCCTCTCGCATTCAACAATATGGTCGGTATCGGCTGTGCGCATTTCGCGGCCGGCAATTACGCCGAAGCGGCCAGATGGCAGCAGCGTGGGCTGATCGGGCATCCGTCCGCGAGCTGGGTGCATCGAACCCTCTGTCCGGCCTATGTGCTTGCCGGAGCCAAATCCGAAGCCCGCCGGAGCTTCGGAGCGCTGCGAGAGGAATATCCGCAGCTCACGCTCTCAGAGGTGCAGACAGGCATGCCGCCGCTGCCGGAAGCCTATCGCAACCTTGTTGTCGACGCCCTGCACGGGGTCGGACTGCCGGATTAGAAGCACTGCCGGTGTCGGGGTGCTGGCGGGGACAAAAGTGTCCGTCCCCTGAGAAAATGGCCTTCCGTATCCTACGATCGGAGGATGCGCGTATCGTCGGTTCGGTGGACATTTGCTTCGGCGAACGTGGGCATTTGGTTCGCCGAACAACGTGACTGGCTTATCCACTTCGCGCCATGCAAATTAACTGAATAAAAAAGGTAACTTCGAAATACGTTGACTCGGAAAATCCGCGCGGCGAAACGAGGGTGGTCATTTCCGTTTGCGCCGTTGTTCGTTCCACATTTGATCGAGAATAGCCATGAAAGACAAAGAGCAACTGTCGTCGCTGATCAGTGGCATCTATGACGCCGCACTCGAACCCGCGCAACGAATCGACGTGCTCGACAGGATCGCCCAATTTACCGGCGGCCAGTCGAGCGGGCTCCTCGTCAAACATTCCCTGACTGCTTCAGAAAGCCTGTACTGTTATTTGGGAGCGGAGCCCGAGAGCCTGCAGGCCTATTCCGAAGACTATCCGGAACTCGAGCCGATGCTGGAGCACGATTCTCCGGATGCCCCACAGGTGGTGAGCGCTACCGATCTCGTTCCTTACGACGGGTTTCGCCGCGGCCGTTTCTATCGCGAATGGGCGCACCCGCAAGGCTGGGTCGACGTTGCAAGCGCCGTGATCGAGAGGTCGGCTACAAGCTGCGCGTTGCTCAGCGTGGTCCGGGACCACGCGAGCGGCATGGTTGACGATGAAATGCGCCGACGCATGGCGCTGATCATACCTCATGTTCGCCGCGCGTTGCTTATCGGCAAAACCGTCAACGTCAAGAAAGCCGAATCGGCCTGTTTCGCTGACATTCTGGATGGGCTGAGTGCCGGCATGATCCTGCTCGATGCGAAAGGCCGCATTGTCCATGCCAATGCCGCGGGTACTGCCATTCTTGACGACGCCGACTTCTTGCGCACGATCAATGGCAGGCTGATTGCGAGCGAGTCTGCGATCAACACGGCCGTGCACGACATCCTGCTCGCTGCGGACGGTGGCGGCGATGATGCTGTCGGCGCCAAGGGCATTGCCCTGCCGCTTACAGCCCATACTGGCGAGCGCTACGTCGCTCATGTGTTGCCGTTGACATCGGGCGCACGTCGCGAGGCCGGGCTCGCCTACAACGCAGTCGCGGCGTTATTCGTTCGCAAGGCGACGCTAAAAGTCTACTCTCCTGCCGAAGTTATCGGCACGATGTACAAGCTGACGCCAACGGAGTTGCGTGTGCTGCTTGCTATCGTCGATGTAGGAGGTGTCCCGGAGGTTGCGGCTGCCCTCGGCGTCGCCGCCACCACCATCAAGACCCATCTCGGGCGATTGTTTGCAAAAACCGGCGTCGCCCGGCAGGCTGATCTGGTCAAGCTGGTGGCCGGGTTCTCTACGCCACTAGCCGGCTGAGGCCAGCTCTCATCGAAAGTCGTCAAACTCGAGCCGCGGGAACAAACCGGCCCTACGGTTCCGGTTGTGCCCTTCGACCTATCACTTTCACCGTAAAGCGAGGACTGATGAATACCCTTCTGAAAATGCCGCTGATGGCGATCTTGCTTGCCACCGTCTCGCTGCTTTCAACCGAGGCGAGCGCACAGGTGCCAGCACAGATTGCCGCGCCTGATGCAACAATGGTCGGCACAATTCATGCTGAGGGCGCTCAGCTCTACGAATGCAAGCGCGATAGCGGCAGCACGTCCTCGGCCCAGAGCGGCACGCTGAGCTGGAAATTCCGAGAGCCCATTGCCACGCTGATCGTCGACGGTAAAACCATTGGTCGCCACTACGCCGGGCCCAATTGGGATCATAGCGATGGCAGCGGAGTGAAAGCCAAGCTGGCTTCGAGCGTGCCGGGCTCAACCCCCAACGACATCCCGTGGCTCAAGCTCGAGGTGACGGAGCGACGCGGCAATGGGATATTGTCGGATGTAGCGACCGTCCAGCGCATCAACACCAAGGGCGGGGCGGTGCAAGGATCATGCGAGAACGAAGGCAACTACCGCATTGAGCCCTATTCAGCCGACTACGTCTTCTTGCGCAAAAACGAAACGACCGAGTACACGTCGTCCGTGAAGCGCTGAAGGCAGACCGATATTTGTAGCTGGCGATCCGGTCGCTTTGGAAAACCAGGCCTGCGCTGAGTGGCATCAGCGCAGGCGCTATTTCGAGGGCATCGCGACCTTTGCCCCGATGCCCTCGGGACGCGGGATCGCGGAATGGGCGTTCGCCAGCTTCTCGATGCGAGCTCGAATATCAGGCGGAAACGGCGCGGTCTTTCGCGCGCTCATGTCGATGTGAATCGTCATGTTTTCGGAAGTGGCGGATAGCCACCCCTCGCCGGCGTGGCGCAATTCCTCGAAAGTATGCAGCCGCTTCTCGTCAGCGGCGACCAGCAGAACTGAAACCTGCACCGGATCTCCCAGGTGAATCTCGCGCAAATAGCGCACGTGGCATTCGGCGGTAAACGTCGAGCGCTGACGCTCCTTCATGTAGCCGGGTCCGATCCCGAGCTTGAGCCATAGCTCATCGATCGCGCGGTCGAACATCACGTTGTAATAAGCCATGTTGAGATGGCCGTTATAGTCGATCCATTGCGGCTCGATCTGCATCACCGACGCAAGGAACGGGGCGGGCCTGAGCAGTACATCCTCGGCGGCGCCAGCAGACGTCATTACGATCTCCGTTTTGGCTTCAGCCACGACCTTGACCCCCTATATAAGCTTTGCAAGGGTCGCCCGCACGCCAGGAGGATCTGCCTTGGGCATAACCGTCAGCAACACCAATCGTCCGGAACCGCAGGCGCTGGCGAGCACCCTGGAAGCGCTGGCCGCCCGGTTCGGCAACCGCTTGATCACCTCGCAGGCCGTTCGCGACCAGCATGCGCATACCACCACCTGGCTGCCGCCGCAGCCGCCCGATGCTGTGGTGATGGCGCAGGAAACCGCCGATATCCAAGACGTGGTGCGGATCTGCGCGAGATACCGCGTTCCCGTGATCGCGTTCGGCACCGGCACCTCACTGGAGGGTCAGGTGAACGCGCCGGCAGGCGGCGTCTGCATCGACCTGCGCGACATGAACAAGGTGCTGGAGGTCCATGCCGAAGATCTCGACTGCGTGATTCAGCCCGGGATCACCCGCAAGGCGCTGAATGAGTACCTGCGCGATCAGGGCGTGTTCTTCCCGATCGATCCAGGCGCCGATGCGTCGCTGGGGGGAATGGCCTCGACGCGGGCGTCGGGCACCAACGCGGTGCGTTACGGCACGATGCGCGACAACGTGCTGGCGCTCAAAGTGGTGCGCGGCGATGGCGAAATCATCACCACCGGCACGCGGGCAAAGAAATCGAGCGCCGGTTACGACCTGACGCATCTGTTCGTCGGCGCCGAAGGAACTCTCGGGATCATCTGCGAACTGACCGTCAAGCTGCGCGGGATTCCCGAAATCATCGCGGCGGCCGCTTGCTCGTTCGAAACCGTGCGCGGCGCCTGCCAGGCCACCATTCTGGCAATTCAGACCGGCATTCCGCTCGCCCGGATTGAATTGCTCAATGCGGCGCAGGTGCGGGCGTGCAATGCCTATTCTAAACTGTCGTTGCCGGAGACGCCGCTGCTGCTGCTCGAATTTCACGGCAGCGAGAATGAGGTTGCCGAGCAGTCGAGGAATTTCAGCGAGATCGCCAAGGAATGCGGCGGCGGCGAGTTCAGCTGGACCACGAGACCTGAGGACCGCAGCAAGCTCTGGCAGGCGCGTCACGATGGCTATTGGGCAGTGAAGGCATTGCGTCCCGGGGCGGGCGTAGTGGCCACCGATGTCTGCGTCCCAATCTCGAGGCTGGCAGACTGTGTCACCGAGACCGAGGCCGATCTGGAGCGCCTCAATCTTCAGTCGCCGATCGTGGGTCATGTCGGGGACGGTAATTTCCATTGCTCGCTGCTGTGCGATGTTGACGATCGCGACGAGATGGCGCGGGGCGAAGATTTCATGCACCGCCTCGTGCAACGCGCGCAGGCGATGGGCGGCACCTGCACGGGCGAGCACGGCATCGGGCAGGGCAAGCAGAAATATCTGGAACCTGAGCTCGGTTCCCAAGCCATTGATGCGATGCGTGCGCTGAAACAGGCGTTCGATCCGCAAAACATTTTCAACCCGGGAAAGATCTTGCCGGCGGCCTAGCACCTGTACCGATCGAATCCTGCCGGCCTGGTCGACCGCGAACACAATCTTTTGCTTTTATCAAGGGGCATGGGCCATTGGGTGGTTCCGAGATGTGGTGGTTCAAGAAAACCAAGCGCCAGGAACTCTGGGACGAAGAGATCAAGTGGCCGATCGGCGATATTGAGGCGGCGCACAGGATACGCGAAATCTGCCGTTCCGCCGCCGATAGCGCCGCAAAGCTGGCTCGCGGTGCCGACAGCTCGGAAACAGAAATCAATCACGACAGCGAACGTTACGAGCGCGCCGCAAAGGCCGCGATGCAAATCGCCATCAAGATGTCCGACGAGCTGTTGCGCGATTCGTCGGTGCGACAGATCGTGAGCCTGTGCATCAGCGCGAACGATTTGAGGACCGCGCGGACATTGTTTCGCGCGATTCAGGCTCCATCGATCCGGGAAGACGTACTGAACGAGCATCCTATCCTGCGGCAGTGAGTTGCCTGGGCAAGGCTGCGCCGCACCGCGCTTTTGAGGAAAATCACTCCGATGCACGAGGATGTTCTGGTCGAACTCGAGCGGCGCCTCGGAGGCTTGCACGCGAAGCAGCGGTTGCGCATCGAAAGAGATCACGAAGCCCAGATCTTCGGCCAGGGTCTCACCTTCTTCCATCTGGAAAACTGGTACTCTCTTCATGCTGTGATTGAACGCGTGCTCAAGCTCACCGGGCTTTACTCGCGCGCCCGGCGCAACGCCGAACGTGTCCTTCTCAAGCGTAACGACATCCGCTGCGAAGATTTGCCGCCGCGCTTTGATGGTTTTACCATCTTGCACATCAGCGATATGCACGTGGACATGAACGAAGCCGCGATGCGGCGAGTGATCGAACTCGTCGGCGGATTGCGCTACGACCTTTGCGTTCTGACCGGTGATTATCGCGGCGAGACTTTCGGACCGTTCGAGGCCGCGCTCGACGGAGTACGGCGCGTGCGCCATCACCTCACAGGGCCAATCTATGGCGTGCTCGGCAATCACGACACCATTCAGATGGTTCCGGCGCTGGAAGCGATGGGAATAAGGATGCTGCTCAACGAGTGCGAAGTGATCGCGCGCGACGATCAACGCATCTTTCTGGCCGGCGTCGATGACGCGCACTTTTACCGGATGGACAATGTCGAAAAAGCCGCGATGCAGATTCCCGATGGGGCGTTTTCGATCCTGCTGTCACACACGCCCGAGATTTACCGCCAGGCGGCTGACGCGCATTTCAGGCTGATGCTGAGCGGGCATACCCATGGCGGCCAGATCTGCCTGCCTGGATCTATTCCCATAACGCTGGAATCGGTGTTGCCAAGACGGATGGGGGCGGGCGCCTGGCAGTACCTCAACATGATCGGCTACACATCGGTGGGAGCCGGTTCAAGCGTCGTTCCCGTGCGCCTCAATTGTCCGCCTGAAATCACGCTGCACTATCTGCGCCGGAGCTGATGGGAGGGAATAGGGCTCGTCAGTAAGGCTCGTCTCGCAGCTTGGCGTGGAACAGCAGGCGGGATAGCACCAGTTCGCCAGCAAAAAACAATCCGACCCCGAGCGCTATGTCGGCAGCCGTCAAGGACAGCGCATGGCGGCATGCCAGCATCGGGAAGATTGATTCGGGAATCTGATCCAGCCCGAGGGCTTTGCTACTCGGCGGCAAGTTCAGGCGGCGCTTGAAGAAACTGGAAAGCAGATCGCCTGCCATCGCCGCGCTTCCCGCGATGGCGCCGGTCGCTGGGTCCAGGCCGATCAGCGGTGCGCCCGCGGTAGCGGCGAGCACAGCGAGGCCAACGCCGCGCAGTGTTTTAGATGGCCCAAACAAAGGCCGCCCATCGAAAAATGTGATGCCAAAGTCCAGCGGAAAGGCAAAACGGCTGCCGCAGATTTTCTTCGCGATCAACGGCGCACCGTTCGCCAGCGCCAAGAGCACCATCATTTGCAGGATCGCCAAACCGTGCATCGTCTTAGCCTATCGCGGTCCACATGGTTCGTCATCGGGTTAGCCCACGATTGGTTCCGGCAGCCGCTTCGGGCACATTTTCGTTACGGGCCAGGCGTCCGCTAGCCGCGGAACTTTCCCTAAGGTTCAGCATTAGGAATGTTGCTTTGATCTTGCGGGAACCCTGGAGCGTAGCAATGGCAACCCAAATCGTCCTGGATCACAACGGCGATACCCGGCACAAATTCGATGCGAAGGACGCAAAGGCACTGCTCGAGGCCGAGCAACGGTTCAAGAAATTGACCGGCGCCGGTTTTACGGCGGCAGTCCGCTCCGCTTCCGGAGATCCGGTTGTCAAGCGCACGTTTGATCCGACGGCAGAAGAGACCGTGTTTTATCCTCGGCTGGTCGGCGGCTAGTAAAGTCGGTTCGAGGTCGTGAGACTTCTGCAAGTTGCAACAATCCGGCGTATCGTGACGGTCAGCTCACGTTGCGCGCGCAGCGTGCGCGAGTGGCTCTACGATCCCGGTCGGCTGAACGAAACCGAAACGCGCGGCGTGAAGCTCCTCAAGGAATGGCTATCCAAGGAGCAGCTTGCGCAGTACGAGCAGCACAAGTATTTCGACGTGACTGGCTGCCATAGCGGAAAGCGCTACCGGATACGCCACGGCACGGGAACCAATGTCTATGAGCTCGACGGCGCAGGTCGGCCGCGAGCCGGCTGGTGCTTCGTGCCGAAAGATTATCTCGTCGCCGGCGATGTCATGCTGGCCCAAAAGATCGCGCTGGAAACCGACGAGCTGGGCGCCTTGGCGATAGCAAACAACTTTTTGCCGCGATAGACGTCAATCCGCACTCCCGTCATGCTCGGCGAAGCGGGGCATGACCTCCGCCCGCGGCGATGACGGCGGTGTTTGCGGCAATGCCCCCGGGCGATGACGGCGGTGTGTTCGCGCTTCAACTGCGCAAACCCGGTGCTTCCTGCCCTGTGCGCGCCACATATTCGCTGTAGCCGCCGCCGTATTGGTGAATGCCCTCCGGCGTCAGCTCCAGCACCCGATTGGACAATGCGGCCAGGAAACGCCGGTCGTGCGAGACGAACAGCATGGCGCCCTCGTATTGGGACAGCGCGGTGATGAGCATCTCCTTGGTGGCCAGGTCCATGTGGTTGGTGGGCTCGTCCAGCACCAGAAAGTTCGGCGGGTCGAACAGCATCTTGGCCATTACCAGCCGCGCCTTTTCGCCGCCCGACAAAACCCGGCATCTCTTTTCGACATCATCGCCGGAGAAACCGAAGCAGCCGGCCAGCGCGCGCAGCGCGCCTTGGCCTGCCTGAGGAAACGAGTCCTCCAGCGATTGGAACACCGTGCGCTCACCGTCCAGCAGATCCATCGCGTGCTGCGCGAAGTATCCCATCTTCACGCTTCCGCCCACCGCAACCACGCCATCGTCCGGCGCGGTCGAACCCGCCACCAGTTTCAACAGCGTCGACTTGCCCGCACCGTTGACGCCCATCACGCACCAGCGTTCCCTCCGGCGCACCATGAAGTCCAGCCCGTCATAAACGCGCCTTGGGCCATAGCCCTTCTGCACCTTCTTCAGGCTCACCACGTCCTCGCCCGAGCGCGGCGCCGGCAGAAAATCGAATGACACGGTGTGGCGGCGCTTCGGCGGCTCCACGCGTTCGATTTTCTCCAGCTTCTTCACCCGGCTCTGCACCTGGGCTGCGTGCGAGGCGCGCGCCTTGAAGCGCTCGATGAATTTGATCTCCTTGGCGAGCATCGCCTGCTGGCGTTCGAACTGGGCCTGCTGCTGCTTCTCGTTCAGCGCGCGCTGCTGCTCGTAGAATTCATAGTCGCCCGAATAGGTCGTCAGCGCTCCGCCGTCGATCTCCACCACCTTGTTGATGATCCGGTTCATGAACTCGCGGTCATGCGAGGTCATCAACAGCGCGCCGTCATAGCCCTTGAGGAACTGCTCGAGCCAGATCAGGCTCTCCAGGTCGAGATGGTTACTGGGCTCGTCCAGCAGCATGGCTTCGGGGCGCATCAGCAGGATTCGGCCCAGCGCCACGCGCATCTTCCAGCCACCAGACAGCGCGCCGACATCGCCTTCCATCATCTCCTGGCTGAAGCTCAGGCCGGCGAGAACCTCACGCGCCCGGCCCTCCAGGGCATAGCCATCCAGCTCTTCGAAGCGCGCCTGCACCTCACCATAGCGAGCGATGATATCGTCCATCTCATCGGCAAGCTCCGGATTGGCCATTGCGGCCTCCAGCTCCTTCAGCTCGGCGGCAACCACACTGACCGGACCTGCGCCATCCATCACTTCGGACACCGCGCTACGGCCGGACATCTCGCCGACGTCCTGGCTGAAATAGCCGATCGTGACGCCGCGATCGACGGCCACCTGGCCTTCGTCGGGCTGCTCCTGGCCCGTGATCATCCGAAACAGTGTCGTCTTGCCCGCCCCATTTGGCCCGACCAGCCCGATCTTCTCGCCCTTCTGGAGCGCCGCTGAGGCCTCGATGAAGAGGATCTGGTGACCGATCTGTTTACTGACGTTGTCGAGACGAATCATGATG
>Ga0209474_10000455_pt1 | contig 44888 bp, 19 predicted proteins | sample GraSoiAngelo_145_FD_185902 | JGI IMG/M metagenome (GOLD analysis project Ga0209474, IMG submission 185902) | Grasslands soil microbial communities from the Angelo Coastal Reserve, California, USA - 14_1009_05_20cm (SPAdes) (version 2) | ecosystem: Environmental > Terrestrial > Soil > Grasslands...
CCGGTGCGCCACTGACCTTCACGGTATCGGCGACTGACGTGCTCGATGGCTCGGTCACGCCGACGTGTGCACCTGCGAGCGGATCGATATTCCCCTTCGGTACGACGACGGTGACGTGCACGGCGGCCGATAGTCACGGAAACATCGCGACGAGGGCTTTCACGGTGACGGTCACCGATACCACGGCGCCGGTGATCACCGTGCCTGCGAATGCAACGATCGAAGCCACGGGTCCGACCGGCGCGGCCTTCAGCTACGCCGCGTCGGCGGCCGATATTCTCGACGGCGGAGTCGCGATCAATTGCACGCCGGCAAGCGGCGTGACATTCCCTGTCGGCGCCACGAACGTCGCCTGCAGCGCGACCGACGGGCACGGGAACAGCGCCGCAGCGTCTTTCGCCGTGACCGTGACGGACACGACAGCGCCGATGCTCAACCTTCCGGCGAACGCGAGCATCGACACGACCGATCCGGCCGGCGCGGTCTTTACGTTCGACGCGACCGCACACGATCTCGTGGATGGCGGCGGAAGCGTGTCGCTCGTGCAGCGCGGCAATCTCGCGTACGACGGTACGTTCCGCGTGCCCTCGGGCTTCCTCCGCGGCCCGAACCTGACGCCGTGGCAGTTCGATCGAGCGATGTTCGATTACGGCGGCACCGCGCTCGCGTTCAATCCGGCCAACAACTCGCTGTTCGTCGTCGGGCACGACCAGGCGCAGCTGGTCGCGGAAATCGCGATCCCGCCTTTGGTCCGCAGCGCCACCGTCGCGGGTCTCAACACCGCGAGCCTGCTGCAACCGTTCACGGACGCGACCGACGGGCGATTGAGCCAGGTCAGCACCGATCCGTTGAATCCGCCGGATGTCACGATCAAGATCGGCGGCCTGCTGCCGTATCAGGATCGCCTCTACGCATCGGCCTACATCTATTACGACGGCCGGAGCAGTCAGAAGCTCTCGCACTTTGCGTCCGGCCTCGATTTGAGCGCATCGAACGACACGGTCGGACCGTTCGAGGTGAACCGGCCCGATTGCGATCCGTCGACCGGCCAGAATTGTCTGGGCGCCGGGTTCTTCGACGGCTACTTCGCACGCGTGCCGTCGGCGTGGCAGCCGGCGCTCGGCGGTCCGGTTCTGAACGGGAATTGCTGTCTCGGCGTCATCGGCCGCACGTCGTTCGGACCATCGCTCTTCGCGATCGATCCGTTGAAGCTCGGGACGACGGTCCCACTGCCGGCGAAGCCGCTGGTCTACTATCCCGAGGCCCATCCGCTGCTCGAGCCCGGCCTGCAACCGTGCCTCGATCGCGCCACATGCAATCCGTTCATCGACGGCTGGAATGCGAACAGCGCGTTGTTCAACGGCGTCACCGAAGTGAGGGGCGCTGTGTTTCCAGAAGGGACGCACAGCGTGTTGTTGTTCGGCCGTCAGGGTGGATTCGGTGCGTCGCCCACCCTGCCTGGATCCGGAGCGTTCTGCTACGGCTTCGGCACGAATGTGCCCGCGCTGGTCGGGATCACGCCGCCCGGCGAGATCGACCACTACTGTTACGACCCGGAGGACGGGTCGAAGGGTGTGCACGGCTATCCGTATCGCTACTACGTGTGGGCGTACGACGCGAACGATCTCGCCGCGGTCGCCGCTGGCCGCGTCGATCCGTTTGCCGTCAGACCGTACGCCGTGTGGCCGTTGACGATCCCGTTCTCATCGACGGGAAGCACGCATCTCGGCGGCGCCGCGTACGATCCGCAATCGGGCCGCGTGTTCATCGCTCAGTATCAGGGCGACGGCAATCTGCCATTGATTCACGTGCTGAAGCTGCAGTCGGTGATCTGCTCGCCGGAGAGCGGCTCACGGTTCCCGGTCGGGACGACGACGGTCGAATGTTCGACCAGCGACCGCGCGGGGAACCGAACGACGCAAAGCTTCACAGTGACCGTGAACCTGATCGATGTGACACCGCCGGTGGTGACGGCGCCCGTGGGTGCCACGCTCGAGGCAACCGGGCCGGATGGTGCGCCGTACGCGTTCACCGTCTCGGCGACGGACAACATCGATGGGCCGCTCGCGGCGAACTGCACGCCGGCGAGCGGGTCGACCTTCCCGTTGGGCGCCACGACCGTCAGTTGCAGCGCCACGGACGCGCACGGCAATACGGGTACGGCTTCGTTCGTCGTGACGGTGACCGACACCACGCGGCCCATCGTGACGGTCCCGGCGAATGCGACTGTTGAAGCGACCGATCCGACAGGCGCGTCGTTCGCGTTCACTGCATCCGCGACAGACAACATCAACGGCGCAGTCGCTGTGACGTGCAATCATGCGAGCGGGGCGACCTTCCCGATCGGCACGACGACCGTCACCTGCACGGCGACAGACGCTCGCGCCAACGTCGGGACGAACAGCTTCACCGTCACGGTACGCGATACCACGGCGCCCACGCTCACGCTGCCGCCGAATGCGGCCGCAGAAGCGACGAGTGCGGCGGGCGCGATCGTCACGTTCAGCGCGACCGCCGTCGATGGAGTCGATGGCGCGGTCGCGGTGAACTGCACACCGGCGAGCGGCGCGACGTTCCCGATCGCCGCAACGCTGGTGACGTGCACGGCAACCGATACGCACGGCAACAGCCGCGTGGGCTCGTTCACGATGACCGTGAGAGACACGACCGGACCCATCGTGACGGTCCCGGCGAACGCGACGATCGACGCAACGGGCCCGACGGGCGCCGCATTCACCTTCACGGCATCAGCTGCCGATACGGTCAACGGCGTCGTCGCGGTGAGCTGCACCCCAACGAGTGGCGCGACCTTCGCGCTCGGCACAACGACCGTCACGTGTACCGCGATCGACAGTTACGCGAACGCCTCCACGAAGACGTTCACGGTGACGGTGACCGACACGACGGCGCCGGTGATCGCCATGCCGGCAAGTGCGAGCGCCGAGGCGACGGGCCCAACGGGCGCAGCGTTCACCTATACTGCGTCGGCCGTCGACGCCTTCGACGGCAGCGTCGCGGTGACCTGCACGCCGGCCAGCGGCGCAACGTTCCCGATCGGCGCGACCACCGTGACGTGCACGGCAACCGATGCGCACGGCAACCGCAGAACGGCGTCATTCACTATCACGGTAACGGACACGACACGGCCCGTCGTGACGGTGCCGGCCAATGCGACGATCGAAGCGACTGGCCCGGGCGGCGCCCTATTCAGCTTCACCGCTTCTGCCGCCGACACCGTCGACGGCGTCGTCGCGGTCAGCTGTACGCCGGCGAGCGGCGCGACGTTCCCGCTTGGCACGACGACCGTCACCTGCACGGCGACCGACGCTCATGCCAACGCCGGGACGAACAGCTTCACCGTCACGGTGCGCGACACGACCGCGCCAACGCTGACGCTGCCGCCGAACACGACGGCGGAGGCAACGGGTGCGGCGGGCGCGATCGTCACGTTCAGCGCGACCGCAACCGATGCGGTCAACGGCGCCGTTGCGGCGAGCTGCACACCGGCCAGCGGCGCCACGTTCCCGCTCGCCACGACGACGGTTACCTGCTCGGCGACGGATACCCGCGCGAATGTCGCGACGAACAGCTTCACCGTCACGGTGCGCGACACCACCGCGCCGACGCTGACGCTGCCGCCGAACCCGACGGTCGAGGCGACGAGCGCGGCCGGCGCGATCGTCACCTACACCGCAAGCGCTATCGATGTGGTGAACGGCAGCGTCGCGGCCACGTGCCTGCCCGCGACGGGAACGACGTTCCCGCTCGGCACGACACCCGTGAACTGCACCGCCGCCGATGCGCGCGGAAACGCGGCGTCCGCGTCGTTCACCGTGACCGTGCGCGATACGACGCCTCCGGTCATCACGGTGCCGCCGAACCAAAACGTGCAGGCGACGAGTGGGGCCGGTGCGATCGTCACATTCACTGCGAGCGCGATCGACGCGGTGGACGGCAGCGTCACCGTGGCGTGCGTGCCCGCGAGCGGAACGACATTCCCGATCGGCACGACGACGGTCAACTGCAGCGCCGTCGACACGCGTCTGAACACCAGAGCGGCCGCGTTCACCGTGACCGTCACCAACACGCCGGCGCCGACCGTCACCCTGACGGCGCCGGCCAACGGCGCGACCGCCTCGGGCGCCAGCGTCACGGTCTCGGCGACCGCGACCGGTGCCATCGGTGTCCAGTTCAAACTCGATGGGTCGAATCTCGGTGCCGAAGATACGACGAGCCCCTATTCCGTGGTCTGGAACACGACGACGACCGCGAACGGTAGCCACACGCTCACCGCGGTCGCGCGCGACGCGGGCGGCCGCACCACGACGTCGTCATCGGTGACCGTGACGGTCAACAACGGCACGGGAGCCGTCGATCTGACCGTGGACGGCAATCAAAAGTTTCAAACCATCGCCGGATTCCAGGTGAACGCGAATTCGGCGCAGTGGAACAACGGACAGCTGGCGCCCGCGCTGGATATGCTCATCGATCAGGGCGTCGGCGTCTTCCGCGTGATCATCGACAAGGAAGACTGGGAGAGCACGAACGACAACGCCGATCCGAACGTCTTCAACTGGACCTTCTACAACACCGTCTACACGACTCCGAAATTCGAAAACCTGTGGAGCACGATCGGCTACCTGAATTCGAAGGGGATCGCGTCGGGCATCCTGCTCAACTTCATGGGACCTGGGCCGGCGTGGATGGGCGCGCCGAAGATTACGGCCGGCCTCGAGGACGAATGGGTCGAGACGATCGCGTCGCTCGTGTACTACGCGAAGGTGACGAGGAATCTTCAATTCACGCTGCTCGGTCCGGCGAACGAGGTCGACTGGGACGGCATCGAGGGGCCGCAGGTCGATCAGTTCCAGTACGCGTTGATGCTGCACAAGCTGGCCGTCAAGCTCGACGCGCTCGGACTGTCCGACATTCAATTCGTCGGTCCCGACACGGCGCAGGTGGGCGTCGGCGTCAACAGCTACTTCCCGCAATTGCTGGCCGATCCCATCGTGATGGCCAAAATCCAGCACTTCGGTCTTCACAACTATGCCGACTTGTCGGCGAACGCCGACGGCGTCATCAAGGCGTCGGCCTATCCGACCCGCGACTTCTGGATGACTGAAGCCGGCATGGGCAACGACTACTACGGGCCCGATCACCTGATAACCCAGATGAAGAACGGCGCCGCGTCGGCCGGTGTGTGGGACGCGTACACGAGCGCCTACAATCACCGCGCGAACGACGGCAACCCGATGATCGATCTCGTCAACAACGTATGGGTTCGCCGCCAATCGTTCTACGGATTCAAACAGCTCTTCAAGTTCGCGCAGCCCGGGGCGCAGCGCATCGGCGCGACGACCTCTACCACCAACCTGCTTGCGGTGGCGTTCAACAACCCATCTTCCGGTCAGGTGACGGTGGTCGGACACAATCAGACGGGCAGCCGCACGTTGAAAATTGCGCTGTCCAACCTGCCGGTGACGGGCACGATGCAGTTCTACGTGACCGATGCAGTACGTCAGTTCGAACGGCAGGCGGACGTGACGGTCGTCAACGGTGTCGTCACGATCCCGGTCGACCTCGATACGTATTTCACGCTGACGGCAATCACGACGCCCGACACGACGCCACCGACGATCGCGATGTCCGCGCCGGCCAACGGCTCGACCGTGCTTGGAAACGCGGTGACCGTGTCGGCGAGCGCGTCGGACAACGTCGCCATCGCGGGCGTCCAGTTCAAACTGGACGGCGCGAACCTCGGCGCCGAGGTCATGACGAGCCCGTACTCGATCGCGTGGAATACGACGGCGGCGGCCAACGGACAGCACACGCTGACGTCCGTCGCGCGAGACATGTCGGGCAACACGGCGACGGCGACTGCCGTCTCCGTCACCGTCAACAATCCTGTCGATGCGGCGCCGCCGACGGTGTCGATGACGGCTCCCGCGAACGGCGCAACGGTGTCGGGATCGAACGTGACCGTGTCCGCCACAGCCGCCGATGACGTCGGCGTCGTGGGCGTGCAGTTCCTGCTCGACGGCTCGCCGCTCGGCGCCGAGACAACGAGCCCGCCTTACACGATTGCGTGGGATGCGACGGCGACTCCGCTCGGGTCGCACACGCTCGCCGCCCGCGCGCGCGACGCGTCCGGCAAGCAGACGACGTCCACAGCGGTGACCGTGACGGTCGCCGCGCCGCCGCCTGGCGTTCTCGCGATCGACGCGACGGCGTCGGGCACCGTCGGAAGCCCGCTCTCGTCGATCACGTCGAGCACGTTCTCGACGGCGAGCGCGAACGAGCTGTTGCTGGCGTTCATCGGAGCAGACGACGCGAGCCCGGGCAACACGGTGACGAGCATCAACGGCGCAGGCCTCACGTGGGCGTTGGTCGTGCGGACGAATACCCAGCGCGGCACGGCGGAAGTCTGGCGCGCATTCGCACCCGCGCCGCTGACCAACGTGACAGCGACGGCGAACCTTGCGCAGCCCGCAGCCGGATTGATTCAGATCGTGACCTTCACGGGAGTCGATACGACGGGCACGAACGGATCGGGCGCGATCGGCGCGACCAAGTCGTCGAGCGCGGCATCGGGCGCGCCGACGGGAATCATCACGACGACGCGCGCGAATTCGTGGGTGTGGGCCGCCGGAACCGATTGGGCGAACGCGATCGCCCGGACGATCGGCTCCGGTCAGACGATGGTGCAGCAGTATCTGGCGCCGGTCGGCGATACGTATTGGGTGCAGCGAAGAACGGCGACGACCCCGACGAACGGTACCAGTGTCACGATCAACGACACGGCGCCGACCAGCGACATGTGGAACCTGAGTATCTGCGAGATCCTTCCGCGTCCCTGAGGCGAACACACCGCTGGACAGACTGAATGGACTCGGTTACCTTGTCCGCGTGAAAAACCTTTGCGGATGCGTGGCGCTGATTTCGATCGCGTTGCTGGCCCCTCCGCATCTATCGGGCCAGTCGGGCGGCGATCGCCTGATCCTCTTTGGCGACGTCGTCTACTTCTATCCTCCCGGTCACGCACGCAATTGTCTGCTCAACAATCAGTTCAAGCGAGGCGAGCCGGTCGGCTTCCGCATGAACGCGATCAATCCGGCGACCGGCAAGCGCGATCGTGCGACGGAGCTCGTCGTCCACCTGAACTTCGCCGGCAAGACGATCGACCTGCCGATGCGAGATCGCCAGAACGAGAGGCAGCCGGAACGGGAGTTCTGGGTTGCCAAGTGGATCGTGCCCGACGATGCGCCGATGGGCATCGTGCGGTACACGGTGACGGCGAAGGATCCGCAGGGGCGCACCGGCGAGTTCAAGCCCTTCGAAGTGCAGGCCTCGCAGATCACGATCGTTCCATAGCCCAGCGGACCAGTCGTGCGATCGATGAGACGCGCCGCGCCATATTCCCGTCTGTGCCTCGCGGCCGTCGTCGCTGCGGCACCGGCGTGTTCACGATCGTCGGCCGGTCAGGCGGCCGGCGTCGCGGCAGCGTCGCCCGCACCCACCTCACAAATCGCGACGCTCGATCTCGCGTACGACAAGCCGGCGATTGTCGGCGCCGTTGCACACGCGACAGCGAGCGGTCTTTCCGCCGGGAAGACCGTCGATCTCACGTGGGGCACCGTTACCGGTGGTTGGGTCGTCGAAGACTATTACCATTTCCGTGGCAAGAAATATTCTGAGACGACGAAGCTGCTCGGACAGTTTCCCGTCGATGCGAGCGGCCGGCTGAACGCGCGCTTCGTCGTGCCCGACGACTACGGCGGCGTGCACGAAGTCATCGCGCTCGTCGACGGCAAGCCGGTCGCGCAGACCGCCCTCAACCTCACGCAAACGTTTGCGATGACGCCTGCATCAGGTCCCGTGGGAACTCCGATCGAGTTGAAGGTGACGGGACTCGGTTGGCGAACGATGGAAAGCACCTGGGTTGTGAACTGGGACAACCAGGAGCTGGGCTTCGTGTCTGCGGCAGCGACGCGCGGATCGGCAGTGGCTCGCTTTCGCGCGACGGGGCCGGCAGGCGATCACATCGTCAAGCTGTACACGGGATGGCAAGGTCTCGGTTACCTGAATTACGAGCAGTCGCCGGTTGCGGCATTGCCGCGGCCTCAGTTCACATTTCGTACTACGCCCGGTGCGACATCCGACGTCGCGTACGCCGAGCCGTACCAGCCCCAGGCGATCCCGAAGACTGAAGCGTCGATCGCTGGAGCGCGGCTGACGCTCACTCCGACGCAGGGTCCCGTCGGCACACGCGCCGTTCTGAAGGGCGAAGGGTTCGCGCCCGGTAAGTCGATGCGGCTGGTCTGGGAGACCTCGGTCGGGAGCCGGGTGACGGACGGCGGCTTCACGCCGCAGGAAAACGAGATTGGCGAAATCACAACCGACGTCCACGGCCGAATCGATCGGACGCTGACGATTCCGGACGACCTCGGCGGTCTGCACGGATTGGCCCTTCGCCGAGGCGACGACCTCGTCGCACGGACGCACTTCGTCATCGAGACCAGCATCATCGACGTTTCGCCGCGATCGGGACCCGCGGGGACGCCGGTCACGATCCACCTGAAGGGCGTCGGCTGGACCGAATACGACAACATCTACGTCGCGACGTACGACAATGCCTACATGGGCTACGCCTGCGGATTCAACAGTCACGGCGATGTCGTTATCAACTTCACCGCCACCGGCGAGCCGGGCGCGCATCTGATCGATCTATATCCGGGGATCTATCAGGGCCCACCGACAGAACCGCAGCAGCTGTACCGGCTGCCGCAGCTGACGTACGCCGACGATCATCCGGGCAACAAGATTCCAGCCATTCGCGTCACGTTCGACATCACGCCGTCGCCGACCGGGCGCGCGCCGACGTCCACTCGCAACTGAGCGTGCATCGCGAAAATCAGACCTCGCCACTGCGGAGGACGCGGAGGTTCAGAGGTAGATATTACGAAAGAGGATAATACGGAATCGGAGATCATCTTTGCACATTTCGCGGCTGCTCCGAAAGTCCGGCCGTTCGGCGTCGATCCCTACGAGACCACGCGCACGGCGAACCGTCTGCCCTCGGATGCGTCAGGCGCCGGGGAGGGGTCGGCGAGGTCCGGCATCGGCGCGGCGACGAACAGCCTGCGCGCGGCTTTGGCGAGCCAGCGCGCGCGCCGAGCCGATTTCGCCACACGAGCGCTGTCCGTCGCGATGCCCGTATTGGCGTACATCTGCCGGTACAACTTCGAAATCAAGAGGAACGCGAGACGGGCGCGGAGCGATCGCACGCACGTGGAGCGCTGCCAGATCGCCGTCAGGCTGTAGAAACGGTCCCAGACCTGTTGCGTACCACGCCGAATCGTATCTGCCGACATCGTCGGATGGGGCGTGTACACGTTCGGCCGCTGGGATGGTGGGATCAGCCAATACCTCGTGAGCGGGGTGCCGGTGGTCGTGTCCGTCTTACCGACCTGCTGCTCCCATCTGGTGAAGTCCACGGTGCCGGGAAACGGCGTGAGCATGACGAACTGGGCGAAGGACACGCCGCTTCGTTGCGCCAGGTCCGCCGTCGCATCGAACGTGTCGATGGTATCGGTCGGAAGGCCGAAGATGAACGACCCGAGTACGTGAACGCCTTCCGCGCGGAAGGCCTGCAGCCGTGCAACGAGCGCCTCGCCGGCGTCATTGAAGTTCTTGTGGACGGCCTTCAGGCCTTCGGCGGTGACGGACTCGACACCGACGAGCGCGCCGCGGATTCTCGCCCGTCGCATCGCCGCGAGAAACGCGCGGTCCTCCGCCGCCTCCATGGTGATCTGCGTGAAGAACACCATGTCGTCGGGCAGCTGCTCGAGCCGGGCCATCAACTCGAACCGCTCGCCCCGGAGGGCCTCGAGCTCGCGGAGCCGCAACTTGTCGGCGCGGCGTTCGGCCGCCGCCAGATCCGCCTGCGTCACCGGATAGAAATTGTCATCGGCAAGAAGAATGAAGCGGAATCCTTTCCGCCTGAGCGCCACCACCTCGCTCACCACTTCGGAGACGGGTCGTTGACGCGGTCTCTGTCCATCGGTTCGCCACACCGAACAGAACGAGCAGTGCTTCGGACAGCCGCGCACGGTCTGAACCGATCCCCACATGTAGCGGTTGTCTGGCAGCAGGTCCCACCGTGCTGACGAAAAGGCCGCGGCTTCGATGCGGCCGCCGTCGTACGACGCGTCTGGCGCCCCGCTCTCGCAGTCGGCGAGCACCTGCGGCCACACGAGATCGCCGTCCCCGCTCACTACAACGTGCGCCCCTCCGTGCTCGCGGACTTCGTCCGGGAAGAGCGTGGCGTGAATGCCGCCGAACACGACGAACGCGCCACGCATGCGGGCGCTTCGCGCCACCGCGTATCCACGGAGGGCATTGGCAGTATGAATGCCGACGCCCACCACGTCGCCCGGATCGACCTGGTTCGGGTCGAACGGCTCCAGGGTCTCGTCGACGATAATCGGTGTACCGAAGCGGGCAGGCGTCGCTGCCGCCAGCACGTACAGCCAGCGGGGAGTGATGACAGCGGTTCCGAACGAGAGGTCGCTGGGATTGACAAGGTGAACGCGCACGTAGACACCTCAGAAAGAGCGGGCGATCTTTCTCCCGAATCGGCCGATGATTCTCTTCAGGCGCTGCAATTCTTGCGTATCAATCCGGTCGTCCTCGAGTACGTTCAGTACGAGCAGACTCGGAGAACCCTTGAACAGGCGCGTCGCGAGGTGCCTGAGCGCTCGGCGACGCGCCTGGCGTTCGTCCACGCGGGGCTGATAGATGAACGCCCTTCCGACCTTCTCGTGCGACACGTACCCCTTCGCTTCGAGAATCCGGAGGATCGTCTGGACCGTGCTGTATGTGGCCGCCCGCTTCTTGTTCAGGACAGCGACGACGTCGGCGACCGTCGCCTCATTTCGCTGCCATACCACGACCATCACGCGCGCTTCAGCGTCGGTCAACGCCGGCGATCGCCGACGCGGCATGCGGCTCCTTTTCTCTTAATACTTTAAGAGTTACAGGCGAGTGTATGACCGGCGGCCGGTTTAGGCAATGAAATAATTACGAATCGACCGTCCCATTTCGTATCGGCGGGATCTCACACGTGCGGAGCCAAATGGGCGCTGATGGAGAACGACGCTCAGCCGTTTTCCTGGACCGGTGATCCGGCCGCCGTCATCCAGGGTCGCGATCACGCGCGGTGACTGGCCGAACACTCCACCGGGGTGCGGGCCGGGCCCGCTGATCATCTCGACCGACACAATCTGCCGCGCCGCTTGTTGCCAGAGTCGATCGAGTTGCGCCGTGTTCGTCGCTGAGCGCCTCGCAATCGATCGTCACAAGGAGGCCGTTCAGCGGATCGCCGTTCGCGGTCGCGACCGCCGGTCGCGTCAGTTCCGCCGCCACTCGTTGCCTGCGTCGACGAATCTCCAGGAACCGCGAGTAAGGAATGTTGGAGCCGGGCACTAGCTCACCTCCGAATTCGTTCGACCGCAATCGCGCTCACCGGCCGTCTTTTGTCTCGACCGCATGGAGAATCTCCGCCACGGTCGGCGACGACGTACCCTTGAGAGCCGCCATGACGGCCGCGGGCGCCGCGCCGAGCGCGAGCAGAAGCGACGTGGTCGAGAGGTTTGCGCCCATCGACACGCTGACCGCCACAATGACCGCAAGGATCGCGATCCAGCCGCCGATCAGCCACGTCCGAAAAGCAATGTTCAACATGATGTCGACCCTCCTTCGGGTCCGTCTTGACGCCGTGGGGATGCGATGAGCGCGCGGAACTGTTCGCGTTCGAGCGCCTGCCAGCCAGAGACGCCTGCGGGGCGCCGCGGTTTCGCGGTGCGATCAGCCACCAATCGCGGTCGCTTCGCTGCGCGGACGTGTGCCGGGCGACGGACGTTCGACGGATCGTTCATGTGCGCTCCGATGGGTGGCCGAAATGGGCCTGTCGGCGCGCACCCGCGAAAAGACGGGGCACTGCTCGAACGCTGGCGGGCTCAGTGCGGTGTTGCAACATCACTATACAGGAATCGACGCTGCCGTGTATTTGCCGCGGGAACCCAGCCGTCGCAGCGTATACTTGACGCTTCACACCGCTTTCCTGAGCCCTGCGGCCACGTCGGCCCCCAGCTCTCACCAAAGCATGTTGCTGGAGAGCCGATGAAAAGTTTCTCGACCCCTTCGCCACCCCCGCCTGCGGGCGTCATCCCCACATCGTGTCCGGCGTGCCAGTCGTCGACGATCGTCACGACCGCAAAGAGCCCGGATGCCGACAGCTACTGGCGGTGCGAGCACTGCGGCGAAGTCTGGAACGCGTCGCGCTCGCAGACGGACCGGTATCGTGGGCGCCGATTGCGGTGACGCGGCCGCGTCGCCGCGGCAATCGCGGTCGCCGCGCCTCTCGCGTATGTCCTGCTGTCCTCGTGACGTCGTGATTTCGTGGATGTGGAGCCGTCACGCGTCCTTGATCGAGAAACCGCCGCGCGCCGAGCACCGACCGGCTCGAGGAGCGTAAGACACAAGGCGCCGGAAGAGCGCGCCTAGGACGTCATCGCGAAGCCGAACCGTGAGGACGACACATGGGTTGGCGCCTCCGAGTTACCATCATGCATGAACGCCGGAAGGCCAACGCGGCTGTGGGCGCAACCGGGACCTGCCATCAATGGGTGACGCCGGCGTCCCCCGTCCGACGCCAGGGGCGATCGAGCTCCTTGGAATTGAACCGCTCGAAGAGTACGCGAGGCGGCTGGCCGCCCTGCTCACCGTTTCCTCGCGCGGGCGCGGTAACAGCCGCGCGCACCTGAAGCGACTGCGCCAACATACGCGCACGCTTCGACAGGTCTACACGTCGCTGGCCGACGACGCGAAGCGCGGAGAGCCGTCGTCGCCTGCGGCCGAGTGGCTGCTCGACAACTTCCACATCGTTCTCGCCGCGCTCCGCGATATCCATCACGATCTGCCGCCCGCGTTCTTTCGGCGGCTCCCGCGGATCGCTGCCGACGAGTTCGCGGGCCTGCCGCGCATCTACGCGATGGCGCTCGAGCTGATTCGGTGCAGCGCCGGACGTCTCGACTCGCAGCGCCTGCACCGATTCGTCACGGCGTTCCAGTCGATTACGCCCCTGACAATGGGCGAGCTCTGGGCGTGGCCGTCGGCGTTGAAGCTGGCGCTGGTGGAACACCTGCGCACGAGGGCGGACATCCTCGCGACGAGTCGCGCCCACCGCTTCGACGCGGATCGACTGGTGGACGCGCTCGAGACACCCGCACACGTGCGCGATCGCTGGCCGTCTCACGTGCATCCGGCGTTCGTCATCCGCCTGCTTCAGCGGTCGCGCGAACGCGAGACTGCGGCGCCGCTGCGCCACGAGCTCGATGCGGCACTGGCCTCGCGCGGTCAGACGATTGAGGACGCCATCCGTTCGGAGGCGCGGCATCAGGCGGCCGAACAGGCCTTCATGGCGAACCTGATTGGAAGCCTCCGACTCGTCTCGTCGTTCGACTGGAGCGAGTTCTTCGAGAGCGTCAGTTTGGTCGAGCAGGTCCTCCAACGCGATCCGGTCGCCGTGTACGGACGCATGGATTTCGCCAGCCGCGACCGGTACCGGCACGCCGTCGAAGAGCTGGCCGAGCCCACGGGCGATGCCCAGGTGCGCGTCGCGCTGAAGAGCGTCGAACGCGCTCGGCAGATCGCGGAACGCACGCCCGATGCCCGCGAGGCGCACGTCGGCTATTACCTGATCGGCGAGGGCCGCCGACAGTTCGAACAGGGCATCGGATGGGAGCCGGGACTGGCAGTGGATCTGCGGCGCGCGTTCTTCCGGCACGCCACGGCGGGGTATCTGGGCACCATTGCCCTCGGCACGTCAGCGCTCGTCGCCGTCGCTCTCGCCTACGCTCGTGCGCACGGGTGGCGCTGGCCGATCCTGATGGTCGTCGCGCTGCTGACGCTCGTGCCAACGAGCGAACTGACGATCCAGATTCTTCAACGGCTCATCAGCCGCTTCATCCCGCCGCGACGCCTCGCCCGCCTCGACCTCGTCCGGATTCCGGAATCGGCCCGCACCATGGTGATCATCCCGACGATTCTCGACAGCGTCGAGCGTGCGCGGGACCTCGTGGCGCACATCGAAGTGCAGGCGCTCGGCAACCTCGATTCGCATATTGACTTCGCCATTCTCAGCGACTTCAAGGACGCCGATGCGAAGAGTCTCCCGCTCGATGCGGAGATTCTCGCGGCGGCTGCCGACGGCATCAGGACGCTCAACGCGAAACATGGCAACGGCGGCCCGGACCGTTTCTTCCTGTTCCACCGCACGCGTCAATGGAACGAGCACGAAGGCCTCTGGATGGGATGGGAGCGCAAGCGGGGCAAGATCGAAGAATTCAACCGGCTGCTCCGCGGCGCAACCGACACCAGCTTCGTGCTGACCGTCGGCGACGCCGCGATCCTGCCGCAGGTGCGGTACTGCATCACGCTCGACAGCGACACGCGTCTGCCCAGGGATGTCGCGCGACAATTGATCGGCATCATCACGCATCCGCTGAATCGGCCAGTGTTCGACCCGGCCGTCGGCCGCGTCACGAAGGGGTACGGGATCCTCCAGCCTCGCGTGAGCGTCACGTTCACGAGCGCCGCTGGTTCGCTCTTCGCGCGGTTGTACGCCGGCCACACCGGCGTGGATCCGTACACGACGGCGGTGTCGGACACCTACCAGGATGTGTTTGCCGAAGGCATCTTCACGGGAAAGGGTCTGTACGATGTCGACGCGTTCACCGCGGCGCTCGAGGACTCGGTGCCGGAAAACGCGTTGCTGTCGCACGACCTGTTCGAAGGACTGCACGCGCGGGTCGCTCTCGTATCGGACGTCGAGCTGGTCGATGAATATCCGTCGAGCGTGCTCGCGCACGCGCGACGGCAGAACCGATGGATCCGCGGCGACTGGCAGATCCTTCTGTGGCTGTTCCCGTTCGTCCCGACGCGCCACGGCATCAAACGCAATTCGTTCCCGCTGATCTCGCGTTGGAAGATCCTCGACAATCTCCGCCGCAGCCTCGTCGCGCCGATGCTGCTCGCACTCCTCGTCGCCGGCTGGATCGTCCTGCCGGGCGCTCACTGGTTCTGGACCGCGACCGTGCTGGCCGTGATGGCGGCGCAGCTGCTGCCCCTGGTTGCGCAGATGCTCGTCGGGCCGCGCAAGGCGCAATCCTTCCCGGTGTTCTGGCGCAACCTCCGGGCGGACTCGGCGATTGCGCTCGCGCAGATCGTCCTCGGCGTCACGTTTCTCGCGTATCACGCCTGGGACACGGCGCACGCCATCGTCTTGACGCTGATCCGGCTGACGATTACGAGGCGACGTCTCCTCGAATGGGAAACAGCCGCCGCCGCAGCGGCGCGGGCGGCCGGCATCGTCGGCGGCCGCGCACTGCTCGGATTCGTCGACGACATGATCGCCAGCCCCATCATCGCCGCGGTCGTGGCGCTGCTCGTCTCGATCGCTCACCCGGAGGCCCTGTCCTCGGCACTGCCGTTCGTGGGACTGTGGGCGATCGCGCCCGGTGTCGCGTACTGGCTGAGCCTGCCGGTGGGGCCGCGCGAGCGGCCGCTCACCGATCGCGAGCGCCGGCTGCTGCGCAGGACGGCCCGGAAGACGTGGCGGTATTACGAGACATTCGTCACGGCGGCCGACGCGTGGCTGCCGCCCGACAATTACCAGGAAGGCGCCGAGCCGCGCCTGGCCAGGCGCACTTCCCCGACCAACATCGGCATGACGCTCTTGTCGACGCTGGCCGCGCACGATCTCGGGTACCTGACGACCGAGACGTTCATTCGTCGGCTCGACGGCACGCTCACGACGCTCGAAGGGCTCGAGCGCCATGAGGGCCACTTCCTCAACTGGTACGACACAGTGACGCTGGCGCCGCTGCGCCCTCGATACGTCTCCACGGTGGACAGCGGCAATCTCGCCGCCGCGCTCGTCGCGCTCGCGCAGGGCCTCCTCACGCTCGCCGCGAACCCGCAGACGCGGATGCATCTGCTCGAGGGCTTGATCGACACGAGCGATCTGCTCGCGCTGGCATCCTCGTCGAGCGCGGCGTCGGAGCCGCCGAGCCGCGAAACCATCGCCCGCGTCAACCGTCTTGCTCGCGACATCATCTCGGAAGTTCGACGCGAGCTCGCCGGCGACGAAGACGCATCTCTCACAGCGCTCACGGACGAGCTCTCGGAGGCGGCCGCGTCGCTCTTCCATCGCGACGAATTATCGGAGGTCGCGAATGAGATCGGGTTCTGGGCCAGGGCCGTCGCCGACGGCGTCGCGGCGCTGAACAGCGCGCCGGCAGCTCCATCGCATGACGTTCTCGTTGCTCTCGCCCAACGGGCCTCCACCCTCGCAGACGGGATGCGGTTCGAGTTTCTGTACGATCGTCGTCGCCGAATCTTCTCGATCGGCTATCGCCTCGCCGACGCAGACGGCCCAGGCCGGTTGGACAGCTCGTTCTACGATTTGCTGGCTTCGGAAGCGCGGCTCGCAAGCTTCGTCGCCATCGCCAAAGGTGAAGTCCCGCAGCATCACTGGTTCCACCTCGGACGCCTCGTCACGAACATCGACGGTCGTGCCACGCTCATGTCGTGGGGCGGCACGATGTTCGAGTACTTGATGCCGCAGCTGCTGCTGCGCGGATACCCCGGCACGCTGCTCGACGAGAGCTGCCGCGCGAGCGTCCGCCGCCAGATCGAGTACGGCAAGGAGCGAAGCGTGCCGTGGGGCATCTCGGAATCGGCGTACTCGTTCACGGATCGCGCCGGTAACTACCAGTACAAAGCGTTCGGCGTACCGGGCCTGGGGTTCAAACGGGGCCTCGCCGATGAACTGGTCGTGTCACCCTACGCCACCGCGCTGGCCGGCCTGATTGATCCGGCCGCCGCGGTGTCGAACTTCACGCGGTTGGCTCGAACGGGACTTGACGGCCGGTTCGGCTTCTACGAATCGATCGACTACCGGCCGCGGAAACCGGCAGGCGATGCGGGCACGACCGCCGGCGACACGCAGACGGAAGTCGTGCGCGCGTTCTTTGCCCACCATCAAGGGATGTCGCTCGTCGCGCTGGCCAACCTCCTCCACGACGACGTCTTCGTGACGCGGTTCCACGCCGACCCTCGAGTCAAAGCGACGGAATTGCTGCTGCAGGAGCGCGTTCCCCGCGAAGCGATTCTCGCGGAGGCGCGTCCCGCGGAAGGAACCGTCGCTGCGCCGTCGATTGGCGCGGCCGCCTTGCGGCGTTTTCGAACGCCGCACACGACCAGTCCTCATACGCAGTTCCTGTCGAACGGTCGCTACACGGCAGCCCTGACCCATGCCGGCGGCGGATCGAGTACGTGGCGCGGCCTGTCGGTGACGCGCCGGCGCGAGGACCGCACGTCGGACGCGGGAGCCCATTTCATCTACCTCAGAGATCCCTGGTCGGGCGACGTCTGGTCGCCGAGCTACCAGCCGATTTGTCGCGAGCCGGATGAATACGACGCGACCTTCGAGCTCGAGAAGGTGACGTTCCGACAGCGAGACGGCGACTTCGAGACGCAGCTCCAGGTCGTCGTGTCGCCGGAGGACGATGTGGAGGTTCGCAGGCTGTCGATCACCAATCGCGGCGATCGGCCGCGGGAGATCGAGGTCACGAGTTATGCGGAGATCGTGCTCGCGCGTCCGGAGGACGATCTCGCCCACCCCGCGTTCGCGAAACTGTTCATCGAGACCGAGTACGACGCCCAGAGCGCGGGCCTTCTGTTCAGCAGGCGCCCCCGATCGGCCGACGAAACGCATGCCTGGGCCTTCCACGTGCTCGCCGTGGACGGCCGGCTCGGCGGCGCCGTCGAATGGGAAACCGATCGCGCGCGATTCCTGGGGCGTGGACGATCGCCCTCCAGCCCAATCGCCCTAGATGGCCGCGCATTGTCGGGAACAACCGGCGCGGTGCTAGATCCGATCGCCGCCGTGCGCGAGCGCGTGCGGCTGGCGCCCGGCGCGTTCGTGCGCGTCACGTTCGCAACCGGTGTCGCCCACGATCGAGCGACGGCTCTTGCGTTGGTGCGGAAGTACCGCGATGCGAGCGCCGCGGCTCGCGCGTTCTCGATGGCCTCGACGCACGTACACGTCACGCTGCAGCACCTGGGCCTGACCGACGATCAGGCGATGCTGTTCGATCGGTTGGCGTCACGCGTCTTCGGATCGGACGCGTCGTGCACGAGCCCCGACGACGTCGCACGGAACATCTTCGGTCAGTCCAATCTCTGGGGTCACCGGATCTCCGGGGACCTCCCCATCGTGCTCGTCCACGTCGCCGACGCGAGCGCCATCGCCCTCGTGCGACACCTGCTGCACGCGCAGGAGTACTGGCGGGTCAAGGATCTCCGCGCCGATCTGATCGTCCTGAACGATCGCCCCGCGGACTATCTCGACGAGGTACAAGGACAGCTGACGAACCTGCTGCAGGAGCCGCGCTGGAGCGGGTGGCTCGACAAACCGGGCGGGATGTTCCTGCTGCGATCCGACGGCATGCCGGAAGTTGACTGCCACCTCCTGTCGGCCGTCGCGCGCGTCGTCCTGCGCGGCGATCTTGGCGAGCTGGCGCCGCAGCTCAATCGGAAGGCCCCTTGGCTGTCCCCCGCCGAGATCGTTCCGCAATCGAGCGTACTGCGGCCGCCGAAGCCGGCGTCTGTTCCCGTGTCGGTTGGGCCGCGGGTGATGGAGAACGGAATTGGCGGCTTCAGCCCCGACGGACGCGAGTACGTCGTCGTCCTCGAGGGCGATCGCGACACGCCGCTACCCTGGTCGAATGTCCTTGCGAACCCCGAGTTCGGCACTGTGCTGAGCGCCTCAGGCGCGGTCTATACGTGGGCCGGCAACAGCCGCGAGAACCGGCTGACGCCGTTCGCCAACGATCCGATCAGCGACCCGACAGGCGAGGCGATCTTCCTGCGCGACGAGGACGACGGCACCGTGTGGGGAGCGACACCTGGCCCGCTTCCGCGCACGGCGGATTCGGTCCGCTGGGTCATTCGCCACGGAGCGGGCGTGACGCATTTCCAGTCCGCGGTGGAAGGGCTCGAGCAGGATCTTACGATCTCGGTCGCGCCGGACGATCCGGTCAAATTATCGCTGCTGACGCTGAAGAACACCTCGAGCGCCACGCGGCGTCTGAGCGTGTTCGGGTATGTCGAGTGGGTTCTCGGGCCGCCGCGGTCCGGTGAACGCAGGTTCGTGGTGTCGGAGCTGCACGAATCAACCGGGGCGATTCTTGCGAGAAACGCCTACAACACGGAATACAAGGATCGCGTCGCCTTCTGGCTTGCCACCGAACCGTCGCGGTCACTCACGTGCGATCGCGCCGACTTCATCGGGCGGAATCGGACGCTGGCCGCGCCGGCGGGATTGTTCGGCGAGGGTCTCGGTGGACGAGTGGGCGCAGGCCTGGATCCATGCGCGGCGCTGCAGATCAGGATTGAGATCCCGCCAGGGGAATCGCGCCGCGTCGCGTTCGTCCTGGGCCAGGGGAGCAATGCATCGCACGCAGTCGCGCTCGCCACACGGTACGCCCGCCTCAGTGAAGTGGAGCACGCGATTGGCCGCTCGGCGCGATTCTGGGACGAGACGCTTGGCGCGATAGAGGTCCACACACCGGACGATTCGTTCGACCTCCTGGTGAATCGCTGGCTGCTGTATCAGGCGCTCAGTTGTCGCATCTGGGCCCGGAGCGGCCCGTACCAGCCGGGCGGCGCGTTCGGATTCCGCGACCAGCTTCAAGATGTTCTGTCGCTGCTGTATTCGAGACCGGATCTCTGTCGTTCACATCTCGTGCTGGCCGCGTCGCGGCAGTTCGTCGAGGGGGACGTGCAGCATTGGTGGCACCCGCCGGCCGGACGCGGCACGCGCACGCGATGCTCGGACGACCTGCTCTGGCTGCCGTATGCGGCCGCCGTCTACGTCGCGCGAACGGGCGATCGGTCGCTGTTCGATGAGGTCGTGCCATTTCTCGAGGCGCCGCCGCTCGCCGCTGACGAGAGTGAATCGTACGGTTTGCCGTCGGTCTCGCAGGAAACCGCATCGGTGTTCGACCATTCGATTCGCGCCATCGATCGCGCGCTGAAGTACGGCGCGCACGGGCTGCCGCTCATCGGCTCCGGCGATTGGAACGACGGCATGAACCGCGTCGGACACCTGGGGCGTGGCGAAAGCGTGTGGCTCGGTTGGTTCCTCGTCGTGGTGCTGAAGCAATATGCGGCGCTCTGCGATGAACGAGGCGACACCGGCCACGCGCAACACTATCGAAGTGAAGCCCAGTGGCTCACCGGCATGCTGGAGCTCGCGTGGGACGGCAACTGGTATCGTCGTGCCTATTTCGACGACGGCACGCCGCTCGGTTCGGCGCAGAACGAGGAATGCAAGATCGACTCGCTGACGCAGTCGTGGGCGGTCTTCTCGCAGGAAGCGGATCCACGGCGCACCGCCCGAGCCATGGAGGCCGTACGCGCCCATTTGGTGCGGCGCGACGCACAAGTGGTGCTGCTCCTGACGCCGCCTTTCGATCGCATGCCCCACGATCCCGGGTACATCAAGGGCTATCTGCCAGGCGTACGCGAGAACGGCGGGCAGTACACGCACGCAGCGCTGTGGACAGTCATCGCGCTTGCACAATCAGGCCTCGGGGACGAAGCCATGGAACTCTTCCACATGGTCAATCCGATCAATCACACGCGCACGCCGGAGGCGCTCGAGCAGTATCGCGCGGAGCCGTACGCGGTGGCGGCGGACGTCTACGCCCATCCGATGCATCTCGGTCGGGGCGGCTGGACGTGGTACACCGGTTCAGCCGGGTGGATGTACCAAGCGGCTGTCGAGCGACTGCTCGGACTGCGCCGGGCCGGCGCGACGTTCAGCATTGCTCCGTGCGTTCCGGCAATGTGGCCCGCGTTTTCGATCCGCTGGACGGTGGGCCGCGCCAGCTATCACATCTCGGTCATCAACCCGGATCATCGATGCTGCGGCGTTCGGTCGGCCGAGCTCGACGGTGCTGCGATCGATCCGGATGCGATCCCTGTTCTCGATGACGGCCAGGCTCACGACGTCGTCGTGCAGCTCGGCGACCCCCGCCAGCGCGTTGTCCCGTCCTTCGTGGGAGCGACCACCGGAACACCGACGCGATGATCCCCTGCCAGACCAGTTGATGCGTGTCTTCGATCTCGACTTGTGGCGCGGTGACCGGCCGGGCCGCGACGAGCAGCTGGACGCGCATCGTTTCGGCATCTGGCTCGAAGTGCTGATGGAATCCGGTGCGACGGTCGCAGCGCAGAAACGCCACCGCCGTGTTGCGCACAAACGTGCTCCACAACTGCGACCGCGCGCGGCCTCCCCGCCTCCTGCGACGTTTGTCTGAGTGACTTCAGACTTTCGATTCATTCACACGCAGCGATCGCCTTTGTAGGCTCCGCGCGTCCTCGCGGAATCCTTCCCCCAGGGTCTCTCCACTGCCGTCCGCGTATCGAGGCACGCGGCGAAGGAGCGGGATATGCGACGCGCCAGCCGTTCTCGAATTGTCAGGGCGACCATCCTCTGCGTTCTCCACGTCATCGTCCTCAGGTCCGCGGTGCAGCTGCTGAGCGCAGCGCCGCAGATCACAACAACATTGCTGTCGTGCGACGCGCCTGCCAACGCGATCGTCGCCGAGAACTGTCTGCCCGGCGCTACCGACCTGAACCTCGCGACCGCCAATGACCTGTCGATTCAGGGATTCGCCGACGGCATCAGCGTCAATACCGGACAGACGGTCCAATTCAAGATCAAGACGGACGCAACCAGCTTCCGCATGGACATCTACCGACTTGGCTACTACGGCGGTGCCGGTGCCCGGAAGATCGTGACATCCAACTTCACGCAGGCGCAGCCGCAGCCCGATTGCTTGTCGGACGCGACGACGGGCCTCGTCGACTGCGCGAACTGGGCGGTGTCGGCCTCGTGGGACACGAGGGGCCAGACGTCGGGCATCTACCTCGCGAAGTTGACGCGCACCGACGGTATTGGCGCCGGCGCGAGCCACATCCCGTTCATCGTGCGCGACGATGCGCGCGCGTCGGACCTGCTGTTCCAGACCTCCGATACGACGTGGCAGGCGTACAACCGCTTTGGCGGCGTGAGCCTCTACTGCGGCGGGCCGCAGTCCAACACCGGCAGCGATTACAGCTGCCCGACCCGGGGCGTGAAGGTCAGCTACAACCGCCCGTTCGATACACGCGATCACGATCCCCAAAGCTGGCTGTTCAACGCCGAATACCCGATGCTCCGCTGGCTCGAAGCCAACGGCTACGACGTGAGCTACTTCACCGGCGTCGATGCCGACGCCAGCCCGGCGCTGATCAAGAGGCACAAGGTTTACCTCTCGGTCGGCCACGACGAGTACTGGTCGGCGAATCAGCGCGCGAACGTCGAAGCGGCGCGCGACGCCGGCGTCAATCTCGCCTTCTTCAGCGGCAACGAGGTGTTCTGGAAGACGCGCTGGGAGCCAAGCCTCGACGGCGTCACGTCGCGTCGAACGCTCGTCAGCTACAAGGAAACGCTCAACGACGCGAAGATCGATCCGTCGCCGGAGTGGACCGGGACCTGGCGCGACCCGCGCTTCAGCCCGCCGGCCGACGGCGGCCGGCCGGAAAACGCACTGACCGGCACGATCTGGACGGTCAACTGCTGCACGTACGCGATCACCGTTCCCGCCGAAATGGGCGCGCTCCGATTCTGGCGCAACACCGGATTCGATACGCTGGCGCCCGGCACGTCGGCCACGCTGACATCGGACACGCTCGGCTACGAATGGGACGAAGACCTCGACAACGGATCGCGGCCGGGCGGCCTCCTGCGGTTGTCGTCGACGATCGTCGACGTTCCGGAGAAGGTCACCGACTACGGCGCTCACGTGGGCGCGGGCACCGCGACGCACTCGCTCACGTTGTACCGGAAGAACACCGTGGACCCGCAGGGCACGCACTCGGCGCTCGTGTTCGGCGCCGGCACCGTGCAGTGGTCGTGGGGCCTCGACAGCGTGCACGACCGTGGCACCTCGATTCCCGATCCGGCGATCCGGCAGGCGACGGTGAATCTGTTCGCCGACATGAACGCGCAGCCCGGCACAATTCAATCGGGTCTCGTCGCGGCGAGCCCGTCGACCGACACCGATGCGCCGGTCGCCACGGTCACCTCGCCCGCCGACGGCGCCACCGTCGAACAGGGCGTTCGCGTCACCATCTCGGGGACCGCCGCCGACGTCGGCGGCCGGGTCGCGGGCGTCGAAGTCTCGCTCGACGGCGGTACGATCTGGCACGGCGCCAAGGGTCGGACGAACTGGACCTACGAGTGGCTGCCGCAGGCAACCGGCCAGACCGTCATCAAGAGCCGCGCGACCGACGACAGCGGCAACGTCGGCGCCGCGTCGGCGTCGATCGCCGTGAACGTCGGTCCGAGCAACTGCCCGTGCACCAGCCTGTGGAACCACGACACGACGGTTCCGGCCGTGATTGACGGTGGCGATGCGACGGCTCAGGAGATCGGCGTCAAGTTCACGAGCGATATCGCCGGCTTCATCACGGGCGTTCGGTTCTACAAGAGCTCCAGCAACACTGGGACGCACATCGGCAACCTGTGGAGCGCAACGGGCTCCCTGCTGGCGAGCGCGACGTTCTCCAGCGAGAGCGCGACCGGCTGGCAGCAAGTCAGGTTCAACACCCCGGTGGCGATCAATGCCCACACCACCTACGTCGCGTCGTATCACACGAACGTCGGCCACTACGCGGCCAATACGAGCTACTTCGTGTCGGCCGCCGTCGATTCGCCGCCGCTGCACGCGCCGGCCGGGACGAACGGCGTGTTCGCGGTCGGGGCGAGCGCCTTCCCGGGCTCGTCGTTCCACGCGACCAACTACTGGGTCGACGTCGACTTCGCCGAGTCGGTGGCCGATGCGAACGCGCCGGTGATCTCGAACATCAACGCCACGGCAATCGACGGCTCGACCGCGGTCATCTCCTGGCGAACGAACGAGGACGCCGACTCCCGCGTCGAGTACTCGACCAATGCGTTGCTGCCGCCGGCCGGGACGCTCAGCGTCGCGAACGGAGCGTTTGTCACGCAGCACACGATCACGCTGACCGGCCTCACGCCGTATGCGACCTACTGGTTCCGCCTCACGTCGCTCGATCACGCGGCCAACGCCGCGGTTTCGCTCGCCCCGAGCTTCACTGTGCCGGGACCGACGCTGCACGACACGTCGACGCTCGACTTCTCGGCCGGCACGCCCGAGATGGCTTGCGACGGGAACGGCGCGAACTGCGTTGCGAAGACGTACGTCGCCGAAACATCCGACGGCGAAGTGATGATCGCGCCGGCGGCGGGCGCCGAGTTCTCCGGCGCGAGCCTGCCGAGCGGATGGATTGGCGCCATTCTGGGCGCCGGCGGTTCGTTCAACGTCCTCGGCGGCAACCTCGTCGTCGACGGCGCGCAGGTCGGCACGTGCGACGCGAACGCAGCGGCGGGCTGCGACACCGGCAACTACGGACCGGGACATACGCTGGAGTTCGGCGCGACGTTCACAGGCGATCCGTTCCAGCACGCAGGATTGGGCGTGACGTTCGGCAACCCGCCGTGGGCCATCTTCTCCACCGGCGGCGGCGGTGCGTTCTTCGCGCGGACGAACAGTGGCTTTGGATCCTTCGACACGGCTCTAGACGTCGGTCTGCTTGGATCGCCGCACCGCTACCGGATCGATTGGACGGCGTCGAGTGTGACGTACTCCGTCGATGGCTTGCAGGTCGCATCGCACGCGGCCGGCATTGCGGGCCCGATGCGTCCGATCGCGGCGAGCGATCTAAACGCGTTCGGCGGCAACATCGTCGTCAACTGGATTCGCATGTCGCCGTATGCCCCGTCGGCATACTTCCTGTCGCGAGTGTTCGACGCCGCCGGTCAGGTGAACTGGCACAGCGTGTACTGGACGGGCACGACGCCTTCAGGGACCAGTCTCGCGATCTCCGTCCGCACCGGCAACACGCCGACGCCCGACGGATCGTGGACCGCGTTCCAGCCGATCGCGGCTCCGGGAGCGTTCAGCGCGCTGTCGCAGTACATCCAGTATCGAGCCGATCTCGCGACGGCCGATCCGTCCGTGACGCCGCAGCTCGAGGACATCATCGTCAGCACCGACCAGGCGCCGTCCGCCGTCAACGACACCGCGACGACGGCGTTGAACACGCCCTATACCTTCGCCGCGACCGGCGCGACGAGCCTGAAGGCGAACGACAGCGATGCGGACACGCCGTTCGCGCAGCTGCGGGTGATTGCCATCTCGCAGCCGGCGAACGGGTTCGCCACGTTGAACGCGAACGGGTCGGTGACATATACGCCGGCTGCCGGTTTCAGCGGCGCCGACGCCTTCACCTACACGATCACCGACGGACTGCTGAAGGCGAGCGCCACTGCCTCGATCACGGTTGGCAGCACGCCGCCGGTGGCGAACGACGACGGCTCGAGCGGCTCGCCGGCCTACACCGTAAACGAAGATACGGTTCTCAGTGTCGCCGCCAACGCCAGCGTGACGGCCAACGACGTATCCAACGGCGGCGCGCTCACCGCCGTGCTGGTGACCAACGCGAGTCATGGCACTGTCAGCCTGAACGCGGACGGATCGTTCACCTACACCTCGTTCCCCGACGCCTTCGGACCGGATTCGTTCACGTATCGGGTCCAGGATGCTTCGGGCCTCGTCAGCAACGTCGCGACGGTCTTCATCAGCGTGGCGGCGGTCAACGACCCGCCAAGCTTCACGCGCGGCGCGAACCAGATCGTCGCCGAAGACTCGGGACCGCAGGCGGTGCCCGGGTGGGCAACGGCGATCTCGGCCGGACCTGGTGAATCCGGCCAGACCCTGAACTTCATCGTCGGCAACGGCGGCCCGGCGCTGTTCGCGGCGCAGCCTGCGATTTCTGGGGCCGGCACGCTGACCTACACGCCGGCGGCCAACGCCGCGGGCACCGCGCTCGTCACCGTGCAGTTGCACGACGACGGCGGCACGGCGCTCGCTGGCATCGACACCAGCGCGCCGCAGACGTTCACGATCACGATCACGGCGGTCAACGACGCGCCGGTGGCGAACGCTCAGGCGGTCGCGACGACAGAGGACACCGCGATGCCGATCACTCTCGCGGCTTCGGATGTCGACGGCGATGCGCTGACCTACAGCGTGGTGGTCGGTCCGGCGCATGGCACGTTGAGCGGCACGCCGCCCGCCGTCACATACACGCCGGCGGCGAACTACAACGGTCCGGACAGCTTCACGTTCAAGGCGAACGACGGCGCGCTCGATTCGAACATTGCGACAGTGACCATCACCGTGACGCCGGCGAACGACGCGCCGGTCGCCAGCGCGAAGTCGATCACGACGTACCAGGAGATGCCGACGGCCATAACCCTCTCCGCGACCGACGTCGACGGCAACACGCTGACCTACAGTGTGGTGGCCGGTCCGGCACACGGGACGCTGAGCGGCACGGCACCGAACCTGACGTACAAGTCGGCGGCGAACTACACCGGCCCCGACAGCTTCACGTTCAAGGCGAACGACGGCATCGTGGACTCCAACGTGGCGACCGTCAGCATCACGGTCACGGCGATCAATCTCACGGCGACGCTGTCGGCGCCGAAGCAGGTGCGGCTGACGTGGAGCGATGGCGCGACGAACCCAAGCGGCTACACGCTGCAGAGAGCGACGAACGCCGGTTTCACGACCGGCCTGACCAGCTTCACGATTGCGGTGAACACGACGACGTTCACCGATACGACCGTGGCGGTGAAGACCACGTACTTCTACCGGGTCCGCGCTGTGTCTGCCACACCGACAGCGACGAGCGCATCCGGCACCTCGGCGTTCTCCAACACCGCGTCGATCCTCGTGCTTGGCAACACGAACGGCCTCGTCATGGCGTTGAACTTCAACGAAGCGGCCGGCAGCGTCGCGGCCGATTCGATTTTCTCCGGCAACGGTAACAGCGGCACGATTGCGGGCGCGTTGCACGTCGGCGGTGTGTTCGGAAACGCGTTGTCGTTCAACGGGACGAACGCCCTCGTCACCGTCGCCAGCAACGCGTCGTTCGCGTTGACCAGCGGCATGACGCTCGAGGCCTGGGTGAAGCCGACAACGCTCTCGACGAGCGGCTGGACGACGGTCGTCATGAAAGAGCGGACGACGACCGGCCTCTCGTACGCGCTGTACGCAAACGACGGCGCAAAGAACCCGTCGCGGCCGGCCGGGTACGCACGCATCGGGTTCATCGATCAGGAAGTCGCCGCGACGCCGGCGCTGCCGTTGAATGCGTGGACACATGTCGCGGTCACGTATGACGGCGCCACGATGCGGCTGTACGTCGGAGGCGTGCTGCGGGCCAGCCGCGCGCAAACCGGCAGCATCGTGACGTCGACCGAGCCGCTGCGCATCGGCGGCAACATGGCGTTCGCGTCGGAGTACTTCGCGGGACTGATCGACGAGGTGCGCGTGTACAACCGCGCGCTCACACCAACGGAGATCACCGTGGATATGGCGACGCCGATTCCGTAGTCGGAGTCGATGCCGGCGGTTTGCGACGCGTGCCGATGTGTTCGGCTCCGACCTCTGGCGACAGGCGCTTCTCGAAATAGGCGCGCCCCGGCGCGGTGAATCACCGGGGCGCGTGATTCCGGATGGCCGACAGCGAACGATTGCGCTACGGAAAGGTGACCATCGCGCCGCTTGCACGACAGATCCAACGGTCAGATCGGCAAGCAGCTGGATGTCTGTGAAAACGAAGGGCGCTCACGCGCGCGGACGCAAGGGCCGCTCGTGGATGATCATCCAGTTGACCCCGAACCGGTCACGTAGCTGGCCGAATCGGGTGGCGAAGAAGGTCTCCTGCATCGGCATGAAGACCTCGCCGCCGGTCGAAAGCGCCGAAAAGATCCGCTCCGCCTCGTCGTCGCTCTCGACGCTCACCGACAAATACGCGCTGCGCATCGGCTGGGCGCTGGGAATATCGGCGCCCAGCAGTTCGGTGTCGCCGAGGGAGATGCGCGCGTGCAGGACGGCGTCCTTCCAGTCAGGGCTGACATTGCTCTGGTCCGGCGCCTGCCCGTGCGTCATCATCATGCTGATGGTTCCGCCCAGGTGTTTCTCATAGAAGCGGAAGGCCTCAGCGCATTTGCCGGCAAAATTCACGTAGGTGTGCATTTTCATGATGTCGTCTCCTCCGGGAAGATGTACAGCGTCCTCTCTACCGAGTCCACGACCGGCTGGTCACATTTCGGAAATGATGCCCATACCCTTCGGCCGATTGCTCGTATTCAGTGCCGCGTCAGCGGTGACGGCCTGCGGCCTCCAGGCGGCGCCGGCCGGCCCGGTCACGTTTGCCAGAGACGTCGCGCCGATCGTCTTCGAGCGGTGCGCAGTCTGCCATCACCCGAACGGATCCGCCCCATTCAGCCTGCTCACGTATGCGACAGCCAGACCGCACGCGACGCAGATTGCGGCGGTGACAAGAACGCGAGTGATGCCGCCGTGGAAATCGGAGCCGGGCTACGGCGACTTCATCGGACATCGTCCGCTCACCGACGGCGAGATCCGCGTCCTGCAACGATGGCTGGAGGACGGCGCTGCTGAAGGCGATCCCGCGGACCTGCCGACGCCGCCGCAATGGACCGACGGATGGCAGCTCGGCATACCCGATCTCGTCGTCGCGCTGACGCAGCCGTACATGCTCGCGGCCGAGGGCACCGACGTCTCGCGCGTGTTCGTGCTGCCGATTCCAATCGAGAGGATGCGCTACGTCAGAGGCATTGAATTCCGGCCTGGCAACGCGAAGGTCGTGCATCACGCCAATATCCGCATCGATCGCACGCCTGCCTCGCGCGTGCTCGACGAACAGGATCCGGCTCCGGGGTACGACGGACTGCTCTCGCACTCGGCCGTCTACCCCGACGGTCATTTTCTCGGCTGGACGCCGGGCCAGGTCGCTCCGTTGCTCCCGAAGGGCCTGGCGTGGCGCATCGCTCCGCGTACCGACCTCGTCGTCGAAGTGCACATGAAACCGAGCGGCAAGCCCGAAGTCGTCCAGCCGTCGGTTGGGTTCTATTTCGGCAGCGACCCGCCGGAACGAACGCCTGCGATGCTGCGACTGGGCCGGCAAAGCATCGACATCGCGCCGGGAGAGAAAGACTACGCGGTCACCGACTCGTTCGTGCTGCCAGTCGACGCGGAGGTGCAGGCCGTGCAACCGCACGCGCACTATCGCGCGCGCGAAGTACGAGGTATCGCCACGCTGCCGGATGGAACCACCAAGTGGCTCATTTTCATCAAGGACTGGGATTTCAAGTGGCAGCATGTCTATCGCTACGTCGCCCCCTTCATGCTGCCGAGGGGCACGACGCTGTCGGTGCGGTACACGTTCGACAACTCCGCAGACAATCCCCGCAATCCACGGCAGCCGCCGACACGCGTCACCTGGGGCCAGTGGTCGCAGGACGAAATGGCCGATCTCTGGATTCAGGTGCTGACGCGTGACGATCGCGACCTGCAGACGCTGAACGCCGCGTTTCGAGCGAAAGCGATCGCAGAGGACATCGTCGGCTACGAGAGCATGATCCGGCGCGATCCGCGGCGAGTGCAGCTGCACGACGATGTCGCGCAGCTCTATCTGGATCAGGGGCGCGCGACAGAAGCGGCCGCGCATCTCGAAGCGTCGGTGCGATTGAAACCGGAATCGGCCGCCGCGCACTTCAACTTCGGCACGGCGCTCACCGCCGCCGGACGGCTGGATGAGGCGATCGATCACTACCGGGAGGCGCTGCGCATCAATCCGGATTACGCGCTCGCGCACAACAATCTCGGCAACGTGCTGCTCGGCCGCGGGAATTCCGGAGACGCGCTCCGGCATTTTCGCGAGGCGCTGCGCCTCGATCCGTCGAACGCCGAGGCGAACTACAACGTCGGCAGCATGCTGCGGGCACGCGGCGACCTCGCGGGAGCTCTCGTGCGGTTTCGTCAGGCCCTACAACTGAAGCCTGACTGGCTTCCCGCCGTCGCCAGCCTCGCGTGGCTGCTCGCAACAGCGCCCGACGCGGCGCTCCGCGACGCGGATCAGGCGATCCAATTCGCAGAGCGGGCCGCCGATCTCACGGGACGACAGGACGCGAGCGCGATGGATGTTCTCGCTGCCGCGTACGCGGAGGCAGGTCAGTTCGAGCGCGCGATCGCCGCTGCGCAGCTGGCGCTCACGATGAAACCAGACCCAGCGCTCGCCGCGGCTATCCGAGGTCGCCTCGAGCTGTACCGCCAACACCAGCCATATCGATCGCCCTGACCTCGATAGCGGGAGTGTCCGTCAGAACTCCACGTTGACCCCCAGCTTGATCAGCCGTCCGCGCTGGATGTTGCTGATGCGCAGATACGTCGGACCAAGCTGCGTGATGCGGCCGAGCACGGCGGCGTCGTTGGTCAGGTTGTACAAATCGATACGCGGTTCGAATGACTTGCCGGCAATCTTCCAGTTCTTCCGCACGCTGACGTCGAGCGACTTCACCGGCGGCAGCCGGGTGGCGCCGCGAGGCTCGACGGTCAGCGTCTGCGTGCCCTGCGTGAGCGCCACCGTGTTGTTCCCCACCGAGACCGTCGTCGTGTCCGGAAAGCCCTGGTAGTATTGCGCCGTGCCGCTCAGCGACACGTGATACGGGAGCTCGTACACGCCGGACATCCGGTACGACCATGGCACGTCGTTGCCGATGACGCCCTGCCGGAACGCGTTGTTCGGGTTGTTGAGATCGACCTGCGCGTTGTTGGTGCTCGTGGCGTAGATATCTCCCACCGTCTTCCCGAAGCTCGCGCCGCCGTTCATCGACCAGCGATCGCTGAGACGTTTGGTGACGGTGATATCCGTGCCGTTGAAGTTGGTGTCGAAATCAGAATAGTTGTTCCAGAGATAGTCGGTCTTCCCTCGGAGCGCCGGCGACTGGTTGTAGACGGTCACCTGCCTGCCGCTGTTCGCTTCGGTGACCTGGAGAGGAATGTAGCTCTCGAGCGGAACGGCGACGTTCTTCACGCCGATGTTCCTGCGCGTTTCGCGGCGCGTATATCCGACGGAGACGACCACGTTGCCGGGAATCTGGCGCTGGACCTCGATGTTGTATTCGTTGGACACGGGCCTCTTCAGATTCGCGGCGTACCGGTTGTTGGTCCCGAACGCGAAGCCGGTCGACACGCCGAGCTCGTTCAGCTGCGGAATCAGATCGCCGTTGAGATCGCACCCGGAGGTTTGACCGGCCGCGCACACCGTCCACGCGCGTGTGTCGTTCACGGTGCCGAGCGGGTTCACGCGCTGCACGTTGCTCAGCGTGATCGGCTGATCGTAGCGGCTGGCCGACACCTTCACGGCTGTCTTGCCGTCGCCGAAGACGTCGTACACCGCCGACACGCGCGGAACGATCCCTTTGAAGTCCGGCGCACCCGTGATCTCAGGGAAGCACTGCCCCTCGACGAACGTCGTGGACGGCCGGCAGGTCGCGGGCAGCCAGCCGTACGTCGTTTCGAAGCGCAATCCCAGATTCAGTGTCAGCTTCCTCGTCGGTGTCCACTTGTCCTGGATGAAGACGCCGTGATCGCGGGCCCATGGTTCGAAGGCGACGGGAATCCTCGTCGACGTCGACGTGATCGGCACGTTGTAGGTGTTGACCGAATCGGGACGGCCGTTGCGATACACGGCGCGCATCCCCGACGTCGACCAGTTCGACGACTTCTCGCCGCCGTCGATGAACTGATAGCCGAACCTGATGTCGTGGCGTCCGGTGAAGTAGCCGATGCTCGTGAGGACCTGATCCCTGAACATCGCGTTGTCGCGGTACGTCGGCAGCGCGACCGTGTACGCGTTCGTCACGGCGTCGAAATGCGAAATGTCGCCGGCCTTGACCTCCGGCTCCTGGCCGAACATGTCGTCGGCGCGGAATCGGCTCCACGAGGCGTCGACGACGAAGCGCGAACCGATCGGCGACGTGAACTTCACTTGATGCACGTCGGGATACTTGTCGTTGAGGTTTCTCGCGCGGCTTTCGGCGAACGTGCCGCCGCCGTTCCGGTGGCCAATCAGCTTGTATTGCAGGTTGTCGAAATACGAGAGCTGCGCCGTGCGCGTCACCTGCCATGCCACCTTCGCCGCGGTGGTCCACATCAGGTTGTCGTCCAGCACCTGCGTGCCGTCCGGATTGTAGTTGCCGAGGAGGTACTGGTCGAGACGCTGATCGTGCGCCGAGAACGAGAACCAGATCCTGTCGCGCACGACCGGACCGGCGAGCCATGCGCCGACGTCGTAGATCTTCAGGATGTCCGCCCCGGGCACGATGTTCGGGTTCGCGGCGCGCGCGAGATCGGGGATGCCGGCGAGCAGTTGCGTGCGCACCGCGTCGGAGTAGTTCGCGGAGCCCATACCGTGGTTCGCGCCGCTGAACATCGCCCCGCCGTGGAGCTGATTCGTTCCGGTTCGCGTGACCATGTTGAAGAGGAGGCCGCCCTTCGAGGAAATCGCCGTGCCGCCGCCGCTCGTCTGGTAGTTGGTCTCCTGGAACGCGTACGGATCGAGATACAACACCGCGCCCGTACCGTTCCCGTCCAGATTCGAGACGTCCATGCCGTCGATGAGGAATCCGTTCTCGTTGTTGCTGCCGTGGACCGTCGCGGTGGACTGCAGGAAGGATTCCGATCCGCCGACGTCGACCTTGCTCAGGACGACGCTCGGGATCACGCGCGCGACCGACCACACGTCGATGCGATTCGGCAGGCTGTCCAGCACCTCACGCGACAGCACTGTCTGCTTCAGCGCGGAGGTCGTATCGAGCAGGGGCGATTCGCCGGTGACCGTGACGCCTTCCTGCAGCGTGCCGATCTCGAGCTTGAGATCGACGCGCGCGGTGGCATCCGCGTTCACGACGATGTTCTCCTGCGTCGCGGCGCGGAATCCCTCGATCTCCGCCTTCACGGTGTAGGCGCCGGGGACGAGCCGGAGGAATTGAAATGCGCCGCGTGCGTCGGCGACGGCTTCCTGGTTGCCGCCGATGCTGCCTCGCGGGTTGGACAGCGTGACCGTCGCTCCCGGCAACACCGCACCGGACGAGTCGGTAATGGTGCCGCCGATCGCTCCGACGCCTTGCGCGAACACCGGCGGCGTGGCGCATGCCCACAACGCCAACGCGACAACGATTCTGACGAAGCGCGGTGCAGTCATCATGATTCCTTCTTATCAGCGTGATTCCGTTGCGACGGTTCGATTCGAGCGAGAGCATACACCCGCGGCGTCCCCTACGGGGTACCCCTCACCTGTCCGACCCCGAACTGATCGTCAAGCGGGGATTCGTCGACATCAGCGGCGACCGCGCTCGATGTCGGTGCACTCGCGTTTCCCGCCGTTTAGCCGTCGCAGCTCGGGCGCGGGACAGGCCGCCTCGGTCTGGGCTGGCGTGCCGGGCGGCTGTCAGAACACTTTCAACGACAACATGCTCGTCGTCGTGATGTTCGAGACGCTCGATGGCATCATCAACGCGAACGAGATTGCGAGCACGTTTTTGCATCGACATGGTGATCCAGGGTAACAACGATCTGTCGCGGTTTCCGGGTGGGCGCAGACCGATCCGCGATACCAGTCGCTGCTGACAGTGAGCCGAAATGCGACGCTTCGCGCCGGCAAGTTCTGGGGCAACGGGGGCGCTCAGTACCTCACCGGCAACCCGCTGAGTCCGGATGTGCGGTTTGTTCAGAACGGGCCGTCGATCGATGGCTGGACGCCGCCGTCGCGCGGGCGCAGGAACAGCACTGAAGAGCCGACGATCGGGACGCCGGGCGGCCGCGGCCGTCGCGGAGACGGAGCCGGCGGTCAGTAGTGCGTGACGCTGTAGGGCAAGAGTGGCACCGTTCTGAGTCACTCGCGTGAGGATCGGCCGCCGGGTCGCGTAGTGCACATATCGTTGTCCTTGCGACGTGGCCGGGATTGGCGGCCTGTCCTGGATGCGCCAGGGACAAGCGCGTTCACGGTCCTGCGCGGCGTCGGGATCTTGCCAGCGGCGTGCGGTACACGGTGACGCCGTATCATCGTCGTCAGTACTTCAGGCATGCGGGGTACGTCACTTCAATAGGATGGAGAGTTTTACCGTGTCAGGTCTAAACCGGGAGGATCTTCGGGGAAAGGTCATCGCGCCCGGCTGAGCGATCGCGGTGTAAAGCCGGAGCCGGTAGGCGTGTAGGTCAGCGCCGATTAGCCCATCATTTCCTTCCCGACACGGGCGCAAAGACGCTCGGGCTGGTTTCTCTCCATTCATCCAGGATCGCATCCCCCTCGGTTACGAAACGCAGCGTTGCGGGCGCAGCACCCAATGAATCCGGTCGGCGAAACTGAATGATTTCGTATCCGCGTTCTTGCGGTACCACGGTAATCGTATAAACGAGACCATCTAAAGATATTTCCGTGACAAGATCATTCAGCGCCCATATTTCTGTCCACACGTTCGGTTCCCTATCGCGGCATGGACACTGACTCGTTCTTATGTCGGTCCATAGACCGGACAGATTCTCATTCTCGTAAGTAATGCTCGCACTATCAGATTCGTTCGAAAGGAAGTTGTGTATCCATTGGTATGCTCGAGGCCCCAGGGCTCTATAGCGAGGATCGCTCCAGATCTTTGACTGCACATTAGCCGAAGGGCGCTTCCAGTCGACTGATTGCGCACAGACATCAAATGGGACTGTGACTTGCTGGACAAACGATGAGGAGGCAATCCCCATTGTCAGAAGCGGGCCTACTAATCTGCTCCACACCTTCGATCCTTCCTTTCACCCTCGCCCAAATAGACGCATGTCCTCACGGCGCGCGCGAAAAGGCCATCAAATCCTTGCGCATGTCCGTTGCCCGCGCGTACGGTCACGCGACGTCCATGCCATCTCATCGCCAGAACGACAGCAGCCGCGCCGCGGCCTCCACATCCAATCCTTCGACGCGTAGGCCCTCCGACCCACCCTTTCCAGATCGACGATCGATTGGTTGCTGTGATAGCCCTTGTCACCGACCACTTCTTGAATGCCGTCGCCCTCGGGCCGGACTGCTTCGACTTGCTCGGCCGCTTCAATCCGCGTCTCGATGCTGGTCGTCGTGTCTCCGTCGTCGGCGTCCTGCACGTCACCCCGACGATCGCCCCAGTCTCGAGATCGACGGCATGCTCGGCTTTGTGCGCCAAGTGTGTGCGGCCGTCCTTCATCTTCGTGATCTTCGCGTCGGGATCATGGGGATGGGTCCAATCGTCGTTCGAGCCTTTCTTCTTCCGCTTCCGATCCAGCCGCGCCAGATCCGCGCGTGTCGGCGTGTCGACGCCCGAGGCCTGGGCAAGCTTCGTTAGGGGGAAATCGTCGAATGATCCGGCGCTTCCGGCAACACCAACCGAGAGACTCGCGTAGCGCAACGGCACGCCACGCGATCGCCCGCTCCGCGTCCAGGCCTTCGAAATAGCCGATCAGCAGCAACCGCAAATAGCGCCTCGGCGGCAGCCCTGGCCTGCCGTCGTCCGCGTAAAATCGTTGGCAGAGTCCTTCGACGTACCCATCGAAGTCGTGCTCGTCGAGGATCTGGTTCAGGCGCGTAGAAGGGATGTGCGGCGCTCCGCCGCAGGTCTCGGGCCGCCACCTGATCGAAGCCTGCTTCGCGCGCCGCGTCGTTCGCCTATCGCCATCGCCGACAGTGTACGCGGGATCCGTCATGTCGATTCTTAATTCACACGCTTACCAGGGCTGATAGAGGCGATGGGACTCATCACCGCCGAAGCGTCAGAGAATCCAGAATCGCAGCCGCTCCTGCCGTGGTGGAGCTTTTCAAAAACTATCCTGGCAGCCGCCGCACTCTCTTTCGTCGAGCGCCGCAAGCTTGACCTCGATGCGCCAATTGCTGGCGCGCCGTACACGCTTCGTCATCTTCTGCAACATACATCAGGCCTGCCGGACTACGGTCCCGATCCGGAGTACCACCGGGCTGTAGCCGCTGGCGAGTCGCCGTGGACCATAGACGAGCTATTGCGGCGCGTGAATGCAACGACGCTGCTGTTCGCGCCAGGCACAAGGTTTTCGTACTCGAACATCGGCTATCTGTTCGTTCGGCAGATCATCGAACGCGCCGCTGATGCCGATCTCGACGATGCACTAAGAATGCTTGTGTTTGATCCGCTTGGGATTGAAGGCGCGTTTGTGGCGAGCGCACCGGAGGAGCTCGACGCGATCATCTGGGGGAACGCGCGGCGGTATGATCCGCGATGGGTCTATCACGGATGCGTCGTCGGCTCGCTGTCGTGGGCGGCAACCTGCCTACATCGCCTGATGCACGGCGGCCTACTCGCTCCGGCGACGAAGAGCGCGATGATTGTGGCTCGCAGTTACGACGCTGACGCGGACGCGCCTGAAGATTTCGGCTACGGCCTCGGATTGATGATTGAACCAGCACGTCCCGGCGAACGCCTCGTAGGACACGCCGGCTCAGGCCCGGGCAGCACGATTACGGTGTTTTCAGCGCTAATGGGAAGGCGTACGTTCGCCGCAGCGGTGAGCACAGACGCGCCCGACACCTTTCCGAAACTCATCGAATATCTGAGAACGCTTGCTAGAGTTTCACCCTAGACGGCGTGCGGGGAGGTCTTACGTCCTCCGCGGCCATGGCGGGCGGCCAAGTATACGTCTTCGTACCGCGATGTTGTTCGCGCGAAGATTGTCCTGTTGGCCGCCGACGACTTGCGCAAAACATCATCGCTTCTCGCAATCGCGGCCGAGCGCCGGTATCGTGCCCGTGAAGACGACAGGCGTGAATCAGGACGGCACACCGTCATCGAGTTCACGCGGACGTTCATGGTTTGGAAACGCGGGCACGTACCCCGATGGCTGGTGACATGCGAGGAGCGGGCGGACTGGCCATCATCGTGATCATCGTGGCGAGAGGCGCCTGCGCACAGGACGCGCCCGTGGCCGACGCGCCGGCCGACGTCGATGCGCCGCCGAAGAATCTCTGGTTCGTGCGCGCCGGCTATTCGCCGGCGCATGTACTGACGGCGAGCCCGCTGGCCTCGGGCGAGAACGGGGCGCGTACGCTGACGTTCGAGCTCGGACGACAGACGGATGGCACGCGTGACTGGCATCGCGTCTACAACTATCCGTCGTACGGCATCGGATTCTACGTGGGCCGGTTCGATCACGATCGCGAGCTCGGCCACCCGTTTGCGACGTACGGCTTCTTCTCCTGGCCGTTTCCGGTCTCGAATCGCGCGCAGGTGATCGCCGACGTGGGGCTGGGCGTGTCGTGGAACTGGACCGCGTTCGATCGGAAAACGAATCCGACCAACACGGCGCTCGGATCCGACGTGGCCTATCACTTCGATGGAGGCGTCTCGGTGCGGCTTCTCGCGACCGAACGCGCCAGTGTCTACGGGGGGCTGAGCGTCATGCACTGGTCCAATGGCGCCACGAAACTGCCGAACCTCGGCCTGGCCGTCGTCGGACCGAAAGTCGGCTTGCGCTACAACTTCGCGCCGCAGCCGCCGCCCGCCAGGGCCCGCGATCTCCCGCGTTTCGAACCGTCGTGGGAGCTCGTCGTGGGCGCAGCGGGCGGCGGCAAGAGCGCTGCTGCATCGACCGGCAGCAAGATCGACGTCGTCGATCGCTGGCGCGATTTCAAGGCGTTCAACATCACCACAGCGGTACAGCGTCGCTTCTACCGGTTTGGCAAGGTCGCCGCCGGCGCCGACGTCGGCTACGACGGCGCGACCGGTGCGCGCGTCGACATCGTCAACGGCTCGCAGGTCGAGGCGCGCGCACCCGTCGACGAACGGTTTGCGCTCGGCCTCTACGGCGGCTACGAGCACGTCATGCCGCGCTTCAGCGTGCTCTTCCAACTTGGTTACACGGTGTGGCGCGGCTTCGACGATGAAGAGGTTCCGCGCTTCTATCAGCGCTACGGCGCGCGCTTCCAGTTCTCAGATCATTTCTGGGGAACCTTCGCCGTCCGCTCGATCAGGATCCGCAAGGCGGACTTCTTCGAGTTCGGTGTCGGCTACCGCGTCCGCCTGGGCATCACTCGTGCCGCTGCCGTCTCATCGACATAAGCACGCGGACGTCCTGCGAGTCGTCGATCTGGCGCAGCGCTGCGAGTGCCTTCTGCGCCTGCTGTTCGGGGATCGCCCCGTCGCGCACGACAGGAACTTCATCGCTGGCAGAGCGTGAGATAACCTTAAGACGAAGCGGGAGGCGGCGAAGAAGCGTGAGTCAGTTGGCCGATTTCGGCCGGTTGGGGGTTCGATGACGAAGATGCGAGCGGTTATCAGATGCCTCCTTGCCGTCGCCTCATTCACCCTGAGTGCCTTCATGCGCGCAGCAAAGCGATGGGCTGCGCCAGGCGCTGGACCAAGAGTGCTGTCGGGATAGCGATAGCCTTGTCACAGATAAAATTACGAACCTTAATCCTCGTCTCGCGCTGTTACGCGGAAATCGCCGGTTTTGAACCGTCCACAAATGGCCGGATTTGAAGTGTCCACGGAGAAGGTGCCGCCGGTGCGTCGGCTCCGCCGGTGCGTCGGCTCCGCCGGTTGACGATTGGCATCACCTTAACGCGGCGCGCAATGGGTGACATTCAGAATGGCCACTAGAAAGGCGTGTCGGTCGGCGGCATCGGATGCGTCGTCCGGCACTGACCGCGGCAGTGTCGTGCCGGACAAGCGACACGCGGCGAGCGTGTTTACTTGTGCCAGACGACCGTGCAGTTTGGGCCGTCAGTCACCGCCAACGACACACCAACCTCACGCCTGAGGGCCTCAGTCAAGCCGTTCCTGAATACATAGGCTCCATCGATCGAGTCAGGCGCATTCAAGACAGCGACAGATCGACAATTCGACTGCGCAACCTTAACACGCACCTCCTGTTCCACGGCGTCGCGTACGGCGGCCGCTTGCTGCCATGCACCTAATTCACCGCGGACCGCGATAATCCACCACGCAGCGATGGACGCGATCACACCCAGCAGCATCACACGTAGTCGACGCCGTCGTGTGGCGATCGCGGCAGTCAGGAGCAGACCGGCCCACCCGATGGTTGCGAGATAGAGGTACCGGCTGTTCTGCAGGTCGGCCGACACATAGAAGAACGTCAGCGCGGGCGCCGTACAGATCAACGGCCACGTTGCTGTGCTGATCGCAACGCGCCTTGCGTGAGAATCGACCGTGGCGGCAGACAAGCATGTGATCAGCCCCAGCAGCGCGACGACGACCAAAGCACTGATTACGGCATACTGCCGAATGAATGCGACGTGCCACGGCACGGCGAGTCCGCCAATCGTCCCGAACGCCCAACGCTGGACCATGTATTTTGTGATCGGCTGTCGCACCGCCTCAGACGCGCGGAACAAACGAAGGACACCGATCACGGTCGTTGCGACGAGCAACAGCGAGAGATCCTTGTACAGGCGCCTGGTTTGCACCTGTCGTGACCACGCGTCCAGGAGAATAAGAAGCGGAGCGACAACGGCGGTCTCTTTCGTCAGGAGCGCCGCAACGATCCAGGTGAAGAGCGTAATCCTGGGCTTCACCCCCTCCGTTTCGTAGCGCCGGGCCGCGAGCAGACTGAGTAATACGAACGTTGTGACCATCACGTCAAATATTCCCGAGCACCAGACGACCGGCTCGACAGCCGCGGGCATCGTCAATACGGTCGTGCCGACGAGCATCCCAGCAACTCGGTTGCGAAGGAGCGGCGATGACCACCGCATTGCGAGAAACGCGTTCGTCGCGTGGAGGAGCAGGTTCGCGGCATGCAGCACCAACGCCGCAAGGCCTGTCGACAAGGCCACCGCCCAGAGGGCAAGCGGCACTGGTCGGAAGAAGTCAGGGTTGACGAATCCGAAATCGAAGTGACCGGCGCGGTCGGCGAGGACAAAATCATCTGACAGGAATCCGATCGTGAGCGCTGGCGAGAACAGCGCAAACGTCGCAGCGCACCACAGCAACCACGACCAGATTGGAACGCGCGGGGTGTCCACGCGGTGTGTGTCGGGCCGCGCAGCATTGAGAAACAACGACGTGGCGGCAAAGAGGACGAACCATAACGCGGCGCTCTCGACCTCATACCGCTTCACCTCACCGCTGTTCAACACGTACTGAATGAACTCCACCCCTGTACGACCACCCAAGATCGCCGTCAAAATGGCGAGCGAGCCATGAACCGAGAAGTATCTGGCGCGAGCCTTAGTTCCCTCGGTTGGCCGCCGTGATTCAGCGGTCCTGCAAGCGTGGTCGTCGTACTGCGGAGTTACCACTGTCTGGCAACGGAGCACAAGGTCTGACGGCCCGGTATCGCCCCAGGCGTTTAGCGCGCCCGCGTGCAGTTGACGTGCCTAGTGAGAAATCAGGTCAGACGGTCCGCATCGTGATTTGTGGTTGTACCTCGTTACATGCCTCGGTTGAGTTCGACAATTCGCCCACTCTGCAGCCGATAGTGCGCGATGACGTTTTGCGGCGCTGCGTCAGGATCGTCAAGAATCACAACGTCCCATTTGCGGTCGAACACCGTCTGGAGTGCCTCCGTCGACAAGTCGCCGAAAGCGTTCCGAAAATTCGATACCGTTTCGCCTTCCTGGTCCGTCAGCACAATCATGCCCGCATGCGGAAGGTGGGGTGAGTCCTCACGGACTTTTGTGAGCGTCCGCTGCGACACACGTGCGCCCTCGACCCACGGTGCATCTCGCATTTGATAGATCGGTATTGCGGCGACCACGAGCGCCGCGAGGACTGGCTCGACAAGCACTCGACGCGTGACGGTCGTGCAACTGCGGAGGCGATCGATGAGTGCGGCGCCGAGCAGCGCCGATCCTACACTCGGACCGACCGCGTACAGACTCGATCGAACGGGCAACCAAATGGTGATCGCAAGCATGCCTACCCACCAGGAGCTGGCTAGGAGCGCAACTCTCTTGGTCGTCGCATCTGCGGTACACCTGGTTTGGGTAATCCCCGCGACGAGGAGTGTCGCGAAAGCGACGAGTGTCGTCGAGCGGTCAAGGTATTCACCGATATTGCGAAGGAGAAGAGCTGGATCCGCTGTCAATCGATAGAAACTTGGCGCGGTGGTAAGAGTAAACGCTGCAGTTCGTGCCCTGAGGACGCCATAAACGGCCAGCGGCAGCACCGCGCAGAGAAGCGCCGTGACTGAAACGCGACGGCGATCCTCGAGTAGCCAATGCCACACGAGCAATACGAACGGCAGTGCGACAGCTTCTTCTTTCGATCCGAGTGCGCACCCGATAAACACGGCTCCCCAAACGAACTTGTGTTGAGCGAAGGCCCAGGCGGCGCCGATTGAGAAGAGGGTCAAGCACAGGCTGGTCCGACCACTCAACCATAAGACGCCCATATTGATGCCATGCGGATTCACCGCCCAGAGAAACGCTGCGATGATCGCTGCAGTGATCGGCAGTCCGATGGCCGATGCCAACGCGGCCACTGCGAATGTACACGCCACGTACAATCCGAGATTCGTCCAGCCATACCCACGCGGCCGCCATCGATGAATCCGGTAGTCGAGCAAGAACGAGGTCGTGATGAGTGGTCGGTAGAATCCTGGCTCCGATGGAACGAGGATTCGCGAAGGTTGCGCGAGCGCGTTCTTTGCTGCGCGGATCCACGTGAAATCGTCCTTCACGAAACCGCGGCCGAGATCCGGGCAGTACACAGCCAGCACGAACACGAACCACGCCGACCCGAGAAGCGCGATTTGCATCCTATGGCCGACAACGGCAGAGGGCCGCGTCATGTTGCCATCATGCGAGTGGATCTCCGACGGCGTCAACAATTTGTGCCGTTTTACTCGCGAGTATCCGCCGCATCAGTGGACGAGCTCGTTCAGCTCGATCGCCGACACGGGCGGGCTTCTTCGGGCGCTCGCGGATCAACGGAGCGTTTGACGTTGACCAGTTGCCGCAGCCGTCTCGATCGCGTTCAGCATCCGATGGCGCTTCACCGCGTCGTCGAACGTGGGACAGAGATGCGTTCCCTCGCGATAGTCGCGAGCGAAACGCGCATACGCCAGGGCGACGTCGGTCGAAGGGCCTTGCGGCGGCGACCACTGATACTGTTCTGCGACGGGTAGGACCTCGAGCGAGGATTGCGCGCCCTTGCCACCGTGTACGGTTATCTCGAAAATCTGGGCCTGGCCGCCGGCGGCGGTGAGCTGCAGATCGCCCTCGGTGCCGTTGATCTCCCAGAGCAGATTCGTGCCGCGCGAAACGCCGCCCCGATAATGGATCGAGAACGCGGCTCCGCTCTCGAGCAGTCCGCTGACGCCGACCTGGTCCTCCGTGGTCATAGGCTTGCGTTCGTCCGTTCCCGCGAGGCTGAAGGACTTTCGGCGTATGGCCATCGTGGCCGAGAGCTCCCGGACCTCCCCCAGGCAGTAACACAGTGCGTCGGCCGCGTGGCCGACCGCGATCGACAGCATCGTCGCGCCGTTTTTCTTGTCGTTGAGGTATTCGTTGTACGGTTCCACCGTTGGTCCCCAACCCATTCCCGAACCGATCAACGTGGTGGAGAGCACCTCACCGACATAGCCCTGCGTGATCAGGTCACGGACGTACGCCACCGACGGCGCCGAGCGGGCCTGCAGTCCCGCCACGGCGAGGACCCCCTTCTTCTTCGCCAATGCGGCCAAGGTCTCCGCCTCATTCAGGCCGTTGCCAAGCGGCCATTCGCAGTACACGGCCTTGCCCGCCTCGAGCGCTGCCATTGTCAGTTCGAGGTGATAGGGCACGTTCACGGTGACGGCGACAACGTCGACGGCGTCGCTGTTCACGAGGTCGTGGTGATTGTCGAAGGCCAAACGCACACCAAAGCTCTTACCGGCGGCGTCGGCCGACTCGCGGCGGCTGGTGGACAGCGCCGTGATCTCAAAATCATGCAATAGCGATTTCAATGCAGGAATATGCGCCTGCGCCGCCCATCCGCGATCCGGATTGGCGCCGATGATGCCGACACGAATCCTTTTGGCGTCTTTCACTTCACCCCCTGCGTCCAGTTGTTCCTCGGCCGTCGTGCCGAGCCGTTTGAGCAGATCCGTCAGCGTCGCGCGTGCCGTCTTCGAGAGTCCGCGCATCGCCCGCTCCATCGCGTCCACATGTCCGCCGAACACCTTCGTAATCAGCGCCTCGCCTTTCGGCGTCAGATGAATCACCCATGCTCGTCGGTCAATAGCGTGATCGGCCCGCGTCACCAGGTGCCGGGTCTCGAGCCGGTCGATCGCGGTGGTCATCGACCCGCTGGTGAGATCGATCCGGCGGGCCAGTTCGCGGACGGGCTGCGGGCCCTTGTGCAGCAGCGCTTCGAGAATGGCGAAGTCCGAAAGGCACACGTCGAGCGCCTCGATACTGCGCGTCGCATGACGCGAGAGGGCACGAGCCAGGTGTGGATGGCCGACGGATCAGTTCTTCGTTGCGTCATAGCTGGGAACCGGGATCGAATCGCCGCACCGGCCTGATGATATTTGACAGCAAGTATATTCATGTGCCGCTGCTCTATGCGGCCGGTGCCGCGGCCCTCGCCTTCACCGGTTCGGGACAGTATTCGCTGGATGCACTGCTCGGCGTGACGTCGATGTGGACGACCAGGCATGCGGAGATTGCAGTAGGCCTTGCCGCGTTAGGCGCAATCGCGAGCCTCACGGTACGACAGTCAGCCGTGCCATCGCGTGTTCACGCGTGAGGCTCACTGAGCGTCAACAGGGCCGGCGATAATCAGCCGGACTTTGGACGGACGAACACATCCAACTGACGCCCGATACGGTTGGCGGGAAGCCCCGCATCCGCTGGCGGCGTATTACCGGTCCAGAACATCGCGATCTGGTTCAGGTCAGGCTCGAGCTTCGAGTGTACGCAGCAGATCCGACGCAAGCGCGGCGCACGATTGCGTGACTTCGTCCGCTGGCATCAGGACACCCGCCGCACGACCAGCCATTTGCGGCCCGGCGGCGCGAGCATCCGTGAAATGATCCTTGAGCACAACGAGCGCTTCGCGCGCGACATCGCGCGCGATATCAGCCTCCAGGAGACGAGTGGCTGTTGCGGCCAATCGTGAGGTGTCGGTTGACGGCAGGAGGCCAGTCGCGCCCTGAGAACAAAATACGGCGGAGCGCGAACCTTCAAGCGAGCGTCGCCCGCTCGGCTAACGCCTCGCGCTCCATTCGGTGTACCGTCCGCTCGGCTACCCGCCTTCGCGCCGGAGGCGCTTCGGCGCGTCCACCGTAGCTCGCTCTCGTTGTCACGCGAGCCGAGATGCAAAGCCTCGCGCTCCGTCCGTACGAGTTCGAGATGGCCGTAGTTATTGTTGGACGGGCCGGCGAGCTACCACGCGGATACCGCCCACATCGGCGTCAGTCACGGTCACTTCCACCGGTTGGTCCGTGCCGCCGACGACCCCTCTCGACACGCCGCCCGTCGACACGACGGTCGTCGATCCCGCGCCGCCCTGAATGCTGACCCACGAGCCGCCGCCGCTGCCGCCGCGGCCCATCATGATGGAAATCGAGGCGGAAAGCCGGTACGTTCCAGCCGTGACGCCGCCGATGACGAATCGGCCATCGGCCTGCGACTGTCCGCCGCCGCTCGGACCGAACATCGGAGCTGATCTCGGATCGCCCATCAGCATCACCATCGCGCCGCTGACGGGCTGCCCATTTTCGTCGACGACGATGCCCGAGATGCGGAACGCGGAGGCCGAC
>Ga0209474_10000456_pt1 | contig 44872 bp, 39 predicted proteins | sample GraSoiAngelo_145_FD_185902 | JGI IMG/M metagenome (GOLD analysis project Ga0209474, IMG submission 185902) | Grasslands soil microbial communities from the Angelo Coastal Reserve, California, USA - 14_1009_05_20cm (SPAdes) (version 2) | ecosystem: Environmental > Terrestrial > Soil > Grasslands...
CACCGCCGCGCTCGATGTCGGCGACGAGCAGCCAGGGGGCGCGAATGTGCGTGACGAGCCCCAGATTGACCAGATCGTGGACGCGAAGATTCAACTCGGTCACACTCCTGGCGCCGTACGAGAGCTTGTCTCGTCGCTTCGATGACGACGACGTCGAAGCGACGAGACAAGCTCTCGTACGGCGCCAGCACTTTGGCCCTGAGCTCGTCGGCGTGCGCGTAGTAGTCGCGTGCGGAGAGCGTCTTCCACACCCGTCCATCGACCACGACCTGGCTTGCGCCGTTGCCGTTCGGCTTCAACAGGATCGGATTCATCGCCGGCTCTGGTTCCAGCCCGCACGCTTCCGCCTGCGCGACCTGCGCGCGCCCAATCTCGCCGCCCGATCGGCACGGATAGGAATTGTTCGACATGTTCTGTGCCTTGAACGGCGCAACGGACACACCCGTGCGTCGAAGGTAGGCGCAGATGGCCGTCGCCATCCAGCTCTTGCCGGCGTTCGAAGACGTGCCGCCGACAAACAGCGAACGTGCGTTCACCATGCACGTGAGAAGCGGTTGCCGGCCTTGCCAGTCATTTCACGCAGCGAGCCGCTGACGCCGGCATCGAGCTCGAGCTTGCGACCGAACAGCCATAACACGTCGGACAGGCGATTGGCGTACGCGAGGATCGCCGGCTGGACGACAGCGCCGGCTTCCTGCAGCCGCACGAGCGCGCGCTCGCCGCGTCGGCAGATGGTCCGCGCGACGTCGAACGCGGCCGCGGCGCGGTGCTCGCCGGTAATGGACCAATCCGCCAGGATGCCGTCGACGGCTTCGAGGCGATGAACCTCCGCGGTCAGCCGATCGGCCATCGCGGCGTCGATCGGAATCTGGGGCTTCGGGCTCTCCGTCGGCGTCGCGAGCGACGACCCAATCTTGAAGAGATCCTGCTGGATGCTCTTCGCGAATGCGGCGATGTCGACGTCCTCGCAGATCGACCGCGCAAATCCGAGGCTCGCATTCAGCTCGTCGATCGTCCCGTAGGTTTCAACGCGCGCAGAGCCCTTCGACACGCGCACGCCGCCCGCGAGGCTGGTTTCCCCACGGTCTCCCCGCATCGTGCTGATACTCATGATGCTGTTCTCCTTCCGCGCAGGAACGCCGCGAGCGAGGCGAAGTCCGCGCCGCTGCGCTCCGTGTCATCGTTCGTGACCCACCATCCCGCCTCATGCGCGTGGACCGCGAGCGCAGCGGCAGCTGCGGCATTCGACACGGCGTAGCCCTCGCGCTCGAGCACGGCCGCGGCTAATGTCGCGCGCAAGCCGGCACCGTGAACCACCGCCTCGCCGCGATCGCCGGTGAGCAGCCTGAAGCTGCGTTCTTCTGGATGAAAGCGAATCTGCCGGCCCTCGAAGGCCTGAGCGAGAGTGCCAGCCAGGACGACATCTTCCGGAGCACCGGTCACCAACTCGCCGCCGGGCATGAGGAGCCAGACGACATCCGCGGTGCGCAGCGCCAGCTCGAGATCGTGCGTGGAGACGACAACGGCCAGTGGACGTTCCCGTGTCAGCCGGCGCAGCAGACCGACCAGCTCGACGCGCGATGGCAGGTCGAGAAACGCGGTCGGTTCGTCCAGGACCAGCAGCACCGGTTCCTGCGCGAGGGCGCGGCCGATCATGACGCGCTGACGCTCCCCGTCGGAGAGGCGGCTGAAGTCGCGGTCGGCAAGATGGCGTGCGCCGACCGCGTCAATCGCCCAGTCGACTGCCATCCGATCCCGATCGGTAATACGTCCGAACCATCCCGAGTGCGGATAGCGCCCCAGCTCGACGACGCGGCGAACGGGCAGGGCCTCCACGGCGACGCGTTCGGTGAGCACGACGCCAAGACGCCGTGCGAGATCGATCTGTGTGATCGAGCGAAGATCCGCACCGCCCAGTTCAACGCTGCCCCACAAGGCCGGCTGCATCCTGGCGAGCGTCCGCAACAGCGTCGACTTCCCGATGCCGTTCGTGCCGAGCAGACATACGAGCTCGCCGGAATACACGGCAAGGTTCACGTGCTCGAGAACCGCACGTCGGGTCCGGCGCGTGTGATACCCGACCGCCAGATCGCGCGTGCGCAGCGCAGGCGTCATCCGGCAAACGCTCCACGCCGGCTGCGGAGCAGCACGGCCACCACAACGGGCGCGCCCATCAGCGAGGTCACGGCATTCAGCGGCAGCACGCCTGCGCCGCCGGGCAGGAGCGACACGATCTGCGCGACCAGGGCGCCCGCGCTTCCCATCAGCACGACAGCCGGCACCAGGACGCGATGATCCGAAGTGCTCAAAAGGCCGCGGCACACATGCGGCACGGCAATACCGAGAAACGAGATCGGGCCGCAGAACGCCGTCACCACGGCGCCAAGCACGGACGCACCGAGCATGGTCAGCAGCCGGGCGCGCCTCACCGCCAGTCCCATCGATCGCGCGTAGCTCTCGCCGAGCAGCAGCGCGTTGAGCTGCTTGGTCGTCGCCGCCGCGATCAGCACGCCGAAGAACGTCAGCGGACCGAACAGCTGCAACCGCTGCCACGTGACACCAGAAAACGATCCGAATCCCCATTGTGCCCATTGCGCGAGCCGCTCGGGTTGGCTGGCCCCGACGAGGACCGTGACGACGGCCGACACGGCATAGCCGAACATCAGGCCCAGGATCAGTACCGTCGTCGGGTTGGCGATGCGGCTCGAGACGATCAGGACCAATCCGAGCACCAGCGCGGCGCCGACGATTGCCGCGGCCGTGATCAGGGCGTCGCCGCGGATGCCGGTGGCCGAGTCGAACGCCGCCGCCGCGCCGTAGCCCGACCCGAGCACGACGAGCGCGACGCCGAGGCTCGCGCCGGATGAGATGCCCAGCGCGAACGGGTCCGCGAGCGGGTTCCTGAACAGCGTCTGCATCTGGAGCCCGGCGATGCCGAGCGACGCGCCGGCGAGCATGGCCGTGACGGAGCGTGGCAGGCGAATCGTCGTCACGACGAGCGCTGCCGTGCCGTCTGACGGTGTCCCCAGCAGCGCCATCACGACGCGGCGCAGCGGGATCGCCGTCGAGCCCAGCGCCAGCGACAGCAGGAAGACGGCGCACACCAATGCCACCAGGCCCGCAAGCGTCAACGCTTCGCGTTTCGTCATGCCGCTCAGCGCGCCGGGACCGGCATGTACCACTCGAACGCGTGTTCGGGTGCGAGTGTTGGATGAAAAATCTTGACGAGATCGGCGAGCACCAGATCCGGGCGGGTCACGCTGCGCGACCAGTAGTCGTTGGCTCCCGTCGCCGTTTCACGCCGTTCGTAGACCCACACCTGTCCCTGCCGGTAGGCCTTGAATGCGGCATACCTCGGCTCGTCCACCGTCATGGCCGCAAGGTTCTTCCACCCGCCGCCGTTGATCCAGATGTCGGCGTCGGCCGCACGCTGGATCTGCGCTTCGAGGTCGACCGACGCAAATCCGACCGACGCGTTGTCGGCCCACACATACCGGCCGCCTGCGTCTCTGATCAATGCCGCGACGTACGAACGGCCGCCCGCAATGCTGAAGAGGCCGCGCGTGCTGCGGCCCGTCATCACCAGCGGCCACTCGGCCACGGGCCGCGCGGTGGCCCGCACACTCAACGATCGGTACCGCCGCTTCATGACGCCGTAGACCGCCTGCGCCCGGCGTTCTTCGTTGAGGAAGAGGGCCATGTACTTCAACCACTCGGCTCGGCCGAGGGCCGTCGGCTCGCGCCATTCACTGTTCGCGACCACCGGCACGCCGGCCTGTCGGATCACCGATAGCGTCGCGTTGGACGTGCCGGTTGCCATCAGCAGCGACGGCTTCGCGGCGACAACGCGCTCGACGTCGATCACGAGGCCGACCCTGGCGAACTCGATGACCTGGCCTGCCTTGATCCGCGCCCGGGCCTTGGGATCCATCACCGCATCGTGTTGCGCGACGCCGGTGAGCACGTCCATCCGGTCGAGATCGGCGAGGAGCGGAAGATGCGTCGTCGAAAACGCGAAGAACGACGTCACCGGTACCGTGACGACCTGCGCGCCGGCGAGGTCTCCAGTCAGTTGAGGCGCTGGCGTTCCGCACTGCGCGAGAACATATCGTTCGGGTGGCCCACCCTCGGTGGCATCGCTGACCGTGACCACCTTGTAGGACTGCCGGTACTCGACGCTGACGTCGACGGCGTCCTCGATCGCGAGCTTGTCAGGAAAGTAGTCAACCGCCGGATCGAAGCGATCGACGCATCCCGTCGTCACATTCGCGGCGCGGCCGCCGGCGGTCTGTGCGGTCGTGGCGACGACGCACAGCAACAGAACACGGACGAATGCGCGAGCCATGCGACACCTACCGTCCGCCGACGGCGATCGTCACGCCGGTTCGCAGGTTGATGGGCAGTCCGGGGAATCCGAACGCCGGCTCGTAATGCTGATTCAGCAGGTTCTCGACCGTCGCGTACCACGTGATTCGCGGGTGAAGCCGGTACGCTCCACTCAGATCGAGCTTCTGATAGCCGAAGTTCAGATCGCGGTTGGGCAGGAGCAGGCTGTTGCCGAAGTTGATGTCGGAGCCGACGATGAACGTGCTGTCGTCGGACGTGCCTGCGAAATAGCCGGTCAACGCCACGTCGGTCCGTCGATGCGTGTATGCGATCAGCAGGCTGCCGGAATTTCCGGGTCGCCGGAATGGACGCTGGCCGACGAGCGCCGTGAAGCCACCGATAGGAATGCCAGTGAACAGCGGATTGAATTGCGGCGTGACCGAGCTGCTGAGGGACTTCGTCACGGCGGCGTCGAGGTATGTGTACGAGCCGGCGAGGCGCACACCGCCGAACATCGCATCGACCGACGCCTCAGCGCCGTGCGCCTTGAACGATTGCGAATTGACGTAGGCGCCGGTCCCCACCGCGGCGGCGATATCCGACGCGACGCCGAACTGCGGTAGCAGGTTCCTGCTGACGAATTCGACGAGGTCGAAGAACTCGTTGTGGAAGTAGGCGACTCGCGCCCGCGCGCGGCCACGCCATATACCCTGTTCGAGGCCGATGTCCAGATTCCGGCCGCGCTCTGGCCCGATCGGCCCGATGCCCGCATTCGCGGCCAACGCCGCACCCGCCGCGGTCTTCCGCAGAAGGTTGTACAGTGATCGGTCGACCGTCGTCGCGCTCGTCGCTTTGATGCCCCGACCGCCGTTGAAGGTGAGCCGCGTGTCGCTCCAGAACGCGTCGGACGCCGGCTTACGCAGGGCGATGGCGACGGAGAGCCGCGGCGAATAGCGGGACGCGTACCCTTCGATGCGCGCGTACCCGAGTCCTGCCGTGACGCTGACGCGATCGACAAGCGCGCCGCGCCCTTCCATCCACGCGGCTCCGTTGTGCCGCGTCGTCGTCGGATCCGCGTCCGGATCGCTGAACGCCTGCTCCCGCTCATAGTCGCCGCCGCCGGAGAGGCTCACGCCCTGGGTCAGCTGATACGTGGTCTGGGCATACAGGCCCTGCCGCGCCGACCGGCTCAGCGAGTCGTACGTGCCGAAGTCCACGACGCCGCGGCCGGTGGACGAATAGCCGTTCGCGCCGGTGATAGTGACCGTGTCCCCGAAGCCCACACCGGAGATGTCCTGGCCGCTGAGCGTCGGGTTCACGAAGTGCGCACGCTGGTCGCTGAGGCCAACGCGCACCGCGCCCTGCCACCTGTTCGTGAATTGCGTCTGGCTTCCGAGGCCGATGAGATGCGTCCGATTGGTTTGGAACGCATCATCCGGCGTGCCGTAGAGGCTGATACCGTTCGGCGATCCGTAGTACTTGTCGATCCACCGCACCGTACCAGTGACATCGGTGTTGTGGCCGACCGCCACGCCGAATCGGCCCGCATACGTCGTGTTGCGGTACCGATTGTTGGCCAGATCGTTGTCGGTGGCGAGGTGAGAGAACTCGCTGAAGTAATCGAACCGCGTCAGGGCGCCGCCGACCGAGGCTGACTCGTGGTGGGTGCCCAGATTGCCGCCATCGAGCGACAGCGATGCGTCGGGGACGCGCGTCTGTCCGCGACGCGACGTGAGGCTGATCACCCCGGCGAGCGCGTCGGTGCCGGCGATCACGCTGTTGGCTTCGCGCAGCACCTCGATCCGCTCGACGCCGGTCGTCGCGAACGGCGAGAGGTCGATGCCGCCGCCGATGTCGTTGGCGGGAATGCCGTCGATCAACATTTTGTTGAAATTGGCGTTGCCACCTCTGATGAAGACCGACGTGGTGCCGCCGCGCCCGCCGGTCTGGACGAGCGAGCTGCCGGGCACCAGGCGCAGCACTTCAAGCACGTCGGTCTTGCCGATGACCGTCAATGTGTGGGCGTCGAGAACGGTCACCGGCGCGCCGATCTGCGACGGCAGGACATCGTTTGCCGCCGCCGTCACCGTGACGTCGGTTTCGAGCGGTCCAAGCGGCAGCGACACGTCAACGCTCCGCCTGGCGCCAGCCGGCAGGTATATCTGGCTCGTCGTGCGGACCTGAAAACCAACCGCGCTCGCCTGAATCCGGTAGCGACCTTCAAACAACGCGTCGAATGAAAAGTCGCCTCGCGTATCGGTCGTGGTTACTCGCAAAACCTCACGGTCGCGGAGAAGTGTGACGGAGGCGCCGGCCATTCGCGCGCCGAGTGGATCGACAACGGTGCCGGCGATCGACGCGGACGCGTCCTGGGCCGACACTCGTGAGGCGATGCAGAGGAGAACGAGGAGCAGAACAAGGAATGGACGTGCACAGGCGGTGCGACGACAGTACGTACGCAGCATGACGAGAGCCTCCGCGGGCGAAGCGGCGGACTCACGTCGACAACAGAGAAGTGCGCGGAAAAGGCGGCCGGAGGCCGAACGTTCCAGTGCATACCTTCTGTCGTCGCAGAAAGTCGACCGCAGAACGTCTGGGTAGGTCTCCTGGCTCGGAGGTGCAGAGCGTGCTCTGCGGCTGCTTCACCTTCCCCGGCCGATGGCCGAGTGGTCGAACGAAGCAGCGCCCTCACTCACAGTGGCGGGACCGCGCCGGATTCGCACCGGACTTCCCTGTTATGCCCGTCGTGGGCACCCAAACAAGAAGTGCGTTATATCACGACCACATGGACGCCGCAAATACTCTGGATGGTGTGGTTCGCCAAAACCTCCCAGCGCCAAACGCGACGTCGCGTACTCCCAGCGGTCTCGCACGCACCTCGCGCTGGGCAAGGATCCTCCGGTGGAACGCGCCGTCCAACCGACCGGCCGCATCGTGATGCGACCCGAAGTCGGCGGTCTGCACCACAAATACGAACGGCAAGCTGCCTGATCGCGTTTGGTTGCACCGGGCATGCGACCGTCGCTTGGACGTGGAGGTCTGCCTGCCGGCTCGTTCGACGGCATCTCCGAACAGAACGCCGACCGCCTACGATGCCGATGGCCCTGCTCGGGTGATCGAACGGTCGCCTTTCTCGGCGAACTGATTGCGCTGGAAAATCGCCTGTTGCGAGCTTATGGCGATGGACAACATTGAGAATCAGCGGGTCACTCCCCTTGACATTCTATGCCACGCGCGTATAGTCACATAGAATGTCTATGAGAGAGCCGAAACGGCACGTCGAGCTGCTGCAGGGCACGTTGGACCTGCTCATCCTGCGCACGCTGCTGCTCGGACCCGCGCACGGCCATGCGGTCGCGAAAGCGATTCAATGTAATTCCGACGACGTGCTGCGCGTCGAGGAGGGCTCGCTCTATCCGGCGCTGCACCGCCTCATCAAACGCGGCTGGATCTCGGTCGGGCATGGCACATCCGAAAATAACCGGAGGGCCAAGTTCTACGCGCTGACGGCGAAAGGCCGGCGCCAACTCGTCGTCGAGACGAGCAAGTGGGACACCCTCGCGGCCGCGATCGCCAGAATTCTCAGGCCAGCATAGGAGCCGATCATGACGCCACGCCAACGGCTGCTCGACGATCTCGACGAGGACATTCGCGATCACATCACGCGCGAAACGGAGGACAACATCGCGCGCGGCATGTCACCGGAAGACGCGCGCTCCGCCGCGCTGCGCGCATTCGGCAACGTGCTGCGGGTGAAAGAAGACACCCGTGCGGTGTGGATTTCGGTATGGCTGGAGCAACTCGGCCAGGACGTCCGGTTGGCGCTGCGGCTGCTGCGAAAAACTCCGGGCTTCACCATCGCGGCGGTCATGACGCTGGCGCTGGCCATCGGCGCCAACGCGCTCGTCTTTGCAATCTTCAACGTCTTTGTCGTCCACCCGCTGGATCTACCGCAGGCGCAGAGCCTGTACACGCTCGAACGCGGCAAGGACAAATCCACCTCGCAGTCGTATCCCGACTATCTCGATCTCCGCGATCGGAACCGGAGCTTCGATGGCCTCGCGGCGTTCAGCGTCACGGCGGTCGGACTCGACGCCGCCGGACAACCCGCGCGGGCCTGGGCGGATGTCGTCAGCGGGAATTATTTCGACGTCCTGGAGATTCGCCCGTTTCTCGGACGATTCTTCCACGCGTCCGACGAGCGCGGACCCAACAGCTCGCCGTACATCGTCCTGTCCTACGCGTACTGGCACACCCGTTTCGACGACGACCGCGGCGTCGTGGGCCGCACGGTTCAGGTCAACAAACATCCCTTCACCGTCGTCGGAGTGGCGCCGCCCGGATTCAACGGCACTCTGATGTTCTTCCACCCCGATTGCTTTCTCCCGATCGTCAACGAGGCGCAGGTGGACGGCGAGAACAACCTCAACGCGCGCAGCAATCATTGGATTACATGGGTCGTCGGCCATCTCAAACCGGATGTCACCTCGTCACAGGCGGTTGCGGATCTGAACGCGATCGGCGCCGATCTGGAAAAGCGCTTTCCAAAAGACGATGGCCAGATGACGTTTACGCTGGCGCGTCCCGCTCTGGGCTTGTCGAAGATCAGCCAGGCAGTTCAGGCATTCCTCGGTGGGCTGATGCTGCTGGCGGCGTTGATCCTGGTGGCCGCATGCGCGAACCTCGGAAGCTTGTTTGCCGCGCGCGCCGCCTTCCGCTCGCGGGAAATGGCGATGCGGCTCGCGCTGGGCGCAGGCCGGATGCGCGTGCTGCGGCAGCTCCTCACGGAATCCGTCGTGATCGCGCTCATCGGCGGGGCGATTGGATTGTGGGGCAGCGTGGAGCTGCTACGCTGGCTGAGCACGTGGCGGCCGTTTCCCGCGGTTCCGGTCCAGGTTCCGCTGAAAGCGGACGCGAACGTGTACCTCATGGCGTTGCTGCTGAGCGTGGGCAGTGGCGTGCTGTTCGGCGCCGTGCCGGTCAAGCACGTGCTTCGCGCGGATCCGTACGAGATCCTCAAGCGCGGACCGAGAGGCACGGGTGAGCGGCGGCTGACGTTCCGCGATCTGCTCCTCGTCGTGCAGATTGCGATTTGTGCGTTGCTGGTCACGTCATCGCTCGTGGCGGTGCGCGGATTGATGCGCTCGCTCCACGGCGACTTTGGTTTCGAACCGCAGCACGCGGTCCTCGTCGAGACGGATCTGCACATGGCCGGTTATCGCGGCGAGGCGGTCGCGGCCATGCAAAAACGCATGATCGACGCGATCGCCGCACTGCCTGGCGTGGCCGCTGTCGGATTGGCCGATGCGCCGCCGCTCAGTGGCCCGACCGGCGCGTCGGCCGTCTTCACCGAACAGACAACGGATCTGCGGCCGGCGAACGCTGTCGCTGAAGTGGTGACATTCAAGGTTACTCCGGAATATCTTCGCGCCGCCGGCACGGCCCTGCTGTCCGGGCGGACGTTTTCGTGGCACGACGACAGCAATGCCCCGCGCGTGGCGGTGGTGAACAGGGAGTTCGCCCGCAAAGTCTTCGGCTCCGCGGCCGACGCCATCGGTCGCTGGTATAAGGCGAGCGACGGCGCGCGCACACAAGTCGTCGGCATGACAGAAGACGGCAAATACGGCACGCTGACCGAAAATCCGCAGCCGGCGATGTTTCTGCCGATCGCGCAATCGCCGTCGGCGCAAACGTATCTGGTCGTGCGCTCGGACCGTGAGCCGGGACAACTGGCCTCAGCGCTCAGGAGCACACTGTCGGAGCTCGACCGCGGACTGCCTTCGTCGATTCAAACGTGGAGCGACGCGATGGGCGCAGCCCGGTTCGCCGCCCGCATGGCGACGATCGCGCTCGGTGTGCTGGGCGTGATGGCCGCGATGCTGGCGATCACCGGTATTTTTGGCACGGCGGCGTATTCGCTGAGCCAGCGCCGGCGCGATCTGGGCATTCGTATGGCGCTCGGGGCGCAGCGTCAGGACGTCTTGCAGGCGGCGCTGAGCCGGCCGCTCACGCTGCTGGCGTTCGGTTCAGGCGCAGGTTTGCTTCTCGGACTCCTGGCGACTCGGGTGCTCGCAGTCATCGTCTACCAGGCCACTCCCCGGGATCCGCTGGTCATGGCTGGCGTCGTTCTGGCGATGTGTGCGCTGGGTGTGCTCGCCACGTGGATTCCCGCGCAGCGCGCGCTGGCGATCGATCCGACGAGTCTGATGCGCGACGCGTGAAGATTCGTTCGGCGAAATACGCGGAGCTGCCTCATTGAGGAAAGGGTTGACTCGCCTGCGTCAGTCGAACACCTTGCCGGCATTTATCTTTCCGGGTAGCACGACGTCGATCAGCTTGCGCGAGTCGAATGGATCGCCTGCATTGAATGCCCTCATCGGGCGAAGCTCGACTAACGATCGCCATCAACCCGCCCGCCTCACAGACATCCTCGATCTTATTGCGGAGGATAGTTGGCGTCGTGTTTCTGCGGGTTAACTCGAAGTGTCCTCTGGTCATGTCCGAACTGGCGACGGCCGCGAGACCGCGGAGTATCGAATGAAGCAAAACGCAATCTTGGTTGTCACGTCTCTGCTCTCGATCCTCTTGCTGACGCTTCACATTACGGACGACATCGTCCGTGGGATATCGAAGGCCGAGTCATCAAACACCGCGCTGATCGTCCTCGTAGTCTTGCTGTACGGGACGCTCATGCTCGCCGAACGGCGATCTGGGCACGTCATCATGCTGCTCGTCGGGTTGTTCGCGGCAGTCATGCCCGTCATGCACATGAGGGGGGCACACTACGGCGAGATCGCCACGTCCACCGGCGGGTTCTTTTTCGTCTGGACACTCTGGGCGCTCGGCGGGCTCGGGGGCGTCACTTTCATCCTCTCGGCGCGCGGACTGTGGAGTCTGCGACGGGGACAGTATCCCTAGCCAGTCCTCACTGACGGCGCAGCGTTTAGCTGTGTCGCGCGCCTCACGCACATCCTCGAACTTCTTGAAACAGCCGTTCTGCTAACGACTTTCAACAATCCAGTATGGGCTCGAAAAGGGCAACGTGAAGATCAGACGAAAGGGCGGTCTTCCGCAAATTATTGAAAAGATTGGCTCCTCAGGCTGGATTCGAAGCAGCAACCCTCTGGCCGGACCGATTTTTTGCGGAACACACGAGTCGCGGCGGTTTGCGGTGATAATCACGCAGCTGTCAAGGAGCCGAACATGCCGTACATCTCCAGCCGACGAGCCTTCATGAAACAGGCGGGCCTCGGGCTTACGGGCACGCAGCTTGCGCCGTGGCTGAAATTCGTCGGCGCCGCGGACCTCGAATACGCCATCGCGGAGACGTCGGCTGGCAAAGTCCGGGGTGTCGTCGTGGACGGCATGAGAGTGTTCAAGGGTATTCCGTACGGGGCATCGACCAGCGGAAAGAATCGCTTCATGCCGCCCCTCAGGCCCACCGCATGGGCCGGGACGCGCGACGCGCTCGCCTTCGGCCCCACTGCCCCGCAGACTGCGGACAACTCCGGAACGACTGCGGCCGGATCGCCGACGCAGCAGAGCGAAGACTGTCTCGTGCTCAACGTCTACACGCCCGGTCTGAGCGATGGGCGCAAACGCCCGGTGATGGTGTGGCTGCACGGCGGCGGATTCTCGAGCGGTTCCGGCTCCGGCCGCATTCTCGATGGCACCGCCCTCGCGCACACGCGCGACGTCGTCGTCGTGACCATCAATCATCGGCTCAATGTGTTCGGTTACACGTATCTCGGCGATGCGATGGGATCCGATTTCGCGCGTTCGAGCAGCGTGGGCCTGCTCGACATCGTCGCCTCGCTCGAGTGGGTGCGCGACAATATCGTCGGCTTTGGCGGCGACCCAAATCTCGTGACGATCTTCGGTCAGTCGGGAGGCGGTCGAAAAGTCGCCACGTTGATGTCCATGCCCAGTGCGAAAGGGCTGTTTCATCGGGCCATTATCGAGAGCGGAGCCGTGTTGCGTTTGACGACGCACGAAGACGGTGTGCATTACACGGATCTTCTGCTCGGCGAGTTGGGACTGAAGGCGGGGCAGGCGCGAGAGCTTCAGAGCCTGCCGATGACGCGGTTGCTCGAGGCGAACGCGGCTGTGCAGAAGAAGATCACATTGCGCGAGCCAGGCGGATCCGCAAACTCACCGATGGTGGACGGCAAGGTGATCCCAGGCCATCCATGGGATCCGAAGGGGCCCGCGCTATCGGCGAACGTTCCCCTGCTCATCGGCTACGCGCGCACCGAAGAGACGCTCTACGACCGGCCGACGCCCGAGAAGCTGGCGCTCGACGAAGCCGGGCTGCGTGAACGGGCTTCGAAACGAGTCGGTGGCGATCCCACGCGCGCCATTGACGCGTTCCGGAAAGCGCATCCAGAGGCGACACCGTGGGATCTGTGGATTCTCATGGCGACCGATCACCCTCGCGGCACGTACGCGCGCGAGCTGGCGAAGCGGAAAGCCGATCAGCGCGCGGCGCCGGTGTTCATGTACCGATACGACTGGGAAACGCCCGAAGGTGGCGGGCACATGCGATCCCCGCACACCATCGAGATTCAGTTCGTGTTCAACAACATCAAGATCGCCGGGGCGCTCATCTCGAAGATGCCCGAAGCGTACGCGCTGGCTGATACAACCAGCGCCGCGTGGGCAGCGTTTGCGCGCACCGGCGATCCCAATACGCCGAAGCTGCCGAAGTGGCCGGCCTACTCCGCAACCGCCCGCGATACGATGCTGTTCAACAACGAGTGCCGGGTGGAATCCGATCCCGATCGCGGACCGCGTCTCGTAATGGAGCAAATCCTCGAGCTCTCATAGCAAGCGACGAACAGGAACGCGGGCATGAAGTTCACGCGTCGCGACTTCCTCGAGGCTGCCGGAGCCGTCGTCGCCGCGGCCGGGGGCGGTTGCTCCAGACAGCCCGCCACACCAAATCGCCTCCACGGCGCTACCGGCGTGGAACTCGGCGTCGAGAATGCCGCGCTGCCGGACTACTCGCACGATCTCGAGCGGTATCTCGTTCGCATCGCGAGCGAGGCGCGTGAGCGGCGGAGACAGGTGATTGACGCGATTTCTACGCCGCAGGGAATCCAGGAGCGGCAAAAAGTCATAACAGCGCAGGTGTGGAAGATGCTCGGCGGGCCTCTGGAGCGGACATCCCTCAATCCACGCGTCATGGGCGTGGTTGAGCGATCCGGCTGTCGCATCGAGAGGCTGACGTTCGAAAGCCGGCCGCGACTCCACGTCACCGCGAACCTCTATCTGCCCGCCGGTGCGGGCCGCCATCCGGCGATTCTCGCGCCACTCGGCCACTCTGCGAACGGCAAGGCGTGGCCGAGCTACCAGAAGTTGTTCTCGAGTCTGGCGCGCAAAGGTTACGTCGTCTTGGCGTCCGACCCTTTCGGGCAAGGCGAGCGCATCGAGTACCCAGGCAGCCACCCCGGCCAGTCGGCGATCGGCGGTGGAACGAGCGAGCATGAATACGCCGGGCGCCGCCTTATTCTGCTCGGCGCCAACTTCAGTTTGTTCCGTGTGTGGGACGGCATCCGCGGAATCGACTTCCTGCTGACGCGCGCAGAAGTCGACCCCGAGCGGATCGGCTGCTGCGGGCAATCCGGCGGCGGAACACTCACGCAATTCCTGGCGGCGCTCGACAGCCGGATTCGTGTCGCCGTCGTTTCAGAGGGCAATACCGAGAACGTGGCGCAGGCTGACGTCGAGCCGCCTGGTTCTGCCGACGATGCAGAGCAGAACGTCGTGCCGGCGCTGTCGTACGGGATCGATCGAGCGGACCTGCTGTACGCCTTCGCGCCAAAGCCGCTTCTCATGACCGTGACGCTTCACGACGCCGGCCATACGTACTCGCCTGAATACGTTGCCAGCTCGCTCGATCTCTTTGCGGAGTACAAACGCGCTTACAACCTGCTGGGGGCCGATGATCGCGTGTCGCTTCAGGTAACCACCGAACAGCATGGGTACGTGTATGAGCTGCGCCGCGCGACCTACGCCTGGTTCAACCGCTGGTTCGAGATGAAGAACGCGGACGATGAAGAGGCCTCGCCGGTCGTGGAAACGGACGAAGCGCTCTTCGTCACGCCGACAGGGTTCGTCACCACATCGTTTGGTGGCGACAGTGCGCTGTCGCTGACGCGGCAGATGGCCGCGACCGTGCGAACATCGCCCGCGTCCGGAGCGGACGACATGCGCCAGCGGATTCGCACCGTCCTGGGCATCGAGACGTCGCGCGGCGGCGCGCTGGCGAGCCGCGTCCTGGCCACGATTCGCAAGCCAGGCTATCGGGCGGAACAGTTCGAGTTCACGAGCAATCAAGAGATTCGTATTCCAGGCTGGCTGCTGACGCCGGACACGTCCGGATCGTCCACGCCGACCGTACTGTATGTCGGCGAGGCGGCCGCATCGAGTTCAGTCGCAGAGGACGGTTTCGTCGAACGGCTGGTCACGAACGGCGGATGCCGTGTCGCCACGATCGACGTCCGCGGCCGCGGCGACTGCGCGATAGCGTATCCGCAGCGCGGTCGGTTCTACTTTTCAGATCGCGTCTCCGACGAGGCGTATCTGACCTGGTTTTCGTTGATCCTCGGCCGGCCGCTTCTTGGTGGACAGGTGTACGACACGCTCCGCGCCTTGGACTATCTCAGATCGCGGCCTGATGTAAGCGGCGCCGTCTCGCTCGTGGGCGATGGACCGCACGGCGTGATCGCGCTCTATGCCGCGGCACTCGATGAGCGCGTACGCGGCGTGGCGCTGCGGCAGACGGTGACGGACTATCGTTCACTCGCCATAGCGGAGCGCTATACGCAGCCCTTCGGCATCTACGCGTATGGACTTCTCGGTGAATTCGATCTGCCGGAGGTGGCTGGCGCCGTCGCCCCGCGTTCGGTGCTGCTGCTGAATCTCTCGACGCCGCTTGGCGAGCCGGCCGGCGCAGCGGCGCGAGAACGCTACCGCGGCGTGCCAAACGCCAGGGTGGAGGAGGCCGTAGGCGGTGAGGACACGGTGCAGATCTTGGCGGCTTGGCTAGGGGGGAAGGGTGTGCCTGGGGCTTCGTATCAGTTTCCGTTGTAAACTTCCGGCGTTCGTTTCTGGGACCGGAGGCATCTGGTGTCGGTTCGCGAAGCCCTCACGACCGCACTCGCCGGCCAGTATCGTATCGAGCGCGAGCTCGGACGTGGCGGGTTCGCGACAGTGTTCCTCGCGCAGGACCTCCGTCACGACCGTCCCGTCGCCCTGAAGGTTCTCTATCCGGAAGTCGCGGCGACTCTGGGATCCGAGCGATTCAAGCAGGAGATTCGCCTTGCCGCGCGGCTCCAGCACCCGCACATCCTCGGCGTGTACGACTCGGGCGAAAGCGCCGGCCACCTGTGGTTCACCATGCCGTTTGTCGAAGGCGAGAGCCTGCGCGATCGGCTGAATCGCGAGCGCCAGATCGGCGTGGACGAAGCCGTCCGAATCGCGCGGGAAGCGGCCGATGCGCTCGAGTACGCCCACCGGCATGGCGTCGTTCACCGTGACATCAAGCCGGAGAACATCCTGCTGTCCGGCCGGCATGCGCTCGTGGGCGACTTCGGCATCGCGCGCGCGATCGGCGCCGTTGCGCTGACACAGACGGGCATCACGGTTGGGACCCCCGTCTACATGAGCCCGGAACAGGCGGGCGGGGGCGAGGTGGACGCGCGCACCGACATCTACTCGCTCGGCTGTGTCCTCTACGAGATGCTCGTCGGCGAGCCGCCGTTTTCCGGCCCCAGCACCGCCGCCGTGCTCTCGCGCGTCATGACGGAAACGCCGCGACCGGTACGAGCGACGCGGCCCACGACGCCTGCGCCGGTCGATGCTGGCGTGAGCCGCGCGATGGCTCGCGTCCCGGCCGATCGGTTTGCGTCGGCAGCCGATTTCGCAGCGGCGCTGTCTCCTACCAGGGAGGACGCGACGCCGGCGATCCCGAGTGCTGCGCCAGCCGCGGCCACAGTGCCCGCGCCGCGCGTCTCGTGGCTGCGACGGCGGCTCGTCAACAATCTCGCTCCCGCACTCGCCATCGTTGCCGCACTCTTCGCCTGGTATCGCTACTCGAGCGTGACGGCGGGCACGAAGCGGCTCGCAGTGCTGCCGTTCGAGAATCTCGGCGCTGAAGCGGACGAGTACTTCGCCGACGGCATGACCGACGAAGTGCGCGGCAAGCTCGCGGCGCTCGAAGGTCTTCAGGTCACGGCCCGCTCGAGTGCGGCGCAGTACAAGAAGACCGGCGGGAAGACGCCGGAACAGATCGGCCGGGAGCTCGGCGTCGATTTCCTCCTCACCGGCACGGTGCGCTGGCAGGCGGCAGCCGGAGCCCGCCGTGTTCGCGTCAGCCCCGAGCTGATTCGCGTGTCCGATGGAACGGCTCGATGGCAGCAGGCGTTCGACACCGAGTTGGACGACGTCTTCGAGGTGCAGGCCGATATCGCGTCGCGCGTCGCGCAGGCGTTGGACGTGGCCTTGGGAACGACGACCCAGCAGCAACTTTCGGAGCGCCCAACGGCCAACCTGGCCGCGTACGATGCGTTTCTTCGCGGCGAGCAGGAATCGCAAAGCGGCACGGTGACCGATGCGGTGCCGCTTCGGAAGGCCATCGTCGCGTACGAGCAGGCGATTGCGCTGGATCCGCGATTCATGCAGGCGTGGGCTCAGCTCAGCAGGGCCGCGTGCTCGATCGCTTTTGCGACTCCTACACCCGAAGACATCGATCGATGTCGGACGGGCGCCGAGCGCGCCGTGGCGCTGGCGCCGAACCGTCCTGAAAGTCGCCTCGCGATGGCGTCGTATTTCCGCGATGTCCAGAAGGAGTACGACAAGTCGCTGGGACAGTACACGCTCGGGCTGCGATCGGCGCCGAACAACGTCGATCTGCTCGCCGCATCCGCGATCATCGAGCGACGTCTCGGCCGCTTCGAGGAGGCACTGACCCACCTGCAGCGGGCGGCCCGGCTCGATCCACGCTCCGTCGTCGCCGCCAACAATCTGGCGCGTACGTACCACGATCTCCATCGCCATCGCGAAGCGCAGACCGAGTACAGCCGCGCATTGGTGTTTGCGCCCACGAATCTGTTGCTGGTGCAGGCGAAGGCGGGGGACTTTCTGTCTCAAGGGGATCTCGCGGGCGCGCGCGAGGTGATCGCCACTGGCCTGCAGCACACGAGCGCGACCGCGCTCATCGTCCGCTTTGCGACGTTCCAGGAGATGATGTGGGTGCTGCCCGACGATCTGCGCGCGCAGGTCGTGAACCTCCAGCCGGCCCAGTTCGACAACGACCGCGCGATGTGGGCGCTGAAAGTCGGGGCGACGTATCGCCTCATGGGCGACGCCGCGAAAGCGAAGTCGTACGGCGAGATAGCCGCTGACACGTACGCGAAAACCGTGAAACGGTACCCCGACGATGCGCAGCAGATGGAGCTTTTCGGCCGTGCGCTTGCTCTGACCGACCGGAAAGCCGAGGCGCTCCAGGCCGGCGAGCGATCGCTGGCCATGCGTGAGACGTCGATGGATTCAGTGAGCGGGCCGTATTACCAATACCAGGTCGCGCGAATCTGCATTCAGGTCGGCCGACACGATCGCGCGCTGGATCTGATCGAGCCGCTCCTCTCGAAGCCCGGTGACATCACGGCGGGATGGCTGCGCATCGATCCGATTTTCACGCCGCTTCGCGGCAACCCTCGTTTCGAACGTCTCATCAAATCCGCCACGTAGCATCGGAGCTCTTTGGCGAACGATAGGCCAGTGAGCCGGGCTAGTCATCCTGTATAGTCACGGCGTTCGCGGTCATTCGCGAAAGGAGTCTGCACATGACGTGCTCACGCCGCGACTTCGGTCTCCTCCTTCCCTCGCTCGCGGCGGCCCAGGCCGTCCCTGTCAGCAGCGTCGACAACGACGTCGAGCACCTGCCTGTGATGAAGACCGAGCGGTTCGCCTTCGACGAGATCCCCCTTATCGGGCGTGACGATGTTTAGGCGCGCGGCTTGCGTGGCAGTCGCGGGCATCGCGGCGATCGCGACGCTGACCGCCCAGGAACAGACGATCGCGATTCGCGCCGGACGGCTCTTTGACGCGAAGGCCGGGGCGATGCTCCAGAATCATGTCGTCCTCATCCGCGGCGAACGCATTGTCGACGTCGGCGCGAGCGTCACTGTGCCGGCCGGCGCGCGGGTGATCGATCTGAGCAACGCCACCGTGCTGCCCGGCATGATCGACGCGCACGTCCACGTTGCGCTCAACGTCCCGAACGAGTCGTTCGAGCATCACACGTTCGTGATGATTCAGAGCGCGCAGCGCGATCTCGACGCCGGTTTCACCACCATCGTCGACATGGACTCGCGCGGCGGCTTCGGCACCGTCGAGCTCCGCAACGCGATCAACAGCGGCCTCGTCCGCGGACCGCGTATGCAGGTCGCCGGACAGTCGCTCAACCCGCGCGCGTCGGTGCAGACGCCGAATACGACGACGGGACTGTTCGGCGGATTCACGGAGAACAAGAACATCAACGGCCCGTGGCTCGCGCGCGCGGCCGTGCGCGAGCTGAAGCTCCACGGCGCCGACTGGGCGAAGATCTACACGACGCAGGATTTCGTCGGCGACGAGCTGCGCGAGTTCCGCCCCGACGGGTCGCTCGTCGCGATTCCGTCGCTGACCCTCGAAGAAGTCCAGGCCATCGTGGACGAATCGCATCGCATGGGGCTGAAAGTCGCCTGCCACACGTACGGCGGCGAAGGCATGCGCTCGTGCGTCGAGGCGGGCGTGGACCTGCCGATGCATCTGCTGGAGCTCTATAAGGATGACGCGCTGCTGAAGGAGATCGTCCGGAAGAAGCTGCCGGTCATGATGACGCTCGACGACCTGATCGGCCTCGACGAGTCCGACCGCAAGCTCACCGGCGGAAAGACCTCGCGCCTCGCCATGGGCGAGCTGACGTTCAGGAAGCTCCTCGCCGCCGGCGTGCCGTCGCCCTTCGGCAGCGGCGCCGTACCGGAGCGCTATCCGCACGGCAAGCAGGCGAACCAGTTCGCGTACTTCGTGAAATGGGGCATGACGCCGGCGCAGGCGCTGCAGACGGCGTTTCTCACCGCCGCGAACGTGCTCAACTACGGCTGGTCGGACCGCGTCGGCAGCCTCGAGAAGGGCAAGTACGCCGACGTCATCGCCGTCAGCGGCGATCCGCTCAGCGACGTCACGGAGATGGAGCGCGTGAAGTTCGTGATGAAGGGCGGACAAGTCGTCCGGAACGACGCGACGAAGCCGTAAGGACTGGCGCCTACGTGCACGTCCGTTCGCTACCCCGTCGAATCCAGGCAATGCGTGCGGGAGTACTCGCGGCTCGCGCTCAAACGTTGACGGGCTTCCGCGTTTTTCAAGAGCACCGAGTCAACTGCGTGTCATTCCGACAGGGACAACGGACCCGACGTCGGTCAGCGCGGTACGTTGCCCTGCATGATCAACCACAGGAAGCTCAGAATGCCGAGCACGCTCAACACGACTTTCATGGCGCGCCACTCCCCTCTCCAATTACCGGAGGCGAAGGACGGCGGATCCCGCGTAGATGCGCGCGTGGATCCGATCTGCGCAGACAATAGCCGAGTTGGGAGTGTGACCCTATTCCACTAAGGTGGGTGAATTCGACGGCGATCAAGCGTACGCCGAGGAACGCCGAGCAGGTCGCAGCGCGGATGGGAATAGCGGCATACCAAGTTCTTCTGTCACAAGTGTCACTCCCCTGAAGCGGATGGAAGCGGCGACTGGACGTTCGAAGGCGAGGTGCCCGATCTCCGTTATATGCCGCTGAGCGTTCATCGCCGCTTCAACCAGATCGTGTTATCGGCCGCCGGCGCACTGTGGCCCCCCGCCGACAGAACGTTGAAAGGGTTACTTCGAGACGATGGTGGGGTTCACCCAGCCGTTCTTCATTACGCCGTGCGACGGACGGAAGCTGAGATAGTCCACATGATCGGGAATATCGGCCCAGCCGTGTATTACGCCTGGCGGAACGATCAGCACGTCACCGACCTTCAATTCGACTTTGCGTGAGCCAACCGCCAAGCCGCCGCAGCCAGGACCGTTCGGTCCGCCGTCGGGGTTGGCCGTGCTGTGCCGGCCATTGACGACATGGCCATCAATGAACGCCGTGCCGCCGCCGGAGACGATGTAATAGCCTTCGGTCTGATTGTCATGCGTAATGGCGCCCGGAATTGCGTCCGCCGGCGGATTTGCCATTCGTTCTCCACACGGGATGGTTTGGGCCGCAGCCTGGGCGTTGCCGGCCCCGGCGGCAGGCGCGGGCGGCGGGTTCCGAGTGGAGGCGCGATGAATGATGCCCAACTCCATGCTCCAGCCGTCGCCGATATCGACAACCTTGGCATTCTCGTCACGGGTTCGCTGAGATTGTTCCGTGGCGCTGATCTTGTCGATCTCAGCCTTGGTGATGACGGTAGCGGTCGTCGGGTTTCCGGGCCTGGGCTGGGCGTAGACCGCCACAGGAATCAGAACCGCCGCCGTAAGCAAAACTTTCACAGCAGTGTTTTTCATAGTGTTCCTCCCTGAACATGTTGTCGCGTCCCGCGACGGTTTTGGCGAAGACCACCGCTGTTTTGACGAACGACAGAGCACCGCTTCGTCGTACCTCGCTGACAATCCGAAGCCGCGCTCATCGATGCGTCCACGGCGAACGTTACGCGTGAGCGGAGTCCTTTCGGACGTATGCCAGATACGCGGTCGGCGCCGAGCCATCGAATCGCCAGCAAAAGCGGCGGATCGGACGACGCGGCGCTCGGTACTCCGATTGCCGCGCGCTCGCGCTTCGGAGGAGGGTATTGTATGCGTTCGACAACCATTCCAGCCATTGCGATGTGTGTCCTCGCTTCGATGACGACGGGGCACGCCCAGGCGGCCACGCAGCCGGCCAGCCGTCTCGAGCTAATCAGCGTCAACAACAACGGCGCGCAAGGTGACAACGACAGCGATGTCGCGGCGCTGAGCGCCGATGGGCGGTTCTTCGCCTTCGCGTCGATCGCCGACAACCTCGTGCCAAACGACAACAACGTGTCGAGCGACGTCTTCATTCGCGATCGCGTGAATCGGACGACCGAGCGCGTCAGCGTCGGCCCGAACGGGGTCGAAGGCGACGCGAACAGCGGCTTCCTCGACGGACTCGGCGGCGTCAGCATCAGCGCCGACGGCCGGTTCGTCGCCTTTCGATCCTTTTCGGATCGGCTGACGCCGGACGGAAATCCCAATTTCAACGAGCACATCTACGTCCGCGATCGGCAGACGGGATCGATCGAACGCATCGACGTCGCGTCCGACGGCAGCATCGCGGCCGGCTTCGCCTTCGACATCGCGATCAGCGCCGACGGCCGCTTCGTCGCGTTCGATACCGATGCCGGCAATCTCGTACCCGGCGACGGCGATGACGCGTTCGACGGCAGCATCGCGGCCGGCTTCGCCTTCGACATCGCGATCAGCGCCGACGGCCGCTTCGTCGCGTTCGATACCGATGCCGGCAATCTCGTACCCGGCGACGGCGATGACGCGTTCGAGGTCTTCGTCCGCGATCGCCTGGCCGGTACGACCGAGGGCATCACCACACGCGTGCCGACCGATACGTTCACCGGTAACAGTTTCGTCTCGTCGATCTCGGCCGACGGCCGGTGGGTCGCATTTCAATCGAACGATCCGACGCTGGCGCACAACGATCGCAACGGTTTCTTCCAGGACGCGTTCGTGTTCGATCGCAAGACGTCGGTGCTACACGTGGTCAGCGTCAGCACGAGCGGCGTACAGAGCGACAACGACAGCTTCAACCCGCTCGTAAGCGCCGATGGCCGCTTCGTCGTCTTCACGTCGCGGGCGGACAACCTGGTGAGGAACGACACGAATCAGTCGCCGACGTGTTCCGGCGCGATCTCGCGGCCGGCACCACGACGCGTTTGGCGGCGGACACCACCAGCGCCGATCACCGGTTCGGGTTCGACGTGACGGCCACTTCGGTGACGCCAGACCACCACCGGCGTCGCGCTGCTGACGCGGGCGGAACTGCTGCCGGAGCAGCCGACCGCGTTCTTTACGGCGGATGTCTACGCGCTCAGTGCGCCGATCCCGCGGTAGGCCGGCGCGGTAGTACACGGCGTCGACAGGGATCTTGCCGCCGCAGGAGTCGGCGAATGCCGGGCCGGGTGGTCATCGAGCGGGCGCGCGCTCAGGATCTGCGGCTCGGCAAAGGCGGCGGCCGGCGCCTTCGCGAGCCACGCGCGCAGCCGGCGGCGATCCGCTCTTCGCCCCACGTGCGATTCGCGGCGGCCATTTCCGCGATGAACGCCAGTTGCTTTCTGAAGGCGGTAGTGGCGGATTCAGTGCCGATTTAGTGCCGTTTCGATTTATTGCGGAGCACACCGGATCAATCGGCTTTCACCCGCGTAAATGATGAAGCGAACGCCGCGCAGGAACCCGACGAGCGTCAGACCATAGTCCCGCGCAAGCTGCACGGCAAGGCTCGACGGCGCGGAGACGGAGGCGACAATCGGCACGCCGGCGACGAGCGCCTTCTGAACGATCTCGAATCCGCCGCGCCCGCTCACCATCAAGATGCGCTCGGACAGCGGCAACCCGCATGCGAGCACGGCATGGCCGATCACTTTGTCGACCGCGTTGTGCCGGCCGATGTCCTCACGGATCGCCACCAGCACGCCGTCTTGATCGAACAGCGCCGCGGCGTGCAGTCCGCCCGTGCGGCCGAAGATCCGCTGGTTCGAGCGGAGGGCATCGGGTAAACCGATCAGCATGTCCGGATCGACCGCGAAGCAATCACTGGGGCGCTCGATGTTCCGGGCGCGGACGCGATCGATGGACGCCTTGCCGCAGATGCCGCAGCTCGAGCTCGCAACGAAGTGCCGATCGAGGCGGTGCTGATCCAGCTGTTCGCCCGTGGCCAGGGTGACGTCCACGAGGTTCCCACTTGGCTCGCCGTCGGGGCCGAGCGCGAAAGCGATGCGAGCGATCTGCTCGCGCTGCGTGATGACGCCCTCGGTGATCAGGAATCCGGCCGCCAGTTCGAAGTCGTCACCAGGCGTCCGCATCGTCACGCTGATGGGCTCGCCGTTGACGCGGATTTCAAGAGGCTCCTCGGCAGCGAGCTCGTCGAGCACGCGCCGCTGCCGTCCCGAGTCCCACTCGAATACCTCCGTCGGCCGCGCGGACTGCGGCATATGACGCACGTCGCACCCTCACGTCCTCGTCGCGGCGGCGCCCGGATGCCGACTCCGAAGCATCAGTAACCCCGCATCAGAAGTAAAAGAGCTGCAGCTGAATCGTGAACTCGTTCTGATTGGTCGATCCGGTCGGGCTGATGCGCGAGTAGGCCGCCTTGATGTTGGCGTTGTGGGCGGCCCACCAGTAGTTCAACCCGATCGACGAGTGGTTTTCGTCGCCTTTGGTGGTATCGACCACGTTTTTGTTGCTGAATTGGAGCACCGGCGTGAGCTTCAGCGCCGGAATCAGGTAGCCGACTTCGAGGAGGTAGTCGTTCTGGTTCGGCAGCGACGCGAACGTGATGTCACCGTCGAAGTGGTTGTAATCGAGTTGGCCCGTGAACGCTCCTGGCCCGGCCGGCATGTCGACGAAAACGTCTGCGTCGTACCCGCGATAATGCTGCTGCGCGTCGATCGCACCGCCGATCGCGACGAACTTCTTCTTGCCGATCGATGTTCCACTGTAGAAGAACCCGGTGTCGGTGTCGAAAACGTTGTATTGGATGCGCCCCACATATCGGAACGAATTGTGGGAGCGCGTATCGCGCACGCCTTGAAAGGCGCCGACGCGATATTCGAGGTGATCCGCGAGAAAGTAGCCCCTGGCCTGAAATCCCGCGTCGCGTCCGGTGGACGACTGTGTGGCGGTGCTCTGGCTGAACGTGTAAGCGCCGTAGTCGATCGGCAGCAGCGTCGCAGCGCTCTGCAGGCTGTTGTGTGAGAACGGCACGAACATCAGCCCGGCGTCGATCGCGAATGCCTGGCTCGCTTTGAACTCGCCGTACGCGTCCTGGATGATGGTCCCGGGCTGAATGTTCTTGGCCGCTGGAGGCACGGTCTTGCCCAGATTCGGCGTGTCGGTCTCGACGAAGAACGTGACGTTCTTCGCGACCTGACCGCCGAGCATCACGCGAACGCGCCGGATGAACAGGTTGTCGGTGTTCGCATCCGCCGTGGGATCGCCGATCGTATCGCCTTGAAATTGTCCCAGAATCCCGAGCTTGATGTTCACGTCGTCGCTGGCCCAGATTTCCACTTGCGCCAGCGCCGCCGTGGCGCTCGCGGCCCATAACAGCGGTACGAGCACCAGCGGGCGGACGAATCGTTGTCTCATGGTCGTGGTTGCTCCTCCTTGCCAGGCGGCTGCCCGGCTTGACGTTGAACCGCCGCCTCGTAATCGGCTCGAGCATCGCGACCGGACGCGCGGCGGTACCACGCGGGATGGTGCGTCCATGCCCAGCGCTTCTCCACCGTGCCGCGCGTCATCGAATGGAGCGTGCCGGGCACGGCGGCCGTCCCTTCGTAAATGTGGACGATGAATCCAACGAGCATTACCAAGGCGGCGACGTCGTGCAGCACGTACCCGACGTACACCGTCGGGCGGCCGAACGTTTTCGGGAACCACATCGGGATGCCCGAGATCAGGAAGACGACCGCGCTGCCGACGATGGCCCAGAAATAGATCTTCTGGCCGGCATTGAAAAAGTCGACGTACTCCGGTTCGCGTTTCTCCGTGTTCGCGACGTAATCTCGCACACGACGCAACCATCGCCTGTCATCGCCCGTCCATGACATCGGCTGCAACCAGTTCAGAGTCTGGAACGCGAAACACACCACGAATCCCAGACTGAACCACGGGTGCAACAGCCGCGTCGTCGGCCCGCCCCCGAAGATCGGCGTCAACCCCCGGTACAGCCACGGCGTGTAGACGGCGAATCCCGACAACAGCGCGAGGATGAAGAACGCGGCGACGCTCCAGTGCAGCACGCGTGTGTAGGCCGGATGACGGAGCAGTTCGTCTTCATGGACGACAGTTCGCGCATGTTCGCCGACTCGCGCACGCGCACGCTCATCGAATCGTTCAACGGCCGTGCTCATCGCGGCACCTCGCGCGCCGCCGGCGGATCCGGGCCCGGCCCGCCGTAGCCCGGTCCGCGGGACGGCGGCTGCGATTCCTTCGGACCCTCCGTGACGTAATGAAAGAACGCGACCGGCGCCGCGAAGAGGCTGAGGAGCAGCGCAACCGGTTTGGCGACGCGCTTCCAGAGCGTGAACGTCACAGGAATCTGCGGATTCGCCGGCAGCCCGCCGTAGAGTTCCGGCTTCGTGATGTCGTGCAGCACGTAGATCACATGCGTGCCGTTCACCGATGGCGGATCGTAGACGCCGGCATTCGGGAAGCCGGAATGCTCACGCAGCTGCCGCGCGCGTGCCTCGGCGAGGCCGCGCATGTCGGCTTTGGTGCCGAACTTCAAACAGCCGGTCGGGCAGGCTTTGATGCAGGCGGGCTCGAGGCCCTGTCCCACACGGTCCGAGCAGAGGGTGCACTTGTAGACCTTTTTCGTCTCGCTGTTGAATTTGGGAATGTCGAATGGGCAGCCCGCGACGCAGTACTGGCACCCGATGCAGTTCTCCTGCTGGAAGTCGACGATGCCGTTCGTGTACTGGACGATGGCGCCGTCGGCCGGGCACGCACGCAGGCAGCCGGGATCCTCGCAGTGCATGCACTGGTCCTTGCGCATGAGCCACTGGAGCGTGCCGTCCTCGCGCTGATGCTCGTTGAACTTGATCAGGTTCCAGTAGTTCCACGCCGTGGACGGCATCGTCTGATAGGTGTTGTCGAACGTCGTCTGCTGGAACGGCATGTCGTTCCACTCGACGCAGGCGACCTCGCAGGCCTTGCAGCCGATGCACGTGGTCACGTCGATGTACTTGCAGACCTCTTGCTGCCGCTGCGCGCCGGCCCCTGGCGTGCTGCCGGAATGGCCGGAGATCTGCTTGATCTGGAGCGTCCCGGTCGGCATGGCTCAGGCCTTCTCGATCTTGACCAGAAACCCCTTGAATTCAGGGGTGTACGCGTTGGGATCGATCGCCGTCGGCGACAGCAGGTTCACGGACGTGAGCGCCGTGCGTCCTGCGTCTTCCGCGATGCCGCGGTAGCCCCAATGGATCGGGATGCCGATCTGGTACGTCTTCTTCCCGTCGATCTGCATCGGCTTGATTCGACGTGTCACCATCGCCTTCGCGATGTACGAGGCGCGCGCGCTGCTCACCTTCACGCGCTCGCCGCCGCGAAGACCCATCTCGTCGGCCAGCTCCACCGGGATCTCGACGAATGGCTCCGGCACGAGCTCGACGTTCATCGGGTTGTTCTTGGTCCAATAGTGGTAGTGCTCGGTCAAGCGATACGTGGTGCACACGACGGTGAAGCCATCGGCCGGCGTGCCGTACTTGTCCATCGGCGTCTTGAACTTCTGCACCACTGGATTGGTCGACTGCGAGGGGTGCAGCGGGTTGGCGATCGGGCTCTCGATCGGCTCGTAGTATTCCGGGAAGGGGCCGTCCTGAAAGGCCGCGAGCGGGCCGAACAAGCGGCCGATGCCTTCAGGATTCATGATGAACGGACCCATGTGGTCCTTCGGCGCCGAGTCGACCTTGAAGTCGGGCACGTCGTGTCCGGCCCACCTGCCGGTAGACTCGTTCCACCACACCTGTCGGCGGGCGGGATCCCAGGGCTTCCCCGTTGGATCGCAGGACGCGCGGTTGTACATGACGCGGCGATTCGCCGGCCAGGACCAGGCCCAGTTCGGATACACGCCGAGACCGGACGGATCTTCGGTGCCGCGCCGCTGCGACATCGCGCCGGCTTCGGTCCACGAGCCGCTGTACAGCCAGTTGCCGCAAAGCGTCGTCCCATCGTCCTTCAGCGCGCCGAAGCCAGGGAGCTGTTGCCCCGCTTTGATCGTATTTCCGCTCGCCGGATCGACGACGTCCGCCAGCGCGCGCCCGTTGATCTCTTTTGCGAGCTCCACGAACGACCGATGCAGCGGATCGGTGTAGTTCCACGAGAGGTTCAGGATCGGATCGGGGAACGCGCCTCCATCTTGCTGATACAGCTCCCGGATCTTCAGGAAGATCAGCGAGAGGATCTCCTGATCGACTTTCGCGTCGCCGGGCGGGGCGATTGCAATGTTCTTCCACTGCAGCCAGCGCGCGGAGTTCACGAACGTGCCGTCCTTCTCCGCGAAGCCGGCGCACGGCAGGCGATAGACCGTCGTCTGAATCTTCTTCATCTCGTCGGGCGTCGTGCCCGGCGCGCGCCAGAATTCACTGGTCTCGTCCGGATAGATCTCGCCGACGACGAGCCAGTCCGCTTTCTTCAGCGCATCGATGTTCTTCCGGGAATTGGGACCGATCTGCACGCCGTTCATCCCGAAGGCGAACATCCCCTTCACCTGGCCGTTGTACATGTCGTCCCAGATCTCCACCCACGAGTACTTGCGATCGATCTTCGGCAGGTAATGAAATGCCCAGTCGTTTTCCTTTTTCGCCGCGTCTCCGTACAGCGCTTTGAGAAACGACACGGTGAACTTCGGCGTGTTGGACCAGTAGTTGTACGAGTCCCATTCCGCCGGCTTCGACGATGTCGGTGTCGTGCGTTTCAGGTAGGTCGCGAGATCGGCGTCGTCCGGCGCCGGCATCTTGAGATAACCCGGCAGGATGTCGAAGACGCCCGCCATGTCGGTGGCGCCCTGGATATTGGAATGGCCGCGGAGCGCGTTGACGCCGCCGCCCGCGCGCCCGACATTGCCGAGGAGGAGCTGCAGCATCGCGGCGGTGCGAATGATCTGCGTGCCGAAGGTGTGCTGGGTCCAGCCGACCGCGTAGATGATCGTCGCCACCTTCTTCATGTCGCCGTCCTTGCGGATCGACGTGAAGAGATCGGCGGCCTTGAGGAACTGATCGCGCGGGATGCCGGTGATCCGCTCGACCATCTCCGGCGTGTACCGCGAGTACTGCTGTTTCAGCAGCTGAAACACGGATCGCGGGTGCTGAAGCGTCACGTCATAGGCGACGTTCGGCGGCAGCGACGCCGAGCCTGAGCCTGTCGAAGGCTCGTAATTCCACGTCGACTTGTCGTAGGCGTGCGTCGACGGATCGAATCCGGAATACAGACCGTCCTCGGGCAGCTTGAATCCGTCTTTGACGATAAAGGCGGCGTTCGTGTAGTTGACCAGGTAGTCGTGCGCGAGACGGTCGTTCTGAATCGCGTAGTCGATCAGACCGCCTAGAAAGGCGATATCCGCGCCGGCGCGAATCTGGAGAAACAGATCGGCGTTGGCAGCCGTCCGCGTGAAGCGCGGATCGACGACGATCATCTTCGCGTTGCGCTGCAGCTTGGCTTCAATCGGCCACTTGAAGCCGCACGGATGGTTCTCGGCCGGGTTGCCGCCCATGATCAACATCAAGTCGGTGTTCTTGATGTCGATCCAGCCGTTGGTCATTGCGCCGCGTCCGAACGTGGGCCCCAAACTGGAGACCGTCGGCCCGTGTCAAACCCGGGCCTGGTTTTCCAGGCCTACCACCCCCAGACTGCGCATCGTCTTGACGACGAGATAATTCAGCTCGTTCGTGTCGGTGCAGCCGCCCGCCCACGCGATGCTCTCGCAGCGGTTCACAGTCCGCCCTCGAGAATCTTTTGCCGTGAACGTTGCGTCGCGGGTCTTCTTGACCGCACGCGCGATCTCGTCGACGGCTCTCTCCCAGTCGATGTCGTCCCAGTGGTCGGAGCCTGGACGCCGCACCTGCGGCTTGAGCAGACGTCGATCGTTCAGGATGTCTTGCTGCAGCGACGCGCCTTTCGGGCACAGGGTGCCGCGATTGATCGGGTGATCGGGATCGCCTTCGACGTGAACGACTTGCGGAACGGCGTTCTTCGCGCGATCGCCGAGCGTGTGAATGATGACGCCGCAGCTCACCGAACAGTACGGGCAGGTGCTGCGCGTCTCGCTGGTCCGTGAGATCTTGAGGGTCTTCGCCTGCGCGCGGATGGGCGCGGTCTCGAAGCCAAACGCGGTCAGCGCCGTTCCACCGGCAACCGCTGATTGGATGAACGCGCGCCGGGACATCTCCATGTCACCCCTCCAGCTGATGCTTGCAGCGTTCCGGGTCAACAGAGGCACAAAGGCCCGCTACCGGTGTGCAACGCAAATGCCAGCGGGCTCTCGAGGCGGACGCTACGGCGATCGCGTGAGGATGCGACCGTGCGGTGCGGCGCAGGGCCCACAGCGGTCGAAAACGCGTCTCCCGCGCAGGTACGTGCGCTCGACGATCCCGTACAGATGCCGGCCTAAGTACGGCGTAAAGACGCGGCCTTCGAGAGATTCCTCCTGAACCTTCCACCGAGCGTCTGGATTCATGACGATCAGATCGGCATCGAAGCCCACGTCGACGACGCCCTTTCGACTGAGGCCCGCAAGCCGCGCGGGATTCCGGCACATCCATTCGGCGATGTGCGCAAGCGTGTAGCCGCGCGCCCGCGCCTCGGTCCACGTGGCCGGCAGACTGAGTTGGAGCGACGAGATGCCGGGCCGCGCCCGTGTGAAATCATCGGGCGCGTTCGCCGTCGGCGCCGCGGCGGGCGAATGATCGGATACCACCATCTGAATGAGGCCGCCCGCCAGCGCCGCCCACAGCAACTCGCGATTCTCGCGCTCGCGGATCGGCGGCGCGCACGTGAACGCCGTGGCGCCGTCGCCGATCTCGTCGGCGACAAAAGACAGGTAATGCGGACAGGTTTCCGCGCTGACCGGGAGCCGCGCGGATCGCGCGTGGAACAACGGCGTGAGCGCGTCGGACGACGAGAGGTGAACGATGTGCGTCGCCGTCCGGAATTCGCGGCACAGCGCAATCATCAACGCGATCGCCTCGTTCTCAGCCTCTTTCGGACGGCTTTCCAGATATGTCCGATAGCGGCGCCGCGATCGGCGTGTCGGTGAGAGTCGCGCGAGCAGGCCGCCGCCGGCGCGCTGCTTCGCCTGTGCGGCAGCGATTGGTCCCGGCAGCTCGGCGTGAACCAGCAGCGGCACGCCGAGCCTGGTGATCGCGGGCATTGCCACGCGCAAGTTGGAGTCCGACACCGCCGGATATTCGCTGGCGTCGGATGCCACGAGCGCGCACATGAAGCCGAAGACGCCGGCCTCGAACATCGGCGCAAGCTCCCGCTCGTTGCCCGGCGCGAGGCCGCCCCACAAACCGACGTCGACGTGACACGCCGCCGCAGCGGCCTCTCGCTTGACACCCACGGCAGCCGCCGTCGTCGTCGGCTGGATGCCGTGGAACGGCATGTCCAGCAGCGTCGTCACCCCGCCTGCGGCGGCCGCGCGCGTCGTGATCTCGAACGCGTCGGACGTCGTGCGGCCAGCGGCCGACACGCGGACATGCGTATCGACGACGCCCGGCATCACGGCTGCGTCGCCGGCCTCGTCGACCGGGCATCCCTCCGGCACATCGTCGAACGCGAGGACGCCGACGATCTTTCCGCCGCGAATGTGAACTGACGCCGGTCGCGTCCCGCCGGCCGTGATCACGCGGCGGCTGCGGACAATCAGGTCGAGCGGGAATGGCACGTGCGGTTACAGGCCGACGAGATTCAACTCGATCTTCACGTATCCGTGCTCGTCGGCCCACACGTCGAGCGGCGCGCTGGCGACTTCGTCGACGAGCGGCACTGCGGTGCCCAGACGCGTCAGGTCTATGCCTTTCAAGTAGTGCCGGCAGGTATCGCACGCCTCGACGCGGACGTGATCGAACGCGGGCGAATGAAAGTATCCGAGCTTGTGCTCCGCTTCCTCCCCGCAGTGCGGACAGACCACGCGTCGAAACGGCCACGACGTCAGACACGTCGCGCACTGGAGGGAGCGGCCCGCGCCTTCGAGCGCCGCGTCACCCGCGCCGCGAAACATCGAGAGTTGCGGCGGGCCGCCGCAAAAGGGGCACCGCGCGTCGGCCCGCGGCACATCGCGGCCCACGGGCGCGACGCCGGTTTCGGCGAGCCGCCCGGCGTAGGGCTGCACGATCGCCTTCGCGAAGAACTGACGGTCCGACGGCGCTCGCCAGAACGCCGTCAGCGCGCGCTCGACGCGATCGCCGCCGCCCTCGAGCAGCATGCGCGCTTCGGTCGCGAGGGATTCCGGCGCGGCCTCCGCCACCGCGTGCACCATGGCCGGCAGGTAAGATCGCAGCGCCGGCAGATCGGAGCCGAGATCCCCCGACGGCCGCCAGCCGGTACGCGTGGCCAGCCGCTCGTCCAGATCGCCCTGCGCGCGGAGCACGACGGCATAGAACGCCACGAGGGACGTCGACGCGGTGTTGTCCGCGGACAGATCCTCCGCCCGTTGCACGCGGCGCCGCCAGATCTCGCGCATGCGCGGATGATACCGCTCGGAGCCCCGGGACGGCTCGCGCCGCACACGCGTCGGAAGTTCGCGCGGACAGGCGCCGTGCCGCGCCGGCGTCCATCAGTCCGATGCGGGGCGCTCGGTGACGGGCGTGTCCGGCGCGCCCGGCAACGCGGCTTTGGCGCCGCCGGCCGCTTCACCTTTGATGAGCGCGTCGAGGCTGGCGTACGCGTAGATGGTGGGCGCGCGATTCAGCATCAGGCCGCCCGTGTCGGCCGTGGGTCCATAGGTGCTGTGAAGGGCGTGCCCCCGCATGCGGAGGAGGGCCGTCTGCTGCCCGCGGTGGTGCGCCGTGTGCGTCAGACGGCGCGTCATGATCCACGCGTGGGAGCGGCGCACGTCAAAAAACGCCGCTTCTTCCTCCCACCAGGCGTCGGGCTTCGCGCGCAGCGCCGTCACGCGTTTGCCGCTGTCTTCGGCATACCGCTTCATGAACTCGAAACGGGTCTCTCGGTCCGGCAACGGCGGCGCAGCCACATCGATGCCCAGCATGGTGCGAAACCAGAGATCCTCGCTGACACATTGATGCACCATCTGCTCGTGCACGCTGCGCCCTCGCGCATCGGTCCGGCACGGCCGCACCGGCAGATCCGCGTCGTCGAACTCGCTCCAAACGCTGACGACCTTGATGCATTCGGTTTCGTACGTGTCTGCGAGAAAATGGTATTTCATGAAGTCGGCGTCCCGGTTATTTTTTGCGTCCCGCTCGTCGCGCCGCCCAATACTTCTTCATCCGTGCGCTGACAGCTCTTCGCGCCGCCGCGGACATCCGTCGGCGCGTCCGAGGCATCCGGTCAATTGTGGCTGCCGGTTCTGCTGACAGGTCTATCTGCCGCCCCCGCGAAGCAGTACGGGTCCTGAGATGCGGGAAATCATTGATTAACCGTGCAATCTCAGCCCTGAGCTCCTCGTACCGGTGCTCCGCACCTTTCCGGGCCATATCCAGAATGTGAGATGAATGCTTCGCCATGTGCCTCCACTTGATTTCGAATTCTATACGACGCGCGTGGGATTCGTGCCGCGCGGCGTTCGCGTCGGCCTCGTGTACGCGTCGTACATCTCACCGTCCAACATTTTCTGCCGTTCAGTCGTCATCCGTCGACGGTATCACGCTGAAGATCGCGCGGTGTGACGCGGCGGTGCTGCTATACGGTTTGTATCCTTCGGTCCGCGCCCCGAGGCGCGATCGACGAGGACTCCGCACACCCATCCGAGCATGGCCCCACCGACGACGTCCAACGGATAGTGGACCCCGAGGTACACACGTGAGTACGCGATCGACACTGCCATCGCCCACCAGGCGATACGCGCTGCTGGCGCGATGCGCGAGAGCACATACAATCCGGCGAACGCGTTGGCAGCGTGGCCGGACGGAAACGACGCATCGTCGGGACGACCGCCGATGATCGGGATGTCAGGTGTCGACACGAACGGGCGGTCGCGATCGATGAGCGGTCTCAGCAGGTGATTGGCCAGCAAGGATGCCAGCGCTATCGTGAGGACCAACCGAAGAAAGCCGGACGGCCGTACGCGCCTCGTCAGCATCAACGTCAGTCCGATGGCCAACCACACGCTACCGCTTCGACCGGCGACACTGACGATCCACATGATCGAATTCAGCGCTTCCAACCGGTGCGTCACGATCCAGAAGCGCAGCCAGTGATCGAGCTGCACGACTTCACGCACGTCAGGCGCGCGGAGGCGCGCTCGGAGCCTTCGGCTCGACACCCGTCATCTGCCGCAACAGGTGCAACATCTCGATCGGCAACGGAAAGATGATCGTCGAGTTCTTCTCCGAAGCAATCTCCGTGAGCGTTTGCAGGTATCGCAGGGTGATTGCGACCGGCTGCGCGGCAATGACCGCCGCGGCCTGGGACAGCTTCTCCGACGCGTCCAGTTCCCCGGCCGCGTGGATGATTTTCGCGCGTTTTTCCCGCTCTGCTTCGGCTTGCCTGGCCATGGCCCGCTGCATGTCCGCCGGCAGGTCGACGTACTTGACTTCGACGGCCGATACCTTGATGCCCCACGGTTCGGTCCGATCATCGAGAATGTGCTGCAGCTGCTGGTTCAGACGCTCGCGCTGCGACAGGAGATCATCGAGCTCCACCTGTCCGAGCACGCTTCGCAACGTCGTTTGGGACAACTGCGACGTCGCATAGTTGTAGTTCTCGACCTCGACAACCGCCTTGCGCGGGTCCATCACGCGGAAGTACACGACCGCGCTCACTTTCACCGATACGTTGTCGCGCGTGATGACGTCCTGCGGCGGCACTTCGAAGACCACCGTGCGCAACCCCACCCGCACCATCCGGTCGATTGGGGCAAACACGAGGATGACGCCCGGCCCCTTCGGACGCGCCAACAGTTTGCCCAGGCGGAAAATCACGCCGCGCTCGTACTCCGCCAGAATCTTGATCGAGGCGATCACATACAGCACGATGATGAAGAGCGCCATCAGAACGGGTGAAATCACCATGGTCGCCTCACTCCTTGCGAACGGTCAGTCGCAGCCCCTCGACCTGTGTGACGCGAACGCGCGCGCCCTCGGGAATCGACTCGGCAGATGTCGCCTGCCAGATCTCGCCGTGTGTGGCGACCCGCCCTGTGCGCCCAGGAGCGATCGTCGTCAACGCCCGCCCCGCCTCGCCGATCATGGCTACCGCGCCGGTGACCGCCGGACGACGCTGCGCGGCAACGCCCAACCTGACCAGGAACATCGCGATCCCCGAAAATCCGAGCACCACCGGAAGGACGACGCGAAGACTCACCTGCAGCTCGGGCGCTGAGGAATTCATCAGGATCATCGACCCGAAGATGAGAGACGCCAAGCCGCCGATCGTCAGCAGGCCGTAGCTCGTGACCTTGATTTCGAGGGCGAAGAGCATGAGACCGAAGAGAATCAGCAGGAGGCCGGCATAGTTGACCGGGAGCATCTGCAAGGCAAAGAACGCCAGCAGCAGGCAGACACCGCCTGCAACACCCGGCAGCACAGCGCCGGGACTCCAGAGTTCGATCGTGAGGCCCAGAGTACCAAGGCTCAGGAGGAGATACGCGATGTTCGGATGGGCGACGGCACTGAGCACTCGCTGCCGCGCGCTCATCGTCACAGCCACCCGATGCGCGTTGGCTGTCTTCAGCGTGATCCTCGTGCCGTCAAACCGTATGACGGTTCGGCCATCGAGCTTCTTCAGCAGATCGGACATGTCGGCCGCAATGAGGTCGACGAGCGGCGGCGCAGCCTCCAGCGCTTCGTGTTCGGTGAATGCCCGGCTTTCGGTGACGGCCTGTGCGGCGAGCGTGGCGTTTCGATGGCGGTTGCGCGCCAGCGTGCGGGCGTAGGCGGCCACATCTTCTGCCGCCTTCTTCGCCATGGTCTCGTCGATCTTCTCGCCGCCGCCTGCGACCGGGTGGGCAGCGCCGATATGCGTGCCAGGCGCCATCGCAGCGATGTCTGCCGCAATCGTCAGAATGAAGCCGGCCGACGCCGCCCGGGCGCCGGACGGCGCCACGAACACGGCAACCGGTGTCTTCGCCGCGACCATGTGCGACACGATGTCGCGCGTCGAATCGATGAGACCGCCCGGCGTGCGCAGCGTGAAGACGACGAGCGCCGCTCCACTACGGTCGGCTCGATCCATCGTCTCGATCATGTATTCCGCCGACACCGGATGGATGATGCTGTCGACCTCTGCGGCGTACACAAGCGGTGGAGCGCTGGTCGAAGACGACGGGTGGGGTTGGTCCGAAACAGCTGTCAGCGCGGCACTGACGCTCAAAAGAAAACAGCTGGCGAGCAGGCCGGCGGATCGAGCACACATGACGGGCTTCAGTTGATTATCTGGCACGATCGGCCGTTGAGAGACCGATCGCCCTGGCGAGCAAAGCATACGCGCTTTCCGACCACGCCTGCATTCTCGATCAGCCCTGGTTAGCGGAAGTCAGTGTTGGCGCGACCACTGACCTGACGGCTGGATCTGCGAGAAAGATCCCGATCAGCCGTTTCACCATGACGGCTGCCCTGGACCAGCGTCGCTGCGAGAACGGTGTCAAGGCCCCTGGAGTGGGATGTGACGACGCGCCGAGGCGGCGTATGATGATCGAAATGCTGACCACGCCTCGCGCTATCGTGCTCGCCGCGCTTCTCGTCAGTCTCGCCGCACTTGCGCATGCGGCGTTCCCTCGATATCAGATGGAGACGTTGCGCGCTGATGCGGGCGTGTTCACCCGCATTGATCGCTGGCGCGGTACGATTGAAGTAGGAGCCGCCCGGGCGGATGCAAGACCGAAGTGGATCACTGTCAACGCCGCGCTGACCCCGCAGCAGGCATCGAAGTAACCGCCTGCCCGGTTCCATAACAGTCGTTATTGCGGCGGCAAGCGGGGCGCGCACATTTTGTAGCGGATTGGCACGGCTACGGCCACCGAGCGGAACACAGATCGATTAATGGGCACTACGCGGAGGCTATAGATGCGAACGGCGCCGTCGCGGCTGTAGCGGAAGAGCTCGCCACCCGCGCTCGTGCTCACTCACTTCGCACGCTTGACGAGCCGTGGGAGCCCGGCGGCCTGTGACGGCGCCAGCGATGGAGCGAGCAGTTCCCGAGCGCGCCCTTCATCTACCGCTCGTCTATGACGGGCCATGCGCCTGCCGTCGATTAACGCTTGCCGATGCTCGTCGCTCAGCACCCGTCGCGCCTTGATACGTGTCGGGACCACCGGACTTGTTACGTCATTGCCACTTCGGGCGGGTTCCGGAGCGTTCACGACCGTGATGCCGGCGGTGGCCAGCGCGGCGAGCGCGGTATCGATGGCGTCCACCTGATTCAGCAGTTCCGTGCGCTTGGCGTGCAGCGTTCTCAGCGAGCTGTCAAGATCGATCGTCATCACTCGGCCGCCGCCAGCTTCGCCGCGTATGCCGCCTGCTTCTCCTTGCGCGCCGCGTTCCGCGTCTGCCACGACTTGTGCTCGGTCTTCGGCTTTGCCTTCAGCCGCTTCTTCGACTCTCGAGTCGCCGGCGTTGTGGTGGAGGCCATCCAGTACTCTCTTTTACCTTCTGAATTGTTGACACCAGGCGATCAGGAACGCGGTCGGCGCCACGGCAGATCAGGCTTGTCCGCCCGCGTGCCGCTCAGGGCCGGCGACGATCATGCTGGGCGTGCTAGGTGGCGCGTGATTCAGCAGCCAGCGGGTGCCCGTCTTTCATCGCCGCTCAGACCACCCCGGGAGGCGACACCGGTGTCAAATCTTCAATCACTTTGCCTTGCGCCACCTCGAGCTGAGCCATCGTCGTTCGCTTATGGACGCCGGTGACGCGAGGCGTACACCCACGTGTTAATTGCACGGCGCGCAGCGAGGCCAGCACAACAAATTGAAACTTCCCCATGTCGGATGGGCGTTGGATCACAGTTTTTTGTCCCTCACAGCAGGCTTTGGTGAGGGCTCAGGCACGCGGCCGAAGAGCTCAGAAAAGCAGGAAGTACGATTATAACATTAATGGACGCGATTGAGGTAAAGACGCTCGCGTTTACGCGCTGCCGGCCTTGCGAGCTCCCCCGGTTTTGCGCGGCGTACGCGGGCGGTCACCGAAGCCACGAGTATTAGCCGCCGCCTTCCACGGCTGATGGCTTTGGGGCTTGGGCGGTCGTACCGTTCTCACCGTGGCCGCGTCCGGTGTCTCGGATACGGCGGAAGATTGTTCAACCGCTTCCGCCGCCGCCTTCCGTGCGGCGCTCGCTGCCGCGTTGTCCTTCTCGAGGCAGCAGTGTTTGTACTTGCGGCCCGAGCCGCAATGGCACAGCTCGTTGCGTCCCGGTCGAGCGATCGTCGTTGCAGTCATCGAACGAGTGTACTGCAACCGGATGGATTCGACCGAGGGTCGTATCGCGGACTCAGACGCATCGATGGGCTCCGACATGTAGGATGAGCGGCGCGTTTCTCGCGTTTCTTGCGCGCCGATTCGTCCTGCTCAGGAGACCCGCACGTTCTCCGCGCGCAGTCCCTTGTCGCCGCGGCCGGCATCGAAGACGACCGATTGGCCTTCGCGCAGTTGCTCGAACACCGAGCCGTCCCGGACGGCGCTCCGATGCATGAAATACTCTTGGCCGTCCTCGCCCTGAATAAACCCGAAGCCCTTATCCGAAATCACTTTTGAGATGGTTCCAGTCATCGTTGTCCCTTTCCGCGCCCGATCGCGCGCTCCGTCTCTTACGTCGTGGTGCGCTTGACGTCGACCGCCCGCGGACCCTTCGGGCTATCGGTCACCTCGAACTCGACTCCATCACCCTCGCGCAGATCGGCAATGCCCTCACCATAGATAGCGGTCTGGTGAAAGAAATAGTCCTGGCCCGCCTCACTCTTGATGAACCCAAAGCCCTTGTCTACTCGTAGCGTCCGAATTGTTCCCGTCATGTATGCCTCTCCGATTTCCGGTGTTTGATCTTCGCCGCACTTCTGCCGCCGAGTGGCAGGTACGCAGCACTTGCGGTGAAGGGGACAAGGCTGGCGCCCTGTCCCCCTACGGCCTTGAAGTAGTTCTTACCAACGCGGCTCAGAGCGACGCCGCGATTCGCCGCCGCCGAATCCCCCGGCATGCGCGGGCTTCGGCCGCGCTTCGTTGACGGAAAGACTGCGGCCCCCAAGCTGATATTCATTCAACTCTGTGATCGCCTTCTGCGCCTCGTCGTCGGTGCTCATCTCAACGAACGCAAAGCCACGCGCGCGCCCCGTGGCCATGTCGCGCATCACTTTCACCGTCTCCACCGTGCCGGCGCGGGCGAACAGCTCCTGGAGCTCCGCTTCCCCGGTTTCATACGGGAAATTTCCGACATACAACTTTCGACCCATGATCTGACTCCTCTGCCGCGAAACGCGACATCAACGCCGCCTGGGCGGCGCACATTTCCACGGCCTCGAAGGGACGATCCGTGGTCCGGAATTTCGTCTCGTAGCTAGGAAGTCAGGGAGGAGCGAGTCAGGAAAGGGACTCGTAACGCCGAGAATCAGCACAGCACGCGGCAAGATCCGATATGCAAGTATACATCATGCGGCGCCCCGTGCGCCTGCAGGCTGAGATCGCGCAGGCGGTCCTGCGCCCAGACGTCCGCGATCGGACGCAGCAATGCCTGCACGTCCAGCCTCGCGTCGCATCGGTGGGCGCAGCCGGCCAACGGCGCGAATTTGGCGATCCCGAGCCAGAACGGCGATCGCCGCGTTCGCCCTCGGCTCAGCCGTATGCGACACCAGCCCTCTATGGAATAGCCGAGTGCCTTGGCGTTATCGCGCCTGATCGGCGCCAGATCGATGCGCGCTCGACCGGAAATATTCCCGAGGCTTAGGCGCGCTCCCGATCCCGTCGGATCTGCACCCTTTGACCGCGGAGCGTAGCCCTGCGCATCGGCGCGCCGACGAGGTCCGCGCGACGGATTCCCGATTGGTGACCTGCCCCAATGAACAGTGTCTGAGCTCATCTTCCACGTTCGAAATCACGCACGGAAAGCGCGGCGCCAGCGAACGTCGGAATCTGCCGTCGCTCACATTCAGGCTGAGTCAGACGTGTTCTTGCCTACGACACGAGTGCTGTGTCGCTTGGCAAGAGCAGAAAGCCGAGACGGTCCGCGGCCTTGCGCACTCGGCCATCGAGGCTCAGGATCGCAAGATCCGGTACCGCCTTGCGGGCGGTCAAGGCGCTCGCAAGATGGATCGCGTCCAGCGTGCGGACCGGTTCTGCCGGGAAAGGCCGCCGCGCGCGCTCGATGATCTCTTCGTCCAGCGCGAGCAACGTCCATCGCGTCGAAACGGCATTGAGTCGACCCTGGCGGTGCACGGCATCCGATTCACGAAGTTCGTCGAGGATGACCGCGCGGATCAGGACCCGATCGCATTCGATCAGGGTGAGATCCGATGAGATCACGAGTTCTGCCTGCGCGAGCGTGTCGGCCACCAATTCACCGTGCTTCTGGTCCAGGAGCCAGGCGAGCGCGGCGCTTGACTCCGCGTACAGCTTCATCGAGCCCCGCGCTCGTCATCCAACAGGCGGGCAACGGATGCCGGTTTCTGTTGAAGCGGCGGCAAACCTCTGTACAGGCCTGGATCATTGGCCGCCCCCAACCGCGCGATACCTCGCTCGGCCAAGCGCGCAAGTCCGGGCGGAATGCTGGGGTCCGCGGAAGGTCGGCCGGGCGGCACGAGTTCGGCCACCACCGTGCCGCGGTCCGTGACGAGAATGTGCTCGCCGGCCTTCACCGCCCGAACGACTTCACTCAGACGATTCTTGAGCTCGCGGATACCCATCGTCTTCATGTTTCGAATGTAGCCACGTGCAGCCACTTTGTCAAGTGGTGGCCGACCGCGCGGTCGGATCTCCAAGCGATCCGGGATTCACGATCGGCCGGGGTTCGGGATCGAGCTCAAGCCAGACGTGGTCCGCGCGCTCGGTCGCCTAGCCCGAGAGTCAGAAGATCGCGATGGGATTGAGCGGCGAGCCGGTTCCTTTTTCGACCTGAAGCGGCGCCGCAGAGAACAAGAACTCGTAACGATTCAGCCGCTTCGCCGTCTCCGACACACGTTCCAAGTCGAGATTATCGAAGATGTCGACGCCGAGCGCCACGAGGGCAAGTTTATGGATCGGAAGGCCAACCGACGGCGGTAAAGTCGTGGGCGAGACGTCATTGAATTCATCGTCGCCGATGAAGGACACCCCTCGCTCCTTGAGGAAGAACGCGACGTCCGCGTGGTATCCCGCCACGCCCTCCGACGTCTTCCAGGGACCGAGCGTCGCTCTCCGCTTCCACCGGCCGGTGTGAAGCAGGATGATGTCGCCCTCGGATACCTTGACCTTTTCGATCTTCTCCAACGCTTCGAGATCCTGGTAGTGAATGGCCGCACCGGGCTCGATCCACCCCTGTGGTCCCTTGCCAGGGAGTAAGGTGGCGTCGAAGAGCACCGCCCGCGTGAAGATTCCGTCCTTCAGCGCCATGATGTCGCCCTTCGGACAGCCGTCGGCGGCTTGAACGTCTTCCCAGGATCGGCCGTTGTAACCTTTTCCGTCGTCCATCATGTGACAGTTGATCGCGTCGAGGTGGCTGATCGTCGTCCCGTGGTATGTCGTGGTAAAGGCGTACACGTCGGATGAGCCGGTCGGACGCGCTGTGACGGTGCGCGTCAAGTGGCCCCTGCCGTCGATCACCTCCTCCTGAAAAATCGGGTGCTCGAGGGATACCGTGATGCCCTCCTTCACGAGCGCCGCGGCCTGCCTGCGTTTAGCGGGGGTTATCAAGTTCGCCGCGCCGAGTTCGTCGTCTTGTCCCCATCGCCCCCAGTTCGACAGATCTTTCATCGCCTGGTGGAATTCTGCTTCTGTCGTGATCGTCTTGTGCGTGGCTGGAGCGGTGCGGGCCGTCGGACCCGACAGCAGGAGAGCGAGTACAGGGGCACTCACCAGGCCGCTCACAACAGCTCTTCTTGCTCGTGTCATCAGTCCCTCCACGAAACACCAGCGCATTGCCGACGCACGCTCTCTAGAAACTCATCCTCATCCCGAATTTCAACAAGCGGCCGGCGAGAATCTGGGTGGGCGTGCGCCACGCGGCGGTACCGTAGTTATTGTTCACCGACAGGATCGAGCTTGCGTTGAACGCGTTGTAGATGTCGAACTCCGGTTCGATGCGCCTCGAGGAGATCCGAAACGTCTTCGCGAACCGAAGATCGAGCTGCTGGATCCGGTCCTCGAACTGCGTCATCGGCGGGATCAGATCAACGGTGACCGTGCCGTTCGTGCCGGCCGACAAATTGCGACCGAGCGACGGCACAATGTCGGCGTTCCTGAACACCGCACTCGCGTAGTACGGAATGCCCGGCAGATTCTGATACGTGATTCCGGTATAGAACTGATAGGGCAACGGAATCGTGCCCGAGAACTTGATCTGCGTGTCCGCTGACCAAGGCGGGACAGCGTCGCAGTACGCGTTGGTGCGCGGCGCTGTCGTGCCGGCCGGAGCTCCGGTCAACGTGTTTTGAGCGCCGCCGTTTGTAAATGCAATCTGCGGGTTGTTCAGCACGACGGCGCAGTTGTTGTATTCGGTCCGCCCGGCGTTCACACCACCGTTGACGTTGAAGCCCTTCGGCAGGCGCACGTCGACCGCGACATCGATGCCGTTGTAAACCTCCGTGAGCTCGCCGTTGCGCGAGACAACGGTCTGCGACACGCCGAACGTGGACTGCGTCGAATCATAGAGCCCGCAGATCGGATAGCCACCGCCGCCTGGAAGCCGCGAATCGATCGGCGCGGTGACGCAGTAGGAGTTGAAGTCGCTGGAGCCGACCGCGGTGTTGGTCGTCGCCTGGATCGCGCCCCATGACGTGCGAAAATAGCCGGCATTCAGCGCCACGTTGCGCCGCAACTGGTGTTGGATCTGTACCGACCTCTGCCAGTTATACGGGCGAGCTCCAAACCCCGTGAGTACAGTGGGGTCGTAGGTCGACGCGTTCGGATTGTTCAACCCGAAGTTGCGATTGTTCAGCGCGCCGCAGACATCGCCGCCGGAAGCACCCAGGTTTTGCGCCGCCGGATTCGCGAGATCGCAGTCAGGTGCGAAGTTGCCGTTGGTATCGGTCCACGTCCGGGAGGCGTTCAAGATGGCCCGTGTCACCGGGTTGTTGGCGCGCGCCATCGTGTAAATGTCGGCTCCCGCGAATCGACCGATGTTCACTTTCAGCGCCGTTCTTCCGTTGCCGAACAGGTCGTAGGATGCGGCAACGCGTGGATTGATGTCCTTCCAGCACGGGACGCAGTCCACCTGGTCGTAGTGACGCGCCGGCACGAAGGGCCCTGCGCCCAGGTCCTGTGTCGGCACGAACGCATTGAAGTAGTCGTAGCGGAGCCCCACGTTGAGCGTCAATCGCTTCAAGGTCCATTGATCCTGAACGTAAATCCCCAGATTGACTCTCAGGCGCTCGCTGAACGTGACCGGTTCCGCGTACTCGGTGATCGACGCCGGCACGGTACCGGACGCTCCGTTCAGGAACGTGTAGGCGACCAGACCTGGTCCGATACCCGCCCCCGGACCGTTGTCGTCATACCAGGCGTGGTGCCAGGCTTCCTGGGTGGTGAAGCCGACCTTGAACGCGTGTGAGCCGGTGACGTAGCTGACCGACCCTCGCTGGTTCGATTCGCTGGCCACCCGCTGGCCCAGGCTCGAGGCCAACGGAGCGTTGTACCGAAAGCCCGTGCTGCTGTTCAGAATGGAGATCGCGTTCGCCGCTTCCGGCTTCCGGTGGTTCGGCCAGTTGAAGATGAGCGTGGAATCGGCAAGCTCCCAAATCATCTTGTTGCTCGCCAGGTGGGTCCACTTGCCCTGGAGCAGGTAATTCGGATTCGCGTAAGAAGTCGTGTAGGTGGCTTCGGGCGCGACCAGCGGACTGCAGCCAAGACAAAGGTCCGTGTGCTGGATGTCATAAGACAGATTGAGCTTGTCCTTCGCGGCCACCTGGTAGGTGAAGCGGACGCCCGCCGAGCGGTTGTCCTGCTGTTGTGGCGCCGGCCGGCTCAAGTCCGGCGTATAGAACGGAGTGTTCTGTGTCAGGTTGTAATAGTCCGCCGCCATCAGGTTTGTGTAACCAAACCCGCGAACAGATGCGAAGAACCACAGCTTGTCTCGGACGATCGGCCCGCCGACTGCCACGTTGCCATCATAGGTGCGATCAGTCGTGTTCACGGCCTTCAGACCGCGGGCTTCTAATCCGGCTGTGAGGTTGTCGCTCAGCACGGCTTTTCCCGCGTAGTTGAAGCTGAACATCCCCGAGAAGCGATTGCCTCCGTCTTTCGGCACCAGATTCGCCTGTGCTCCGCCGTTCTCGAACTCCGCGGTCTGACCACCCAGCTGAACGCTGACTTCCGACGCAGCGGCGGGGTTGAAATAAAAGCCGCGTCCGTTCCCTTCCCCGTTGAACTGCATGCCATCGAGGAGGGCGCGATTGTCCGTGTAATGCCCGCCGTGAATGACTGTGTAGCCGTTCATCGGATCAATATTGCCGCCGACGTCCTGCGCGGTGGCGCGGATCGTCGCGCCGACGGTCACCTTCGCGAAGCCGCCCATTTCCTTGGTCAGGGGCAGCGAATACAGCACGTCGCCTGACACGACTTTGTGCTGAGCGGTGGTCTGCACATCGACGATCGGGGATTCACCCGCGACGGTAATCGTCTCCTCCAGTTGTCCAACCTGCATCTCGACGACAACGTTCACCGTGAAATTCGCCGTCAGCTCGAGCCCCTCGCGCTTGATCGTGTTGAAGCCCGTCAGACTGAAACTGACCGTGTAGGTGCCGCCTGGCAGATCGATGATCTTGTATTCGCCCTTCTCGTCGCTCACGACGGTCCTGACCTTTTCGATGAGCGCGGGACTGGCCGCCTCGATCGTGACGCCCGGCAACACCGCGCCCGAGCTATCTCGGACGACACCCGCAACGGCGCTCGTGCCCTGCGCGTTCGCCGTCGCCGGTAGGAACAGGGCACACGCGCACACGGCGATGACCTGCCGCGCCAGGCCGCCACGCGCCAACGGCACGCGACGCACACCGTGCTCTGCTGCGCTCTCTGAGTTCGTGAGGCAGGACGCAATCATGTTTGCTCCTTTTCGTTCCTGCAGGCCGCCGCAGGCGCTGACGCTCGGAACGCTGTTGCACGCGACGGATTCACGTCATGGGTCATGCAGATCGGGTTTGGCTGGATAAACCACCAGGCGGGAACGTGTATCGGCGGGAGATAAGACATAACGCTTCACGACGATGCGTTGTTGCCGGATTCTCCGTTTTGGCCGGTCGAGACCGGCAAGATGCTATACCTGTCGTCCGCAAAAAGTCGATCGAGGCGGAATTTTGACGAAATTCAGTGGCGGCCGACAGGTCCTCGAGCTATTTCGTGAAATGGGGCATGACGCCGGCGCAGGCGCTGCAGACGGCGTTTCTCACCGCCGCGAACGTGCTCAACTCCGGCTGGTCGGACCGCGTCGGCAGCCT
>Ga0209474_10000457_pt1 | contig 44867 bp, 42 predicted proteins | sample GraSoiAngelo_145_FD_185902 | JGI IMG/M metagenome (GOLD analysis project Ga0209474, IMG submission 185902) | Grasslands soil microbial communities from the Angelo Coastal Reserve, California, USA - 14_1009_05_20cm (SPAdes) (version 2) | ecosystem: Environmental > Terrestrial > Soil > Grasslands...
GAGCGCGTTGCAAAAAAATACGCGCGCGCGGGCTGCGCTACCGTGATTTTGAAGACGCTCGCGTTACCACCGCATGTAGGGCGAGGCTTTCAGCGTCGCCAGGCGACCCTGAAAGGGTCGCCCTACGTCGGATTCCAAGAGCCTCGCGTTACCAGCGGATGATGCCGCGGGCGCCGTCGCTCGCGGCGAGCGCCGCGAGCGCGTCGTTGATCCCGCTCAGCGGATAGGTGCGCGAGACGAGCTCCCGGAGCTTCAGCTTCCCCTCTTCGTACAGCGCAGCGAGCCGCGGGATGTCGCGCGCCGGATTGCCCGAGCCGTACACCGATCCGATCAGCCGCTTCTCCTGCATCACGAACGGAAACATCGGCACCGCGCCCTGATTGTCCATGCGCGACAAGCCGGTGAGCACGACGGCGCCGCCCTTGCGCGCGCTCGCGATCGCGGCGGCGAGCGTCGCCGGACTGCCGACCGTGTCGAACACGATGTCCGCGCCGCGTCCTGCCGTGAGCGATCGGACTGCCGCCGGGACGTCGCCGGCGCCGTCGATCGTGTCCGTCGCGCCGAAGGTCTTCGCGATCGCGAGCGGCGCCGGACGCACGTCGACGGCGATGATCCGCTCGCTGCCGGCGAGTGCCGCGCCCTGGATGACGTTGAGCCCGACGCCGCCGGCGCCGATCACCGCAACGCGCGCGCCCGGCGAGACCCGCGGCGCGTTGGCCACCGCGCCGACGCCGGTGAGCACCGCGCACCGGAGCGTCGCCAGCGCGTCGAACGGCAGATCGCGCGCGACGCGGATCGCCGCCTCCTGCGGGACGACGACGAAGTCCGCGAAGCACGCCGTGCCCAGAAACGGCGCGACGTCCTGCTGCCGCGCGTGCAGCCGCGACGCGCCCGACGGCAGACGATTGCGAAACGTCGTCTTCTCGAGGCGATCGCAGAGCACCGCGCGTCCCTCGCGGCACGGCGGACACGCCCCGCACGCCGGCGCCCAGCACAGGACGACGTGATCGTCCCGCGCGACGCTCGTCACGCCCGCGCCGATCTCGCGCACGATGCCGGCGCCTTCGTGGCCCAGCACGAGCGGCGTCTTCGCCGGCCAGTCGCCGCGCGCCGGATGAAGATCGCTGTGGCAGACGCCGGCCGCCTTCACCTCGACGAGCACTTCGCCGGGGCCCGGCGCGTCGAGCTCGGCGCGCTCGACCGAGAGCGGCTCCTGCTGCTGCCAGAGAATCGCGGCCTGGATGTCCATCGACGGCAATGCGCCGCGCGGCGGCCGCGCGTCAGCGGCCCCGCGACGCGGCGGCTTTCTGCTCGGCCAGCACCGCGCGGAACATCGCCTCGGCGATGTCGACCTCGAGTGTGTAGCCGGCCGGATCGATGAACGGGTTCGGTCCGCCGCGGGCGAGCTTCGCGTACTTCTCGTCGAGGTCGTACATCGCCGGATGCGATCCGAGCGGCACGTCGCACGGAAGCGACCGCGCCACCTTGAACGCGCGCTCGAACTCGTCGGCGATGCCGGGCACGTCCGGGTTGTTCACGAGCCGGAACCCCGGATTGGTGCCGAAGCTGCCGATGATCACGACGTCGTACGACTTCCCGTTTTCCTGCGCCTTCATCGTCCACGTCGTGCAGCCGCGGGTGTGGCCCGGCGTCAGGTGCGCGACGAGCGTCGTGCCGCCGAGCGTCACCGTATCGCCGTCGTGCAGGACGCGATCGATCGGATGTTCCTTGCCGCCCGGCTTCATCGCGCGGAGCGCGGGGAGGTCTTCCGCCATCGCCATCACCTGCGCGCCGGTGAGCTCCTTGACCAGCGCGTCGCCTTCCTGGTGATCGCCGTGCGCATGGCTGCCGAGCAGGATCTTGATGTCCGTGAACTTGAACCCGAGCTGCTCGACCGACTTCTGAATCGTCGGGACGTTCCGCTCGTAGGTGCTGTTGACGAGGATGTTTCCCTGCGGCGTGACGATGAGGAACGAGGCGAGGCTCTTCGTGCCGACGTAGTAGACGTTGCCGATGATCTTGTGCGGCGGAAACGCGGTCGTCTGATCGTCGCGCCCGCCGACGTTGCGCTGGAAGAGCGACTGCTGCGTGAACGTGTGGCCCTGCACCGTGATCGTCGGGCCGGGCCCTTCCCGGCCGCCGGCCGCCGTGGTCTGCTGCGCCGGCGGCTGCGCGGCCGCGAGCGCGGGAATCAATGCCGCCGCGGCGGCGTGTGCTATCAGTCGGATCGTCAGCCGCGTCATCGCGCCTCCACCGTGGTTCGTCATTGTAATCGCGTCAGGCGTGCGCCGCGCGCAGCCGACGCATGCCGCGCAGCCAGCGATCGTAGTCGTCCGCCTTGCGGCGGAAGTACTCCGCGACCTCGGGATGCGGCAGAATCAGGAACCGCTCCTCCGCCAGCCCGTTCACGACGTCGTCGGCCACGCGATCGGGATCGAGCGCCGTGTCGAGGAGGAACGCGCGGCCTCCGGCCGCCGCGCGTTGCAGCATGCTCGTGCGCACGCCTTGCGGGCAGAGCGCCGACACTGTGATGCCGCGATCGCCATACGCGATCGACAGCCACTCGGCGAACGCGAGCGACGCATGCTTCGTCACCGCGTAGGTGGCCGACTGGATGTGCGTCAGGAGGCCCGCCGCCGACACCGTCTGCAGCAGATAGCCGCCGCCGCGCGCGAGCATGTGCGGCAGCACCGCGCGGGCCGCGTGGACGTGCGCCATCACGTTCACGTCCCAGCAGCGCTGCCAGTCGGCGATCGGCGTGTCCTCGCCGCCGTCGACCGCGACGCCGGCGTTCGAGCAGAACAGATCGATCCGTCCGTAGTCGCCGACAACGCGTTCGACGATGCGCGCGGCGGTGGCCTGGTCGGCGACGTCGGCGCCGCCGATCGCGATGCCGTGGACGTCGCGCGCGACTTCGTCCGCGGCGTCGCGATCGAGATCGACGACGGCGATCGCGCGCGCGCCTTCGGCGGCGAAGCGGCGGCAGAGCGCGCGGCCGATGCCGTTGCCGCCGCCGGTGACGACAACGACCGCGTCGCCAAGGGTCAAGACGCCTTCACGGCGGCGTCTCGAGCGCTCATCCACTCCCGTAGACGAGCGACGTCGTTGCTGACCGTCCGCGACGCGGCGAAGAGCACCAGCGCCAGTACCGCGGCGAGAATGGGCACGAGGTACATCGCCGTGTGCAGCCCATCGGCGCGGAAAGGCTCCAGCGCGCGCACGTTGAAGCCTTTCGATTCGCCGACGAGGCTGCGCAGTTCCGCGAGCATCAGCGCGCCGAACGGCAGCGGCTCGACGGCGCCGGCGGCGCTCGCCCTCTGAAAGGTGAAGTAGTCGCTGACGAGCCCGGTGCCGACCGGGCCCATTGACGCGCCGAGGACGTACATCGCGAAGAAGTACAGCGCCATCGCCGTGCCGCGCAGCGAGGGCTCGACGACATCGTGGATCGTCGAGTAGACCGTCGAGTAGTACGCGAACATCACGCCGACGCCGATCCCCATCAGGACGGCGAAGCCGACCACGTCGCCGCCCGGCCGCGTCAGCCCGAGGAACATGAACGGCGCGCTGATCGCAATCGCCGCCGTTCCGACGATCAGCCGTCCGTCGACGCGCCGTGTCACGAGGATGTCGGCGAGCCATCCGCCCGCCGTGAGCCCGACGATGCCGCAGAAGCCGTAGACGCACGCCGCGACCCAGCCGGCGTTCAGGAACGTCATGTGATGGAAGCGGACGAGGAACGGCGCGACGAACGCGCCGAGCGCGTACATGTTGAAGTTGTGCAGCGCACCCGACACGATCACCCACCACATCGTCGGGATCGAGAGGACGAGGAGGTACGGATTGCCGCTGCGTCGCTCGGCGCCGATCGCGTGCGTCTCTTTCGTGCCGCGGCGCGGCTCGCGCATCGCGAGCGCCGCGGCGGCGCACAGCAGGCCGGGCGCCGCGGCCACGTAGAACGCGTTGCGCCAGCCCCAGTTCTGCAGAATCCAGCCGCCGGCGCCGTTGGCGAGGCCGAGGCCGACCGGCAGGCCGAGCATCCAGATCGCCACGGCTCGCGCGCGCGCCGACGTGGGCACGAGATCGCCGATGAGCGACGTGGACGCCGGCGAGCACGTCGCTTCGCCGACGCCGACGCCGAGCCGCGCGACGATCAGCTGCGCGAAGGTGCGCGCCAGGCCGGAGAACGCGGTCAGCACGCTCCAGACGAACACGCCCGCGGCGAGAATCACCCGGCGCTCTTTGCGATCGGAGAGCCGTCCGAGCGGCAGCCCGACGACGGCGTAGAGGAGCGTGAAGACGGTGCCGAGGAGGCCGAGCGCCGTGTCGCTGAGCGCCCACTCGCGGCGGATGCCCTCCCCGACGCCGCCGATGATCTGGCGGTCGAAGAAGTTCATCAGGTTGATCGCGAAGAGGACGGCCAGCGCGTACCCGGTTCCCGCCATCGGACAACTCCCGAGAACGCAAAGCAGGCAGAGGTCGCAAAGCTCTTCGCCTTCGCGAGCTTTGCCTCCTTTGCGTTCTTTACAACGGATATCGACCTGTCTCGATGACGACGTCTGCGATCCGCCGTCGCGCGGCGATCACGTCGATCGGCGCGTGCGCGGCGAGCTTCTGCGCGCCGCACGCGAGCGAGTCGTCGGCGCCGCGCGCCGACAGCGCCGCGACGATCTGCTTCGCCGCCACGGCCACTCTGTCCGCGGCGTCGTTCGCATATACGCGCGCGATGTCGAGCGCGACGCTCGCGTGCGCGTCGCCGCGCGCCTGCAGCTTTTCCGCGCGCGCGATGGCGCTCTCGGCCGCGTAGGCTTCGATGACGATGTCGGCGGCCTGCGCGAGGACCTCCTGCTCGTGCTTCAGCGCGTCGCCGTAGCTCGCGGACGCCCGGCCGACGAGCGCGATCGCCAGCCGTTTGGTGCGGCCGACGAACTCCCGCTCGGCCGCGAGCGGCGACGGGGAGGCGTCGAGCGACGACGACTGTTCCAGCGCCGTCCGCACCGCCTGCGCGGTGAACATCTCGGGCGCCTGCTTCAGCAGGCGCGTCGGGACGAGCATGCGGTTGATCTCGTTGGTCCCCTCGTAGATGCGCGTGATGCGCGCGTCGCGATACATCCGCTCGAGCGGAAACTCGCGCGAGTAGCCGTTGCCGCCGAACACCTGGATCCCTTCGTCGACCGCCCACGCGAGCGCCTCGCTCGTCCACACCTTGTTGATCGAGCACTCGGTCGAGAAGCCTTCGATCGTCTTCAGCACGAGCGCGCCGTCGGCCCGATTGCCCGAGTCGATCGCGCGATCGACGTCGCCGAGCGTGCGGTACGACATCGCGTCGCCGACGAACGCACGCACCGCCATGCCGGCGAGCTTCTGCTTGATCAGGCCGAACTCGGCGATCGCCTTGCCGAACTGCCGCCGCTCCTTCGCGTACTCGACGGAGTGGTTGAGCGCCGTGCGCACGCCGGACATGTTCCGCGCGCCGAGCTTCACGCGTCCGAAGTTCAGCACGTTGAAGGCGACCTTGTGCCCCTGGCCGATCGTCCCGAGGACGTTCTCCGCCGGCACCTTCACGTTGTCGAGCATCAGGGCGGTGGTCGACGAGCCGTCGAGGCCCAGCTTGATCTCGTCCCGCCCCGAGACGACGCCCATGCCGCGCTCGACGAGAAACGCGGTGAACGCGTCGCCGTTCACCTTCGCGAAGATCGTGAACAGATCGGCGAAGCCGCCGTTGGTGATCCACATCTTCTGCCCGTTCAGCAGATAGTGGCGGCCGTCTTCGGACGGCGTCGCGGTGGTGCGCGCGGCGAGCGCGTCCGATCCCGACTGCGGCTCGGTGAGCGCGTAGGCGCCGATCATCGCGCCGCTCGCGAGCTCGGGCAGATAGCGCGCCTTCTGCTCCGGCGTGCCGAAGTAGACGAGCGGCAGCGTGCCGATCGACGTATGCGCGCCGAGCGATCCGCCGAACGACGGGTTGATCGCGATCTGCTCGCCGACGTACGCCGCGCTGATCAAATCGAGGCCGAGGCCGCCGTACGCCGGCGGGATCTCGAGCCGCAGCAGATCCAGCTCGCTCGCCTTCTTCAGCAGCTGCCGCGTCAGATCCCAGTCGTGTTTGTAGAGGCGATCGACGACCGGCAGCACTTCCTTCCGCATGAACTCGGCGGCGGTCCGTCCGAACAGCCGCTGCTCGTCGCTGAGATCTTCGCGGATGAACACTTCGTCGTGCGCGGCGGATCTGGCGAGAAACTGCCCGCCCGCGACCGGTGTGTACGCCTGTGCCATGATGGTTGACGCCCTTGGCGGCTCGGAAGTATAAGCCTGACATCGTGCCAACCCTGAACGATTTGTTCAAGCTCGAAGGCCGTGTCGCGATCGTGACCGGCGGATCGCGCGGCCTCGGACAGGAGATGGCCGAAGGGCTCGCAGAAGCGGGCGCGTCGCTGATGCTGTGCGCGCGGCGCGACGAGTGGCTCGCGCCGACGGTCGCCGCGATGCGCGCGCGCGGCTTCACCGTCGAAGGCATGCTGTGCGACGTCGCGAAGCCGTCCGACGTGCAGGCGGTCGTCGAGAAGACGATCGCGATCTACGGGAAGGTGGACATCTTAATCAACAACGCCGGCGTCACGTGGGCCGCCGAACCCGAGGATCTCCCGCTCGACAAATGGCAGAGAGTTGTCGACGTCAACCTCACCGGCGCGTTTCTCTTTTCGCAGGCCGCGGGCCGCGACATGCTCAAGCGCAATTTCGGACGCATCATCAACACGGCGTCGATCGCCGGCATGCACGCGTCGGTGCAGGGCCCGCACTACGCCGCGTACGCGGCGACGAAGGCCGGCCTCATCGGGTTGACGCGTGAGCTCGCCGTGTCGTGGGCGCGCAAGGGAATCCGCGTGAACGCGATCGCGCCCGGCTTCTTCCACTCGCGGCTCGCCGACGGCGCGATCGCGATGAACGAGGCCTCGATCAAATCGAGCAGCCCGATTCCGCGCGTCGGCGGCGAGGGCGAGCTGAAAGGCGTCGCCGTGTTTCTCGCCGCCGACGCCTCCAACTACATCACAGGACAGACCATCGTCGTCGACGGCGGTCGAACGATCGCGTGAAGAGCGACTCTCCGTACGCGGCGCGCCCCTGGGAGCGGCACTACGACTACTGGGTGCGGCCGCGCATGCCGTACCCCGGGCGTCCGCTCGCCGACATCCTCGCGATCACGGCCGTCCACCGGCCGGACAGAGTGGCAACGCATTTTCTCGGGGCGGAGCTCACGTTCCGCGATCTGAAGGTGCGCTCGGACGCGCTTGCGGCGTCGCTGGCGCGCCTGGGGATCGGTAAAGGCGACCGCGTCGCGATCATGCTGCCGAACTGCCCGCAGTACATCATCGCGGCCTTTTCGATCCTCCGGCTCGGCGCCGTCATCGTCAACGTCAACCCGAGCTACACGCCGCGCGAATTCCTCGTCGTCGCCATCGATTCGACGCCCAGGGTGCTGATTACGCTCGACGCGCTCGCGCCGATGGCGCAGAACGTGCGCACCCAGACGACGATCGAGCAAATCATCGTCACGTCGATCGCAGAATATGCAGCCGCTGCAACGGCGCCGCCGTCCATCGACGGCACGCTCGCCTTTTCCGACCTCCTGGCGCAAGGGCCGTCCGCCGCTGGTGGATCTTCCAGTATTTCGGCCGATGATCTCGCCGTCCTGCAGTACACCGGCGGGACGACGGGGACGCCGAAGGGCGCGATGCTGACGCACGGCAATATCTTCGCGAACGTCGTGCAGACGATCGCGTGGACGAACCCGATGTACACCATCGGCGGCGAGGAGCGTTATCTGGTCGTCATTCCGTACTTCCACATCTATGCCTTCTCGGTCTGCATGATGATGGGCGTATGGATCGGCGCCCTGCAGGTGATCCATCCGAAATACGACCCGGACGCCGTGCTGGCGTCGATCAAGCAGTTCCGCCCGACGTCGTTTCCCGCGGTGCCGACGGTGTTCGTCTCGCTCCTCAATCACCCGAAGGCCGGCGAGTACGGCCTCGACCAGGTGCGCCACTACAACAGCGGCGGCGCGCCGTGCCCCGTTGAAGTCCTGGAAGCGTGGGAGCGGACGATCGGCCGGCCCCTGCTCGAGGGCTACGGCCTGTCGGAGACGTCGCCCGTCACGCACTCGACGCCGCAGCTCGCGGCGCGCCGGCCCGGGTCGATCGGCATCCCGATCCCCGATACGGACATGAAAGTCGTCGACGTCGAAATCGGCACGCGGGAGCTGCCGGTCGGCGAAGCCGGCGAGCTGTGCATCGCCGGTCCGCAGGTGATGAAGGGCTACTGGAACCGTCCCGACGAAACCGCGCGCGCGCTCCGCGCGGACGCTGAAGGGCGGATCTGGTTCCATACGGGCGACATCGGCGCGATGGACGCCGACGGCTTCACGCGGATCGTCCAGCGCAAGAAGGACATGATCATCGTCGACGGCTTCAACGTCTACCCGTCGGAGGTCGAAGCGATTCTCTACACGCATCCGGCGGTGCGGCTCGCGGCCGTCATCGGCATCCCCGACGCGTATCACGGCGAGACGGTGAAAGCGTGCGTCGCGTTCAAGCCCGGCGCGACGGCAACCTCCGACGAGCTGATCGCGTTCTGCCGTACGTCGCTCACTGACTACAAGTTGCCGCGGACGGTCGAGATCCGCGACACGCTGCCGATGAGCGCGGTCGGCAAGATTCTCTACCGCGTGCTGCGCGACGAGCACGCCGCCTCCACCGGCGCGGAGCACGCGCCGATGCCGACCACGCCGTCATGACACACGTCGAAGCGCGCCGCGTGATGAGCGGCCTCGAGTTCTTCCGCAAGATGCTCGCCGGCGAGGTGCCGCCGCCGCCGATGATCGATCTCTTCGGCATCCGCCTCGTCGAAGTCGACGCCGGCCGCGTCGTCTTCACCGGCCAGTGCGAGGAGCGCTTCTACAACGGCACCGGCGTCGCGCACGGCGGCTACGCGGCGACCTTGCTCGACACGGCGCTTGGCTGCGCGATCAACTCCGCGATGCCTGCCGGACGCCGCTTCACGACGCTCGAGCTGAAGGTGAATCTCACACGGCCGATCACCAGGGAAGCCGGGTTGCTGCGGTGCGAGGCCAACGTCGTGCACGTCGGCGGCCGCACGGCGACGTCGGAAGGCCGCATCGTCGATGGCGCCGGCAAGCTCTACGCCCACGGCACGACGACCTGCATCGTCGTCGACGCGCCGCGCGGCGCACTCGAACCTTAGACACGCCCCCGGAGACATCCATGGCTCTCGTGAACTACGCCGTCACCGATCGCGTCGCCGTGATCACCATCGACAACCCGCCGGTCAACGCGTTGAGCCCGGCCGTCTGGGACGGGATCGATCAGGCGGTGCAGCGCGCGGTCGCGGATCGCGAGGCGGACGCGATCGTGCTCATCGGCGCCGGATCGACGTTCATCGCCGGCGCGGACATCAAGGTCTTCGACACGCTGAAGACGAAGGCCGACTCGTTCGCGCGATCCGCCGGCACGCACGCGCTGCTGCGCCGCATGGAGGATGCGACCAGGCCGCTCGTCGCGGCCATTCACGGCAACGCGCTCGGCGGCGGCCTCGAGGTGGCGCAGGCGTGCCACTTCCGTGTGGCGACGAAGGACGCGAAAGTCGGCCAGCCGGAGGTGCTGCTCGGCATCATTCCCGGCGCCGGCGGTACGCAGCGGCTGCCGCGGCTCGCGGGCGCGAAGATGGCGCTCGAGATGGCGACCGACGGCAAGCCGGTGCCCGCGCCGAAGGCGCACGCGGCGGGCATCATCGATCAGGTCGTCGACGGCGATCTGCTCGCCGGCGCGATCGTGTTCGCGAAAGCGAAGGCGGCGCGCGGCGAGATCCGCAAGTCGCGCGAGATCCCGATCCCGCCCGACGCGGCGGCTGCCGCGCTCGCCGCCGCCGACGCCGTTCGCGCGTCGCTCAGGAAAACCGCGCGCGGCCTTCGAGCGCCGTTCGCGGCCGTCGACGCGATCGAAGCCGGCCTGCGCCACGGCTTCGACAAGGGATCCGAGCGCGAGCGCGAGCTGTTCGCCGAGTGCGTCGTCTCCACCGAATCGAAGGCGCTGCGTCATCTCTTCTTCGCCGAGCGCGAGGTCGCCAAGGTGCCGGACATTCCGAAGGACACGCCGACGCGCGAGATCAAGCGCGCCGCCGTCGTCGGCGCCGGCACGATGGGCGGCGGCATCGCGATGACGTACGCCAACGCGGGGATCCCGGTGCTGCTCAAGGACGTCGATCAGGCGGCGCTCGATCGCGGCCTCGCGACCATCCGCGCCAACTACGGCGTGACGATGTCGAAGGGGAAGATGACCGAGGAGCAGGTCGAGAAGACGATGGGCCTCATCACGCCGACGACCAGCTACGACGGCTTCGATCGGGTGGACATCGTCGTCGAGGCCGTGTTCGAGAATATGGAGCTGAAGAAGGCGACGTTCGCCGAGCTCGGGAAGGTGACGCGCGCGGACTGCATCCTCGCGAGCAACTCGTCGACGCTCGACATCGACGAGTTCGCGAAGGCGAGCGGCCGGCCCGCGCAGGTCGTCGGCCACCACTTCTTCAGCCCGGCGAACGTGATGAAGCTCGTCGAGATCGTGCGCGGGCGAGAGACGAGCAAGGAGGTGATCGCCACCTCGCTGAAGCTCGCGAAGAAGCTCGGCAAGGTCGGCGTCGTCGTCGGCAACTGCTTCGGGTTCGTCGCCAACCGGATGCTCGCGTACTACATGCGCGAGGCGTACCTGCTGCTCGAGGAGGGCGCGAGCGTCGAGCAGATCGACCGCGTGCTCACCGAATTCGGCATGCCGGTGGGGCCGTTCGGGATGCAGGACATCGCCGGGATCGACGTCGGCGCGCGCATCCGGCAGTACCTCGCGTCGATCGGCCAGTCGCGCGCGGAAGGGCCGCAGTCAGCCGTGCCCGATCGACTCTTCGCGATGGGACGCTACGGGCAGAAGACGGGCGCCGGCTGGTACAAGTACGACGCGCCGGGCAGCCGCAACCGGACGCCGGATCCGCTGATCGATCAGCTCGCTCGGGAAGAAGCGGCGAAGCGCGGCGTCACGCGGCGCGAGGTGCGCGACGAGGAGATCATCGAGCGGATCACGACCGCGCTCGCCAACGAAGGCGCGCGCGTGCTCGAGGACGGGTATGCGACGCGCGCGGGCGACATCGACGTCATCTACGCGTACGGCTTCGGCTTCCCGCGCCACACAGGCGGACCGATGTTCTACGCCGAGACGGTGGGGCTCGACACCGTGCTCGCGCGCGTGAAGGCATATCGCGCGCGCTTCGGCGACTACTGGCAGCCGGCGCCGCTCATCGAACGGCTCGTCGCCGAGGGACGCGGCCTCTACGGCGAGCCTGCGCTGGCCTAGTGTCGCGTCTCAGAAGTTCGTTGTCGCACCGAGGCCGGCGAGGCGCCCGGATGGCAAGGCGTGAGGAGGGAGAATATCGGCAATATGCGACCGACGAGCAACGCTGCCAGCCGGGATGCATCGCCGGCCGAATGCAAACGAAGTTCTGAGACGCGACACTAAAATGCTCACGCTCGACGTCCGCACGCTGCGCGACCGGGTCGGCGAGGAGATTGCGGTCGGCGACTGGCTCGAGATCACGCAGGAGCGCATCAACCAGTTCGCCGACGCGACCGGCGATCATCAGTGGATTCACGTCGATCCCGCGCGAGCCGCGAACGAGTCGCCGTTCCGGACGACGATCGCGCACGGCTTCCTCACGCTGTCGCTGCTGAGCACGATGATTCGGGACGCGATCGGGTTCAGCGGCATCCGGATGGCGATCAACTACGGATTGAACAAGGTGCGGTTCGTGTCGCCCGTGCCGGCCGGCTCGCGGGTCCGCGCGCGGCTCTCGATCGGCGGCGTCGAGGACATCGGCGGCGCCGTGCAGGTCGCCTGGGCCGCGACCATCGAGCGCGCCGGCAGCGACAAGCCGGCCTGCATCGCCGAATGGCTCGTCCGCTACTATCCCGCCTGAAGCGCGCTAAAATAGCAGATGCCAGCCAAGCCGCCTGAGTAGCCGGATTCCGCTATGGCTTACTCGAAGTCGATCGCTCTCATCGGCACCGTCGTCGTCTGCGTCGGTGTCTGCGCCGCCGACGCGTCGGCGCAATCTCGCGGCCGCGCCGGCCGCGGGCCGTCGGCCGGACAGGCCGCGCCGCGCGGCCCGTACCTCGGCGGACCGCGCGCGGTTCCCGGCCGCTACTACGGCGGCGGGTTCCTCCGGCCGCGGTTCATCACGCCGCGCATCGTCGGCGTGTTTCCGTATCGACCTTATTACTATCCGTTCCGTCCCGGCCTCACGCTCGGCTTCTACGCCGGCTACGGCTACCCGTACGGCTTTCCGTATTACGCGAATCCGTACTACGGGTACCCGTACGGCTACCCGTACTCGTACGGCTACCCGTACTCGTACGGCTACGGCGCGCCGCCGGCGGGATACGTGAGCGCACAGCCGGGCGTCGCGTACGGCGGCGTGCGCATCGAGGGCGCGCCGAAGGACGCGCAGGTGTTCGCCGACGGCTACTACGTCGGCGTCGTCGAGGACTTCGACGGACCGGTGCGGCACCTGAACCTGCCGGCCGGCGCGCACCAGATCGAGATCCGTCCGGCCGGCGCGCAGCCGATCGCCTTCGACGTCAACGTGCAGCCGGGCGAGACGCTCTCGGTGCACGCTGATGTTCGCTGACGATCCGCTACACACCAATATCTTCGTTCCATAATTCCGGCCGCGTCGCGATGAACGATCGCATCATCGCGACGCACCGCTCGTCCTGCACGACCTCGACGCGCACGCCGCGCGCCCGCAGCAGATCTTCCTCGCCGACGAACGTCCGGTTCTCGCCGACGACGACGCGCGGGATGCCGTAGAGGAGGATCGCGCCGCTGCACATCGCGCAGGGAGACAGCGTCGTGTACATCACGCACTGGCGATAGACCGCCGCCGGCTGCCGGCCCGCGTTTTCGAGCGCATCCATCTCGCCGTGCAGCACCGCGCTGCCGCGCTGCTCGCGCCGGTTGTGCCCGCGGCCGAGGATGCGCTCGCCGTGCACGAGGACCGCGCCGATCGGGATGCCGCCCTCGCGCAGGCCGCGCTCCGCCTCTTCGATCGCCGCAGCGAGAAATGAATCCATACGCGGGATTGTGCCTCACCTCGCCGCGGCGGCGGGATTCGTGGACGATTGCGTTGGCATCGAAGTTGCCGTCCTCATGAAGCATCCGCGCACTTCGTGTTTCGCGCATTCGACCGAAGGAGGACGCATGGCTACGACCGATCGCACGAACAATCCGTCCGGCACGCCATCGAAGAACACGTCAACCGAGACCCCGCGCCAATCGAATACGCCGCCCGAGCCCAACCAGACGCGCTCGCTCGCGCGCCGCGATCCGTTCGGTTCGTTTTTGGCCGGCGGATCGCCGTTCGGATCGCTCTTCCAGCGATGGAACGACGAGATGGACCGCTTCTTCGACGACTTCGGCGGCGGACGCGGCCTCACGCGCCGCGGGCAGCAGACTGCGTGGGCGCCGCAGGTCGAGATGTTCCAGCGCGGCAGCGACCTCGTCGTGCGCGCGGACCTGCCGGGCATGAGGAAAGAGGACGTGCACATCGACGTCACCGACGACGTGCTCACGATTCAGGGCGAGCGGCGGCACGAGCAGGAGGAAGCGCGCGACGGCTGGTATCGCACCGAGCGGAGCTACGGATCGTTTCATCGATCGATCCCGCTGCCCGAAGGCACGATCGCGGACAGCGCGAAGGCGTCGTTCAAGGACGGCGTGCTCGAGGTGACGCTGCAGGCGCCGTCGGCCGAAGTCCGCCGCGGGCGCCGCGTGACGATCGAGTAAGGCGCGCGCGCGTCAGCCCATCCGTTTCTCGCGGCATGCTTTTGGCAGCACACCGTGCGGAGGGTCTGGATCATGCTGCACATGGCGCTCGTATTTCTCGTGATCGGGCTGATGGCCGCGCTGCTCGGCTTCACGGGGATTGCCGGTGCGTCGTTCGCCATCGCCAAGTTCCTGGCGGGGCTGTTCCTCGTGCTGTTCCTCGTGTTCCTCATCATCGGCATCACCGCCACTCGCCGCATCATCGGCTGACGGCTGCTACAATGGAGGACCTCGGCCATCCGAGATCCTCCATTGAAGTTCCGCGCGATTGCGCAGCTGCCAGCCGGCGTCCTCACGCTTGCGCTTCTCCTCGGCCTCGCCGCCGTCCTCTCGAGCCAGGCGCCCGCATCGCCGTCGCTGACGCTGCTCTCGAAAGACGGCCGCCGCGCGCTTCCGCTCACGCTCGTCGGCGACCAGGAGTTCGTCGCGCTCGACGACCTCGCGGGTCCGTTTCAGGTTGCCGTTCGTGAGGACGCGCTCGGCGCCGTCACCGTCACCTACAAGAGCAAAACGATCGTCCTGACGCCGGATCAGGCGCTCGCGTCGGTGTCGGGCCGGCTCGTGTCGCTGCCGGCGCCGCCGTCGCGCAGCGGACGCCGGTGGCTCGTGCCGGTGGAGTTCGTCAGCCGCGCGCTCGCGCTCATCTACGACGCGCGCCTGGATCTCCGCAAGGCGTCGAACCTGCTCATCGTCGGCGACGTCCGCGTGCCGAAAGTCGCGGTCCGCTTCGATCCGCTCGGCAACGCGGCGCGGTTGACGATCGATGCGACGCCGCGCGCCGGATCCACCGTCACGCAGGACGGCGATCACCTGACGATCAGGTTCGACGCCGACGCGCTCGACGCGTTGAACCCGCCGCTGCCGCCGCAGCCGGCGCAGGGCATCGTCCAGGGCGTGCGCCTCGTCGACGCGACGACGTTGGCGGTCGACCTCGGGCCGCGCTTCGCCGGGTTCCGTTCGACGTCGCAGCCGGTGGACGAGACGCAGCGGCTCGTGCTCGATCTGCTGGCGCTCGTGCCTTCCGACACGGCGGCGCCGCCGGGACAACCGGCGCAGCCGACGCCGCCGCCTCCGGCCGAGCCGCCGCTCGTCTTCGGGCAGCCGCCGTCGGCGTTCCACACGATCGCCATCGACGCCGGCCACGGCGGCGACGACGAGGGCGTGAAGAGCGGCGACGGCGCGAAGGAAAAAGATCTCACGCTCGCAATCGCGCGCCGGGCGAAGGCGGTGGTCGAGGCACGGCTCGGGCTGCGCGTGCTGCTGACACGCGACGACGATCGCAACGTCCCGCTCGACGAGCGGACGGCGATCGCGAACAACAACAAGGCCGACCTCTTCGTCAGCCTGCACGCGAACGGATCGATGCGGCCGACGACGAGCGGCGCGTCGATCTTCTGCGCCGCGTTCGACAAGGACGCCGCGCAGGCGGCGGCCGTCGGCGGCGCGGAGCGGCTGCCCACCTTCGGCGGCGGCTCGCGCGACATCGAGCTGGTGCCGTGGGATCTGGCGCAGACGCGCCATCTCGATCGCTCCGAGCGCTTCGCCGAGCTCGTCGAGCACCAGTTCCGCGATCACGTGCCGCTGTCGTCGCGCGCGATCGACCGCGCGCCGCTGCGCGTCCTCGAGTCGGCGAACATGCCGGCGGTGCTGATCGAGCTCGGCTACCTCACCAACGCGGAGCAGGCGAAGCTGCTCGCGAGCGACGCCTTCCAGGCGACGGCGGTGCAGGCGATCTACGAGGCGATCGTGCGCTTCCGCGACGCGTACGCCGCCGCAGGAGGAACGCCGTGACGGCGCGGCGCCTCCTGGCCGTCGGCGTCCTGCTGCTCACCGCGATCGTCGCCGGCACGATCTTGTGGCTGCGCGTCCCGCGGTTCACGTCGCAGGCGACCCCGCGCGCGGCGGCCGCGCCGGCGCCGACCGCGCCCGCGCCGCCGGGGCGGAAGATCAAAGCGCGTCTCTTCTACGTCGCCGACGACGGGATGAAGCTCGCGGGGATCGAGCGCGACATCGCGTACGGCGAGGGCGCGACCGAACAGGCGCGCGAGATCGTCGCCGCGCAGATCGCGCCGGTCGTCGGCCCGCTCGTGTCGGCGGTCCCGCGCGGCACGGCGCTCCGCGCGGTCTTCCTGACGCAGGCCGGCGAAGCGTACGTCGATCTGAGCCGCGAGGTGATGGCGGCGCATCCGGGCGGGACGCTCAACGAGCTGCTCACGGTGTACACGATCGTCAACGCGCTCACGGTCAATCTCCCCGCGGTGACGAGCGTGCAGCTCCTCGTCGACGGCAAGGAGATCGACACGCTCTCGGGCCATGTCGATCTGCGGCAGCCGCTCGCGAAAAACCTCGCCTGGGTCCAGTAGACTTACGCACATGCGATCCGACCAGCGCGCAGCGAACCAGCTTCGCGACACCACGATCACGCCCGACTACCTGATGCATGCGGAAGGATCCGTCCTGATCTGCGCCGGCAACACGCGCGTCATCTGCACGGCGAGCGTCGAGGACCGCGTCCCGAGCTTCCTGCGCAACACCGGGAAGGGCTGGGTGACCGCCGAGTACGGCATGCTGCCGCGCGCGACGAGCACGCGCATGCAGCGCGAGGCCTCGGCCGGCAAAGTGGGCGGCCGCACGCAGGAGATTCAGCGCCTCATCGGACGCTCGCTCCGCTCGGTGACGAATCTGCCGGCGCTCGGGGAGCGGAGCGTGTGGGTGGACTGCGACGTGATTCAGGCGGACGGCGGCACGCGCACCGCGTCGATCACCGGCGCGTTCGTCGCCCTGGCGCTGGCGCTCGGGAAAATGCGCGAGCGCGACATGATTCGGACGATTCCGCTGTCGGACTACGTCGCGGCGACGAGCGTCGGGATCGTGGACGGCGAGCCGCTGCTCGATCTCGCCTACGACGACGACAGCCGCGCCGAAGTGGACATGAACATCGTCAAGACCGGCGACGGCCGGTTCATCGAGGTGCAGGGCACGGCCGAAGCGATCCCGTTCGGGCGCGAGGCGCTGGACACGCTGCTCGATCTCGCCGACCATGGCATCCGGCAGCTCGTCGACAAGCAGAAGGCGATCGTCGGGCATCTCGTCAAGCAGACATGGTGATGACGCCGTCATGATCCTGGCGCGCGCGACCGTTTCCACCCCGCTCGGCGACATGCTCGCGCTCGCGTCCGACGACGGGCTGTGCGCGCTCGAGTTCATCGGGCCCGAAAAGCCCTTGACGCGCCTCGACGCCCGCCTGCAGCGCCACTTTCCGCCGCACGAGATCGTGGACCGCGAGTCGCGGCCGATCGCACGCGCGCGCACGTGGCTCGAGACGTACTTCGCGGGGATCAGCGCCGAGCTCGGCGACCTGCGGCTCGACATGCACGGCGCGGCGTTCGAGACGCGCGTGTGGAAGGCGCTGACGCGCATTCCACCGGGCGCGACGACCAGCTACGGCGCGATCGCCAAGGCGCTCGGATCGGCCGGCGCCTCGCGCGCCGTCGGCGCCGCCAACGGCGCGAACCCGATCGCGATCATCGTGCCGTGCCACCGCGTCGTCGGCGCGACGGGCTCGCTCACCGGCTACGGCGGCGGCCTCGATCGAAAGACGTGGCTCCTCGATCACGAGCGCCGCTGGCGCCGCGAACCGCTCGCGCTGCTCTTTTGAGCGCGAACGGAACCTCGAAGGTTCAGAACTGGGATTCGAGAAACGCGCGCAGCGCGCGGACAGCCTGCGCGCGATGGCTCACCGCGGCCTTGCGATCGCCGGCTTCGGCGAGCGTCTGGCCGCACGGGGGATAGAAGAAAATCGGGTCGTAGCCGAAGCCGCCGTCGCCGGCGGGCGCCGGAGCGATGCGCCCTTCCACCGTACCGCGCGTCTCGAACAGGATGCGGCCGCGGTCGGCGAGCGCGAGCGCGCAGACGAACCGTGCCGTGCTGTCCGGCGCGCCGCGCGCGGCCAACTCGCGGTAGATCAACGCAAACTTCTCGACGTAGGACGTGTCGGCGCCGCCGAAGCGCGCCGATTCCACGCCGGGCGCGCCGCCGAGCGCGTCGATTTCGAGCCCCGAGTCCTCCGCGACGGTCAGCTCGCCGGTCGCGGCGGCGTAGTACCGCGCCTTCGCGCGCGCGTTCTCCTCGAAGGTCGCCCCGGTTTCTTCCGGCGCCGCGACGTCCGGCCACTGCGCGAGCGTCGTCAGGTCCACCGGCAGCCCGGTGAGCAACTCGCGAATTTCTTTCACTTTATGGGGATTCGTCGTCGCGAGCAGGATGCGCATCGGTTCGAGGGATCGAGTGTGGACGCGCGAGATGTTCGGCGGCAACGGCGGCGGCGTTTAAGGCGGAGTGCGGGCCGCGGGCGGCGACCCGAAGGTCGGCCGCCCGGGGAAATGGGGAGGGCAGTTCGGCCGGCTGGCTGACGGCTCAAGGTAAGACTTACGGTCCAGCCGGCGGGCGGGCATTCCCCGTCAAGGGGAAAGATCGTAGCGCTCAGGCCACGGCAACCTGACGCGGGCGCAGCGTGGCCTTTACAGGCGTCGCGTATTCCACGCGCATGAACGCGCCGTCGCGCGTCTTGAACAGAAACTTCGCGTCGACGAGGGCGCCAAGCAGCGCGTCGCAGGAGGCCGCATCGAGACCCCATAACCGCCGCGCCTGAGGCTCCGTCAACCGCAATCCCGGCATCTCGAGGAATTCACCCTGAACGCGCCTGAGCACTTCATCGGGAGCACGGTGTCGCTCGGGCTTCATGAGTTCCCTCCTCGGATCGACTTGCCAGGGGTTCGCCGAGACGGGAGCAACGGATGTGCCAGCCGGGCGGTTCCAACGACGCGCGAGATCTGGCCAGAAAACGCGCGGCCCGCAGAAAAAACCGCCGCAGCCAGCCCATCAGATGTTGGCGCGGTGACAGCGCGTGTACGGAATCCCATCAGGCGCCACCTGACGCATCATTCTGCCCCCGAATTTGCATCGTTCGGGCGCATGGACGCGACACACGAACGTAAAAACCTCACGACTCACCGCGCACCGGTCAGCGTCTGGGACCGCCGCGGGTGGGACGGCACGCGCGAACAGCTTGCGATGACGCGATGGCTGGTCGGCATCGGCGGCGGCGCGCTGGCACTCCAGGGCCTGCGCCAGCGGTCGGTGGCCGGATCGCTGCTCGCCGGCATCGGCGGCAGCCTCGCCTGGTGGGCGCTCACCGGCGAAGGCGATCTCTCCGAAGCGCGCCGGTGGTTCGGGCAGGTCATCGAGCGCGCCGGCTGGCGCCGCGAGGATCTGGTGCACGACGCGTCGGCTGACTCCTTCCCCGCCAGCGACCCACCTTCGTCGACGGCGGCGGTGGGCACGGGCCTGAGCGGCCGCGCGCGGGGACACTGATGCTCAAGGCCTTCCGCATCCCGATCACGTGGCGCGAGTTGATGAAGCGCACCGTGGCCGAGGTGCAGGCGGACAACTGCCTCGGCCTCGCCGCGCAGCTCGCGTACTATTTTTTCCTCGCGCTGTTTCCGGCGCTGCTCTTCATGGTCGCCCTCGCGAGCTTTTTCCCGGTCGCGAACCTGATGGACCAGATCACGGCGGCGCTCGCGCGCGTCGCGCCGTACGAGGCGCTGAAGCTGATTCAGGATCAGCTCGTCAAGATCTCGCAGGACAAGAACGGCGGGCTGCTCACGCTCGGGATGATCGGCACGATCTGGAGCACGTCGTCGGGCGTCACCGCGATCATCGACACGCTGAATCAGGCGTACGACATCCAGGAAGGGCGTCCGTGGTGGAAGGTGCGCGCGCTCTCGCTCGCGCTCACCGTCTCGCTCGCGATCTTCGTGGTCGTGGCGTTCGGCCTGGTGCTCGTCGGGCCGACGCTCGCCGAAAAAGTCGCGGTGTGGATGCACCTCGGGCCGGCCTTCACGTGGACGTGGCTCATCCTGCAGTGGCCTTTCGTCTTCGCGCTCGTGGCGCTCGCGATCGCGCTCGTCTACTACTTCGCGCCCGACGCCGAGCAGGACTTCGTCTGGATCACGCCGGGCTCGGTGTTCGCGACGATCCTGTGGGTCGTGATCTCGCTCGCGTTCAAGGTCTACGCCGCGAAGTTCGGCTCGTACAACGCGACCTACGGCACGATTGGCGGCATCATCGTGCTCCTCACGTGGTTCTACGTATCGTCGCTCGCGGTGCTCGTCGGCGCGGAGCTGAACGCCGAGATCGAGCACGCGTCGCCGTACGGGAAGGATCCGGGCGAGAAGGTGGCTGGCGAGAAGAAGGTGATCGGCCCGGCGGCGGAGCGCGTGTGGCGTGATACGCAGACGGCCGCCGCCGCCGGCGCGCCCGCGGCCGTGCGCGGCAACTGCGACGTCGACGCCGATCTGCCGCCGGCCGTGCAGCCCGGCGTTCCCCCGCCGCGGCCCACCGACTGGGTGATCGGCGGCGTCGTCCTCGGCGAGGCGATGGTGATGGCGTACTTGAAGCTACGCGCGCGTTTCAGGAACGTGCGCGCGTAGCCGCAAGGCAGGAGCGTCAACCGCCGGTCGTAAAGCTCCAGACCGGTCCCGAGGCGCTCTTTCCAGCCGCCGTTTTGGACACAATCCGGAAGTAATACGTCGTGTGCGCGGCGAGCGTGAACGGGATCAGGTAACTCTGGGTCTCGGACGTCGTCTCGCTCGGACCGAGGAGCTTGCCGGCAGCGTAGAGCGGCGGCGTGGAGCTCGTGCCGAAGTAGATGTCGTAGTAGTGCGCCCATGGGCCGCCGTACCAGACGAGGCGTGCGGTCCGTGACACGCCGCCCGCGCCGTTGGCCGACGGCGCCTTGTACTTCGGCGTGTCGGGCGGCAGCGGCGTGAACGCCTTCGTCTCGATCGCGCCGGTGCTGTTGTTCCACTTCCGGTTGAACTGATCGATGAACCAGGTCAGCATCCACGCCTTGTCGTTGACGAAGTAGTTGTGCTCCTGCTGCGAGTTGTCGGAGGGCGACGACCAGTTCGACGAACCGAAGATCACCGTGCGCTGGCCGTACAGGATCACGCTCTTCTGGTGGCTCAACCCGGCGTGCGCGCGCATCCGGATCTTCACGCCGCCCTTCCACATCCGATCGACGTTCCACGCGTCCCACACGCGCTTCGGGTTGCGGTACTCGTTCGGCTCCGTGATCAGCCGCGCCGGGACGCCGCGCGCGACCGCCTTCACCACGGCGTCGGCGTGCGCCTGCTGCGTGATGCGGTACATGCTCACGTCGATCGCCGATGGTTCCTTGCCGTAGAGCGCAATCGACCGTTGCGTATAGCTCTGCGCCGGCGGGAAGTTGAGCGCCGGATCGATCGAGTACGCCCCGTAGCTGCGCGCCGGCGGGTTCGTGATGTTGGCGTAGTCCGCGAAGCTGGTGTGATCCACCCACGAGTCGTCGAACTTCCGCATGAAGCTGTTCACGATGTCCGGATCGTTCGTGAAGTAGATCGACTCGTCGATGTAGTTGGTGTACGGCGAGACCGGGTGCCACGCGTTGTCGCTGAAGTTCGCGCCGCTGAACTCGACGACGTGCTGGCCGCCGAAGAGCGCCATCTTCCAGTGCAGGATCGACGAGGTGACGCGCTTGCGCATCGGGATGCCGGCCGACGCGAACGCGTCGAGGACGCTCTGGTTGTACGGCGACGAAGCGCTGCCGCGCGGATCGACCAGCAGCCGGACGCGAACGCCCGCGTTGAAGCGCGCAACGATGTGCTGGACGTAGTGGTTGTCCTCCATGAACCAGAAGCCGACGTCGATCTCCTGCCGCTCGTTGTCGATCAGGCTGAGCAGTTGGGTTCTGCAGTTCTCCGCCGCCGGATCACATAATCGTTCGAGCGCCGCCGCAGGCCGCGCCGCGAGCAGCAGGCTGCACACGCAGAGGGCGACACGTCTCATGCCGGACCTCTATTGCGAGCGCGGTGCCGGCCGGCTTCGCGGTATACGGCGTCAAAACAGACGCGCGGGCGTCGATGCTGCGACGGCCCTGGAAAAAATTACTGTGAGTTCTCGACACCGGGACCGCTCCCGGTAGAATGAGCGCCTGGTGGATTCCATCTTTCGCTTCCTGTTCAAATACCCCCCGCTGATGTTCCAGCAGGCGGACTTCAGCTGGGGGCTATCGCGAGCCGTCCTGCTCGTGGTGGCCGGCGTCACCGCCGCGGCCGTGCTGGCGCTCCTCACCTACCGCGGCGTGTCGGCCGCCGACCGGCCGCGCGATCGCGTCGTGCTGATCGGCTTGCGCATGGCTGCGCTGGCCGTGCTGCTGTTCTGCTTGTTCCGCCCCACGCTGGTCCTCAAGGCGGCTGTGCCGCAGCAGAACTTCCTCGGCGTGCTCGTGGACGACTCGCGCAGCATGGCGATCGCGGATCGCGATGGCCAGACGCGCGGCGCCTTCGTGCAGCAGCAGCTCGCCGGCCCGAACGGGCCGCTGCTGCGCGCGCTCTCGCAGCGCTTCGTCGTCCGCTTCTTCAGCTTCGCGTCCTCGTCGAATCGCATCGGCACGGCGGGCGATCTGAAATTCGGCGGCACCGCGACGCGCATCGCGCAGGCGCTCGATCGCGCGCGCGACGAGCTCGCCGGCCTCCCGCTCGCCGGCGTCGTGATGGTGTCGGACGGCGCCGACACGTCCGACGCCGCGATCGACGAGACGCTCGCGAGCATGAAGGCGCGATCGATTCCGGTGTTCACCGTCGGCGTCGGCCAGGAGCGCTTCGCCCGCGACATCCAGGTGACGCGCGTCGAGACGCCGCGCAGCGTCCTCAAAGGCACCGCGCTCGTCGTCGACGTCGTGCTCTCGCAGACCGGCTACGGCGGCCAGACCGTGCCCCTCAGCATCGAGGACGACGGGCGCATCGTGAGCACGCAGGAAGTGACGCTGCCGCCCGAGGGCGAGTCGGCGACGGTGAAGGTCCGCTTCACGGCCAACGAGGCCGGCGCGCGCGTCTTCAAGTTCCGCGTGCCGACGCAGCCCGGCGAGCAGGTGACACAGAACAACGCGCGCGACGCGCTGATCCAGGTGAACGATCGCCGCGAGAAGATCCTCTACTTCGAGGGCGAGCCGCGCTACGAGATGAAGTTCGTCCGCCGCGGCGTCGAGGACGACAAGAACATCCAGGTGACGATCCTGCTGCGCACGGCGGAGAACAAGTACTGGCGCGGCGACGTGAGCAACCCCGACGAGCTCGTGAGCGGCTTCCCCAAGACGCGCGAGGAGCTCTTCTCCTATCGCGCGATCATTCTCGGCAGCGTCGAGGCGGCGTCGTTCTCGCCCGAGCAGCTGCGCATGATCGCCGACTTCGTGAGCAAGCGCGGCGGCGGCCTGCTGATGCTCGGCGGCCGCCGATCGTTCGCCGAAGGCGGCTGGGGCGGGACGCCCGTCGGCGAAGTGCTGCCGGTCGTGCTCGAGGCGGCGAACCCGAAGTATTTCTCGTGGCTGACCGCGCGGCCGACGCGCGCCGGCGCCTCCTTCCCCGTCTCGCAGGTCGCGAGCGACGAGAAGTCTTCCGCCACCAAATGGGGCGACATGCCGGCGGTCTCGGCGGTGAACAGCGTGCGGCAGGTGAAGCCGGGCGCGACCGTGCTCCTCACCGCCGTCGACGATCGGCGTCAGGATCAGATCGTCCTCGCGTATCAGCGCTACGGCCGCGGCAAGGCGATCGCGATGCCGATCCAGGACTCGTGGTTGTGGCGGATGGAGGCGAAGGTTGCCGTCAACGACACGACGCACGCGATGTTCTGGCGGCGCCTGGTCCGCTGGCTCGTCGACGGCGTGCCCGAGCAGGTGAACATCTCGACGACGGCCGACCGCGTCGAGCCCGGCGAGCCGGTGAAGCTCACCGCCGAAGTGCTCGATGCCGCGTACGCCGAAGTGAACGACAGCCGCGTCGTCGCGAAGGTGACCTCGCCGTCGGGGAAGACGACGGAGCTGCCGGTCGAGTGGACGGTGACGAAGGACGGCGACTACCGCGCGAGCTTCGTGCCGGACGAATCGGGCATCTACGACATCGCGGTCGCCGCCGCACGCGATCAGAAGCCGCTCGGCAAGGCGGACATGCACGTGCGGGTGTCGGCCGGCGACGCCGAGTACTTCGACGCCGCCATGCGCGCGCCGCTGCTGAAGCGCATCGCCGAGGACACCGGCGGCCGCTTCTTCACGCCGGCCACTGTCGCGGCGCTGCCGGAGGCGATCAGCTACAGCGGCCGCGGCGTCACCGTCGTCGAGGAGCGCGAGCTGTGGGACATGCCTGCCCTGTTCCTCGCGCTGGTCGGCCTCGTCGCCGCTGAATGGGGCTACCGCCGCATGCGGGGCCTTGCGTGAGGAAAGCAACCACACGCCCGCCGCGAATGGTCCAGGAGAAAATAAAAGCTCTGCGGTCTCTGTGTGCTCTGTGGTTGCTTCCCGTGATCGTGTTTGTTGCCTGCGTGCTGTCGAACACCTCCGCTTTTGCACAAACGACACACCTCCTCGTCATCACGGGCGTCCCCGGCGACGAGGAGCACGCGAAGCAGTTCGGCAAGTGGGCCGACGCCTTCGTCGACGCCGCGAAGAAGAAGGACGCCGTCGCCGACGGGAACATCACCGTGCTCGCCGATCGCGCGGCGACGAAAGAAGGCGTCGAGAAGGCGTTCGCCGATCTCTCGGCGCGCGTCAGGCCGAGCGACGCCGTCGTCGTGCTGCTGATCGGCCACGGCAGCTTCAACGGGACGCAGGCGGCGTTCAACCTGCCGGGGCCCGACCTCACCGCGCAGGATTGGGCGAAGCTCCTCGGCAAGCTGCCGTCGCTGCGCGTGGCGTTCGTCAACACGAGCAGCGCGAGCGGCGCCTTCCTGCCGACGGTGGCGGCGCCCGGCCGCGTCGTCATCACGGCGACCAAGACCGGCGGCGAGCGCAACGAGACCGTCTTCCCTGAGTATTTCGTCGCGGCGTTCGCCGATCCGTCCGCGGACCGCGATCGCAACGGACACGTGTCGCTCGCCGAAGCCTTCGAGTACGCGAAGGCGAAAGTCGTGCAGGCGTTCCAGCAGAAGGGCCTGCTCCTCACCGAGCACGCGACGCTCGACGACAGCGGCGAAGGCCAGCTGGCGGCGCAGATGTATCTCGGCATCGGCCGCGCCGACGCGGTGCTCACGGCCGACACGAACGATCCGGCGGTGAAGAAGCTGGTGGACGAGAAGGACGCCATCGATCAGCAGATCGCCGGGCTCAAGCTGCGGAAGAACGGCATGCCGGCGGCGCAGTACGACGACCAGATGGAGAGGCTGCTCACCGAGCTGGCGCTCAAGACGAAGGCGATTCGCGATCTGCAGGCGAAGAAGGAGAAGCGTGACTAGGCGCGCCTGCGCGCGCCTCGCGTGTGTGCTCGCAGCCGTCGCGCTCGGCGGCGCGACCGCCGTCGCGCAGCGCCGCGGCGGTTTCGGCGGCGGCTTCGGGGGCCGCCGCGGGCGCGAGGCGATCCGCCCGAACACGCCGTACGACGGCCGCTTCACGTTCGTCCGCGTGCGCTACGGCCCCGACTACGGGTTCGCGTCGCAGGGGCTGCCGTGGTCGCACGACTACCCGGCCGGCGAGCAGCACTTCATGAAGATTCTCAGCGAGCTGAGCCTGCTCAACCCGCACACCGACGAGACCAACATCCTGACGTTCGACGATCCGCAGCTGTTCCGCTATCCCGTGGCGTATCTGTGCGAGCCGGGCGGCTGGACGATGACCGATCAGGAGGCGGCGAGCCTGCGGAACTACCTGCAGAAGGGCGGCTTCATGATCGTCGACGACTTCCGGATGCAGCACTGGGGCAACTTCGAGGCGCAGATCATGCGCGTGCTGCCCGAGGCGCGCATCTTCGATCTCGACATCGACAACCCGATCTTCCACGCGTTCTTCGAGATCAAGACGCTCGACGTGCCGCAGTACTACGATCCGCCGCCCGCCATCTTCCGCGCGATCTACGAGGGCAACGATCCGTCCAAGCGGATCATGGTGATGATCAACTACAACACCGACATCTCCGAGTTCTGGGAGTGGTCGGACACGGGCCTCAAGCCGATTGACGAGTCGAACGAGGCGTACAAGCTTGGCGTGAACTATGTGATTTACGGTATGACACACTAAAGGCCGGGCAGGCCGGGCAGGCCGGGCGGGTCACAGAGAACACAAAGGTGCAGCCTTTGCGACCTCCGTGACCCGCCAGACCCCGGCCCGCCAGACCCGCCAGGCCAACGCGGACGGCGCCAGTCACCGAGGGAGCGGACGTGGAACTCAACACTGTGGAATTCGAATCGGCCGACGATCTCGCGCTCGCCGACAAGATGAAGTTCGGACGACAGCAGATCATCACCGAGCTGGGCAAGCGGATCATCGGCCAGAGCGACGTCATCGAGCTGATTCTGCTGTCGCTCTTCGTCGGCGGCAACAGCCTGATCGTCGGCGTGCCCGGCCTCGCGAAGACGCTCCTCATCGCGACGCTGGCGCGCGTCCTCGACCTGAAGTTCAACCGCATCCAGTTCACGCCCGACCTGATGCCGTCGGACATCACCGGCACCGACATCATCAACGAGGACGCGAGCACCGGGCGCCGGCAGATGGTGTTCGCGCCCGGCCCGATCTTCGCGAACATCGTGCTCGCCGACGAGATCAACCGCACGCCGCCCAAGACGCAGTCGGCGCTCCTCGAGGCGATGCAGGAGCACCGCGTCACGATTCAGGGCCGCACCTACGAGCTCGCCGAGCCGTTCTTCGTCTTCGCGACGCAGAACCCGATCGAGCTCGAGGGCACCTATCCGCTCCCCGAGGCGCAGCTCGATCGCTTCATGTTCCACATCGTCATCGAGCACCCGCCGGAAGAGGAGGAGTTCGACGTCGTCCGCGCGACGACGGCGATCATCGATCCGCATTTCCAGCAGCCGGTGAACGGGGACGATCTGGTCGCGTTTCAGCGCCTCGTGCGGCGCGTGCCGATCGCGGATCCGGTGGCGCGCTACGCGCTGCACCTGGTGCGGACGAGCCGTCCCAAGTCGAAGCAGGCGCCCGAGAGCGTGAAGAAGTACGTCGCCTTCGGCGCGAGCGTCCGCGCGGCGCAGTATCTCGTCCTCGGCGCGAAGGCGCGCGCGCTCACGCAGGGGCGCTACCACGTGAGCTACGACGACATCCGCGCGCTCGCGCACCCGGTGATGCGCCACCGCGTGCTGACGAACTTCCGCGCGGAGTCGGAGGGCATTACGACCGACTCGATCATCGACGAGCTCCTCTCCGCTGTGCCCACGCCGAAATCGGGAATGTAACCAATGCGGATTGCGGATTGCGGACTGCGGATTGGAGTGCCGATGTCGAGATCGGTCAATCCTCAATCCGCACTCCGCAATCACTCCGCAATCCGCGCTCCGCAATCCGCAATCACTCCGCACTCCGCACTCCGCAATCCGCAATGACGCAGTCCCACGCCCTTCCCGGCGCTCGATACGTCGATCCGAAGATCCTGGCGCGGATCGGCAACCTCGAGCTGCTCGCGCGCAACGTGGTGGAAGGCTTCATCAACGGCCTGCACCGCGCGCCGTTCTTCGGCGCGTCGATCGACTTCGCCGAGCACCGCGGCTACGTCGCCGGCGACGACATCCGCCGCGTCGACTGGCGCCTCTACGCGCGCACCGACCGCTACTACGTGAAGCAGTACGAGGCCGACACGAACACCAACCTCTCCGTGCTGCTCGACGTGTCGCGGTCGATGAGTTTCTCGAGCCGCGGCATCCCGAAGCTCGAATACGGCTGCTTCGTCGGCGCGTGCCTCGCCTACCTCGCGCAGCGCCAGCGCGACCGCGTCGGCCTCATCACCTTCGACAACGACATCGTCTCGCACGTGCCGCCGTCGGCGAAGCACTTCAACGTCGTGCTCCACACGATGGATCGCGCGAAGCCGGAGCGCCGCGGCGATCTCACCGCGCCGCTCAAGAAGATGGCGGAGCACTTCAAGCGGCGCGGCATTCTCGTCCTCATCTCCGACTTCTACGAGGAGCCCGATTCGATTCTCGAGGCGATCAAGCCGCTGAAGTTCCTCGGCAACGATCTGGTCGTGTTCCACGTGCTCGATCCCGCCGAGATCGACTTCGGCTACGAGGACGCGTCGAGCTTCGAGGACCTCGAGACCGGCGAGCAGATTCCCGTGGTGCCGCAGTCGCTCGTGAAGGAATATCGACAGATGATCCAGGCGCACATCGCGGCGCTGACGACGAGGTTCTCGGAGCACCGGATCGACTACACCGTCCTCAACACGGCGGAGCCGCTCGATCGCGCGCTGTTCAGCTATCTCTCCTCGCGCGAGCGGTTGATGAGGGTCCGGTAGCACGGCGATGGCGTTTCTCACTCCGGCATTCCTGATCGGCCTGTCCGCGATCGCCATCCCGATACTCGTGCACCTGATTCAGCGCGAGAAGAAGCGCGTCATCGAATTCCCGTCGCTGATGTTCGTGCGGCGGATTCCCTATCAGTCCGTGCGCCGGCGCCGCATCCGCCACTGGGGCCTGCTGCTGCTGCGCGCCGCCGCGATCGCGCTCATCGTCGCCGCGTTCGCGCGGCCGTTCCTGCGCCAGGGCGCGACGGCCGCCGCCGCCATCGGCGGCGCGCGAGAGATCGTCGTCCTCCTCGACGACTCGGCGAGCATGGGCTACGGCGATCACTGGGCGCGCGCGCAGGACGCGGCGCGCTCCGTCGTCCGCGGCATGACGCCGAGCGATCGCGCCACGCTCGTCTTGTTCGGGCGGAACGCCGAGGAAAACATGCGCGCCACCGCCGATCGCACGCGCCTCGAGGCGGCGATCACGCGCAGCAAGGTGAGCTCCGGCGCGACGCGCTTCGGCCCCGCGCTGAAGCTCGCGGAGAGCATCCTGGGCCGATCGCCGATCAAGCGGCGCGAGGTCGTCCTCATCAGCGACTTCCAGCGCGCCGGCTGGACCGGATCGGAGGAAGTGCACTATCCCGACGGCATGACGATCACCGCGGTCTCCGTCGCGTCGCCAAAGACCGCGAACCTCGCGGTGCCGTCGGTGAGCTTCGCGCGCGCCTCGTTCTCCGGGCAGGAGCGCATCACCGTCACCGCCGGCCTGAGCAACAAGGGCGACGACGCGGTGCGCGACGTGCCGGTGACGCTGACGATCGACGGGCACGAGATTCAGACCGAGCGCGCGAGCGTCGCCGCGCACGCGTCGGGATCGGTCACTTTCACGCAGTTCACGCTCACGGGCCCGAACGTCCGCGGATCGATCCACGCCGGCGCCGATCCGATGCCGGCCGACAACAACTTCCACTTCATCATCGCGCCGAGCGCGCCGGTGTCGCTCGCGCTCGTCGACGCCGGCGACCGGTCCGCGTCGAGCCTCTTCCTCGCCAAGGCGCTCGCGATCGGCACGACGCCGACCTTCCAGGTGGAATCGGTCGCGGCGACGCGCATGACGCCGGCGGCATTCGACAAGCGATCGGTCGTCGTGCTGAACGACACGATGTTCCCGCCCGCGGCGGGCGGCGGCGTGCTCAAGCGCTTCGTCGAGCGCGGCGGCGGCCTCCTCGTGATCACCGGCGAGCACACGACGTGGCCGCAGGGCGAAGCCGATCTCCTGCCGGGCCGCCTCGGCGCGACGATCGATCGCACGAGCGGGCGCAGCGGCACGCTCGGCTACCTCGATTACAGCCATCCCGTCTTCGAGGTCTTCAAGGCGCCGCGCAGCGGCGACTTCTCCGCGGCGCACGTCTTCCGCTACCGCACGCTGCAGACCGGCCCCGGCGATCGCGTGCTCGCGCGGTTCGACGACGGCGCGGTGGCGGCAGCCGAGAAGAAGATCGGCGGCGGCCGATCGATCGTGTGGACCTCGACCCTCGACGACTCGTGGACCGACATCGCGGTGAAGCCGATCTTCCTGCCGCTCGTGCAGCAGATGGTCCGCTATCTCGCGCAGTACGAGCAGCCGGCCGCGTGGTTCACGGTCGGACAGGTCCTCGATCTCACCGCGCGCGCCAAGACGCGCGCCGATCGCATCGTCGTCACGCCGTCGGGCGAGCGCATCATGCAGTCGAGCGTCGGCGAGGGGAACGAGGGGCTGCTCGAGCTGAACGAGCAGGGCATCTACGAGATCCGCACCGCGGCCACGAGCGGCGGCCGCCCCGAAGCGATCGCCGTGAACCTCGATCCGGCCGAGTCCGATTTGAGCGCGATCGATCCGAGCGAGCTCGTGGCGGCGGTCACCGGCCATGCGATGCCGGAGAACGTCCAACCGGAGCAGACACAGGAGATGACGCGTGAAGAGGCCGAAAAGCGTCAGGCGCTCTGGTGGTACCTGCTGCTCGGCGGCCTCATGCTGCTCGCCGCCGAAACGGCCATCTCGAATCACCTGTCCCGGAAAGAAAAGTTCCTGTAATCTGATTGCGTAGCGGGCCAGGACGTCGGTAGCGCAGCCCTCTCGGCTGCATCAGGGGCGCGACATGGACCACCGCAGCGAGCTCATCGAGGTCATCCGGCGCGTGCGGAACCGCTGGCGTCTGAGGCTCGCGCTGCGCGGCGCGGTCATCGTCGTCGCCGGCACCGTGCTCGCGCTCCTGCTCTCCGCGTCCGGGCTCGAATCGTTCCGCTTCAGCGCGCCGGCGATCATTTCGTTCCGCATCATCACCGTCGCCGTCTTCGTCGGGCTTCTCTTCTACGGGCTCGTGTGGCCGCTGCGCCGCCGCGTCAGCGACGCGCAGGTGGCGATGTATCTCGAGGAATGCGATCCGACGCTCGAGGCGGCGATCATCAGCGCCGTCGAGGCGACGGCCGGCAGTGGATCGCCGGCGCACTCGCCTCGCCTCGTCGAGAAGCTCGTCGAGCAGGCGATCGATCAGTGCCGCGCGCTCGACGACGGCCGCGTCGTGGAGCGGACCTCGGTGCAGCGGCACGCCGCGTCGCTCGCCGCCATCGCGGCGCTCGTCGCGCTCGTCATCGCGTTCGGGCCGGCCTATCTGCGCCACGGCCTGTCGGCGCTGTTGATCATTTCCCGCAGCGCGGAAGCCTCCACGCCGTACAAGATCGAAGTGCAGCCGGGGAACACGAAAGTGCCGCGCGGCGCCGACCAGGCCGTGCGCGCGCGGCTGCTCGGGTTTTCGTCGAGCGACGTCAGCGTGATGATGCGCAACACGCCGAAGGCCGCGTTCGAGCGCGTGCCGCTCATCCCCGCGAAGGAGCCCGGCCAGTTCGAGGGGATGCTCTTCCACCTCGACAAGCCGACCGAGTACTACGTCGAGTCGAACGGCGTGCGATCCGAGAAGTTCACGCTCGCCGTCGTCGATCTGCCGACCGTGCAGCAGCTCGATCTCGAATACCGCTTCCCCGCGTACACCGGCCTCGCGCCGCGGAAGGCGGAGGGCGGCGACGTCGCGGCGATTCGCGGCACCGATGTGGTGCTCCACGTCACGCCGACGATGAGCACGCCGGACGGGAAGATTCGCCTGAGCGACGGCGGCGCGATGCCGCTCACGCGCCAGGCGGACGGCACGCTCACCGGCAGCTTCACGATCGCGCAGCAGGGCTTCTATCGCATCGAGCTCACCGGGCCGCACGGCGAGAAGGTGGACGCGTCGCCGCAGTACACGATCGACGTGATCGACGACGAGCCGCCGTCGGTGCACTTCACCAAGCCGGGCCGCGACACGCAGGCGAGCCCCGTCGAGGAGCTCTTCCTCGAGGCGCGCGCCGACGACGACTACGGCGTGAAGTCGCTGCAGCTGTTCTACTCGGTGAACGGCTCGACGCCGAAGTCGATCAGTTTGTTCGGCGGCTCGCGTCCGCTGCCGGAAGTGAGCGCCGGGCACACGATCTATCTCGAGGAGCTGGGCCTCAAGCCGGGCGACTTCGTCTCCTACTACGCGAAGGCCTCGGACACCGACGCCGTGCAGGGATCGAAGACGACGACCAGCGACATCTACTTCGTGCAGATCCGCCCGTTCAAGAAGGACTACAAGCCGGCGCAGTCGCAGGCCCAGGGCGGCGGCGGTGGTGGCGGCGGCGGCCAGCAGGTCGGGCAGCTCTCGCAGCAGCAGCGCGAGATCGTCGCCGCGACCTTCAACATCGTCCGCGACAAGGCGAAGACGAAGCCGGACAAGTATCGCGAGAACGTGGTCTTCCTGAATCTCGCGCAGGCGAAGCTGCGCGAGCAGGTCGAGGAGCTCGTCACGAAGCTGAAGTCGCGGCTCGGCGCCGTCGATCCGTCGTTCAACACGATCGCGGAAGTGCTGCCGAAGGCGGCCGAGGAGATGAAGGCCGCCGAGTCGGAGCTGAAAGGCCTGAAGGCCGACAGCGCGCTCTCGCCGGAGCAGCGCGCGCTGAAGCTGCTGCAGGAAGCCGAGCAGCAATACGAGCTGCAGGTGGCGCAGCAGCAGGGCGGCGGCGGCGGAGGCGGCGGCAATAACGCGATGGCCGAGGACCTCGCGGATCTGTTCGAGCTCGAGCTCGACAAGCTCGCGAACCAGTACGAGATGCAGCAGCGCGCCGAGCAGCAGCAGGGCGATCAGCAGATCGATCAGCTCGTCGAGAAGCTGAAGGAGCTCGCGCGCCGGCAGCAGCAGGAGCTCGAGCGGCAGCGCCGCATGGCGCAGGCGGGCCAGAGCGGATCGGGCAACTCGAGCGCCGCGCAGCGCGAGCTCGCCGAGCAGGTGGAGCAGATGAAGCGGCAGCTGCAGCAGCTGACGCGCAACGAGCAGCAGCGCCAGCAGCTGAACGACGCCATGCAGAAGCTGCAGGACGCGGCGAACGCGATGCGGCAGGCGGCCGCGAACGGATCGAAGGACGGCGGCGCGCAGGCCACTCAGGCGCTCGATCGGCTGCGCGAGGCGCAGCAGAAGCTCGAACGCAACCAGGGCGGCCGCGGCGATCGCGATCTGCAGCGCGCGCAGCGCCAGGCCGAGGAGCTCGCGAGCGAGCAGAAGGAAGTCGCCTCCGACGTCAACAGCCTCGATCAGACGCAGGCGGGGCCGGGCCGCGACGCGAAGGCGAAGACGCTCGGCGAGCGCAAGGACGCGATGGACGCGAAGGTCGCCGATCTGCAGCAGCAGCTCGAGAAGCTCGCGAACCAGATGCGCCGCGACGAGAAGGAGGCGGCGCGCAAGCTCGATGAGGCCGCCGGCAGCATCCGCGACAAGCGCATCCGCGAGAAGATCCGCTACACGCAGCGCGTCATTCAGCAGGGCGGCGGAAACGCGCGCGGCATGGAGGACGACATCGGCGCGAACCTCGACGCGCTGCAGAAGAAGATCGGCGACGCCGCCTCGGCCGTCGGCCGCCAGTCGAAGCAGGATTCGCTCGCGCGCGCCGCCGACAAGACGCGCGATCTCGTGCGCGGCATGGAATCGCTCGATCAGCGCATGCGCGATCGCGCGCAGCAGGGCAAGGGCCAGGGCAAGCAGGCGCAGAACGGCCAGCAGGGCCGGCAGCAGGGACAACAGGGCCAGCAGGGACAGCAAGGCCAGCAGGGACAACAGGGGCAGCAGGGCCAGAACGGCGGCCAGCAGGGGCAGCAGTCCGACGGCGGGCAGCGGGGCGGCGGCGGCGCGAACGACGGCGCCAACGCCGGCTCGCCGACGCGCGACGGCGGCTACTGGGGCGGCGACGCGCGCAACTGGGGCGGCTACGGCTACGGTTGGCGCTGGAATCCCGACGACATCCGCCAGTTCCGCAACCAGTGGCGCGAGTGGGCGAACGACGCGGATGCGCTTCGCCGTCAGCTGCAGCAGGCCGGCATGAGCCCGCGCGAGCTCGAAGACGTGCTGCGCGATCTGCGGCAGTTCGACAACGACCGCGTCTACGCCGATCCGCAGGGCCTCGAGAAGCTCCAGGCCGCGGCAATCGAGAAGCTGAAGAAGTTCGAGTTCTCGCTGCGCCGCAAGGCGGACAACGGGAACGACTCGCTGTCGCTCTCAGGATCCGATCAGGTGCCGGAAGGCTTCAGGCAGGCGATCGAGGAGTACTACCGCTCGCTGGCGAAGAAGCCGGCGCAGCAGGTGCCGCAGCGCTGAAAAAGCATCGCTGAACCTCCGGTCGCGCGCCTCAGAACGCGCGCGACACGATCCACGCGAGGCGTTCGCGCAGCACGAACGCCGCCGCCGCCGCTCCGACGGCGAGCCCGAGCACGAGCACGGGCGCAAGGCCGCGCGGCTCGCCTTCCACGTTCGCAATCAGCGGATCATCATCGTCGAATTCCGGCAGAAGCGCCGGCGGGACATGCGCTGGCTCCGGCGCGTCGGGCCTGAGCGCCGGCATGTCGCGATCCAGCCGCGCGACGTGCTCGTCGGCCACGCGGCGCGCGCGCGCGGCCGGCGGCTTCGCGTCGAGGCGCCCGAGCTCCTCGAGAAACGCGCGATCGTCCATCAACGAAGGGGTGTCGGCCATGAGTGGTGTGTCGTCGAGCCTCAGTCCGCGCGCGCGCCGGCGGGGATCGGATCGTCGGACGCGCCGGCGTGCGCGAGCGACGCCGCTGGAAGCGTAAGCCGGAACCGCGCGCCGCGATCCGACGGCACGAGCACGAGCGATCCGCCGTGCGCTTCGGCGATGCCGAGGCTGACCGACAGGCCGAGCCCCGTGCCCTCGCCCACCGGCTTGGTCGTGAAGAAGGGCTCGAACACGCGGCCTGCCGCGCCGGCCGGCACGCCCGGCCCGTCGTCGGCGATCTCGAGAAATGCCCCGCCGTCGTGCTGCCCCGTGCGAATCGAGATCGTCCCTGCCGCTCCGGTCGACCGCACCGCGTGCTCGGCGTTCAGCAGCAGGTTCACGATGATCTGCTGCACCTGCTCCCGGTTGGCGACGACGAGCGGCACGTCCACCGAGTACTCCTGCAGCACCGTGATGGTGCGCGTGCGGTAGTCGAACGATCGGAGCGCGAGCGTCGATCGCGCCACATCGTTGAGATCCGCGACCGAGCGCTCGAGCGTCTCGCGGCGCGCGAAGAGGAGCAGGCCGTGAACGATCTTCGCCGCGCGGCTCGCGTCGGCGCGAATCTGCTCGAGGTCCGCGCGCACGTCTGGGCGCGTCTCCGCGTTGATCAGCAGCTCGCTGAATCCCATCACCGCCTGCAGCGGGTTGTTGATCTCGTGCGCGACGCCGGCGACGAGCTGCCCCACCGCCGACAGCCGCTCGCTGTGAATCAGCTGCTCCTTCAGCCGGCGTTCCTCGGTGATGTCCTGCTCCACCGAGACGATGTGCGTCGGCCGCCCGTGCGCGTCGACGATCGGCGCGATCGACGCGCTCACCGGAAACGCGGTGCCGTCCTTGCGCGTGCGCATCACGGTGCCGCGCCATCCGCCGCCCACCCGCGCCATCGTCTGAATCTCGTCGCGCGTCACCGTCTCGTGCGCCAGCAGCTCCGCCGGGCTGAGCGTCGCGAGCTCCTCGCGCGACCGCCCCACGGCTTTGCAGAACGCGGTGTTCGCGTGGCGGCAGCGGCCCTCAGGCGTCATCACGACGATCAGCTCGCGCGCCTGCTCGAGGACTTCCGCCATCAGCTTCATCGTGCTGCTCGCCTGCTGCAGCTCCGCGCGCTCGGCGGCGATGCGCGCGACGAGCAGCGGCAGCACGGAGATGAGCGTCACCGCCGTCGACAGATCGCGGAAGCTCTTCGACGCTTCGTCGGGGATGAGATGGCGCAGCCCGAAATCGAGAAAGGGCAGCAGCGCGACGGCCGTGAAGATCACCCACGGCCTCGGCCGCGACAGCTCCTCGTCCTGGCTTTCGTCGGCGAGCGAGGCGTCGGACGAAGGCGCCGACGCCGCCGCCCACGGGAAGAAGGCGAACGGCAGGATCCACGTGAAGTCGTACACGAACCCGCTGCGGTACAGGCCAGGCGCGATCTCGATGTTGCTCAGCGTGAGCGTCGCGAAGCCGACGAGCGCGCCGAGCGAGAGCCGGCGGTATGTCTGCCGCCACGGCGTCTGCCGCGCGACGATCGTCGCGGCGAACATCGCGACCACGACGAGCAGCTGCTGCAGCTCCGACACGAGCTTGAGCTGCGCCGACATCGCGCCGCCGGCGCCGGCGTCGGGCGTCGTGACGAAGAACGAATACAGGAATCCGGTGACGACGGCGAGCCCGGCGATGTCGATCGCGGTGGTCGCGGCGAGCGGCTCGCGCGCGCCGCGATGCGGCTGCGCGAGGAGCGCGAAGAGCGGCGCCACCGCGCCGAACAGCGCGAACACGGCGGGCCAGGCCAGCCACGTGTCGCGCGCGAACATCAGCTCGTCCGCCGCCCACCCGCTCAACCCGATCGCCGACATCGCGAGACCGAGCGCGATCGTCGCCCAGAAGAGCCACTGGCAGCCGCTCCACGTGTGGCGGCGCCGCACGATGACGAGGGCGCCCGTCATCGGCGGGACCACGAGCGCGGCCGCGCGGAACCATCCGAGCACGATCGGCTGATCGCGCAGGAGCCAGCCCACGGTGACGTAGCCGAACGAGTACAGGATGCCGAGCAGCAGCCAGAACATGGGTTTGCCGGTGCTTCCTTTTTCGGCAGAAACCTCGCGCGGCATCAGGCGGCGCGCGCATGCAGCGCCGTGCACCGCCGCGCAGGCGTGCGCGTTCAGTCGCGCAGGACGTCCGCGAGCGCACGCTGGGCGGCGAAGTAGCCGCACATGCCGTGCACGCCGACCCCCGGCGGCGTCGACGCCGAGCAGATGTAGAGGCCGCGCACCGGCGTCGAGTAGGCGCGGAATGTCGGCCGCGCGGCGAGCTGCGCCAGGTCGCTGATCCCCGCGCCGATGTCGCCGCCGACCAGGTTCGGGTTGGCGCGTTCGATGTCGGCCGGCGTGCGCACGGAGCGCGCCATGATGCGCGCGCGGAATCCCGGCGCGAAGCGCTCGATCTGCTCCTCGATGCGCGGCAGCATGTCGGCGGTGGACGCGTGCGGCACGTGGCAGTAGCCCCACGCCGTCTGCCGATCGGCGGGCGCGCGCGTCCAGTCGAAGACCGAGGGCTGCGTGATCAGCACGAACGGCCGCTCGGGCACGCGGCCGTTGAACGCGTCGCGCTCGGCGAGCGCGATCTCTTCCATCGTGCCGCCGACGTGCACCGTGCCGGCGCGGCGGCACGCCTCGGCGCGCCACGGGATCGGCGCCTCGAGCGCCCAGTCCACCTTGAAGACGCCGGCGCCGTAGCGGTAGCGCTCCAGCTGACTGCGATACCACGCCGGAAAACGGTGGCCGGCGATCTTCAGCAGCGGACGCGGCGACAGATCGCAGAGAATCGCCTTCGCCGGCGGCACGTCGTCGATGTTCGCGACGGGCGCGCTGGTCAGGATCTCGCCGCCGAGCGATCGCAGGTACGACGCGAGCGCGTCGGTGAGGCGCTGCGATCCGCCGCGCGGGAACACCCATCCGGCGACGTGCGCCATCGCACCGAGCACGAGGGCGAACGCCGCCGTGGGCCGCGTCTCGAGCGGCATCATGCCGTGCGCGGCGATGCCGGCGAAGAGCGCACGGGTGTTCGCGCGCGTGAACCGCCGCCGCGCGAAGCGCTCGGCGGGCTGCAGCGCCATCAGCCCGAAGCGCGCGAGCGCGAGCGGATGCGTCGGCATCCGCGGCGGCCCGAGCACCGACATCTCGATGTTCGGCCACGCTTCGACGACGGCGCCGAGCGATCGGCGGTACGCGGCGGCGTCTTCTTTCAGGTCGTCGGCCGTCTTGTCGAGCGACGCGTACATCGCGCCCGCCGACCCGTCGTCCATCGGGTGCGCCAGCATGACCGGCGGCGCGATCCAGTCGAGGCCGTGCTCGGCAAGCGGCAGCGTGCGAAACAAGGGCGACGCCGCCGCGAGCGGGTGAACGGCCGAGCAGACGTCGTGGACGAAGCCCGGCAGCGTCAGCTCGGCCGACCGCACGCCGCCGCCGATGGTCGATTCCGCTTCGTAGACGACAACTTTTCGGCGAAGCCGCGCGAGCACGATGGCGGCGGCGAGGCCGTTCGGGCCCGAACCGATGACGATCGCGTCGGGTTGTCTCATGAGGTGAGCACGCGTGTTGCTTTGATCGATCATCGCTGATCGACCGACTGCAAGCTATGACCGATGCGCTGCCGGGCTATTGGCTGTCGCGCTTGGTGTTCGAGCGCGCGCTGGCGCTGATGTATTTCGTCGCGTTTCTCGTCGCGGCGAACCAGTTCGTGCCGCTGCTCGGCGAGCACGGGCTGACGCCCGCGTCGCGCTTCGTCCGATACGTGCCGTTCCGCGCGTCGCCAAGCCTCTTCTATCTCGCGCCCACCGATGCGGCGTTCCGCGCCGCCGCCTGGGCTGGTGTGATTCTATCGGCGATTGCCGTCGCCGGGCTCGCCGATCGTCGCCATGCGCTCGTGTCGGCGGTGCTCTGGGCGGCGATGTGGGCGCTGTATCTCTCGTTCGTCAACGTCGGGCAGACCTTCTACGGGTTCGGGTGGGAGACGCTCCTGCTCGAGGCCGGCTTCCTCGCGATCTTTCTCGGAAGCGGCCGCGGTGCGCCGATCGCGTGGGTGAACTGGGCGTACCGCTGGCTGCTGTTTCGCGTGATGTTCGGCGCCGGGTTGATCAAGCTGCGCGGCGATCCGTGCTGGCGCAACCTCACGTGTCTCGATTACTACTTCGAGACGCAGCCGATGCCGAATCCTCTCAGCTGGTACTTCCACTGGCTCCCCGCGTCGGTTCACCGCGCGGGCGTCGTCTTCAATCACGTGGCGGAGCTGGGCGTGCCGTTCGCGTACTTCGCGCCGCAGCCGATCGCGTCGATCGCGGGGCTGGTGACGATTGTCTTTCAGCTGGTGCTGATCGTCAGCGGCAACCTCTCGTGGTTGAACTGGATCACGATCGTGCTGTGCATTCCGACGATTGATGATCGCTGGTTCGCGTGGCTGCCGATCGGCGTCCCCGCGGCCGAGGCGCCGCACCTGGCGCAGCGACTCGTCACCTACGCGGTGCTCGGGGTGGTCGCGCTGTTGAGCGTCGCGCCGCTGCGCAACATGTTGTCGCCGGCGCAGGTGATGAACACGTCGTTCGATCCGCTGCATCTCGTGAACACCTACGGCGCGTTCGGGAGCATCACCCGGACGCGCAACGAGATCGTCATCGAGGGGACCGACGAGGAGAACCTCACGCCGGCGGCGAAGTGGCGCGAGTATGAGTTCAAGGGAAAACCCGGCGATCCCGCGCGGATGCCGCGGCAGTTCGCGCCGTATCATCTGCGGCTCGACTGGCTGATGTGGTTCGCCGCGTTCTCGACGCCGGAGGAGCACGGGTGGTTTTCTGCGCTGCTCGTGCGGCTGCTCGAGGGCGAAGGCGGCGCGCTGTCGCTCTTGCGCGTGAACCCGTTTCCGGACCGCCCGCCGCGCTACGTCCGCGCTATGTACTATCGGTACCGCTTCACGACGCGCGACGAGCGTCGCGAGACCGGGCGATGGTGGAATCGCGAGCTCGTCGGGACCTACTTCGCGCCGGCGTCACTGAAGGCGCAGCGGTGACGGGAGAGGAGTAGACTGTCGGCTGAGGCTTGGGTATGAACTCTAGGGCGCTCGCGGCGGCGGTCGCAGTCATCTTCGCGCTGTCGATGCCGCGCGACGTCGCGGCGAAGGGTAACGGCGGCGGACACTCCGGCGGCGGACATTCCGGCGGCGGACATTCCGGCGGCCACGCAGGCGGCGGCCATTCGGCCAGCGCCCGTTCCAGCGGACAGGCACGATCCGGCGGTGGCGGTGCGCGCACCGGCAGCGGCAGCGCGCGCGGCGGCGCGAGTCAACCGGCGCCTGCGCCTGCGGGGACCGTTCACGGCGGCGGCCGCATGACCGCGGGGGCTTCGCCGGCCGGCGGCGCCAGCCAGCCGCACACCGGGTCACGATCGCCGAACGGTCACCTCGTCGTCGGCACGGCGGCGCCGCGATCGCCGCACGCACAAATCGTCCTCCCCGTCGCACCGACTATCTATCTTCCGCAGATCTTCCGGCCTCACTTCGTCGGCTTCGGGTTCGGCTACGGCGTCCGCCGCCTCGGCCTCGGCTACAGCGGGGCGTACTACGGACTCGCCTACGATCACCCGCTCTTCTGCGGGGACATGATCGACTGCTACGCGGCGCCCGTCTACGGCGCGGTCGAAGCGCCGGCGCCGTACGAGGCTCCTCCGGCGGCGCCAGACGAGGCCGCGACGATCCTGCTGCAGGTGCAGCCGACGTCCGCGCAGATCTTCGTCGATGGTGAGTTCGTCGGGACCGTCGACGACCTGCAGTCGGCGCTCATCGTCGCGCCCGGCGTCCACCGTGTCGAGTTCCGCGCGCCGGGCTACGACCCGCTCGTCGTCGACGTCCGCGTCGCGCCCGGCGGGCGCATCACATATCGCGCGTCGCTCAAGCCGTCGGCGTGACGGTGGTAGGATCGGAGCAGTCGGGGCGTAGCGCAGCCTGGTAGCGCACCTGCCTTGGACGACTACGATCCGTCTCCATCGCTTCCATCGCGTTCGACGTTTTTCCTAGCGTTTTCTTCAATTCTGGGGTCTGCTCTTGCGAGGCAGATGTGTTAGCGCATCTGCCGCACGCACCTGCTTTTTCACCGGACTGTCCCAGAATGACCAGGGTGCGACAACGTAAATGCCATGGCTCTGACGAAGGAGTTTTCGGAAACGGTAGCGGCACGCCTTCGAGCGGACCGCGCATACCGGAAGGAACTGCTGCGTAAAGCTGGCGCTTGACGTTGGCGCAGATCGTCCGAAAGCTTCTGCGTTAGACCCAACCCATCAACGGCGAACAGTCGCGTTGATGTAGTCGCGCAGTATCGCCTTCGCGGCCCCGAGGTCCCCGCTGAGCAGGGAGAAGAGGGCTTCCCGCGACGAATCTCCAGAGCTTGCGGCGATCGTCGCTCAAGAGATCATCGCTGATTCCTCTCAGCGAGTTCACTGCCGACCATCGCGCGTCGACCTCACCGTCGAACGCAGTTCGCGAAATCTACGCGCCTTCCGACGACGACAGTTCGCTCGCGCAAGCGGCGGATCGTCCTCAACACTCGCGCTGCAAAAAATAGCGCACACGCGGGTTCGACGTATCGAGCAGCGCTCGATGCGAAGAACCGTGCGGAGACTGGCTTCCGCAGCGAACCCACGGTGCGACAGTGACCGTTCCCAAACGCTCCGAGCCACCAAAAGGTGCCTGTCCGAAATGCGGCAGTGCTCGCACCACGATTCTCGGGCAATCCAGTAAGCCGCCGCTCGTTCACCGCCGCTGCCAAGCGTGCGGACACATGTTCAGTCGCGCATCATGATCGGATGGGTCTGCGTTGGCAACACCACGAGCGCATGACCCGAGACATGAGCAACGACTCGATGACGACATCCCTCATCCGGCAATATTACGGCTGGTTCAACGAACGCCGATTGTCGGACGCTGCCGGTTTGTTTGCCGACGACGCGGATGTCGAACTGATTCCCGGCGAACGCGCGCAGGGTGGTAGCGGGTACCTGCGGTTCGCACACGCGTGGGTCAGTGCATTCCCCGACGCGACATTCGCCATTCAACAGATCGAGCACCGCACCGAGACGCTGGCGGAAGTCTACTTGCTCGCAACCGGTACCCATCAGGGCACGCTCGCTTTCGGAGTGTTATCGATTCAGACCGGGCGGCGCGAAGGCGACGTTGCACGTCCGCGAACTGCTCGACATCCGAAACGGCAAGATCGTATCGTCGGCACTGACCGCCGACCTCAATGACCTCGTCACCCAACTGTCGCGCGTAGACTACGGGGAACTTGCCGGACATCTCGAGCGGATTCGCGCGTTGAGCAACGACCTGGCGCACGCGGCGGACGACCCGGCGCGCCAACGACACATCGTCAATCGGCTCGGCGTCGAACTCGACGCCGCGCGTCGAGCGACACGCCCGCATTCTTACGGATAGGAGCGCCCGTGCTACCTCTGCCGTTGATCGGGAGTGACAACTCGTCTGTTTCCGCGCATACTGCGACCACATGCCGCTAGAGCAGCCATCGACAGGCACCAGTCTGATCGACGTTCTCGACCGAGTGCTCGATAAAGGCATCGTGATCGATGCGTGGGTGCGTGTCTCGGTCGTCGGGATTGATCTGGTGACCATCGAGGCACGTGTAGTCGTCGCCTCGATTCAGACTTACCTGCAATATGGCGACGTGGTTGCTGCACTGACGCCTGCCGCGCCGCCTGCAACGAAGCAGCAGGACAACGCTGCGTTCATTCCCATCCATCCAGATGCCAGTCGTTTGACGCGTCGGTTTCTGCGGGCGCCGTCAGCCTGAGAGCGCGCTCCGGAGGAGCACCAGCGGCGATGGTTCGCCGCGAACAGACCCCCTGCCCGAACCGCTTGCCAGAATCGGTCGTTGGATGATTCAGTGAGTTCATCGGTCGTTGCACGGATCTGTCCGAGCCGTGGACGCACACCTGATCGCGCCTCGCTCCGTCCTTGACCACAGAACGCCCGATTGTCTCGTGTGCGTCCGGAAAAAGTCTGCCTCTGGCGCGTCTTTCGGCGCAGCCGCTTCGTCTGCCAGATGTGCGGTTTCCCAAGCGACTGACACAACTCGCTCCACGAGAACGAGTTCGACGGCGCGCGCGGGCGAAGAGTGCTCGGGAGTCGTCTTTCGGCAGTAGCCTTGCGATATAGGCATCACCGACTCTGGTCAGTCCAACACGTCTGTTCGGATGAAGGTCCGTTGAAAACGATTCTTGTGGCATCCACGATGTTCGCCGCTGCCTATGGCTGTCGCATGCTGCCGACGACGGCGGCGGTGCACGTCGGTGTGCGCAGCGAAGCGATCATGACTGCTGCCGTCTTGCTCGTCGCCGCGTCGGTGATGCGTCTGACGTTCACTGCCGAGCGCATGCGATAGTTTCGCGGTGCCCTCAGCCGCGCTCTCGACAGCCGCCGATATCCGCAGGCTGTCCGACACTCCACGTTGCGGATCGCGGAAAGCTCTATTCAGGCGAATACGTCGCAGAGCGCCGTCGGGCAGAGGGACTGGTCACTGTGGTTGATTCACTCTTCGCGCGCATTCGGATCTGCAAGGTGCCACCGACCGAGTCTCTTGAAGGGTGGGATCTGCGTCCGTTTGACTTTCGTCAAGGACAAGTGTGCGACGTTGATCGCCGTCTGGCTGACATCCTCATCGCGTGGGGATACGCGCACGCTGCGCAGGATGATGACGACCAGACACAACCGGCTAATATATCGAGGTCGAGGCGGTGGACGTGAGAACATGCCGCCGGATTCGACCGACCGAATCGGCAAGCGGCACGCACCCGAATTCGGAAGTAGCGATTTACGAATCGTAGTCGCTCGACCCGTCGTCACCACCGCGGAGTTGCCAGCCTGCGCGCAGCAGATCGCTCACGGCACCATCGGCATCCGCCGTCACCGCCTCGTGCGACTCCCACATGCGAGCGTAGAAAAGCTCGCTGTTCAGCGCGACGCGGACCTCATAGAAGCCGCGGTCGTCGTCGTCCTGCACGAGCGCAATGGCGCAGGTGACAAGAGCGCGCGCATCGGGACGGTCGAGCGTCCACTGTCGTGTGACGAGCACAAGTGTCAGAGGCATGATCATCGAATAGGCGGACGCGCCGGTCATTCGTGGCGCGTCCGCGCCACTGTCACGTCATTGCTTCTTCGCTCGGAAGTCGCCGCGCGACTGCCCGAACTCGAGTCCGCCGTTCATCACCGATCCGCCGCCGCCGACTGTTCCGCGAAATGTTGCTGGCTGCTTCTTCGCGGCGGGGTTCGGCGCGATGTCGAACGACCATTCGACCTTCGTGCCTTCAGCCGTGCCGGACACAGGAGCGCCGTCAGGTCCATTTGGTGGACGGCACGAACCGGTCAGCCTCGCGTCATGCTGCTCGAACGTGCAGACAAGCTCGATGCGCTGCTCAGCGCCCTTACCGCCACGCGTCGGAGCGAGTCGCGCGACAACCGTCCATTCGCCGGTCACATCAGGCACTCCGGCACGCAGGACGACCGCAAGTACCGCTGCCAACAAAGCACTGTGTTTCGTCATCTTCGTTCTCCACGGCGTGATGGCTCACGCGCATCATCGGCTGGCGGATCTGCGCCGCCGTCGTCGGCGGCGGGCAGTACGCGCGCCAGCTTCGGTTGGTTCATCTGGTTCATCAACTCGCGGATATCATCCGGCAGCATCGGTACGCCGCTCACGACGCCGACCTGCAACGCGGCACAAACCATGAGCACACGAAGTCTGCTCCTGAGCGACATGGGTCGCCTCTCACGTGCGGCTCGATGCCGCACCTCGATCAGTTCAGGTTCGTAAGGGATCTACGCGAGAGCGAGCAGCTGGGGCGGTCCCCGCGAATCGAGCAGCGCGAGCAGGCTGACGGGCTGTTCTTCGGAATCGCAGGCGGCTCGGCGGACAATCGTGGCGGCGATGGCTGGCACAACGAGCCACAGCGCAGCGAGGATGACGGAACCGAGCGCCGCCGCGATGGCGGGCAGCATGCCCGCGACCAGCACCAGCGCGATACAGAGAATGGCGACGGTCTTACGCGTACGCAGTGTCACGTCTTTCGTATTCTACCGCACTTCGGTGCGACGGCGCACCGCGCCCACGGCGTTGCGCTCAGCGCAGGTCTTCGGGACTGAGGCATCCGTGCATGCACAAAGTCGCGGCGAGCCGCGAGCCGACTCTGTGTCGTTCGTCACCGCCTCGGGACAATCGCGAACTCGCGCGTAGACTTGCTCGGCGTTCAACGTGATGCGGACCTGTAGAACCCACGGTCGTCGTCGTCCTGCACGACGTCGCATTCGATGTGCGTGCGGTCGCTCGGGCGGCTGGGCGTCGCACTGGTGGGGGAATGGGCTGATCGACGTCCTTCGGCTACTCGATGTAGTAAAGGGAGTCGAGGAATGCCGCGCGCGCCACACTGACCCGCTGTTCGCGAGGATTCTTCGGCTGCGTGTTGTTCCACCA